>OGCM01000135.1_pt1 | contig 129018 bp, 108 predicted proteins | sample 1570151 | NCBI WGS metagenome assembly OGCM01 (sample SAMEA4370582, study PRJEB24528) | human gut metagenome
AGAAAGTTAACAGTAAAGATAACAGCGAATGATGGAAGTGTTCAAAATATTGAAAAAACAATAAAAGTAGAAAAAGCACAATCAAGAAGTTATTTAGATGCTCCAAATGATAATGAAGTAGTAAAATCAAAAACATTAAATGTTAGAGGATGGGCATTAGCAGGAAGTGGAGTAAAAGAAGTAAGAGTATATGTGGATGGAAAGGACTTAGGAACAGTTGCTTATGGAGCAAAGAGAGCAGATGTAAATAAGGCATATCCAGGATATTCAAGTGGAGATAATGCAGGATTCGAAGGAAATGTTAATATTTCAGGAATAAGTGAAGGAAATAGAAAGTTAACAGTAAAGATAACAGCGAATGATGGAAGTGTTCAAAATATTGAAAGAAGTTTTAATATTGAAAATGATTTTAATTATAAAAAAGCTAAGTTAGTTATAGTAGATCCAGGTCATGAAAATTATGGTGGTGATCCTGGAACATCAGCTACTCATAATGGAATTAGCTATATAGAATCAAATTTAAATTTACAAATTGCTGTAAAATTAAAAGCTGAATTAGAATCTAGAGGTATGGATGTTTATATGACTAGATATGAAGGAAGTGGACTAATATCTCAAGATTCTACAGAAAGTTTAAAAAAAAGAGTTGCTTTAGCAAATGAAAAAAATGCAGATTTTTTTGTATCTATACATCATAATTCATTTACTAACACATCAGCAAATGGATTTGAAGTGTATTATAGTACAGGAACACCTACAAATCTTACATCTATAGCAAGAAGTGCTATTACTGAAGATGGTAGAGATTTAACTTTAGAAAGATCATTATATAGTACTAGAAGTGTTACAGAAAAGGTTAAGGTAAGTAAGGCAGTTGCAACTGAAATTGCAAATGAAGCTTCAAGGAAGTTAAATATGTATAATAGAGGCGCTAAAGATAGTAATTTTTATGTTTGTAAAAATACAAATATGCCATCTATATTAGTGGAAAATGGATTTTTAACAAATCCAACAGAGGCTGTTAAAGCAAGTAGTAGTTCACATCAACAAAAATTAGCACAAATAATTGCAGATAAAGTAAATAATGCATTAAAGTAAATATTAAAAGAGTATTTCTAGGTTAAGTTTAGAAATACTCTTTTTTATTAAATTATTTATTTTCTTTTATAAAACATCCAATACCTAAAGCAATTATAGTAGGTAAAACCCATCCAAAGCCAATATTAGCTAATGGCATGAAGTTTAATGAAGAACCAAATAATTGGAATAACACACCAAATATTAATGATGCATAAACTGCAAATCTAACTGCAATTACATTAGTTAAGAATTTATTAAACATAGTAACTGCAATTAGAGTAATAGCTACAGGATATAATACATTTAATATTGGAACAGATAACTTAACAATTTTATCAACACCTTGGCAAGCAATTATATAACTCATTAAAGAAATTGCAATTGCATTAAACTTATAAGATAATTTACCATTAGTTACTTTTTCAAAGAAGGTAGAACCAGTTGTTAATAATCCGATAGAAGTTGTTAAACATGCTAATCCAATAGCAATACCTATTAATAATATACCTGATGTTCCTAAAATTTTCTTAGAAATAAATACTAATAATGCAGTATTTGAAATATTAGAATCAACTAAATTTACTGTATGTGCACCAATGAAAGTTAATCCACCATATACAAAAGCTAATCCAATAACAGCAATAAAACTTGAGTTTAATAATACAGAATTGATTTCTTTTCCTTTATAACCCTTAGAAACAATAGAAGATGTAATAACACTTGAAAATAATAAACCTGCTAATGCATCCATTGTTTGATATCCTTCAAGTAATGAATAAGAAATTACATTAGTTGCTCCTGTAGAGGCAATATCTCCAATAGGATTTATAATACCTTTAACGATTATAATAATTAATATAATTATTAAAGCTGGTGTAAGAAATTTACCTATTGTATCAATAATAGATGAGCGTCTTAATACAAAGAATAAGTTAATTAAAAAGTAAATTGCCATCATAATAACTGGTGACCAGTTTGGGAAAAATGGTAATATTGAAATTTCAAAGGTAGTTGCAGCAGTTCTTGGAATTGCTAATAGCGGACCTATTGCAAAGAATAAAACTGTTGTAAGAATTAATGTAAATTTAGGACTTATTTTATTTGTTATACTTTCAAATGTACCATTTCCTTTTGAGCAAGCAAGAATTGCAAGTAATGGTAATCCAACACCTGTTAAAACAAATCCAATTATCCCTAATAAATATTTATCGCCTAATGTATTTCCTAATGAAGGTGGGAAAATTAAGTTACCAGCACCAAAAAACATAGAAAATAAGGCGAATCCTACTATTATAGAATCTTTTCTTTTGTTTTTCATAAGTATTCCTCTTTCTGTTTTTATAATTTAATCTTAAATTTAAATGTTAAATTATAAATTATAAATTCAACATTCATAATTTATATAATAACATTTATATAGTTAATTTTCAATTTTATATTTTACATAAAAATTTAAGGCTCTGTTTTAATTGAGTGTTGATATGTGATACTTTTCCGAAAATAGGTTATACTATAGATATACTCAAATTTTGGAGGTATCACTATGAGCAATGTAACATCAGTATTAACACAAGCAAAAGCCTTATCTGAACAAGAACAACAAGAATTATTAACTCAATTAGAAGAACATCTTGTTTTAGGTTCTCAAGTTGCACAAGTAACTAAAGAAGTTAAAGAAATGAGATTTTCTAAGGGTAGAGTTTGCTGTCATTGTAACGGTACTGATGTGGTTAGGAATGGTAAAAATAAAGGTGTGCAAAGGTATTTATGTAGAAGTTGCAAAAAATCCTTCTCTGATTTAACTAATTCTGCCACTTATAAAAGCAAAAAAACTTTAGATAAATGGCTTAGATATGCTAAATGTATGTTAAATGGATACTCCATAAGGAAATCTGCTGAAATCGTAGAAATTAATATTGCAACATCCTTTTACTGGCGACATAAAATACTTAACTGTATTAGCGAGTTTCTTGGTATCGGCTCTGTTGATGGTCTTGTTGAAGCAGATGAGGTGTTTTTTGCTTATTCCTATAAAGGGACTAAACCTACAAATATGCCAAGACCTTCTCGTCATAGAGGAAAAGAAGTTAAAAAGCGTGGAATTAGTAAAGAGCAGGTGTGCGTTGCAACTGCTCTTGATAGGCAAGGTAATTTAATTATAGAATTATTATGCACTGGTAGAATGACTTCTGACGAATTAGAGTGTCTATATGGCAATCGTATAGGGGAGCATTCTATTCTATGTACAGATTCACACAAAAGTTATATTCAGTTTGCCACAGATATGCAATTAGAACATAAGAGAATTAAACGAGGTAGACATAAAGAAGATATATACCATATTCAACACATCAATAGCCTTCACTCCAATTTAAAAAGATGGATGAGTAGGTTTAACGGAGTTGCAACAAAATACCTAAGTAACTACCTAAAATGGAATAAGTGGATAAATACATTTAGTACCGAAAAAGAGACTGTAAAAACTAAAAATTTGATAGTTCATAGTAATATACCTCATAATTATACTATGATAAAGGATTTTAAGAGGATAAAACCTCTATTTGTATAAATATAGGTTTATTAACAAAGGAGATTAATAACATGATAAACAAACTAAAAAAAATACTAGAACCCATTATAGGTTATGGAATTGTATTCATAGTTTTAATAGCAGTTATTTCTGTCATTGCCATATTGGGAGGCGGCATAATGAGATTATTTGGTTTCGAGTATACTTCTGTAAAGAGTATTATTATATTTTTTACTATAGTAACCATAGTAGGATTTCCAATAGAAACTCTTGCTTTATCCTTTCCGAAAGCATTGTTATCACTAGATAAAATCACTATAAAATTAGCAAAGATACTATTCGTTATATTAGACACACTATCAACTATGCTTACAATGTCTTTGATTGATTATTTTATGGGAAGTGTATCTGCATCAGATATATCTATATTTGTAATATCATTTATAATTGCACTTTTATCAATGAAAGATTTGAACGAATAATTATATTTTATCGGTTAGATTTAATTTACAATATTAATCTATTATGATTAACATATAAAAGTGGACAACCTATTGATTGTCTACTTTTATATGACCTATTATCAACATTGGTTTAAAACAGAGCCAAATTTAAAAATGAGAATATTGTAAATTTAAAGAAGATTTATTAATCTTTTTTTAAGTAATTCATTGTGATATTATATAATTATGTATACTAAAATTTTACTTAAATAAGAGAGGGAAAGAAATGAAAGTAAGAAAGGCAATAATACCAGCAGCTGGACTTGGTACAAGATTTTTACCAGCAACAAAGGCTCAGCCAAAGGAAATGCTTCCAATAGTGGATAAGCCAACAATTCAATATATAATTGAGGAAGCAGTGGCATCAGGGATTGAAGAAATATTAATAATAACAGGAAGAAATAAAAAATCTATAGAAGACCATTTTGATAAATCTGTTGAATTAGAAATGGAACTTGAAAAAGCAGGAAAGCAAGAAATGCTTGATATGGTTAGAAGAATTTCAGATATGGTTGATATTCATTATATAAGACAAAAAGAACCTAGAGGATTGGGGCATGCAATTCATTGTGCAAAATCATTTGTTGGGAATGAACCATTTGCAGTAATGTTAGGTGATGATGTTGTTGATAGTGAGGTTCCTTGCTTAAAGCAATTAATTGATTGCTTTAATGAATATAAAACTACTATATTAGGTGTTCAAACAGTAGATCCAAAGAATGTAGATAAGTATGGTATTGTTGATGGACTTCATATAGAGGATAGAGTTTATAAAGTTAAAAGGTTAGTTGAAAAGCCATCTGTTGATGAAGCTCCAAGTAATGTGGCTATATTAGGAAGATACATTATTACTCCTCAAATATTTGAAATATTAGAAAATACTGCACCAGGTAAAGGGAATGAAATTCAATTAACAGATGCATTAGAAACATTAATTAAAAATGAAGCTATGTATGCATATGATTTTGAAGGAAGAAGATATGATGTTGGAGATAAGTTAGGCTTTTTACAAGCAACTGTTGAATTTGCTTTAAAGAGAGAGGAACTTAGAGAACCATTTATTCAATATTTAAATACTAAGCCTTGGGAAAATGAAACAAAATAAAAAATAGGGGATGTGGCATTAAAAATAAATACTACAATATATCGTGTTAATTTTTATTTTTTAAAACAATATATTGTGTATAAAAGTTTTAGTGCGACAGACCCTATTTTGATTTTATATCAAGTTTTAATTTAATAATATATTATGTTAAATATATTATTAAGATCTAGGAATAAGTCCTATTTTCTTTTGCATTTTTCTTAAATTTTTAATTGCAGCATAATTAGCTTTTTCAGCACCAAGTTTATAAATTTCTTCTAATGCCTTTTTATCTTTAAGAAGGATATTTACTTTTTCTTGAATTGGTGCTAATTCATCAATAATTGCATCTGCAACATCTTTCTTTAAATCAGCGTAACCCTTATCTTTATAAAGATAAACAACCTCATCCTTAGTATAACCCTTAATTGAAATAAGTATATCAAGTAGGTTCTTAACCCCTGGTTGTTCATCAGTATAATTAACAACACCAATACTATCAGTTACAGCTCTAGAAATTTTCTTTCTTATAACTTCAGGAGGATCCATAATTAAGATGTAGCTATTAGGATTATCATCAGACTTAGACATTTTCTTAGTAGGATCTTGAAGACTCATAACCTTAGCTCCAACTGGTGGAATATAAGGTTCTGGTATTTTAAACGTTGGACTATATGCATTATTAAATCTTGCACCTAAATCTCTAGCAAGTTCTAAGTGTTGCTTTTGGTCAATTCCAACAGGAACTAAATCTGTATTATATAATAGTATATCAGCTGCCATAAGAACAGGATAAGCAAATAATCCAGCAGGTATAGAATCACCATGCTTTTTAGCTTTATCCTTAAATTGAGTCATTCTTGAAAGTTCACCCATATAAGTATTACATGTTAATAACCAAGAGGCTTCAGAATGTGCTGGAACATGAGATTGAATAAATAACGTATTTTTATCAGGATCAATACCACAAGCAATATAAATTGCTAAAACCTCTAAAGTTCTTTTTCTTAAATCTGCAGGAATTTGTTTAACTGTAATTGCATGTAAATCAACTACACAGAAAAAACAATCATATTCATTTTGAAGCTTAACCCAGTTTTTTAATGCTCCTAAATAATTTCCCAATGTTAAATTTCCAGAAGGTTGTATTCCACTGAAAATAATTTTTTTATTTTCTGCTATATTTTCCAAAATAGCACCTCTTTTCATATATTTAAATATTAATGTACCTATAATGACGAATATATTCTTAAAAGTAAATTTAAAGTCTAAAGGTATCTAATAGTTAATATTATAAAATTATCAAAATTTTATGTCAAATAAAAACAATAGATTTAGAAAATAAAAAGGAGCTACAATAGTAGCCCCGTAATTTAACTTTTAAATATTATCTTCTGTCTCTATTCATTTTTTGAGCTTTTCTAGCTTTTCTACATTCAGGACATCTTACAGGATCGTTTTCAAATCCTTTTTCTTTGTAGAATTCTTGTTCTCCTACAGTAAAGATGAATTCCTTTCCACAGTCTTTACAAACGATTTTCTTATCTTCCATTTTTATTTACCTCCTTAAAATCCATAGGGTGAATCTTGATAAAACTACTAACTTAACCCGCTATGGAAAAAAGGGGTATTTAATGATATTATCATAGAATTTCCTAATGATTTTTATTACATTATTATTATAGCATAATTTACCAAAAGTGCAACAAATATACTGTATGGGTAAATAAATTTATTTGTTTTTATAACGTATTTGGAAAGAAATAAAAGCTATAAGTGGAACAAATATAAATAATATTAAATTAATATATTGATAATATTTTAGTATTATAAATAATACATAATTATTTCTTGATATAAATGTTGAAAATATAAATATTACTAAAGTATAAATAGTTATAAAACATTTATCATTTTTTATGTATTTTTTATAAATTATATAAACTCCATAAGCCGAAAGTATATATTTTAAAAAGTATCCTACTACTGTTTGATATAGGAAAAAGAAATCTCCAAATTCTAAAATACCACCAATTTGAACTCTCTGGCTTTGAGTAAATTCAGGATAAAATAAATTAGCTGCTCTTATAGGACCAAAGCTTGATAAAATTCCAATTAAAACATAAATAAAAATTATTCCTAATATACTTAAGCAAATTATAGTATGCTTTTTTAGGTTTTTTCCGTTATTTAAATATTTTAAATAAGGAAGTGTAATAACAAAAGCTGATAATGAACCTAAAACAAGTAAAAGCGTAGAAATAAATTCATTTACTATATTTCCAGAAAGTAAAGGCATTATGTATTTAATATCTTTATATTTTTCAGTAATAATAGCTAAAATTGCAGTATTAACTCCAAGTGATGAAATTAATATTATTGAAAAAGTTAATAATGTATGTATTCCTTTTCCTATTAAAAAAATTGATGGCAAAATAAAAAATAATATTATATACCAAGTAGGAGTTTCTAGAAAAAAGCAAGATTTAACTACATTAGCTTCTACAGAAGCAGACTCTAATGAAGATAAAAATAATCCTAATGAAAATAAAAATAAAAATATATTTCCAAAAAATTTAGAAAGACCAAAGGTAAATATTTCATTTATATTGTAAACTTTTTTAGATTGCATAACAGAAATAAGATACATTACAAATGCAAAAAATATTAAATATATAATTAAAGAATAAAGCCAGGTATCTCTGCCCCCTTGTGCAATAAATAAAGAGGGATATGTTTTTAATGATATATATGTAACACCAAATATAAAAATTATAAAGTGTTTTACTGATATTTTATTCATGTTTATTCCTCCAAAATTTTAAATAAGATAAGTCTATTTTATTATTCTCAAAAAAATGAATATTAAACATATGCAGAGGAATAATATGTTTAGGTGATTAAAATGGATAAATTAAGTTATATTAAACAAAGATTTGAAGGAAATTTTGATGTAAAGTATAGGGAAGTAAAAACAATAATAGGAGATGGAACTTTAGTATTTATAGATGATTTATGTAATGGACAATGGATGATGGAATATTTAATATTACCATTAAGGGGATTTGGAGAATTAAAGGATTCATCTATAAAGACACCTAATGATTTATTAGAAAAGGTATTGGATATAAGTGCAGCTGGAATGGCAAAAGATTTAGATGATGCACTAATACATGTTTTATCAGGAGATGCTATATTAATTTTAAATGATTTTAATGAAATTATATTTTGTGAACTTAAGAATTTCCCAAGGCGAGGAATAGGAATACCTGAAACTGAAGCCGTATTAAAGGGACCAAGGGAAGGGTTTAATGAACTTATAGTAGACAATGTTGCATTGATTAGAAGACGTATAAAAAATCCTAACTTGAAATTTGAAGCTGTAGTTATTGGAGAAGAATCTCAAACTGCTGTTGCAATGGCATATATTAAAGGAATTGCACCAGATGATTTAGTAAATAAAATAAAGAATAAACTTAGTAAATTAGATATGAGGTTTGTACTTGATTCAAATTATATCGAGGGTAATTTAAAAGAACAAAATTCATTTTTTGATACTATTGGATATACAGAAAAGCCAGATGAAGTTGCAGCTAAGTTATTTGAAGGGCGTATAGCAATAATTGTAGATGGAACACCTTTTGTAATAACAGCACCTTATTTCTTTTTAGAAAATTTTCAAATGCCAGATGATTATTATATAAACAGATATTATACAAATTTTAATAGAATTTTAAGATGGATTGCGTTTTTTATGGCATCATTTTTACCTGGTATTTATGTAGCGATAATTACATATCATTTTTCAATGATTCCAAGCCTTTTTGTATTTAGGCTGGCAGTATCTAGAGCTGGGGTGCCATTGCCAACGTTTATTGAAGTAATTGTTATGATGTTAGCTTTTCAATTAATAAAAGAAGCAGGCTTAAGGCTTCCACATCCAATTGGTGGAGCAATGAGTATAGTATCAGCACTTATTTTAGGTGATGCAGCTGTAGGTGCAGGAATTGCATCAAGAATAACTATAATTGTAGTTGCAATAAGTACATTAAGTTATTTTTTAATTCCTAAAATTTATGGTGCAGTTTCTTTTTGGTCAATAGCAATAATGATTTCTTCAGCATTGTTAGGGTTGCCAGGATTTTTATGTGCAGCATTAATATATATAATTCAAATAGTTAAACTTGATTCTGTTGGATATCCATTCTTATTTCCTCTTGGAAGTATAAGTGAGTATAGGTTTAAGGATATATTTTTTAGAGGAAAATTAGATAGAATTTCTAAAAAAATAATAGAGGGAGGTAATAAAAAATATGAAAAATAAGAAAAACTTATTTCTTACAATATGTACAATAATTTTATTACCTTTACTTTTAACAGGATGTTTTAATTATCATGATATTAATAAGGTTACTTTCCCTACAAGTGTAATTTTTGATATTAATGATTTAGGAGAAGCAGTTATTTACTTAGATTGTATAAAACCATATAGAAGTACTAATGATAGTTCTGATAAAGGAAGGCGTATTATTTATAAGGGTGAAGGAAGAACAGCTATGGAAGCTTTAGAGGATATTAATAGAGCTTCTAGTTATAAACTTAATTATAGTCAAACTAGAGCATATATATTTACTGAAAAAGCTGCTAAAAATGGAATAAAGAAGTTTTTAGATTTAATTAATAATAATAGTGAATTTCAAGTTAAGCCAAGTGCTTTTATTTATTATGGTGATGTTGATGATTTATTGAGTACGGTATCTGCTGATGAGGAATATTTAGGTTTATTTTTAAATGATTTAGTTGGAAAAGAAAAATATAATTCAAAAGCAGTAAAATCTAATATTAATTATTATTTAAGCAATGTATTAATGGGAGGAAATACAGCCTTACTAACATCTATTGAATTAAAGGAAAATGCATTAGATAAAAAAATAGAAATAGATGGAGCATCAATTTTTAAAGATAATATATTAATTGAAAAAATAAACATAGAAAACTCTTTAATGTACAACATTTTAATGGGAACAGCTAAAACAGGAATTTTGGAAGCAACAAATCCAAATAGTAAATCTGATTTTATTAGTTTGGAAATAATAGATAGCAATGTAAAAGATAATTTAAGTTATGAAAATGGAGCAATTAAATTAATTAAGGATATTGAGGTTGATGTTTCTGTATCTGAAATACAAGGAAGTTTAATAGTGGATTCATCAGCTTTAGATTATATTAGATATAATGAAGAAGAATATATAAATGGATATGTTAAATATATTTTTAATAAATACAAAGAAAAAAAATTAGATATATTTGATGTTGAAAGATTAGCAGAAATGTATTTTTCTAAGGAAGACATAAAAGATCCGCTAAGTATAACAGAATTAGAAGTAAGAACAAAATTAAATATAAAAGGAACTGGAATTACTAGAAATAGTCTTTAAGTAAAGCTTAAAATTATATTATTAAAGAACAAGGAAAAAGATAGCTAGAAAGTTGTTTTCTTTGTTCTTTTTTTTATTACAATAAATATAATATATTATTATAAGTTAATTATTATTTAAATTTTAAATTATTGTTTGGTAAATTATTGTTTGGTAAATTACTGTTTGGTAAATTACTGATGATAAACTTAACTAAAAATTCAATAATAGTAATTAGTCCCAGACAATTAGTAGATAAAAATAATAGATTAGGGGATATGGGGTACAGTAAAAGAAATATGTGGATTTATGATAAATTAATATCTTTAGATGAAGGAAAGCGGGTTATTAATTATGGAAATGGAATAGTTAGAATAAAGGAAGCATTTAAGGGAAAAAGAAAGGTAAAATTAATTAATTCTGATTTATAGGATTGTTTTAAGGTTATCTTACCAATGAATATTGAATAATAAAATCTTTATAGCTAATAATAATTCATAAGAAGGATAGATATATTAAAATTTTTAGTTAAATATGCATCTTTTATTATAAAAAAGATGTTATAAATAATTTTATAAAAAGGAGTGGTTCCGATGATTCAAGTTTTTTGTGCAAGAAGGGGTTCTGGAAAGACAAAAAGGTTAATTGATTTAGCTAATACTCAAGTAGCAGAAGCTAAAGGCGATTCAGTATATATTGATGATGATTCAAGGCCAATGTTACAGCTATCTAGAGGAATAAGATTTGTAGACACAAATGAGTATTATGTTGGGGATTGCCAAAGTTTTTATGGAATGTTGTGTGGAATAATTTCATCTAATTATGATATTGAAAATATCTATATTGATGGGTTATCTAATATTGTTAAATGTACTATGAAGGATGCAAGTGAATTATTAAAAAAAATAGCTGGATTAACAGAGAGATTTGGTATAAATGTTTATATTAATGTTAATGTTGATGCTGCTGATGAAGTACCAGAATGTATAAAGGAATACGTAGCATAGGTTTGAAAATAATTAAATTTAGATAAATGTAAAAAGCTGCCTAAATAGGTAGCTTTTTTATGTTCTAAGCAATTACTATTTATATATGGTTTAAAAATTTGTTTAATACATATTATAAAATTAAATTAAATATTAAAGTGAAATACAAAGGTAAGTTAATTAAAATTTCTTGATAAAAATTGTTAATAAATATATACTAAATATATGATTTTTTATAGGAGGTAGGAATATGGCTAATGTTTTAGATGAGTTATTAGACCGTGGATACATAAAGCAATTTACTCATGAAGAGGAAACAAGAGAATTGCTAGAACAGGAGAAAATAACTTTTTATATAGGATTTGATCCAACAGCAGATAGTTTACATGTAGGTCATTTTATAGCAATGATGTTTATGGCTCATATGCAAAAGGCAGGACATAGACCAATAGCTTTACTTGGTGGGGGAACTGCAATGGTTGGGGATCCATCAGGAAAAACTGATATGAGATCTATGCTTACAAAAGAGCAAATAGAGCATAATGTTTCTTGTATAAAGAAACAAATGGAAAAGTTTATAGATTTCTCAGATGATAAGGCTATATTAGTAAACAATGCAGATTGGTTACTAAATTTAAATTATGTTGATTTCTTAAGAGAAGTAGGAGTTCATTTTTCTGTAAATAGAATGTTAACTGCAGAATGCTTTAAGCAAAGATTAGAAAAGGGATTATCATTCTTAGAATTTAACTATATGTTAATGCAGGGGTATGATTTTTATGTGTTAAATCAAAAGTACAATTGTAAGATGGAATTAGGTGGAGATGATCAGTGGTCAAATATGATTGCAGGGGTTGAGTTAGTTAGAAGAAAAGCTCAAGGTCAAGCAATGGCAATGACTTGTACATTATTAACTAATAGCCAAGGTCAAAAGATGGGTAAAACAGTAGGTGGAGCTTTATGGTTAGACCCAGAAAAAACATCACCATATGATTTCTATCAATATTGGAGAAATGTAGATGATGCAGATGTTGAAAAATGTTTAGCATTATTAACATTCTTACCTATGGATGAAGTTAGAAGATTAGGTACATTAGAAGGTGCTGAAATAAATAAGGCTAAGACAGTTCTTGCTTATGAAATAACTAAGCTTGTTCATGGAGAAGAAGAAGCTAATAAAGCTAAATCAGCTGCAGAGGCATTATTTGCAGGTGGAGTTGATATGAGTAATGTTCCTACAGTTACTATTTCTAAGGATAAATTAGGTGCTACAATTTTAGATATAATGGCTGAAAATAAGATTGTTCCATCAAAGGCAGAAGGTAGAAGATTAATTCAACAAGGTGGATTATCTTTAAATGGAGAAAAGGTTACAGATGTAACTAGAACTTTAAATGAAGAAGATATTCAAGATGGAGCTGCCTTAATAAAAAGAGGAAAGAAAAACTATAATAAAATAGTTGTTGAATAAGATGAAAAGCTGAAGTATAAATTTACAATATAATTTTAATATTATTTGTAATTTATGCTTCATTTTTTTGTATTAATAAAATTATTTAAGGAGATATTTATAAAGTAGGATTATTGTTTTAAAATAATAGAGATTGTTTAAAGCATGGTAAGTAGTTATAATATATAAATGAAAGAATTTAAACAGTAGATAAGGGGGATGACTATGGCATTATATGCTATTTCTGATTTACATCTTGCATTAAGTACAGATAAACCTATGGATATATTTGGTGTACAGTGGGTTAATCATGATGAAAAGATAAAGAAAAATTGGAAAGAGAAAATAACAGAAAAGGATACTGTATTAATTGCTGGAGATATCTCTTGGTCTATGAAGCATGAAGAAAGCAAGATAGATTTAGATTGGATAAATTCTCTGCCAGGTAATAAAATTATAAGTAAGGGAAATCATGATTATTGGTGGACTAGTATTTCAAAATTGAATTCAATGTATGATAATACAAAGTTCTTACAAAATAATTTTTATACATATAATGATTATGCTATTTGTGGAACTAGGGGATGGATTGATCCAAGTAGTGATAAATTTAATTCTAAGGATGCAAAGATATATGCAAGAGAGCAAATAAGAATAAGATTATCTTTAGATGCAGCTAAAAAATCAGGATTTAATAAGTTTATAGTTATGATTCATTATCCTCCATTTGGGGAAGAAAATAAGGAATCAGAATTAATGAAAATATTTCAAGAGTACAATGTTGAAAAAGTTATATATGGACATTTACATGGGCCATCTAATGTTAAGGCAATAGAAGGTTTAATAAATGGTGTTGAATATATAATGACATCATGTGATTTTATAAATTTTGACCCAATTAAAATATTAGAAGATTAAAAAATGAAACTAAACATTGTGGTGAATTTTGGGTTACAGTTTAAGGTGTTTTTGATATAATGTATTTGTATAAAGTTTAAGGGTGATGTATATGGCAATGCAAAATTGGAAGAGTTTTCTTATGCCCTATGAACAAGCGGTAGAAGAATTAAAGGTAAAGCTTAAGAGTATAAGAAAAGAATATAGAAAGAGAAATGAATATTCTCCAATTGAATTTGTAACTGGAAGAGTTAAGGAAGTTTCAAGCCTTTTAGAAAAAGCAAATAAGTTTGAAATTCCTTTAGATAGAGTGGGCGAAGAAATGGAGGACATCGCTGGTATAAGAATTATGTGCCAGTTTGTTGATGATATAGATACAGTTATAGAACTTATAAGAGCAAGAAGGGATATGCAAATACTTTACGAAAAGGATTATGTTAGGAATGTTAAACCAAGTGGATATAGAAGCTACCATATGATTATTAAGTACACTGTTTATATGGCTGAAGGACCTAAGCCAATATTAGCAGAATTTCAAATAAGAACACTAGCAATGAACTTTTGGGCAACTATAGAGCATTCTTTAAATTATAAGTATAAACAGCATATTCCAGAAGAAATACAACGAAAGCTAAAATCAGCAGCTGATTCAGCTTTTAATTTAGATGAGCAAATGTTAGAAATAAAGGATGAAATAAAGGATGCTCAGAAATTATTTGAAGTAAAATCTGATATTATTACAAATATAATGAGTAATATAATGACCTTAATGTCTTTAGGAAAAACTGGAGAAGCTAGTAGATATCAAATTATGTTAAATAAGCTAATAAAAGATGGGGAAGTTTTTGAATTAAATAATTTACTTCAATCTATAAAGCGTGATATTGATAGATATAAAGATGGTTAAAAGCAAAGTTGGCATATAGCTAACTTTGCTTTTTAATATAATTTTTATAGAAAAAATTGGTATTATTAAGTGGTTTGCTAGTTATATCCCTATATGTTATACTTAAAATAACGGGGGTGGCTTATGAAATCCAAAGGTAATATAAAAGACAATTGTTTTTTGATTGTTATATGTATTTTAATGATAAGCTTTACAGTTAATATTTATCAAGCTATAGAGAATAATAAATATTCTTATGAACTTGGAAAACAAAATTATAATAAAATTGAAGAAATAAGATATAGAAATGAGTCTATACTTTCAATACTAGAAAGTTGTGTTTCAGCAGGAAGTGTAAATAATTCTGATTTATTAACATTGCATAGAAATTATAGTAAGATTACAGAACTTGAATTAAGTTTATGGAGCAATTATCTTAATGATAATAAGCATATGTTTATAAGTAAAAAAAATAGGTCTAAAAATATTGTTGTAAGTACAACAAGTAAAAATGAATTATATTCAGAAATTGAAGAGTTAATATATTCATATATTCAAAATGATATGACTGAAAAGAAGGATGTAATAGAATTACAAGGAAAGGTAGCAGAGAATTTTGAAAATTTAAAATCAATGTCAATTGATTTAAATAATTATTTTAATGATTTTTATGCTAAAAATTGTGATTTATCTGATGAAATGAAAGAAAAGAAAATGATTAATCATGATTATTGGATTGATATACTTCAGGGAATGCAAGAGGTTAATAGTAAGTATTGGGATTATGAATTTATTTATTAATAATATATAAAAAAGCTAAGCAATTTAATGCTTAGCTTTTACTGTATATTAGTGGTGACATCCACCACCACAAGAACCACAGCCACCTTCAGCTTCGATAACTGGCTTTAATGATAATCCTCTACCACCATTTTCTTCTGATGAAAGTAATTTAAATCCACCAAATTCATCAACTAATTTTTCTTCTGCAATTAAAGTTATATCATGAATTTTTTCAGAAATATCTCCTTCTTTAACTTCATCAACAGTTATATTGAAAGCTGGTCCGCTACAACCAAATCCAGCTAAGTTTATTCTTATGCTGTAGTTTTCTACTTCATTTTCTTCTAAGAAAGCTTTGAATTCCTTGTATGCTTCTTCACTTACTAAAAATTTATTCATTATGTTCACCTCACGAAAATTTTCAAATTATATTTATAGTATACCATATTACTCGGAAATAGCAATGTATTTTTAAGGGGTAAATGTAAAAAAACACTAAATAAAAAATTGGAATATTGAAGTTTCAATAATTTGTAAATATAATATAAAATATAGAGAGTATATTAATTAGTATAATAATTAATTATAAGAGATACAAATTTAATGTTTTTAATAGGTTTAGTAAGTTATACTAATGTTATAATAGTTTTAATATATTAGGATGAAATTAAGATAACTAATATGATAGTTAACATAACAATTAAGCAAATGATAAGAAAAAGTAATATTGAAAAGAGAGGATGTTAGAATTGAAGCCTTTTGATAAAGAATATGTTTTGGATAAAATTGAAGAATATAATAAAAAAATAAAAAGCAATAAGGTTGGAGATTATGAAATAAAATCAGTAGATGGTTTACAGGGAGTAATACAAGGATATCTACATTCAAAGGAAGACAATTATGATATAAATATATTGGAGTTACATGCACCAAATCATGTTTGGATGAGGTTAACTCCACTAGAGATACAAGGAGCTTATTTTGCAATAAAAATGGCTAAAGGAAAAGTTGGAGTTGTAGGGTTAGGATTAGGATATGTAGTAGAAGAAATGGCTAAAAAGCTAGAGGTAGAAGAAATTACTGTATATGAAATAAGTAAAGAAATAATAGAATTATATTATGAAAACTTTCCAAAGAATTCTAAGATAAATATAATTTGTTGTGATGCTTATAACGCAGAAAGAAAAGAGTTTGATTTCTTTTATGCCGATATATATGAATATAAATTAACTTCACAAATAGTTGATGATTATAAGAAGTTTAATGAACTGCATAATATTGAAGAATATAGTTTCTTTGGTATGGAGCATTTTTTATTAAGTTGCAGTTATACAGAAATAGTTTGGGTATATATTCCTGAAAATTGGATGGAATCAAGTAGGAAAGCATTTGAGGCAATTCAAGAATCAAATTTACTGCCATATTATGAAAAGCTAGAGGAAAATATAGTTTCTCAAGTATTAGGAGAATTTAAAGAAGTGTTAAATGATATTTAATATAATAAAAAAGCTATGTATAAAATGAATTAAAATCATTTTATACATAGCTTTTTGCAATATTAGCAATATAACAAAATCATATACTTGAAATAATAAAAATACAATGAAACATAGCAAAAGTAAATTAAATATTAGTAAATAGAATAAATAATATATAAATTTAATAGATTGTATAAAGGAGGGGGCGTTATGAGATTAGAAAATAATAAAATATTAATTACAACAGTAAGTAGTATTATTGGATTAGGATTAATAATTTTTTTATTAATTAATTATAAACTTAATGAAAGTACAAATGATAAAATTTATGAAGAAGAGTTATCAGAAAATAAATATAAAAGTAATTTAATTATTGAAGATAATAATACAACAATGTTAGATGATGAATTAGAGGATGAGGGTGAAGAGAGGATTTTTCCAGTAGAGGATGATCAAGAGATAATTGTATTACCTAATCCTAATATAAATGAGGCAGTTATTTTAAAAAAATTATGAAATAAAAAGTTAAAAAGTTCTATTTTAAAAATTATGCTTATAAATAAAATAGAACTTTTTTTATTTATATATGGTGTGTAAATTAATTTGATATAATCACTTATTTATCTTATATTACTTTACAACTATGTTTACAAGTCTTCCTTTAATAACAATAACTTTAACTATAGTTTTTCCTCCAGTGGCAGCTAAAACAGCTTCATCAGCTAAAGCTTCAGCTTTAATTCCTTCTTCGTTTAAATCAGAAGCAACATTAATTCTTGCTTTAATTTTACCATTAATTTGAATTGCTATTTCAATTTCATCTTTAACAAGAGCTTTAGCATCAAACTCAGGCCAAGCTTCAGTAAATACTGAATACTTATTAGTTAATAATGACCATTGTTCTTCAGCAAAGTGAGGAGCAAATGGAGCTAAAATTTTAATAAAGCTTTCACATACAGTATTTAAGAAATCTAAGTTCTTAGTTTCTTCTTTCATGTACTTAGATAAAGCATTAATGAATTCCATCATTCTTGCAATTGCAGTGTTGAATTGCATTTTTTCAGCATCTTCAGTAACACCTTTAATAGCATTATTTAACCAGAAGTTTAATTCTTTTTCTGCCTTATCCATAGTAGTTTTATTATTAGTACCAGCATTAATAGCTTCTCTACACATTGTTAAATATCTTTCAATTCTATCTACAAATCTAGCAACAGACTTAATACCATCATCACTCCAAGCACCACCTTCAGTGTAAGCAAATCCAAACATTAAGTACATTCTAAATACGTCAGCACCATATTCTTTGATGTAATCATCTGGAGAAATAGTATTTCCTTTAGATTTAGACATTTTTAATCCATCTGGACCTAAGATTAATCCTTGGTGAGTTAAGCTCTTGAATGGTTCATCAAAGCTTAAATATCCCATATCTCTTAAGGCTTTAGTTATAAATCTTGCATATAATAAGTGCATACAAGCATGCTCAGGCCCACCAACATATTTATCAACTGGAAGCATCTTATCTACTTTTTCTTTATCAAATGCAATTTTATCATTTTTATTATCTACATATCTCATTTGGTACCAAGAAGAGCAAACAAATGTATCTAAAGTATCACACTCTCTCTTAGCTGGTTTACCACAACAAGGGCAAGTAGTGTTAACAAATTCTTCGCATTTAGCAAGTGGTGATTTACCATCTGGGGCAAATTCAACATTGTATGGCAATTCAACAGGAAGATCTTTTTCTGGAACTGGAACAGCACCACAATCTTCACAGTAGATTATTGGAATTGGAGCACCCCAATATCTTTGTCTTGAGACTAACCAGTCTCTTAATCTGTAATTAACTTTTGCAGAACCTAAATTTTCTTTAGCTAGTTTTTCAACAATAGTCTCTTTAGCTTCTTCAGTAGTTAATCCATCAAATTCACCAGAGTTAACTAATACACCATATTCACAGTATGGTAATTTAACTTCTTCACCTTTTTTGCTAGTTATAACTTGTTCTATTGGTAAGTTAAATTTAGTAGCAAATGCAAAGTCTCTTTCATCATGAGCTGGAACAGCCATAACAGCACCAGTACCATAAGTTGCAAGAACGTAATCACCAACCCAAATTGGAACTTCCTTACCATTTATAGGGTTTATAGCATATGAACCAGTAAATACACCAGTTTTTTCTCTTGTAAGAGATTGTCTTTCTATATCTGATTGCTTTTTAGCAGCTTCTTTATATTCTTCAACAGCAGCTTTATTTTCATTAGTTGTTATTTCATCAACTAATGGATTTTCAGGAGCTAAAACAACATAAGTTACACCATTTAAAGTGTCAACTCTTGTTGTAAATACATTAAAGTTAATATTTGAATCTTTAATTTTGAAGTTAACTTCAGCACCTGTAGACTTACCAATCCAGTGTTTTTGCATAGCAACTGTCTTTTCAGGCCAATCTAAAGTATCTAGTTTTTCTAATAATTCATCAGCATATTGTGTTATTTTAAAGAACCATTGAGTTAAATCCTTTTTAGTGACTTCTGTTCCACATCTTTCACAAGTACCTTCAACAACTTGTTCATTAGCTAAAACTGTATTACAAGATGGACACCAATTTACAGGAGCTTTTTTTCTGTAAGCTAAATCATTTTTTAATAATTGTAAGAATATCCATTGAGTCCATTTGTAATATTCAGGAGTACAAGTTATAACTTCATTTTCCCAATTAAACATAGCACCCATTGCTTTTAATTGTTCTTCCATAGTTTTGATATTTTTTTCTGTAGAATCCCATGGATGAATCCCAGTTTTAATTGCGAAGTTTTCAGCAGGTAAACCAAAGGCATCAAATCCCATTGGTTGGAATACATTATATCCTTGCATTTTTTTTAATCTTGCCCATGAATCAACAGGTCCATAGTTAAACCAGTGACCAGCATGTAATTGACTTCCAGATGGATAAGAGAACATTTCTAAAACATAAAGTTTTTCACCCTCTGCATCTGGATTAAATTTGTAAAGTTCAGTTTCTTCCCATTTCTTTTGCCATTTTTTATCAATGGCAGTTCCGTAGTTACTCATAGTTTTAATCCTCCTTTAGATAGTGACAAGTAGCAGGTGACAAGTTAGAGAAAATCTCTAAATTTTGACTAAACTTATTGTTTAGATTACCACTTTAAATTTATCACTTGAAACTTGTTACTTGAAATTTGCTAAGTTTTATATAAAAAAAGCCCTTCATCTCAATTAAGAGACGAAAAGCTATATTTCGCGGTACCACTCTTATTAGAATTTAGCAGTTTAAGTTTAGTAAACTTAATAACTTGTCATTTGTCACTTAAAACTTATCACTGACTAATTTCTCGCTTAAATCTGTAACGGGGATTCCGTACTTGCTTTTAAACAAGTAAGCTCCAAGGCAAGTTCCCATAAATGCATCACTGTTTTACAGCAACCAACAGCTCTCTAAAGACTACAATTTTATAGTACTACTCCTTTTCAATGCAATAAATATTAAATTTATTAAATAATTTTAATATTAATTAATTATATATTAATTAACTATAATAAGTCAATAAGAGGAATAACCTTATTTTACATAGTCAATATATCAAGAAATGATTAAGTTTATATTTATTTTAAAAGAAAATTACTTAAGAGAAGTTTAAAGTGAATAAAAATATAAACTATTTAAAATTCATAAAGTATGGTATAATATTGCAAATATGATATAAATAAAACAATATAATATACTTAAAAATATAGAATTTATATGAACTTAATGATAAATTAATAATTTAATAAACAATTTTTTTATTTTTAAAGAATATAAGTATATATTTTAGATAAAACTAAATTAAGAAAAAGATTAACAAAAGGTGGTATTTTATGGCGATATTAAATTGTATTATAGGTATAATTTTCGTATTTTTAGTAGCATTTTTAATTTCGAATAATAAGAAAAAAATAAATTGGAAAACAGTAATTATTGGATTTTTAATTCAATTTATATTTGCATTTGCTGCATTAAAGTGGAGTGTTGGAAAATATATATTGAGTAGAATTTCATTAGGTGTACAATCTGTAATTGATTATGCAAAAGAAGGAATTTCTTTTATATTTGGTTCATTATCTAATGATGGTAGTATATTTGCAGTTAATGTTTTAGGAGTAATTATATTCATTTCAGCATTAGTATCAGTGTTGTATTACTTAGGAGTTATGCAGTTTGTTATAAAGCTTATAGGGGGTGGATTATCAAAGCTTTTAGGCACTTCTAAGCTTGAAACTATATCATCAGCTGCAAATATATTTTTAGGGCAAACTGAAGCACCATTATTAATTAAGCCATATGTTGAAAAGTTAACAGAATCAGAATTATTTACAGTTATGGTTGGGGGACTTGCTTCAGTTTCAGGATCAATATTAGTTGGGTATTCATTATTAGGAATTCCTATTGAGTATTTAGTATCAGCTAGTTTTATGTCAGCTCCAGCAGGACTTATAATTTCTAAAATAATAATTCCAGAAATAAGGGAAGCAAAAGTTAATGAAGAAATTGAAATGGTAAAAGATGATTCATCTAATATTGTTGATGCAGCTTCCAAAGGTGCTATTGATGGTTTAGGATTAGTTCTTAATATAGCTGCAATATTATTAGCATTTGTAGCATTAATTGCACTTATAAATGGAATTATTGGATTAATTGGTGGATTATTTGGAATAGATAACTTAAGTTTACAATCAATTTTAGGATATATTTTTGCGCCAATTGCAACTATTATAGGAGTGCCTATGAAAGAATCTGTAATTGCAGGATCATTAATAGGGCAAAAAATAATATTAAATGAGTTTGTAGCATTTACAAGTCTTTCTGAAATAATATCTACATTATCTCCAAAAACAATAGCTATAGTTACATTTTCTTTATGTGGATTTGCTAATATTTCATCTATAGCAATATTAATAGGTGGCATAGGTGGAATGGCACCTAGTAGGAAACATGATATAGCACGTTTAGGTTGGAAGGCTGTATTAGGAGGGACATTAGCTAATCTTTTAAGTGCCACAATAGCAGGATTTTTATTAACAATTTAATACATAAATAGTGAAAGTGTCTTTAAGAAAATATATAAATATTTTTAAAGACACTTAAATTTTATAACTTAATAAATTTGTAATAAATATGATAGGTTTTTTTAAAAGTTTTTTGTTACTATATAAATATAAAATAATAATTATTATATAGTTAAGTTTGTTATAGGGGAGTGGGGTAACTTATGAAAAAAAATAATGTTTTAGTAGTAGATGATGACAAGGAGATAGTAGATGCTATTGAGATATATTTAAAAAATGAAGGAATCAATGTTATTAAGGCATATGATGGACTAGAAGCATTAGAAGTATTAATGGAAAATAATGTACAACTTATATTAATGGATATAATGATGCCTAACATGGATGGACTTAGAACTACAATGAAAATAAGGCAAGAAAAAAATATTCCGATTATATTAATTTCTGCAAAATCAGAAGATACAGATAAAATATTAGGTCTTAATATGGGAGCTGATGATTATATAACAAAACCATTTAATACATTAGAACTTATAGCAAGGGTTAAATCTCAACTAAGAAGATATACTGTATTAGGGAATTATGGTGGTAAAAATGAAGAAAACAATTCAATAATAAGAAGTGGAGGACTTTCATTAAACCAAGATACAAAAGAAGTTATAGTAGATGGAGAAGTAATTAAGTTAACAGCAACTGAACTTGGAATATTAAAATTATTGCTAAAAAATCAAGGAAAAGTTTTTTCAATAGATGAGATATATGAAAATGTATGGAATGAACCTAGTTACAATGTGGAAAATACAGTAGCAGTGCATATAAGAAGGATTAGAGAAAAGATAGAAATTAATCCTAAAGAACCTAAGTATTTAAAGGTGGTGTGGGGTATTGGATACAAAATCGAAAAATATTAATGAAGAAAGTATTTTTCAAGAAGAAATAAAAAAATCAAATAAGAGAAAAAGTAGAAGTGGAAATATTTTTAAAAAATATATAGTTGTATTATTAACTTTTATATCAATAGCATGTGCTATTTTATCATTAAGAGAAATTAAAGCAAATATAAGATATATAATTCCAGGTGGGATATATTTAAATGGTGATTTATCAAATAATATATCTGACTATATAAATTTGGTAAAAGATTATTCGATTTATTATAAATCATTAGAATATGCTAGTGATAATAATAATATAACCCAAAATGATATTGATATTTGTAAAGCTGAATTAGTTGATAAAGTTAATAAGGAATATGAAAATTATAGAAATGATAAATATAATGAGGAGAGTTTTAGCAACTTAACTTATGAAGAACAACAAAAGATATTGAGTGAAGAAAAAGAAAAAATTACTGAAAAATATACATTAAATGATGAAGAGATGAAAGAGTATATTTTAAATAGAAAAGGTAATAGTGCTAGTGATTTAAATAATAAAATAAAATCTTATGTTAATTTAAACTTTAGAGCTTATGATAAATTAAAGGATATTTGGATTGGTGGAGAAAAAATTGATTCTAATAACATTATAAAAAATAGTAAATATTTTAAAGAAATAAATATTGATTATAATGGTAATGTTATAGAAAAAATATATGTTGATGGCAAGGAAATAAATAATAATATTATAAGCAAATTAATTTACTATAATAAATATAGTTATTATACTTATTATGATAGGTATGAACCAAATAATATATATGCTTATGATTATAATGAAAAGCAAAGTATATCAATATATATATGGATGCCACAAGAAATTAAAAAAGGTGATGTAGTTTATGAAAATCTTAAAAAAGTAGAAATCAATATTAATAGATTTTACTTGAGCTGTGGTAGTTTTATATTGTTTATAATTTTAGCAATTTTATGTTTAGTATCTTTAAGTAAAAATAAATCAAAGATAAATATAATAGAAGATATAGTGAATAAGATTAAGGTATGGCCTATTGAAGCTAAGGTTGGAATAGGAATTTTAGGGTGGATAAGTTGGAACACTACATATGTTTACTATAATGCAAATAACTATATTAGAAGATTAAATTTAATATCAGTCATATGGACATCATTAGCTTTACTAATATATTATGTGTTAATTAGAGTTATAATTATAAATTATAATGAAAGAAATTTATTTAAAAAAAATATTACAATTAAATGTTGGAATTACTTAAGTGAAATAATGACTCGTTCTTCTTTAATAAAAACATTTTTAATAATGAGTGGTTTATATGTAATTAGTGGATTATTATTATTCGTTGTTTCAGCTATATTAAATATATTTCCAATTGGGATATTAATAGGAATAATATTAACAATTATATATATAGTAATATTTATTAAAGAGTTAATTTATTTAGATAAAATAATTATTGGCTCAAAGGCTGCAACTGAAGGAAAATTAAATTGTAATATAGAAGAAAAGGGAAGAGGCCACTTAAGAGAATTAGCTCATGATATTAATAATATTAGAGATGGATTAAGGAAATCTATTGAAAGTGAAATAAAAAGTGAAAATATGAAAACCGAGCTTATTACTAATGTGTCTCATGATTTAAAAACACCTTTAACTTCAATAATTAATTATATTGATTTATTAAAGAGAGAAAATATAGAGTCAGAAACAGCTAAAGATTATATAAATATATTAGATAAAAAATCTCAAAGGCTTAAAGTTTTAATAGATGATTTATTTGAAGCATCTAAGGCTACTAGTGGAGCAATGGAGCTTAATATAACTAAAATAGATATTGTACAATTATTAAAGCAATCATTAGGTGAAAATGATGAAAGATTTAAAAATAGTAATTTGAGTGTTAAATTAGATATCCCAGATACAAAAATATTTATAAATGGAGATGGACAAAGATTATATAGAGTATTTGAAAATCTTATTTCTAATATAGTTAAATATTCTTTAAGTAATACTAGAGTATATATTCAGATGTATGTAGATGATGAAAATAAGGTTGTAATAATTATGAGAAATATATCAGCTTATGAATTAGATTTTTGTGCTAATGAAATAACTAATAGATTTAAACGTGGTGATTCATCAAGAAGTACAGAGGGATCTGGATTAGGGCTTGCTATAGCAAAAAGTATAGTTGAACTTCATGGAGGTAAATTTAATATTGAAGTTGATGGTGACTTATTTAAATCGATAATAAGATTAAATCAATAATATTTTTAAGGATAAATTTAAATAACCTTAATGGTATATTATTAAGTAAAAAGATTTTTGAACAATGTTTAAAAATATAATGTAATATTTAAAGAGGTAAATAAAAAGTTGTTATTAAATAGCAACTTTTTATTTTCAAAAAACGTTATCAATTGATAATCAATATCTTATCATTGGGTGATAAGGCTAGTAATAATGCTAAATGATAGGTATTATCAATTAGAAAAAATTAAAAATTTTTTTAAAAAAATACTTGCAATTAATAATAATTATTATATAATAATATATGAAGAGTGATTCAAAAAGAATTGCAAACAAAAAATAAGTAAATTAAGAAATTAAATATAGAATAAATATTAAAAGTTTTAGGAGGAATAAATTTATGAAAAAGTTTATTTGTACAGTATGTGGATATGTTCATGAAGGAGAAACTGCGCCAGAAGTATGTCCAGTATGTGGCGTTGGAGCAGATAAGTTCGTAGAACAATCAGGAGAATTAGTATATGCTGATGAACACAGAATCGGAGTAGCTCAAGGTGTAGATGAAAGAGTAATAGAAGGATTAAGAGCTAACTTTGTTGGAGAATGTACAGAAGTAGGAATGTACTTAGCTATGTCAAGACAAGCAGATAGAGAAGGGTTCCCAGAAGTTGCTGAAGCTTATAAGAGAATAGCAATTGAAGAAGCAGAACACGCTGCAAAATTTGCTGAATTATTAGGAGAAGTAGTAGTAGCTGATACAAAAGCTAACTTAGAAGCTAGAGTAGCTGCAGAACACGGAGCAACTCAAGGTAAGAAAGATTTAGCTACATTAGCTAAACAATTAAATTTAGATGCAATCCATGACACAGTTCATGAAATGTGTAAAGATGAAGCTAGACACGGAAAAGCTTTTGAAGGATTATTAAAGAGATATTTTGCATAAGATTTAATAAAAAGCCATGCTAAATTGCATGGTTTTTTATTTTGGAAAAAAATGTAAAAATATTAAATTTTACTATATTTTTAGGCTTAAAAAGTAAAAATAATAAAAAATATTTTTTTATAAATTAATTTTTGTTATTTCTATATATTGTAATGGATATAAATAATAATATTAAAAAAATTATACAATTATTAGTAAAATAATAAAGAAATTAACTGAATAGGGTATAATAAAAAATAAATAGTTAAATTAAGGGAAGGTTTATTTTATGGCATATATATTATTAATAATTATGTTTTTTTTGATTAATTTAATATCTGCATTATCATTAATATTTATAGAGAGAAAAGAACCTACAACTACATGGGCTTGGCTTGTAATTTTAATAGCACTTCCAGGGCTAGGATTAATTTTATATTTACTATTAGGGCAAAATTTAAGTAGACAAAAAATATTTAGAGAAAAAAAACTTGCTGATAAAATAAAGAGATATAAATTAAGGAGAGGTAATGAATTATCAAATTTTGGTGATGATAATGAAATAAATGAGAATTATGAAGATTTGATATTAATGAATTACAATCATTCTGGTGCTATTTATACTATTGGAAATGAAGTAAAGACTTATACTAATGGAGAGGATAAATTTAAAGATTTATTTGAAGATATAAAAAATGCAAAATGCTTTATACATATTGAGTATTATATTTTTAGATATGATAATCTTGGAAAAGCATTAATAAATGAATTAAGAAAAAAAGTAGATGATGGATTAGAAGTAAGGTTACTTATAGATGGTATGGGTTCAAAAGCAATTACAAAAAAAATCATTAAGGAAATTCAATCTTATGGAATAAAGATGTCTGTATTTTTTCCAGGAATTTTACCACATATCAATACTCGCGTAAATTATAGAAATCATAGAAAAATAGTTGTAATTGATGGGAAAATAGGATATGTAGGTGGATTTAATGTTGGAGATGAATATATAAATAAAGGAAAGCAATTTAAGTTTTGGAGGGATACCCATATTAGAGTAAGAGGAGAAGTCGTTAATGAACTTAATAAAAGATTTATATTAGATTGGGATTATGCTGCTAATGAAAATATGGGAAATATGTTTATGTATTTTCCAAAACCTGAAAAGGTAGGTAATGTAGGAATACAGATAGTTTCATCAGGTCCTGACCATATGGAAGAATATATTAAGAATTCTTATATGAAAATTATTAATAGTGCTAAAAATTATGTTTATATTCAAACACCATATTTAGTTCCAGATAGTCCTATGTTAGAAGCTTTAAAAATATCAGTATTATCAGGGGTTGATGTAAGAATAATTGTTCCGGGAAAACCAGATCACTTTTTTATGGAATGGATACTTAGTGCTAATATAGGTTTGTTAATTGAATATGGAGTAAAAATATATAGATATGGAAATGGTTTTATTCATTCAAAAACAATAGTTGCAGATGGTCAAGTATGTAGTATAGGAACAGCTAATTTAGATATTAGAAGTTTCAAATTGAATTTTGAAGTTAATGCATTTATTTATAATGAAAATGTAGCAAAGGAACAAGAAGCCATATTTTTAAATGACCAAGAAAAATCTAAATTAGTAATAAAAGAAGAATATGATAAGCGATCTAAAAGCTTAAAAATAAAAGAATCACTAATAAGGTTATTAGCACCTATATTATAAAAAATAAGAATTTATTTATTGTTGTAAAATATTGACAAAGTAGTTGAGGTTGAGTTAATATAAAGAAAAGTAATTTAATTATTAAAATATTTTGAATGAGGTATATTATTATGAAAGGATTAGAAAAGAATTTAATAGCAAAATTTAATAGATTTTTTTATTTTATATTCTGGGGCTTTTATTTTAGCGCTGGCTATTTCTTTTGCAAAAATAAATATAAATCTTTTCTAATGAGTATTTAGTGAACCTTTTTATATAGTTTATTAATTAAAATATGTATTTAAAGAATAGTTTATAAAAGAGAACTCATTAAGGGTTCTCTTTTTTAGTTATTAGTTAGGGATTATTAGTTAGTACTTAAGAGTTAGTAGTTAGGAGTTAAGGAAAAAATTCAGCTTGGCTGAATTTTTAAAAATATAAATTTAAGGGGATGTCCTATTAAGAATAAATACTACAATATATTATGTTGATTTTTATTTTTTAAAACAATATATTGTGTATAAAAGTTTTAGTGCGACAGCCCCATCAATAACTTGTGACTTGAAACTTGAAACTTGTAATTAAAAAAATAGGGGGGCAATTTTAATGGTAGTAATTTTAAATCCAAAAACAAGTAAAGAAGAAATAAAAAAATTAACAGGGGAACTAGAAGCATTAGGGGTTACAGTTAATCCTGTTATAGGAACAGAAATGAGCATTTTAGGATTAGTTGGAGATACAACTAAAATAGATCCATCATACATTGAAGCAAATCCTTATGTTGAAAGAGTAATGAAGGTTCAAGAACCTTTCAAAAAGGCAAATAGATTATTTCATCCAGAAAATACAGTAATTGATGTTAATGGTCATACAATTGGTGGAAATAAAATTGCCATTATAGCAGGACCTTGTTCTGTTGAAAGTAAGGAACAAATATCTTTAGTTGCAAATGAAGTAAAAAAATATGGTGCAAGTTTTTTAAGAGGTGGTGCATTTAAGCCAAGAACTTCTCCATATAGTTTTCAGGGATTAAAGTATGAAGGATTAAATTTGTTAAATGAAGCAAAGGCAGAAACTGGTTTACCAATAGTTACAGAATTAATGTCACCATATGATATAGACAAATTTGTTGAAAAGGCAGATATAATTCAAGTTGGAGCAAGAAATATGCAAAATTTTGATTTATTAAAGGAGTTAGGTAAAATAGATAAACCTATATTATTAAAAAGGGGATTATCTGCAACAATAGAAGAACTTTTAATGAGTGCTGAATACATTATGGCTGGAGGAAATGAAAAAGTTATTCTTTGTGAAAGGGGAATAAGAACTTTTGAAACATATACAAGAAATACCTTAGATTTAAGTGTAGTACCAGCTATTAAAAAGTTAAGCCATTTACCAGTAGTTATTGATCCAAGTCATTCAGCAGGTAAGTGGTGGATGGTTGAACCATTAGCTAAAGCAGCAGTGGCAGTAGGGGCAGATGGACTTATAATAGAAGTACATAATGACCCACAAAAGGCATTATGTGATGGGCAACAATCAATTAAGCCAGATGTATTTGCAAAACTTATGGAAGAGTTAAAGCTTATTGCAGCAGCTATTGGACGTGAAATATAGTAATTGAGGTTGTTAAGAGAGGGAGAATGGAAATATTAATTTTTAAATAGTATAATTAGAGGAAAATATAAAATACTAGCTGTATAAAAATTTTTAACCTTAATGTGCGAAATTCTCCCATCTTCTATAAGTGGGAGATGGATAGCACTTGACGATAGTCAACAAGAGTAGTATGTTGTAATCAATAGTAATTAACTACTGGTGGAGCACCTATTGAAGTGGTGAGAAAATACATTGAGAATCAAGGGGTAAAATAATGCTTAAAGCTTATAAATATAGATTATATCCTAATTTAGAACAAAGAGAATATTTAGTTAAAACATTTGGGTGTACTAGATTTATATATAATAAAATGTTAGCTGATAAAATTGAGTATTATAAAGAAACTGGCGAAATGTTAAAAAATACACCTGCACAATATAAAAAAGAATTTGAATGGCTAAAAGAAGTTGACTCATTAGCGTTAGCTAATGCTCAACAAAACTTAGAAAAAGCTTATAAAAACTTTTTCAGAGATAAATCTATAGGATTTTCTAAATTCAAATCCAAAGTAAAAACTTACTAAAATTAGTAATATAATTTTGGTATTATCTTGAGGTAGGAACTACCTTGTAAGCTTGGGTAAACTTGTACCGTTAGGTATATTGACCAAGAAGCTCCCACTTCTATAAGTGGAGAGTAGTTCACTTTGAAATACAGTAATAATTAATATTAGAAAGGTCATGCAATGGAATTAGTAATTGATTTAAAGGAAAAAAGTTATCCTATAATAATTGAAAAGGGAATTATTAATAGAGTTGGAGAAGAAGTTAGTAAGGTTTACAAAGGAAAAAAAATATTTATAATTACTGACCATAATGTAAGTAAATATTATGGAGATAAGGTTTTATTTTCATTAAAAAACAAAAACTTTGAAGTTAAATTGCTATCTTTAGAACCAGGAGAAAAAACAAAAGGTTTTAATACATTACCTGATATTTATAATGAATTTTTAAATTTTAATCTAACTAGAAGTGATTTAATAATTGCATTAGGTGGAGGGGTTATAGGAGATTTAGCTGGATTTGCTGCTTCTACATATTTAAGAGGAATAGACTTTATACAAATACCAACATCACTTTTAGCACAAGTGGATAGTAGTGTTGGAGGTAAAGTTGCTGTAGATTTAGAAAGAGGAAAAAATTTAGTTGGAAGCTTTTATCATCCAAAATGTGTATTAATAGATCCGCAAGTACTAAGTACATTAAATGATAAATTCTTTGCTGATGGAATGGGTGAAATAATAAAATATGGATGTATAAAAGATAGTAACTTTTTTGAATTTTTATATAAAATGAAAGATAATGAACAGTTAATGAGTAATATGGAAGAAGTAATTTATAAATGTTGTGATATTAAAAGACAAGTTGTGGAAAGAGATGAAAAAGATAAAGGCGAAAGAATGCTTTTAAATTTTGGGCATACATTAGGACATTCAATAGAACAATATTATAATTATGAAAAATATACTCATGGTGAAGCTGTTGCAATTGGAATGTATATGATAACTAAAATAAGTGAAGAAAAGGGATTAACTAAAAAGGAAACAGCTGAAAAAATAAAAGATATATTGATTAAATATAATCTTTCTTATGAGGTAAATGTTAATTTAAAAGAATTATTAGAAGCAATTAATTTAGATAAAAAGAAAATGGGAAATGACTTAAATATTATTGTATTAAAAGAAATAGGAAATTCAGAAATATATAAAACAACAATAAGCTTTTTTAGTTAGGAGTTAGATAGTTTTAAGTGGCAAGTGGCAAGTGGCAAGTTAAGGATGAAACTCCTAAGGAGTTTCTGAAATATATTTTTTAAATTCAGCATAAGCTGAATTTATACCTTAACTTGTCACTCTAAACTTATCACTTGAAACTAACTAAAGCAAGGGGAGATATAGTTATGGCAAATTTAATGATAACTCCATCAAAATTAAGTGGAGAAGTTAAAATACCACCATCTAAAAGTATGGCACATAGGGCAATTATTTGTGCAGCTTTAAGTGATGGATTAAGTATAATAGAAAATATAGATTATTCAGATGATATAATAGCAACTATTGAAGGAATGAAAGCCTTGGGTGCATCAATAGTAAAGTATGATGATTACTTAGAGATAGTTGGAATATATAAAAGTAATAAAGAAAATAATGAGTTTAGAATTATAAATTGCAATGAATCGGGATCAACTTTAAGATTTTTAGTTCCTATATCAATGTTGTTTAGTGGTAAAAGTAAGTTTGTAGGAAAAGGAAACTTAGGTAAGAGACCATTAACAACTTATTATAACATTTTTGAAAATCAAGGAATTGAATATTCTTGTGAAGAGGGAAATCTTAATTTGATTATAAATGGAAAACTAAAGCCAGGTAATTTTGAAGTTGAAGGAAATGTAAGTTCACAATTTATAACAGGATTATTATTTACATTGCCATTATTAAATTCAGATTCTAAAATTACTATTACAACAAAAATGGAATCAAAGGGATATATTGATTTAACATTAAAAGCTATGAGTGATTTTGGAATTGAAGTAATAAATAATGATTATAGAGAATTTGTTATAAAGGGAAATCAAAGATACAATGCAAGAAATTACAGGGTTGAAGGAGATTATTCACAAGCTGCATTTTTCTTATGTGCAGATGCACTAGGCAATAATGTATTATGTAAAGACTTAGATTTAAAGTCCCTTCAAGGAGATAAAGAAGTAATAGATATTTTAAAAAGAATGAATGTTGAATTTACTACAAGTGATAAAGGTGTAAAAGCAATATTAAAAGAGAAATTAGTTAACACAATAATTGATGGTAGTCAATGCCCAGATATTATACCAGTATTAACAGCAGTAGCAGCTTTATCAGAAGGAACTACTGAAATAATAAATGCAGGAAGATTAAGAATAAAGGAATGTGATAGGCTTGCTGCAGTTACAATGGAATTAAATAAATTAGGTGCAAAGATAATTGAAAAAGAAGATGGATTAGTAGTAACAGGAGTAAGTGAATTACAAGGTGGAGTAGAAGTATGGAGCCATAATGATCATAGGATAGCAATGACTTTAGCAATTGCTTCTACAAAGTGTAATGAGCCTATAATAATAAAGGATTATGAATGTATAGTCAAATCTTATCCAAATTTCTTTGAAGATTTTAAAACTTTAGGAGGAAATATTCATGAGTGGAATGTGGGGAAGTAAAATAAAATTATCTATTTTTGGAGAATCTCATGGAAATGCAATTGGAATAACTATTGATGGGCTTCCTGCAGGATTTTCTATTGATATGGATAAGATAATGATGGAGATGGCAAGAAGAGCACCAGGGAAAAGTTCGTTATCAACACCAAGAAAAGAATCAGATATTCCAGAGATATTAAGTGGATACTTTGAAGGAAAAACTACAGGAACACCATTATGTGCAATAATAAGAAATTCAAATACAAAGTCTAAGGATTATTCAAAACTTAAAGATGTGATGAGACCAGGTCATGCAGATTATACAGGAGCTGTAAGATACAAAGGTTTTAATGATTATAGGGGTGGAGGACATTTTTCAGGAAGAATAACTGCTCCATTAGTTTTTGCAGGAGCTATTTGTAAGCAAATATTAGAAGTAAAAGGAATAATAGTTTCAGCACATATTAATTCAATAGGAAAAATAAAAGATTGTAGTTTTTTAGAAAGTGATATAAGTGATGAATTATTAAATTCATTTAAAGAAAAGGAACTGCCATTAATTAATACTAAATTAGAAGATGAAATGAGACAAGAAATTTTAAGCGCAAGAAGTAGTGGAGATTCTATTGGAGGAACTATAGAATGTGCTATTTTAGGGGTAAGTCCAGGTATTGGAGATCCATTTTTTGATTCAGTAGAATCAACATTAGCTCATTTAATGTTTTCGGTACCAGCAGTTAAAGGAATTGAGTTTGGAAAAGGATTTGATATTTCTAAAATGAGGGGATCAGAAGCAAATGATGAATATTACTTAGAAAATGGAAATATTAAAACAAAAACTAATAATAATGGTGGTATTTTGGGTGGAATTACTAATGGAATGCCAATAATATTTAATGTAGCAATAAAGCCAACAGCTTCAATATTTAAGGAGCAAAATACTGTTAATATAGTAACTATGGAAGAAACAACTTTATGCATAGAAGGAAGGCATGATCCTTGCATAGTACAAAGGGCACTTCCAGTTATAGAAGCAGTAGCAGCAATTGGAATAACAGAACTGATGAATAGTTAGTTTAAAGTAACAAATTTTTAAAGTGGCAAGTTTCAAGTGACAAGTGGCAAGTTAAGGATGAAACTCCTTGGGGAGTTTCTTAGAATATATTTTATTAAATTCAGCATAAGCTGAATTTATACCTAAACTTATCACTTATCACTTGTCACTTGAAACTAATTACGAATAAGAGGGGAGAACGTTGCTTTGGATCTTTTAGAGTGTAGAAGAGAAATTGATAATATAGATGAAGAGTTAGTTAAGTTATTTGAAAAAAGAATGAATATAGCAATTAATGTAGCAAAGTATAAAATTGAAAATAATATGCCAATATTTAATGAAGCAAGAGAAATTGAAGTTATAAAGAAAAATGTTGCTAGATTAAGCAATAAGGAATATTTAAAGCTTACAGAAAGTTTTTTTAATAATTTAATGACATTAAGCAGAAGTCTTCAAGAAGAAGTTTTTGAAGAAAACAATTATGACATAATAAATAAAATAAATGATAACATTTCAGTTAATACTAATAAAAAGAATTTAAGTAATATTAAAATTGGTTATCAAGGTGTAAAGGGTTCTTTTAGTGAAGAAGCTATGATTAAATACTTTGGAGAAAATCATAAAAATACTAATTATGAAGAATTTGAAGAGGTATTTATAGCATTAAAAAGTAATGAAATAGATTATGGAATATTACCTATAGAAAATTCATATACAGGGGCAATTACAAATGTGTATGATTTATTAGTTAAGTATGGATTTTATATAGTTGGGGAAGAGTGCATAAAAATAAATCAAAATTTAATTGGGATAAAAGGAACTAAAATTAGTGATATAAAGGAAATTTACTCACATCCTCAAGGATTTGAACAAAGTAGAGAGTTTTTAAGTAATAATAATAAATTAAAACTTATTCCATTTCACAATACAGCAATTAGTGCTAAGTATATATCAGAATTAAATGATAAATCTAAGGCAGCAATTGCAAGTTTAAGAGCAGCTGAAATATATAATTTAGATGTAATTCAAGAGGAAATAAATGATAAAGATGATAATCAAACAAAATTTATTATTATAGGTAAAGAATTAGAATCATCAAAAGAATGCAATAAAATTACAGTTGTATTTTCATTAGATGATAAATCTGGTACTTTATATAACTTATTAAGGCACTTTGCAGAAAATAATATTAATATGCTAAAAATAGAATCTAGACCAAGTAAAAGTGAACTTTGGCAATACCTATTATATGTAGATTTTGAAGGTAATATAGAAAATGAAGATGTTAAAAAAGCAATTAAATTAATTGAAGAGAATAGTGAATACTTTAAATTACTAGGAAGCTATAAATTAGTTAGTAGTTAGGAGAAGAGCAAGTTTCAAGTGATAAGTGGCAAGTGACAAGTTTAAATATTAAACGTAAAATCAGTGATAAGTGATAGGCTAATGAAGAAACTAATAAGGATTCTTAGATATATTTTTTTAATTCAACGTAAGTTGAATTTATACCTAAACTTGTCACTTGAAACTTGAAACTATTAAAGGGGGTGTTCTTAAATGGAATTCTATGGATTATTAGGTGAAAGGTTGGAACATAGCTTATCACCAAGGATTAATAAAATAATATTAGAAAAAAACAATACTGAAGGTGCATATAAATTATTTGAAATTCCAAATGATAAATTAGGTGATTTTGTTAATGCTATAAAATTACTTAAGATAAAAGGCTTTAATGTTACAATTCCATATAAAGAAAGTATAATTAAGTATTTAGATAATATTTCAGATGAAGCAGCTAGAATAGGGGCTGTAAATACTGTAATGCTTAAGGATAACAAATTATATGGATATAATACTGATTATTTTGGAATTCATATTATGCTTAAAAGCAAAAATATAAGTATAAAAAATAAAACTGCAGTTGTGTTAGGAGCTGGGGGAGCATGTAAGGCTGTTATTACTTATTTACTTGATAATGATGTAGAAAAAATATATATAGTAAGTAGAAATCCTAAAAATATTAATTTAAATAAAGATAATAAAAAAATAAGTATTATAAACTATAATGACTTAATTAATATAAAAGGTTATTTAATTATTAATACGACTCCTGTTGGAATGTTTCCTAAAATTTATGATTCTGCAGTAAATAAGGAAGTAATTAAAAATTTTGAAGTAGTTGTAGACCTAGTATACAATCCAATGAAAACTAAATTTCTTCAATTTGCAAAAGAGGAAGGAAAAGTAGCTATAGGTGGATTGCTTATGCTAGTAGGTCAAGCAGTAAAAAGTCAGTCTATATTTAATGATAAAGAAATAAGTAATGAATTGATAAATTATATATATGATGATTTATCTAAAGAGTTTAAATAGTGGAAGTGGAGGGATGAAGGATATGGAGAAAAGTATTACACTAATAGGGTTACCTGGGTGTGGAAAGACTACAGTAGGAAATTTACTTTCAGATAAATTGAAGTATGAATTTGTAGATATGGATTTTTATATTGAAAATAAGCAACAAAAGAGTATAATAGAATTATTTAGAAATGGTGAAGATTATTTCAGAAATATAGAAACAGAAACTTGTAAGGTACTTGGTGAAAAAAGTAAAACAATTATTTCTTCTGGTGGAGGAGTTATAAAAAAATCTATAAATATAGAATATTTAAAGAAAAATTCAATAGTTGTTTTTATTGATAGGCCAGTAGAAAATATATTAGGTGATATACAAGTAGAAAAAAGACCACTATTAGCAAATGGTAAGGAAGTTTTATATAAATTATATGATGAAAGATATGATTTATATAAAAAATATTGTGATTATAGAGTTGAAAATACAGGAAGCTTGGACGAAATAGTAGATAAAATAGCAAAACTTAGAAATAGTTAGTAATTAGGAGTTAATAGTTAGTAGTTAAGGAAAAAATTCAGCTTTTGCTGAATTTTAAAAAATAAGATTTAAGAAATTCCATAAGGAATTTCAACATCAAACTACTAACTACAAACTAAATGAAGTATGGAGGTACGGTAGAAATGGTAATAGTAATGAATCCTAAGTGTAGTCAAAATGAAGTGATGGCTGTAAAAAATGAATTAATTAATCATGGATTAGGAGTTAATCTTTCTCAAGGAGCAACTTTTTGTATTATAGGTGTGGTTGGAGAAACTAGAGCTGTTGATCCTGATAAAATATTATCTTTTAATGGTGTTGATAAAATCTTAAAGGTTGAAGAACCATTTAAGAAAGCAAATAGATTATTTAAGCCAAATGACACAATAGTTAATGTTGATGGAACGTTAGTTGGAGGAAATCATTTAGGAATAATGGCAGGGCCTTGTTCTGTTGAAAGTGAAGAACAAATAATTGAAATTGCTAAATCAATAAAGAAATCAGGAGCAAACTTTTTAAGGGGAGGGGCATTTAAGCCAAGAACATCACCTTATAGCTTCCAAGGATTAGAACTTGAAGGATTAGAGTTATTAAAGATAGCAAAAAGAGAAACAGGGTTACCAATAGTTACAGAAATAATGTCTCCTAAATATATAGATGAATTTGTAAATAATGTTGATGTAATTCAAGTTGGTACTAGAAATATGCAAAACTTTGATTTATTAAAGGAGTTAGGTAAAACAAATAAGCCAATTTTATTAAAGAGAGGATTATCTGCTACTATTGAAGAATGGCTTATGAGTGCTGAATATATAATGGCTGGTGGAAATGAAAATATTATTCTTTGTGAAAGGGGAATAAGAACTTATGAAACATACACTAGAAATACTTTAGATTTAAGTGCTATACCAGTAATTAAAAAATTATCGCATTTACCAGTAATAGTTGATCCAAGTCATGCATCAGGATATTGGTATTTAGTAGAACCATTAGCTAAAGCAGCAATAGCTGTAGGAGCAGATGGGCTTATGATAGAAGTTCACAATAATCCACAATGTGCATTAAGTGATGGGCAACAATCACTTAAGCCAGAATTATTTGATAAAGTAATGAAAAAAGTAAAAGCTTTAGCTGAAATAGAAGGAAAAGTTTTATAAATTAGTTTTTAATTAGGAGTAAGTTAGTAGTTAAGGATGAAACTCCTTGGGGAGTTTCTGAAAATATAAATTAAAGAAATTCAACTTAAGCTGAATTTCACCAATAACTATAAACTACAAACTACTAACTACAAAAGGAGGTGAAATTATGAAAATAGTTATTGTAGGTCTTGGTGTTATTGGAGGGGGATATGCAATGGCACTTAAGGACGCTGGATATACTGATGTTTATGGTGTAGATAAAGATGTAGAAACATTAAAAAAGGCGAAAGCACTAGGAATTATTAAAGAGGGTTATAAAAATGAAAATGAAATAATCAAAAGTGCTGATTTAATTGTTTTAGCCATTTATCCTAATTTAGTAAAGAATTTTATTATAAATAATAAAGAAAATTTTAAAAGTGGAGTAATAATTACAGATGTAACAGGCATTAAGCAGTTATTTATAAATGAAATAGCTAAAATATTGCCAAAAGAAGTTGATTTTATTTTTGCACATCCAATGGCAGGAAGAGAAAAAAAAGGTATAGATTATGCAACTAATAAAGTTTTTAAAGGTGCAAATTTTTTAATTACTGTTACAGATAAAAATAAAGATGAAAACTTAAATTTAATTGAAGAATTAGCATATAAGATGGGGTTTAAGCATATTAAGAAAATATCTCCAAAGTATCATGATGAAATAATATCATTTACTAGTCAATTACCTCATGTATTAGCAGTAGCACTTATAAATAGTGATATTGATGGAAGAAATACAGGTGAATTTATAGGTGATAGTTATAGAGATTTAACTAGGATTGCTAATATTAATGAATCCTTATGGAGTCAATTATTTTTAGGAAATAAGGAGAATTTACTTAAAGCAATTTATAATTTTGAAGTTGAATTAGATAAAATTAAGAATTGTTTAGAAACTGGTGATAGTGAAACATTACAAGAATTGTTTATTAAGTCTTCTTTAAGAAGAGAAAAATTATGATATTTATTTTGAAAAAAAGGTGGTTATTTAATTAGAAATAATAAGCTTTTTTAAAGTCTAGAAAAATATAAAATTTTGAAGATATAAGTTTAGCAATATGAATATATTTTAAAATTTAAAGTTACGAAATTGATGTTATAAAATGAGCTTAAAGTTACTCATTTTTTATATAAAAATAAAAAACTAATAATTATATAAATATAAGATAATAATATATAAAAAGTATTATTAATATTTAAATTTGGTATATTTATTATGAAAGGAAGATATTATTTTGGCTGGAAAAATAAAAATAACTAAGCAATTTATTATATCACAAACCATTTTATATGTTTTTATAATGGCATTTGTAATAACATTTAGGATGATTTTTGGAGATAAAAATATACTTATTGGAGTAATGGGAATAACTGCAATTTTAATGCTTACACAAATTAATCTTACAGTTTCACCAGGAAGAAATTTTTTTAAGTTACTTATAATAAATTTAGGAATAGGTATATTTACATATATAGCAAACCTTAATATTTGGTTAGCCATACCAATAAACTTTATAGGGGTTTTTATATTAACATATACATTTTATTATAATTTGAAAACAGCGGTATATTTACCATTTATATTACAATATATGTTTTTATTAGCTACTCCTATTACTAAAGCTGAATTGCCAATGAGAATGCTTTCACTTTTAGTTGCTCCAGTAGGAATTATATTAATTCAATTTGCAATTAATAAAAATAAGACTACTAAATCTGGAAATAAATTGATAGGTAGTATTTGTGATAATATTATAAAAAAAATAAATAATACTGGCAGTAATGAAGAAATAAATGATGCAATAAAAAGTGATGCTAACTCTTTTAGAAAAATTGTTTATGATAGTAGAAAAGATGATTTTTATGTAACAGAAGAAGGTAGATTAAAATTAAATATAGTAATAATTTTAGAAAAATTATCAATTCTATTAGAAAGTAATATTAAAAATAAGAAAATTACAAATGATTTACAAATTTGTTTACAAGAATTAAAACGTAGTTTAGGTAAAGAGGATGAGTTAAAAGATATTGATAATGTTATAAGTAAAATACTAAATAATTATAAGAGAGAAGATATAAATGATTTAGTGGAATTAAGAATATTAAATACTATTAATAGGTTAAAGTTAGCGTTAGAAGAGTTAAAATTATTGGGTAAAGAAAATTATAATAAAATAAAATCAAGTAATGATATACCAGAAGAATATAAGATGGCTAATATTCATAAAAGAGAATTTTATACAAAATCAGTGAAGTTTTCTTATGCTATTAGATTATCATTAGGAATAACTATTTCTGCTTTTATTGCAGATTATTTTAAGTTTGCAGAAGGAAGATGGATATACTTTACGGCATTTGCAATAATAATTCCTATATATGAATTAGCACAAAAAAAGCTAAGGGACAGGATATTTGCAACCTTAGTTGGTGGAGCTATAGTAGTTATATCATTTACAATATTTAAAAATGCAACAATTAGAATGTTAATACTAATGGTAGCTGGTTATTTAAGATCATATACATCAACATATAGATATGGAACTATTTATACAACAATATCTGCAATTGGTACTGCTGCTATGACTGGTGGAGCTATAATGATAACTATGGATAGAATAACATTTGTTATATTTGGTATTATAATAGCTGTTATTATTAATAGACTTGTATTACCAGTAAAAATGAAGGATGCAAATGAAGAATTATTAGGTACATACAAACAGGTTATTTATGAAATGTTAAATAATGTTTACAAGGAAAGCTTAGATAAAAACAATAGTACTCATGAAATGGATACATTATTACTTGTAACTACTATGATAGAGGAAAGATTAGCAGTTAATAATGCAGATTATATTAAAGAAGATTATACAGATTATTTTAATAAAATGAGAATTTTAATAATTGATATTTATCAATTATATACACTAATAAGAATTAAGAAGAATGAAAATAATGATATAAGCTATTTAAATGATTATTTAAAAGTGTTACCGAATATAAATAATGTAAATATTAATGAAGTTATTAAAAAGATAGAGGAAAATATAAAAGCTTCAAATGAAATTGATAATAAGATAATTTTTGCAAATATAAGAGGCATTTTAACAGAAGTAAATGAAATAAAAAATTTAAGTAAAATATTAAGTAATAAGGCTGTATAATAAAAATTAAATTAATTTATTTAAAATGAGAAAAAAGCTTAGGTGATAAATAAGAAAATACATATATAAATATTACAAAATATAATAATAAAGAATTTAGATAACTAATTTTTATATATTTTTATAAGATTAGTTATCTTTTTTGTATATAGATAATATAAATTTTTGAAGTAGTAAAATTAGTATATAAATGGATTTCAATATTTAAAACTATAAAATTCATACATCCATATGACAATTGTGATGGTAGTTTTTTAATAAAATTTATTAAAAAATAAAAGAAAAAAATAGAGTAATATAGGGAAATATGATACAATATTTTTTGCATGATTTAATTTAAAGAAAAAATAAAAAATTATTATGAAAGTTGAAGAAAATTTGTAATACTTTTGTAACAAATTTAGGTAGTATTATATTATATATTAATATTAAAGATAGATTGTTTGTAAAATAAAAATTATAATTTTAATAAATATTAAAAATGAAAGGACGAAATAAGATATGGAAAAAAAGAGAAAATCATATAGAAAAATTAAAAATCAACAAAAATTTATCCTTATTTTAATAACTTGTGTTTTAATCATAGCAGCTATATTTTTAGGAAGTAAGCTTGCTAAGAAGAGAGTTAATAATCTTCAAACTAATCCAAAAGTTGAAAATCAAGATGGAACAAGTAGTAATAGTTTAAAAGAACAGGAAGATAAAAACAATTCAAATAATGAAGATAATAAGGACAAGGTAGATACACCTAAATTAGATAATAGTGGTTATTTATCTTATGAAGAAGATCCTAATGCAGATGATGGTGTTATGGTAGCTGAAAATACAAAGGGACTTTTAAATGGAACAAAACATTATCCAGTTAGAACTGATGGAAAAAAAGTTGCATATTTAACTTTTGATGATGGACCATCAACAACAAATACACCAAAAATATTAGATATATTAGATAAATATAATATTAAAGCAACATTCTTTGTTTTAGGTAGCTCAATAGATGCAAATGAAGGAGCAAAGGATATATTAAAAGAAGAAGTTAAAAGGGGACATGCAATAGCAAATCATACATATGGTCATGATTATTCATATTTATATCCAGGTAGAGTTATGAATGTAAAAAACATTTTATCTGATCTTGAAAAAAGCCAAAATTCAATGAAGGCAGTATTAGGAAAAGATTTTTCAACAAGAGTTATCAGATTCCCTGGTGGATATTGGTCATGGGAAGGTCGTACTGCAATGAAGGAAGCATTAGAGCAAAATCAATATTATAATGTAGATTGGAATGCATTAAATAAAGATGCTGAAGGAACAAAGAAAAATGCAGAGCAATTAGTACAATGTGCAAAGGAAAGTGTTAAAGCTTTAGGACCAGATGCAGATAGTGTTGTATTATTAATGCATGATACATATGGAAAAGAAGAAACAGTAAAAGCACTTCCACAAATAATTGAATATTTACAAAGCCAAGGTTTTGAATTTAGAAGTATAAAGTAAAACATATAAAAAATGAGTATATTAGAATTTGATAAAATAAATCTAAATATACTCATTTTTTTATAAAAGTAGTAAAATTATAATTTATAATTGGCTTTATCTTCCTTTAATTTTTCCTTCAATTCCTCTTTCAGCAAGAATTTCATAAATAGTCTTAGATGTAGTATCAGCTAAAGTATATCCAAGTAATTTTAAAATTTCCTCAAGCTTTTCTTCAGAAGAAGTTTCAATTTCTAAATAAGGGAAAGGACAGAAGCTCTTGTCATTAATATCAATTTCAATTAAAGAATCATTAAGTTTATAGCTTTCTCTATATTTAGAAATAGACTCTTGAAGAACAAGTCCTAAAGATTTAAATATTTTTTTAGCCATTTCACCATCTTCAACAATAGTTTCATTTTCTTCCATGACTTTAAATGTACCTTGACTTAACATTTTTTTAGTAGTCATAAATACAGTTTCTTTTCCAGTAAGCTTATCAGTAGTAGTTCTAACCCTAGCATAGCCTTTATTATCTAAAAGTCTACCATCTTCAAAGTCGTATATTTCATTAACTTGATCTTCAGATTTAACTTTAATTGCACCTAAAGATTCCATTTTATTTCTAATGTCGTCAACATCAATATCCACTACTCTAGTTTCTAATTCTTTCATTAATAATTCTCCTTTCAGTTTAAAAATAATAATATTTATATTATACAATAATAAATATTATTAAGGAGTATCTATATTAAAGTTTAGATACTCCTTTTAATATTAACAATTATAAATTTCTTTATTTAAGCAACCTTCAGAATTTGCTACAACTACTGCAGTTGCAGAATCTCCAATTACATTTAAACAAGTTATAAGCATATCTATAGGTCTGTTTATAGCAATAATTAATGAATAAGCTATAAGTGTAGCTTCATTGTTAAACCCCATTCCTGTTAATACTGTAAAAAGTATTATTGATGATGAACCAGGTGCAGATGGTGTACCTATAGAAGCTATTAATGATAAAACTGCTATTAATATTATATTTTGAATAGTAAGAGTATAACCTGAGCTAGCAGCAATAAAAATTGCAGCTATTACTTGCATTATTGCAGTACCATTCATATTAATAGTCATACCAAGTGGAAGTACAAAAGATGCAATATCTTTATCAACTCCAAGTTCTTCAACAGTTGTTTTTTCATTTAATGATAAGGCTGCAGAAGAAGCAGCAGCTGAAAATCCTAAAAGAGCAACTTTAGCAACTTTTTTCATGAATGTAATTGGGTTTAACCTAGTTAATAAATAAACCAATAGTGGATAAGCAATTATTAAAAATACAATTGAAGCAATTGTAACAGTAAGCATGTATGCTAATGCTGGTTTTAAACGATCTAAACCATATACAGCAAAGGTTCTTGTAATTAATACAAAAACAGCAAATGGACTAAATTTAGTTATGATAAAACCTAAAAATACACTAATTATATTGTTTATATCAATAAGTAAGTTTTTTAAAACTAATATTTTTTCACCTAAGGTGTTAATGCATAACCCAACAACTACAGCTAAAAATACTATAGATAATACCATTGAGTTATTTGTCATAACGTTAGCAACGTTATTTGGAATTGCATTAAGTATTACTAAAAGAGGGTTATTTCCTGTAGCAGTAGTTACAGAAGTAGCTCCGTTAGTTGATAAATGAACATTAAAAAATCCTAATTTATAAGCAATAAATCCAAATATACATGCAGTTGCTAAAGCAAATGTAGATGTTGTTAAAAAGCTTAATAGTGTTTTATATGATATTCTTCCAAGTTTTTTAGTGTCGCTAATATGGCACATAGCAAGAGCTATTGATGAAAATACCATTGGAATTATTATTAATTGAAGACAATTAATAAATAATTGCCCTAATATATAAAATAATCCTAATGAATTTCTTCCTTCATCAGTAGTTATATCTTGAAATAATATACTGTTAATAGTATTCCAAATTTCTACCTTATCATTAGAAATTAATGATTCTCTAATTAGTATAAAAGTAATACCAATAATTAAAGCTAGCACAAGTGATATTGACATTCTTATAGCTAGCGCAGTAGAATTGTTTTTTCCTTTTGTAAAATTAAATTTCATAAAATTATCTCCAAATAATCAATATTGTAAATATTATTAATAAACAACTTATGTAAATGTTGTAAATTAAAAATTGAAAATTAAGTGTTTAATATTTTATTAATGGAATATAATCATTTAACGTTATGATAAATATATATTAGATAAAATAATATGTCAATAATTTAACTAACTTATATTATAAATATATATTTAGTTAAAAAGAAATTTAATTAAAATATATAGAAAAAAACTATTAAAATTATAGAATATATCTATTAAAATGTATTATTAAATAAAAGCAAAAGTGATAAAATATATATAAATAATTTAAATTCATTTAATTAAGGGGGCAATAAAAATGAAATTTAATGATTTAAATATGAGTAAATACAATGTAATGAAGGTTAAGGAAACAGTAAAATGTAGTGTGTGTAATTCTGATACAAACTATGTTGATTATTGGAATGGTAATAATTTTTGTTCGGCAGAGTGCCAAGAAAAATATTATAAATGGATTAGAAAAAATAAAGAATCAATAGCATAATATATATAAATGATGAATTATTTAGATAAATTATTATCAATAATTCATCATTATTTTTTACATATTATAATAATTTGTTAATATAAATTAATTTAAAAGATATATAATTAATATAAACCATAAAGAACACTTATGTAATATAATGAATATATAGTTTTTATCTATAAATAATACTATAAAAATCAATTGGATTACTATTAAGGGGTGGAATATAATAAAAGAGAATTAAGTGTTAAATATTTAACGTTCGTTATTTTTTATTTAAGAAATTTAAGACGTATTAAAATGACTAACAATAGTTTAAGATAAAATAAATAAGCTATTTATATAAAGGAGAGAATACAATGGAAAATCGTATTTCAGGTTATACTACATTAATAGGATTATTAGCAACACCAATTAAACATACTAGTTCACCAAAGATGCATAATGAAGCATTTAGACATTTAGGATTAGATTATGCATACCTTGCATTTGAAGTTGGAAATGATGGGTTAGAAGATGCAGTAAAAGGTTTAAAAGCAATGCAAGCTAGAGGTTGTAATGTATCAATGCCAAACAAAACTGTTATTCATAAGTATTTAGATAAATTAACTCCAGCAGCAGAACTTGCAGGAGCTGTAAATACAGTTATAAATGATGATGGTGTTTTAACTGGACACATAACTGATGGTGTTGGTTATATGAGATCATTAAAAGATGCAGGATTTGATGTTATAGGTAAGAAAATGACTATAGTTGGAGCTGGTGGAGCAGCAACAGCAATTTGTATCCAAGCAGCTTTAGATGGAGTAGCTGAACTTTCAATATTCAACCAAGATGATGAGTTCTTTGCAAGAGCAGAAGAAACAGTTAAGAAAATAAATGAAAAAACAAATTGTAAAGCTAAATTATTTAGATTAGAAGATAAAGAAGCTTTAAGAACTGAAATTGCTGATTCTGTAATATTTACAAATGGTACTGGAATGGGAATGAAACCATACGTTGGACAAACTTACATAGAAAAGGATATGTTAAGACCTGACCTTATAGTAAGTGATGTTGTATATCAACCAGCTAAAACTAGATTATTAGAATTAGCAGAAGAAGTTGGATGTCCAACAATTAATGGATTAGGAATGATGTTATTCCAAGGTGCAGAAGCGTTTAAGTGCTGGACAGGACAAGAAATGCCAATAGATCACATGAAAGAATTCTTATTTGGAGATAAGTAAGCTTCCAAATTTAAATTTGGCAAAGCGAACTTACACCTACGACTAGCAGGAGTAGGTGTTTAATTAATAAAAATATGAAATTAGATGAAGTCATGCATGCATGTAGGAGGAAATAGATATGAAATTCATGGTAATAAATGGACCAAACATAAACATGATAGGTGTTAGAGAAAAAGGTATATATGGATCAAAGAGCTTTACTGAAATTTGTGAATATATAAAAGAAGAAGGAGAAAAGAGAGGGCATGAAGTTACTCTTCTTCAAAGCAATTGTGAAGGAACTATGATAGATTTCTTACAAAGAGCTTACTTTGAAAAATTTGATGGTGTTGTTATAAACCCAGGTGCATACACTCACTATAGTATAGCTTTACATGATGCTATTAAAGGAAATACAGGAATTCCAACAGTAGAAGTTCACATTTCAAATGTACATGCTAGAGAAGAATTTAGAAAAGAATCTAAGACTGCTCCAGCTTGTATAGGACAAATGTGTGGATTTGGTGAAAAAGGTTATGTTTTAGCTATGGAAGCTTTAGAAGACTATATAACTAAAAATAAATAATATTTTATAATAAAAAGGTTGTGGCAGTATGCACAGCCTTTTTAATTGTGTGACCAGCATGGGTAACAACTTGACGGTGAAAGTCCGTTGTGGGCTTGGTAGTGGGAACCACTAGCCAAGGACAAGGGTGTCCATCGTGAGGTGGAATCTGAAGGAAGTCGGAGGCAAAGTCTCGGTCTGAGGGATACGAACTACATACAAGGCTTACTAAAGTCGGACGAGTTTGCAATACAAAACAAAGTCCAACACTACCCAAAACTTTAGGAGTAAATGTAGCAGATATATAAGATGAAGGTTACAGACTTAGGCTTGAAAAGCCTAACATATCAGTATATTAAAATTCATTAAACTTAAAGAACCGCCGTGTACCAGGCCGGTATGCACTGTGGTGTGAGAGGATGGGGATGTCTCGTTAAGAATAAATACTACAATATATTGTGTATAAAAGTTTTAGTGCGACAGCCCCTCCTACTCGATTAAAGTAAATTCATAGTTTATATCTATAGAAAAATATAAAAACATATATTAGATTTATGTTTTATAAAGAGTTATACTTAATTTAGTATTTTTATGAAAACAAAAGTTAAAACTTTATCAATATATATTTTATAGGAGAATGTAGGATGAATAAGTACCAAAACATATTTACACCATTAACAATAAAAAATATGACTATTAGAAATAGGATTGCTATGCCTCCAATGGGAACAAACTACGGTGGAGCTATGGGAGATTTCACTGAAGAACATGTTCAATATTATGAAAAGAGAGCTAAAGGTGGAACTGGATTAATAATTGTAGAAAATGCTTGTGTTGATTTCCCAATGGGTTCAAATGGAACAACTCAAATTAGATTAGATCATGATAGATATATGCCAAATCTATTTAGATTAACTGAAAGATTACATAGACAAGGTGCTTGTGTTGCTATCCAAATAAATCACTCAGGAGCATCAGCAGTGCCAGGAAGAATAGAAGGAAATACTCCAGTATCTTCTTCAAATATACCTTCAAAGACAGGTGGAGCAATTCCAAGACCATTAACAGTTGAAGAAATATATGTAATTGCTGATAAATATGCAGATGCAGCAAGAAGAGCTCAAATGGCTGGATTTGATGCAGTTGAAATTCACGGAGGACATTCTTACTTATTATGCCAATTCTTATCACCTTTATATAACAAGAGAACTGATGAGTTTGGTGGAAGTTTAGAAAATAGAGTAAGATTCCCTAAATTAGTATTGGAAAAAGTTAGAGCTGCAGTAGGACCAATGTTCCCAATAAGTTTTAGATTTAGTGCTGATGAATTCATGGAAGGTGGAAACACATTAGAAGATACATTAGAAATGATGGAATATCTTGTTGATGAAATTGATATATTAAATGTATCAGCTGCAGTTAATGATACACTTCAATATCAAATAGATGCTAACTACTTAAAGGATGGATGGAGATCATACATGGCTAAAGCTTTCAAGGAAAAGTTCAATAAGCCAGTTATAACATCAGGAAATATAAGAAATCCAGAAGTTGCTGAAAAAATATTAGCAGAAGGACATGCTGATTTATTAGCAATGGGACGTGGACTTATAGCTGATCCAGAATGGGTTAATAAGGTTAGAAGCGGAAGGGAAGATGAATTAAGAAAATGTATATCTTGTAATATAGGTTGTGCAGGTCATAGAATTGGAATAAACAGACCAGTAAGATGTACAATAAATCCAGAAGTTATTTTAGGAGAAGAAGCTCATACTTCAATGAAAGTAAACAAACCAGTTAATGTTGTTGTTATTGGAGGTGGAACTGCAGGATTAGAAGCTGCTTGTACAGCTGCTGAAGTTGGATGTACAACATTCTTATTTGAAGCTAAACCTTATTTAGGTGGATTAGCTAGAGAAATAGCTAAATTACCAGCTAAAGATAGAATTAATGATTTCCCAAACTACTTAATTAACAGAGCTAAGAAATTAAGAAATCTTTATATATTTACAAATACTACTGCTACAATGGAAGCAATAGAAAACTTAAAACCAGATGTAATTGTTAATGCTACAGGAGCTACTCCTCTTTTACCTCCAATCACTGGATTACATGATAGAGTAGATAAAGAAAATTCAAAGGTATTATCAATATTTGGATTAATAGAAAATATCCAAAAGTTCAATGAAATGGACTTAAAAGGAAAGAAAATAGGAGTTATTGGTGGAGGAGCTGTTGGACTAGATGTAGTTGAATATTTCGCTCACAAAGGTGCTCATGTTACTATAGTTGAAAGAATGCCGGCTGTAGGTAATGGATTAGATGTAATAACTAAAATTGATTTTATGTCTATGCTTAAGAAGAAAGAAGTAGATGTAAGAGTTGAAACTTCATTATTAGAAATCAAGGATAGTAGCTTTGTAGTTAATAAAGATGGAGTAGATGAAGAAATTAACTTTGACTATGGATTTGTATGTTTAGGAATGAGAGCATACTCACCATTAATGGCACAACTACAAGAAAACTTTGAAGGTACTAGTGTTGAGGTTGTTAATATTGGTGATAGTGTTAGAGCTAGAAGAATTATTGAAGGTGTTGAAGAAGGTAGACATATTACAGATACACTTAAGAGAATAGGGGTACTATAATATAAAATAAAATGTAAAAAGGTAATTATCAATAAATTAATTTGTTGATAGTTACCTTTTATTTATATAAAATTAATTATAGTTTATTAATGATATGAAGAAATAATATAAAAATTAATATGAAGAAATAATATAAAAATTAAATTGAAGAGAGAGTAAATGTTATGGGAAAAATATATATATCACAACTTTTCTCGCAGGAGAATATTAAGAATATATTAGATACATATGATATAGGGTTAGAAGTAGTTGAGTTTGGAGTAGGTTATAATTTAGATAAAAATGACAATGGTATAAAAGAATATTGTGATGATATGGGGAGTTTAATAAAAGATAGACCTTTATCTATACATGGACCATTTTTAGATTTAAATACAGCAAGTTTTGATAAGCTAATAAAACAAGTAACTTTAACACGTTACAATCAAGCATACGATGTTGCAAAAAAGTTAGGTGCAGATAGAATAGTATTTCATTCTTGTTATTATGAAGACATATATTTTAAGGAAGCGTATATAAACAATTCCTTAGAATTTTGGAAAGAGTTCTTAAGTGATAAGGATGAAAGTGTAAAGATACATATTGAAAATATGTACGATAAAGATATATCAGTTTTAAAAGAGCTTGTTGATAAAGTAAATAATGATATTTTTTCTATATGTTTAGATATAGGTCATGCTAATTGTTATTCTAATCAATCTTTAGAAGAAATAATTAAATTATTGGGAGATAAAATTGGACATTTACATTTAAATAATAATTATGGTAAAAAAGATAGTCATAATGGATTTGAAAATGGAAATATTAATGTAAAACAAGTATTAAAATTAGTAGATGGTTATTGTGATAAACCATCAATGACAATTGAAGTAACTGATTTTAATGAAGCGATTGAATCAGTTGAATTTATACTTGAATATAATAATAGTAGGTATTAAGAAGAATGTAGAAAGATTTTTTTCTACATCTTCAATATTCTCGTTAAAGCAATTGTAGAAGAGATTAAAATAATCTTTGTCTTATTATTTTTTCATATATTAAGCTAAATTTTTTACTATTATGCTTATACCCTCCATATATTTTTTATTATATACGGATTTTGTCATAAAATTAATATGTTAATATAACATTGAAGGTTATATATCAATAATAACTAATTTAATAAAAAATATATGAAATAAATATATCAATTTTTAAGTTTTCTAAAGGCTAAGGGGGTCTTTCCATGTGTCTTTTTAAACATTTTTACAAAATTAGAACTATAATTATAGCCAAGTTGTTTAGCTATTTCATCAATACTTAAGTCAGTAGTAGACAATAAGTTTTCAGCCATTGTCATTCTAATAGAATTAGTATATTCACTAATAGACATATGATATTTTGCTGAAAATCCAGCCTTTAATTTTTGCTCATTTAAAAATACCATTTTACTTAAGGCTTTAATAGTTGGTGGATTACAGGCTTCTTCTGTTAATATATCATGGGCTTTTTGTATTGCATGTGCATCTGATGCAGTTAATGTAATATATCTATCTTTTCCTATTTTTATCTCTCCATAATTTAATTGATTAGTAAAAACATTTTCGGGAGAAGAGTGTATTTCATTATAAAGTAATGCAATACACTCTAGTATTTTACTTTCTAAATAAATAGGAGTTATTTTATCAACTTCGCACATACTTCTTAGTTTTTGAATTATAGAAGATATCTCAAGTGGTAAATATCTATAAGTATAATTATCAATAAAATTATCAAAATCTATAGCTTTTGGAAAATTTGGTTTTATTATTTCATCAAAGTACTTTTTATAAATTGTTATTTCTGCACCATGAAGATGTTGACCTTTCTTCCAAGTTTGCTTTCCTTTTATTCCTTTTTCAGATACAAAAAAAGAAGAGGGACTAAAGGAAGAAACAGGATTATCTTCAATTTCAAATTGTGTTTCTCCTGTGTAGACAGTACCAAATCTCATTAAATGTTCATGATGTTCGAAAGATATAGAGAAATTTACAGGAATAGTATAGTCACCTATTCCAAAATCATAATATCCTTCTCTACTATATTTAATAAAATATCCAAGTTCAGGTTTGTTTTCATTTTTATAAATTGTATAATTTTCAGTCTTATAAGGTTTAAAAGTCATATTATTTAAAACTTCATTTTGAAAATCTTTTGTTGTTTTAGAAATCATAATATACCTCAATACTTATTAAATTAGATTATTCAATAATATAACATAAAAATAATTAATGCACATGTGTTTTTGATTTAAATGAAATAATTATTTATAAAAGGAATGGAAATACTAATTTAAATTGAAGTAGTAATTTTTAAAAATTATTTAATAAGATGATAAAATTATCAAATTAGGTGCAAAAGTTGAAATGAGAATGACTCTCATATACAATCAACTTACAGTCGACGAGATAAATAGAAGTTAATTATAAAATACATGGAGGTACATAATGAAGAAGAGAATATTAAAAACAATAGTAGCAACTTGTATGACAGCTATGATGTTTGTTGGATGTGCAAGTAATAATACAACAAATAAAGATAAAACTACTGAAAATACTGTTACGGTTACAGATGTAAGAGGAGAAGTTGAAATACCAGCAAATCCTAAAAGAATAGTAGATTTAAGTGGAAATAGTGATATTTTATCAATTTTAGGATATAAGGTTGTAGGAACTGCAAATAGTGATGCTTATGATTACACTAAATTCCCTTCATATTTAGAAGAAACATTAAGTGGAGCAAAAATATTAGGATATAGCATGCAAGATACTATGGATGTAGAAGCAGTTATGAACTTAAATCCAGACTTAATAGTTATATCAACAGTTCAAGAAAAAATGTATGATGCATTAAGTGAAATTGCTCCAACAGTTATGATTCAATTAGAAGCTTTAAACTGGAAAGATGATGTTAGAGCTTTAGGAAAAGTATTTGGTAAAGAAGATGTTGCTAATGAATGGATAGCTAATTATGAAGCTAAAGCAAAAGATGCTGGAGATAAAATTAAAGCTAAATATGGTGACGATACAACGTATCTTTCATTCTTAGCTAGTGGTGGACAATTCTTTGTTTTTGATGGTGCAGGATTTGGTGATGTATTATATAAGGATATGGGATTAGCTAAGCCAGAAGGAATGCCAGAACAAACTGACATTAGTTTACCAGTTGTAACTTATGAAGGATTAGCAGCAATTAAAGCTGACTATATATTTGCAATAGCAACAGATGAAGATTTAGCTCAATTAGAAGCAAACAGCATTTGGAACAACTTACCTGCAGTTAAAAATGGTAATGTAGTAATACTAGAATCATCACCATACTTTAACCAAGGATATAGCCCAATTGGAAGAGAAAAATTAGTAGATGAAATAGGTGACATGTTAAATGAAACAAAGTAATAAACGTACAATAATATTTGTAATTTGTAGTTTGTTACTCTTAGTAGGAGGATTGACTTTAGCCATTAGGCTAGGGTCAGTCCATATTACGTTTTCAGATATTTGGAATAGTATTTTTAATTATAATGAAACTTTAGAACTTATGTTAGTTAGAGATGTACGTATTCCAAGGGCACTTTGTGTATTATTTACTGGAGGAGTTTTAGGAGTAACAGGTGCAATGATTCAAGGTGTTACTAGAAATCCAATAGCTGAACCATCTATATTAGGAATAAGCCAAGGAGCAACTTTAGTAATATCAATTTTTTATGCAACAGGAATAGGAATAACAACTCAAAATGTAATGATAGCTTCCTTTATAGGAGCATTATTAACAGGAGTTATAGTTTTAGGATTTATATCAAAAAAGGCAAATAATAATTCAATTGCAAAGATTCTTTTAGCAGGAACAGCAATGAGTACATTTTTCATTTCTTTAACTACAGTAATAGGTCTTTTATCAAATCAATCTCAAATGATAGGATTTTGGGTATCAGGTGGATTTAGAAATGCAAGTTGGGCAGATTTTAAATTAATTTTTGTAGTAGGAGTTATAGGACTTATTATAGCAATATTCTTATCACCAAAAATAAATATATTAAACTTAGGTGATGATGTTGCAATTGGGCTTGGAGAAAATCCAGAAAAAATAAGATTTATTACTCTTATGGTTATGATACCAATGTGCGCAGCAGCAGTTACAGTTGGGAAAAATATATCTTTTGTTGGTCTTATAATTCCTCAAATAGTTAGAAAGTTATTAGGTGAGGATTATAGAAGAAATATTCCATGCTCATTTTTACTTGGAGCAGTTCTTTTAACATTTGCAGATGTTGCAGCAAGAATGATATTTAATCCTTATGAAACACCAATTGGAGTGTTTACAGCATTAATAGGAATACCATTCTTTATATCAGTGGCTAGAAAGGAGAGGGGATAATGAATAAGGGAAAATTTAAATTAGCTATATCAGTTTTACTTATTTTATTAATAGTCTCTTTTATGGTTACATTATGTTGGGGGACATATAAAGTTTCACCTATGGAAGTTATTAATACTCTTTTAGGAAATGGAACAAAACTTCAAAATACAGCAATATTAACTATTAGGGTTCCAAGGCTTTTAGTTGGTATGTTTGTGGCAATTGCATTATCAACAGCAGGAGCAATTCTTCAAACTATAACAAAAAATGATTTAGCGGATACAGGGATAATAGGTATAAATGCTGGAGCTGCAGTTGCAGCAGTATTATTTATTACATATTCAACTGGAGCATATTATAGTGAACTTGGACAATTATCTATATTTGTATTGCCTGTAATAGCTATAATAGGAGCTGCAGTTACGGCATTCGTAATATATATGATGTCTAGTAGAAAAGGGATAAAGCCTAAAAAACTTTTACTAATTGGAATTGGATTAAATGCAGGACTTAATGCTTTTATAACATTTTTTACTTTTAGAGGTGGCGTTGGAGATTACAATAGGATTTTAGTTTGGACATCAGGAAGTCTTTGGGGATCTGGATGGAGTTATGCAAAGGTAATAATTCCAATAGTAACTTTAATGTTTATCATAGTTTTATTAAACCATAAAAAGTTAGATGTATTAAATCTTTCTGATGAACTTGCAATATCACTAGGTTTAAATTTAGAAAAGGAAAGAAAAAAGTTTTTAACTTTTGCCGTTATTTTAGCTGGAACAGCAACAGCTTTTGCAGGTAATATAGGATTCTTAGGTCTTATATCTCCTCATATTGCAAGGAAGTTAGTTGGACCTTATCATAAAAAAGTTATAATAGTATCTGCAATGATAAGTGTTATTATAGTAATTCTTGCAGATTCAATTTCAAGAAATTTATTTTCTCCAATTGAAATTCCAGTAGGAATAACAGTATCTATATTTGGAGTACCATATTTTATTTATTTAATGATGAAGGAGAAATAATCATGGAAGCTATTAGTGTAAAGAACTTAAGGGTAGGATATGAAAACAATACTATAATTGAAGATATGAGTTTATCTATACCTAAGGGAAAAATAAGTATAATAATTGGTGCAAATGGATGTGGTAAATCAACACTACTTAAAACTATAGCTAGAATTAATAAACCTACAAATGGTTATATTTTTATTAATAATAAAAATATCAAAAAGGTAAAAGAAAAAAATATAGCAAAAGAAGTTGCATTTTTGCCACAAGGACCAGTTTGTCCAGATGGACTTACAGTAAGAGAACTTGTTGCTTTTGGTAGATTTCCTCATCAAAAAATGATAGGTGGTCTTACTAGTTACGATAAGGAAATTATTGATTGGGCAATAGAAGAAACAGGACTTAGTGAATTTGCAGATAGAGGTGTTGAAAACTTATCTGGAGGGCAAAGACAAAGAGCTTGGATTGCTATGACTTTAGCTCAAGAAACTGAAATAATAATGCTAGATGAACCTACAACTTATTTAGATATGTCTTATCAATTAGAAGTATTAGAGGTTCTTCAAAAATTAAATAAAGAAAAGAATATAACAGTTGTTATAGTACTTCATGAACTTAATAATGCTTGTAGATTTGCAGATAATATAATTGGACTAAAAAAAGGTAAAATTATATGTCAAGGAAGACCATTAGATGTAATTAATAAAGAAAACTTAAAAGAGATATATGGAATAGATGCAAATCTTACAATAAGTGAAGATGGGCAATATCCAATTTGTATGGAATATGACTTATTCAGGGGGAAAAATGAAAAATAAAAACTTCATAATAATAGTTATAGGTCAAATTATTTCCTTGTTTGGTAATGCAATTCAAAGGTTTAGTATGTCATTATATTTATTAGAATTTACAGGTAGTACAGCAGCCTTTGCAAGAATATTAGCAATATCAACTATACCTTATATATTATTTGCACCTATTGCAGGAAGGCTTTCAGATAATATAAATAGAAAGAAGATAATGGTTTATTTGGACTTAGTTTGTTCTATATTAATTGGAGGTTATGCAATTATCTTATTAAGAGGGCATGATCATGAATTAATAGTTGCAGGAGTGATGTTTATATTATCAATATGTGCTACATTATATGCACCAGCAGTTACATCATCTATTCCTCAAATAGTAGAGGAGGAAAAATTAACTTCTGCAAATGGAATAATAAATCAAGTTGGATCAATAGTAAATTTTGCTGGACCAATATTAGCAGGATTACTTTATGGATTATTAGGAATTAAGGTAATAGTAATTATAAATGCAGTTAGCTTTTTAATATCAGCTATTATGGAAATGTTCTTAGATATTCCAGATGTAAAAGATAATAAATCAATATTAAATGATGAAATATCAGTTGATGTCAATGATGAAAAAATATTATCCTTAAGTTTTATAAAAAAATCTTTTATAGATATGAAAGAAAGTTTTATTTATTTAAAAGAAGAAAAAAAGGTTGTGCTTGGAATTATAGCTTCTTATGCATTATGTAATATTTTTTTAGTACCTATATTATCAATAGTTGCACCATATTTCATAAATATATTTTTAGGATTATCTTCTGAAGTTTATGGAATTGTTGAAGGAATATGTGTTTTAGGAATGATATTAGGTGGCTTTTGGATTAGTGTAAAACCTAATATGTTTTCTATAAAAAAAGTGCATTATACATATTTTCCTATGATTATAGGTGTTATTATAATGTCTATATTAGGATTTATAAAATTAAACACTTATGCTTTAGCAGGTATATTTGCAATTAGTGGATTAGCAATAATGTTATCATTAGCTTTATCTAATGTATTAACATTAACATTTATACAAAAACAAGTTCCTAGTGATATGTTAGGGCGTGTATCTGCTTTTTCAACAGCAATAGCAACTATAAGTGTTGCACCAGGACAATTGCTATTTGGACAGGTTATTGATATGGGAATGCCAATAGGAGTAATTCTTTTAATAGCTGCAATGCTTAATATAGGTCTTATATTATTTATAAAATGGAATGTAAGACAAGTAAAATAATTTAATATTAATAAAAAATCCCCGTTATTTAACCAATATAATTAAGATAAAAAAATTATTTTAAAATATATTGTGTTATATTTAGGGGATTTTTTTATTAAGTTTTATGGCTTATATGTAAGGTTATATAGCATTAAAATTTTTAGTTAAATTATTTTATATGAATATAACACATTTTAATTTGGCCAATAATTTTATCATTAGCATAAATATTACCCCAAGTGCTTCCATTAGGGCAATCATTAGGAAGTGAAAAGGAAAGGTGAAGTTCATTTGTATAAGGCTTCACTAAGGTGTATAATTCCTTATAATTTATGTGAGGTATTACTTTACAAATAGAAATTTTATTTTCACCAAAATCCTTAATTTCAATTTTATACACTTTAATAGCTCCTTAATTTATTATTATATTATATATTTATTAAAGCTATTAAGTTTTAGAATAATAAAAATTTAAAATATTGATTAAAGCTAAATAAAAAAGGAAGTTGTATTTTGGTACAATTTCCTTTAATTTATTAAGCTACATTTTTAGAAGCTTTTAACTCATATTTTTTTACTATGTTATATCTAATATTAACTATAAGTGCTAATACAACACCTAAAGTTGTTATTCCCATATCGAATAATATTACATGGCTTAAGCTTATATCTGCTAATATACCAGTGATACTTGGTACTATAGTAGAAGCTAAGCTTGAAGAAGTAAATACTATACCAGTAATTTTACCCTTGCTTGTTGGGAATAATTCTGACATTGAAGTTAATGCTAATTGTAATACACCACCAGCAGCAGAGAAACCTATTACAAATGCTGAAATTATACAAGTTGTTGTACTTGGGAAGAACCAAAGAATAGTTAACATTATTAATGAAATTAATGGGTAAACAAATGTAAATCTAACTTGTTTAATCCACTTAGCAACTAATATTGAAGTAACAAATACAGATACTATTGATCCAGTACTATAAATACTTATTAATTTAAGTGAAACAGTTTGTTCAACACCAGCAACTTCTCTTGCAAATGATGGTAACCAGTTTGCAATTACTTGGAATGTAGCAGTAGCAGTAAATCCAATTAAGATTAAGCAAATACCTTCAATCCAGAAGTTTGCTTTAACTTTAGCTTCAACTTTTTCTTCAACAACATTTTCTTTCTTTGGCTCAGCTTTGAAATCAGGGAATGGAAGTTTTAGTATGAATAATCCATTAATTACAAATACTGAAATACAGAATATAAATGACCATCCGTAGTAAAGGTTATTAGCAATTAAGAAGCTTATTATCCATGGTAATATGAATTGTCCAGCAGAAATAAATGCTTTAATTGCAACGTTAGCACTTCCTGAAGCTTTAGGGAAACATTCAGTTAATGCAGGATAAGTACCAGAATCCATAAATGAATTAGCCATACCAGCTAATAAAGCAAAGAAAAATGCCATAGTAACATTAGTACTAATTAATATACCACCCATAAATAACACATAAGTTCCCATACCTAATAGTATGAAAGGTTTTCTACCGTATTTATCTGATAATACTCCAGATACAAATAAAACTATTAATCTACCTAATCCAAGTGCTGAAATAACATATGATACTCCTGCTTTGTTAGTATTTAATTGTTCCATTAAAAAATCAATATTTTGAGCTAATATGATAGCTCCCATACCATGTATAAAATAATTTATATACATAGATAATGCCGTTGGCATATACTTATTTTTAGTAAGCGTATTTTGCATTTTAATACTCCTTCTTGATAAAAATTTAACATTTTTATGTATGAATAATCTATTTAATTTACAAGATAAATTGTAATATATAAGTTTTAATTATTCTAATACATATTTTTTTGTTTATTTATAGAAAAAAACTATAGATATGGTATAATATTTAAGTGTTTAATAGAAAAAATAAAAAAATATTAGTTTGTATTTTATCAAACAAAATATATAAATAAAAAGGAGCAACTATGAATTTAAATCATTTAAGTTATTTTAGAGTATTAGCAAAATTAGAGCATTATACCCAAGCTGCAGAAGAATTATCAATAACACAACCAAGTTTAAGTCATGCAATGTCAACATTAGAGAAAGATTTAGGAACTTATTTATTTGAAAAGCAAGGAAGAAATATTAAATTAACTAAATACGGAAAGATATATTTTGAATATGTAGATAGAGCATTAAGTGAGTTAGAAAAGGGAGAAAAAAAGATTAGAGAATTAACTAATGTGTCTACAGGAACTATAGAGTTAGGATATATTTATACATTAGGTCCAAGGTTTATACCACATCTTATTAAGGATTTTACAGAGATTGATAAAAATAAAGATATAAAATTTTTATTTGGGCAGGGCACTACAAAGGTCCTTATTGAGGGATTAAAACAAGAAAGGTTTGATATGGTATTCTGTTCAATGGTAGAAGATGAGCCAGATATAGACTTTATTCCAGTTGCTAATGAGGAGTTAGTACTTATTGTATCAAATGAACATCCTTTAGCAAAAAATGAATCTGTAGATTTAACAGAAGTTGCTAGTTATCCATTTATAGGTTTTAGTGAAAAAAGTGGAATTAGATCGATTATACAGGATTTATTTAAGGAGGTAAATATTGTTCCAAATACTATATGTGAGGTAGAAGAAGATAATGCTGTTGCAGGATTAGTTGAAATAAATTATGGAATTGCAGTTGTTCCAAGAATATCATCTTTAAAATATTATAATGTTAAAGTATTACCAATAATAAATCCTGAGCATGAAAGATTTATTTATTTGGCAACTTTAAAAAATAGATATCTTACTCCATCTGTAAATCTATTTAAAAAATATAGTTTAGAGTATAGTAAAAAGCTTTTAAATAAGTAATTTAATAAGTGTTATAATGTTTCGGTAGAAAATATTAATAACGTTAGTATAATACATATAGAGGCGATATTTTGGAATACATAAATGATATAAATATTCAGGAAGCAGTAATACATATTCTTGATAGTAACTAAACAGAGCCAATTTTAAATGAATACACATTAGAGTTAAGTGAAGATATTTATAAGTTTTTACATAAGCATATTGAAAAATGTCTAAAGGATGAGGAATTAAAAACAGCAATTTTTAATTCAGAAAGAAATATTGTAAAGGAGATAGTACAAGATTATTTAAATGGAGTAGATAGTGACTTTCTAGGATTATCTAAGGAGCTATCAAGACAACTTTTTTCTATTATGAAAGGAAATGTTAATATTCCAGCTTGTGACTTAATAGTAGTATCTCTAATTACAGATGTTGGGCTAATGATAGGAATACTTAAAATGGATTATGTTAAAAACTTTACTCACGCTGTAGAATATCTTGATAATAAAATAGGTATAGGAATAGTTCCACAAGCAGCAGGTTTACCGGGTAGCAGCCAAAGAATTCAAAAAGCAGCATTTATAAAACCAAAAAGCAGCATTTATAAAACCTATTAGGGAGGGGCAATCATTTGATTTATATGTAATTGATAAACAGAAGAAATCTAATGAAGATGATGAATATGGAGCTAATTATTTTATGAATAGCTTTTTAGGTTGTAGCATTGTTGCTAATAAAAGGGATATGACAAAGACTTTCTTAAAGGCTGCAGAAACTTGGACTAGAAGTAACATTACAGAAAATGCAGATGAAGCAGAAAAAATAAGAAGTACTGTTAAGAGTAAGCTAAGGGAAGAGGATTCTATTAATATTCAAGAGATTTCTAATGAATTATTCAAGGAAGATCTAACCAAAAAACAGGACTTTGAAATTTTTATGAAAGGGAATGGATTAGAAGAAGAGGTTGCTGTTGATAAGGCTTGGGTTGAAAAGAAGCTTAAGAGAATTAGACTTAAAATAGATAAGGATATTGATCTATACATAAATGAAGATGCTTACCATGATAATAGTAAATTTTAAATTCAACGTAATGGTGATGGAAGCATTAATATGATTATAAAACATGTAATTAACTATATTGAAAAATAAGATAGTAAATTGAATTAGTTATTAGAGATAGTAAAAAAATAAAATAAATAAATTTAAATACCAATAGATATAATTTATAAAGTATAATGAGTAGCAGGATAATCCGTATCAAAATATTATTGATACGGATTATTCTTTTTATAGAAGTAGTATACAAAAGTTATTATTATATGGTAATACTATTTTATTTAAGAGTAGAGTGCATAAAAACTAGCAGTTTTTATGGCTAAACGATAAAATTAGTAGAATCTCTATAGATAATAGATGTTTTAACATGGGTTATGGAAAATGAAGAGTCAACATTTTTAATTCTATTAAGAAGTATTTTTGCTGCAGATTCACCCATTTCGGAACTTGCTATTGATACTGTTGTAAGTTTAGGGTCTATTATTTTTGACTCCATACAATCATCAAACCCACAAACAATAATATCTTTAGGTATGGAATAATTTAGCTCTCTTAGTGCATTTATTAATGTAATCGCTATAAAATCATTTGCGCAAACGAATGCTTGAGGAAACGATGGTAATTTTTTTAGTTTTTCTATTAGCCATGAGGAATTTCCATAAGGACTCTTATCGTTTTCTAAAATTGAATTATCCAATATAAAAGGTATTCCATGATCTAATAACGCAGTTGTGTATCCTTGCCAACGTTCATAAAAGCTTTGACAGTGAGTATTATCTCCTATAAAGCCGATATTTGTAATATTATTATTTAGTAAGTATTTTGTAAGATTATATACACTTGAGAAATTCTCCATCAAAATTATATCAGCAGCTAAGTTAGTATTATCTTTGATTGGAGAGCAATCCACAAAAAGTGTAGGTAAGTTTAAAGAACAAATAAGGTTACTATAATCCTTATCAAGCATCTCTATGCAAAGTATCCCATCCACTAAGTCTGGATTGAAACTATTAGGTAATGTTAAGTTTTGAAGGTCAGAATCTCTTATTAAATATATAGAAAGTTTAATTCCGTAAGTACTAATTTTTTTTTCAAATCCAGATAAAAAATTACTTCCAAAGTGAGAGCCGGTTGGCATGTTGCTTGTGAACAAGGCTATTTCTTTATTCTTTAAATATTCCTTAGATGAAGAATTTGCTTGTATATATGAAAATTGTTTATAGCCCATTTCTATAGCTGTTTGTAGAACTTTATTTTTAGTTTCTTCTGAAATAACCCCTGTATTATTAAGAGCTTTAGAAACTGTATTTCTAGATATATTTAATTTATCTGCAATATCCTGAAGTCTTATTTTCTTGTTTTCCATTTTTAATAAACTCCTTTAATGTAAATTAATTATTGCTAAATATGATGCTTATATAAGGATTATAACATAAATAAAGGAAAAGTGGAATAATAATCCTATAATTTATGTTACAAATGTAAAATAAATTACAAGTAGAAAGCAACAAATTATACGTTAAAATGTAACAAGAAAATATTGACAACATAAAAAATAGGTGGTAATATTTAGATATAAACAGAGAAAATGTTTACAAATGTGCAAATGTAAAAATGAATTTTTAATTTGCAATATATTTTAGGAAGAGGTGAATTTGTGTTGAGTGAAATCGAAAATAGCATTAAAGTTACAAATGAAAAAATTAAAAGTGTAAAAAAATTTAAGAAAACAGAAGAGGGATTTAAAAAGAAATTAAGGTATATGAAAAAAAATTATCAATTGTATTTATTTTTTATGTTACCACCCTTATTGTTATTGATTATATTTAAATATATCCCAATTGGGGGTATATTAATGGCATTTGAGGATTATAGTCCTATTCAAGGCCTTTTAGGTAGTGAATGGGTTGGATTTAAACATTTTTCTAGATTCATATCATCACCAGATTTTATGAATTTATTAATGAATACCCTTAAATTAAGTGTATTTGGGTTATTATGGGGTTTCCCTATACCTATTATACTAGCAATATTGATATCAAGAGTTAAAAGTGAAAGGTTAAGAAAAAATATACAGCTTATAATCTATGCACCAAACTTTATTTCAGTGATAGTTATATCAGGTATGATAATTATATTTTTATCACCAGTAGGACCAATTAATCAATTATTTGGAACAACAATTAATTTTATGGCAAAACCTGAGGCCTTTAGGACTATTTATATTGCAAGTGGAATATGGCAAGGAGCAGGATGGGCTTCAATAATATATACTGCTGCATTGTCAAATGCAAGTAAGGAGCTTACAGAAGCAGCAATTATAGACGGAGCTAATGTTTTTCAACAAATATGGAATGTTGATATACCTGCAATAAAACCTATAATGGTAATTCAATTTATATTATCTGCAGGAAATATTATGAGTATAGGTTTTGAAAAAGCATTAGCACTTCAAAATAATTTAAATTTACCAGCATCAGAAATATTACCTACATATGTGTATAAAATGGGGCTACAAATGGGAGATTATAGTTTTTCAACAGCAGTAGGATTATTTAATGCTGTAATTAATGTAATATTACTAATTATAGTTAATACAACTGCAAATAAATTAAGTAAGGATGATGAAGAAGTACAAGGATTATAGGAGGTTAATAAGATGAAAAGGAAAAGAAAGTCAAGTTTATCTACATCAGATAAACTAATAATGGGTAGTGGTTATGTTTTATTAGCGATGTTTGTACTTGTAATTATTATACCATTAATATATGTAGTAGTAGCATCATTTATGGATCCTACAGTTCTTAATAAGGAAGGAATTAGTTTTAATTTTAGCAAATGGTCATTAGAAGGATATAAGAGAGTTTTTAATGATAATATGATTTTAAGAGGGTTTATAAATTCTATATTTTATTCTATATCATTTGCTGTTATATCTGTTGCAGCTACGCTTTTGGCTGCATATCCGCTTTCGAAGCAGGAGTTTGTAGGAAGAAAATTTATTAATACGCTTTACGTTATAACGATGTTTATTGGTGGAGGTTTAATGCCTACGTATCTTTTAATGGACAAGCTATATTTAATAAATACGCCTTGGGCAATAATATTACCAGGTGCAATAAATGTATGGAATATAATGTTGGCTAAAACTTATTTTAGAAGTTTACCAAAGGAGTTAAGAGAAGCATCATCAATAGATGGTGCTAGTGAAATAATTCATTTCTTTAAAATCGTTTTACCAGTATGTAAACCAATAATAGCTGTATTAATGTTGTACCAATTTGTAGGTCAATGGAATAGTTATTTTGATGCAATGATTTATCTAGATGATGCATCATTACAACCATTACAGTTAGTGATTAGGTCAATACTTATTCAAAACACACCAGCAACAGGTATGATTGCTGATATACAAAGTACAGCAGAAATGGCTAAAATAGCTGAATTGTTAAAGTATTCAACAATAGTTATTTCTAGTTTACCATTATTAATAATGTATCCATTTTTCCAAAAATATTTTGATAAAGGAATCATGATAGGTTCAGTAAAAGGATAAGAGAGAGGGGATGTTTTTATGAAAAAACCATTAATTAAGGGAATTTTAAGTTTAACTATGGCAACAATGATGTCTATAACAATGATATCTTGTGGAGCTAAAACTAAAGATATTGAAAGTATGACTATTAAGGATGTTTCATTTCCATTAGAAGAAACAGTAACATTAAAAATGTTAACTCATGCACCTGCAATATCAGAACAAGATCCAAGTAAGAGAGCTATATTTCAGAGATTAGAAGAAGAAACAAACGTTAAAATTGATTGGACATGTTATGTTGATGATCAGTTTGGTGATAAAAAGAATTTAGCATTATCTAAAAAAGAAACACTACCAGATTTAGTATTCGATGCAGATATGAGTACTTATGATTTACTTCGTTATGCAAAACAAGGTGTTATTATTCCTGTAGAGGATTTAATAGATAAATATATGCCAAATCTTTCTGAAATATTAGAGAAAAAACCAGATTATAGAAAGATGATTACTGCACCAGATGGACATATATATTCTTTCCCATGGATAGAAGAGTTAGGTACAGGAAAGGAAGCTATTCAAGCTGTATCTGATATTCCTTATATAAATAAAAAATGGTTAGAACAATTGGGGTTAGAGATTCCAAATACTATAGAAGAATTAGAAAGTGTATTAAAGGCATTTAAGGAAAATATACCAGATTCTATTCCTATGTCATTTATTTTAAATAATGGTAGTGAAGATCCATGTGCATTATTAGGTGCTTTTGGATATGGAGATAATGGAGATCACTATATAGTAACTAACGATAAAGAAGTTATATACTCAACGGTTCAAGAAGGTTATAAAGAAGGGGTTGAGTGGTTACACAGTTTACAAGAAGCTGGTCTTATAGATGCTGAGGCATTTACGCAAGATTGGTCAACGTATGTAAATAAAGGAAAAAATGATAAATATGGCTTATTCTTCTCTTGGGATAGTGCGAATATAGTATCTAACTTTGAAGATTACGTTCCACTTCCAGCATTATCTAGACAAGGTGGAGAAAAGAATGTTACTAGATGGAATTCATATGGAGTTCAGATTGGGAGAAGTGTTATAACAACTGCAAATAAAAATTTAGAGTTAACAGCAAAATGGGTAGATAAATTATATGAACCACTTCAATCAATTCAAGATAATTGGGGAACTTATGGAGAGGAGAATAAACAAAATATATTTGAGTTAAAAGAAGAGGGTACATTGGCTCATTTAGATTTAGAAGGAAACTCACCTTGGGAAACAAGAGCTAATCAATATGTAGGTGGACCACTTGCGATTCTTGATGAGTATTATGGCGTTTATACAACTTGTCCAGAAGATGCACAAATTAGATTAGATGTTTTACATTCAAATTATGTGGATTACATGGAAGCTGATTATACTTATCCATTAGTATTTATGTCTATTGAAGATACAGAATTATTAACTCAATATGAAACTGCTATAAGAGGATATACAGATCGTAAAAGAGCTGAATGGATACTTAATGGTGGAATTGAAGAAGAATGGAATGCATATTTAGAAGAAATGGAAAAGTTGGGATTATCTAAAGCTTTAGAAATTAAACAAAAATATTTTGATGAATATTATAAATAATTAGGAAAATGGAGTATATATTGAAATCTAAATATGAAATTAATATATCCTCTATAATGTTACAACAGTATGGGAGAAATGTTTATGAAAAATAAATCAATCTTGGAAAGAGCAAGAGAATATGAAGATAATAATATAAAAAATATACTTAAAGAAGAAAAGCAAGAATTTCACTTATGTGCACCTATAGGGTGGATAAATGATCCAAATGGGTTTTCAAGCTTCAAAGGAGAGTATCATTTACTTTATCAATATCACCCATATGGAACATATTGGGGACCGATGCATTGGGGACATAGTAAGTCTAAAGATTTTATTAAGTGGGAACAGTTACCTGTTGCTATTGCTCCAGATGAAAAATACGATGAGTCAGGATGCTTTTCAGGGAGTGCAGTAGAAGACAATGGGAAGCATATACTTATGTATACGGGAGTATCAGAAAAGGAAGATAATAGTGGAAATAAAATTGTTAGACAAACTCAATGTATAGCAATTGGAGATGGAATAAATTACGAAAAGTTAGATTGTAATCCAGTAATAACTCATGAACAATTACCAGAAGGAAGCAGTAAAGAAGATTTTAGGGATCCAAAAATTTGGAAAGAAGGTGAATGGTTTTACTCAGTTATTGCAAGTAGAGCTGCTGATAATGGTGGTCAAATCCTTATGTATAAGTCAAGGGATTTAAAAGTATGGGAATTTGTTACTGTACTTGATAAGAGCGAAAATAAGATAGGAACTATGTGGGAATGCCCAGACTTTTTTAAGCTTGATGAAGAACATGTTCTTATAATTTCACCAATGGAAGTTAGAGCGAATGAAAAAGGATATCATAATGGTCATAATTCTATTTTCTTAAAAGGTAATTATGATAAGAAAAATTGTAGCTTTGAAAGAACTTCAGAAGAACTTATAGATGGCGGATTAGATTTTTATGCGCCACAAACATTAGAGTCTAAAGATGGAAGACGTATAATGATAGGGTGGATGCAGAATTGGGAGAATAAAATTATACCAGAAGAGTTTAAATGGTGTGGGATGATGACTATACCAAGAGAACTTAATATAAAAGATGGAGTAGTTGTTCAAAAGCCTGTTAGAGAATTAGAAAATTATCGTAAGAATATGGTTAAATATAAGGATATAAAAGTTGAAAACGAAATGTCATTAGCTGGTATTGAGGGTAGAACATTAGATTTGATAGTGGAAGTTGATGCTAAGGATAGTAAAGAGTTTATAATTACCTTAGCAAAAGATGCAAAAAATAAAACTTTATTAATCTATAATCCTGTTAATAATATTCTTACTTTTGATAGAAGTTATTCTGGTAAACTTAAAAATATGGTTCATAAGCGTGATATGAAGGTTAAAAAAGAGGGCACTAATATTAAATTAAGAATATTATTAGATAGATATTCAGTAGAGGTATTTGTAAATGATGGTGAGCAAGCTATGACATCAACATTCTATACATCGCTAAGTGCTAAGGATATTACTTTTGAATCAATAGGAGAATCTATAATTAATATTGAAAAGTATGATATAGCAATTTTATAGTGAGGTGATGAGTGTATTATGAAGAAAGTTATATGTCCAGGTGAGGCGCTAATAGATTTTGTATCAATGGATATAGGTAAAACATTAAAAGCAACAGATGGTTTTATAAAAAAAGCTGGTGGTGCTCCAGCAAATGTAGCAGCAGCTATTTCAAAATTAGGTGCAGAAGCGTATTTTTGCGGGACCGTAGGTGATGATGCTTTCGGTGGTTTTCTAGAGGATACATTAAATAATAATAATATAAATACGGAGCTTTTATTTAAGATTAAGAATAACACAACATTTGCATTTGTTTCATTAATGGAAAATGGAGAAAGGGATTTTGAGTTTGCGAGAGATGCAGATGAATGTTTAACATTTGATATGATAAGTGATAGATTAGAGGAATTTGATTTGTATCACTTTGGAAGTGCTACTGCATTTATGGGAGGGAATTTAAAAGATACTTACTTTAAATTAAAGGAGTATGCAAAAAGTAACAATAAGATAATATCATTTGATGCTAATTATAGAGAAAGTTTATTTGGAAACAATAAAGAAGAATTTATTAAATGTTGTAAAGAATTTATTGTAGATAGTAATATAGTTAAGTTAAGTGAAGAAGAAGCAAAGTTAATTAGTGGCATAGAGGATATCAAGGAAGCAAGCCAATATATAGTTAATTTAGGTTGTGAAAATCTTATGGTTACATTAGGAAAAGAAGGTACTCTTTTAAGTAACAGAGAAAAACAAATATTAATCAAAACTAAAGAAGTAAAGATGAAAGATGCTACAGGGGCTGGTGATGCATTTATCGGAGCCGTTATTGCACAAATTTTGAATGAACCTGGAAAGAGTATGGAGAAGATTGTGGAAATGGCAAATTTAGTTGGAGGAATAACAACAACTAAGCTAGGAGCACTTGAATCAATTCCAACATGGGATGAAGTTTTTGCGTATAATTAATAAATGAATATATAGATTAGCTTAAAATGAAGTACTTTTCATATAAATATGAATAAAGTACTTCATTTTATGTTAATAGGTTGTAAAAGTTTTTTGAGAGGAAAATATGAGAAAAAGGAAAAATAATATCTTATTAATTATATTAACTATATTAACTATTATTATATTATGTAGTTGTAGTAATGATATAGGGAAAAATAATACTTGTGAGAATATAAATATATTCCCTAAGGATGAGGAGAGTTGGGTTGGGGATCCTATGCCTTACTTCGATGGTGAAAAATTTAATATATTTTACTTAGAAGATTTAAGAGACGGAGATGTTGGATTTCATCCTTGGAGTTTATTTACAACTAATAATTTTTATAAATATAATAATGAAGGACAAGTAATACCATATTCTAAAAATACTCAAGATCAAGATTTGGCATTGGGAACTGGTTCAGTTATAAAGGATAATAATGGTGTATTTCATGCATTTTATACAGGTCATAATCCTAAGAAGATGCCTAAAGAAGCCATTATGCATGCTACAAGCATGGATATGAAAGAGTGGACAAAGATATCCGAAGATACATTTTTTGCAGACGAACAATATAGTGGTGATGATTTTAGAGATCCTTATGTAATTTATAATGAAGACTATAATGAATATTGGATGTTAATAACTACAAGAAAAAATAATAGTGGGGTAATAGCATTATACACTTCAGATGATTTAAGAGTATGGAAAGATCAAGGTATATTATTTAAAAATGATATGGGGACAGATTCCAATCTAGAATGTCCAACATTAATTAAGTATGGATAATATTGGTATTTGTCTTTTTCAGATCAATGGCCAGATAGGGTAACTCATTATAGAATTGCGAGTGATTCAAAAGGAGAGTTTATTATTCCACAAAAGGATCATTTTGATGGCAATGGATTCTATGCAGGTAGAATTGAAAAGGATTTAGAACATTTATATATCTTTGGATGGACTCCAACTAAAGTGATGTATAGTGATTCAGAAAATTATGATTGGGCAGGGAATTTAGTTGTTCATCAACTTAAACAGGATGAAAATGGAGAATTACATCCGGTACCAATAGATAATGTTATAGAAAAAATAAAAAAAGATACTAAAATTAAGTTGATAGAATATACAAAAACTATAAATAAAAATAAAAATACTTATAAATTTAGTGGAAAAAATTATGAGTTTGCAAAATTTGATGCTATTAATGGTATAAGTAAGATTAAAGGAAAAATAAATTTAAATTCAGATAGTGGTAAATTTGGATTTATGTTTAATGTTGATGAAGATAATTTGGGAAGCTTAAATATTGTATTTGATATAGATAAACAAGAGATTCAATTTTATAATACATCAATAAATAATATATCAAATTTACAACCACAATCAAATATACCATTTGAATTTAATTAAAAAAGTTCACTAGATTTTACTATTATAATTGATGATAGTGTTGTAGTTATTTATGTAAATGATGAAATTGTTTTAAGCAGTAGAATGTTTTTAGTTCAGGGGTCAGAATGGGGAATATTTTCAATTGATAATGATGTCATATTTGAAAATATAACATTAAATAAATAGTAAAGTATATTTAAAATTTATAAGTATTTATAATAGTATTTTAAATTATCTATAGATTATTTTGATATAAAAACTACCTCAGTTGAATTTAACTGGGGTAGTTTTTCGGTTGATTTAAGTAGTTTTTAATATAAAAGAGCTACAGTTAAATAAACTTATATCCAAGAATTAAAGGAAATAATTCATTTTATCATTGGGTATAAATTATTTAGATAAAAGTTTTACGAGGACTGCTTTTTGTGCATGAAGCCTATTTTCTGCTTCTTCGAATATTGTATCAGCATGAGCTTCAAGAATTTCTTCGGTAATTTCCTCTTCTCTGTGAGCTGGAAGGCAATGAAGAACAATAGCATCATTATTTGCTAACTTCATGACTTCTGAATTAACTTGATATCCCTTGAATGCAATTTGACGTTTTTTAGCTTCGTCCTCTTGTCCCATACTAGCCCAAACATCAGTTATAATTACATCAGCATTTTTTATAGCTTCAGCTGGATTTTCAGTCATTTCGAAAGAAACTCCATTTTCTTTAGCTAATGAAATACCTTTTTCAATATAATATTTATGTGGTTTATATCCAATAGGATTAGCAATTGCCACATTCATACCTAAAGTTAAGCAGCCAACAATCAAAGAGTTACACATATTATTACCATCACCAATATATGCAACTTTTAATCCCTCAAGAATAAGTTTCTTTTCTCTTATAGTCATCAAATCTGCTAAAACTTGGCATGGATGCTCATCGTCAGTTAATCCGTTGATTATAGGAATAGATGAACATTTAGCAAGAACTTCAATTTCTTTTTGAGAAAATGTTCTTATCATAATTCCATCTAAGTATCTAGATAAAACTCTAGCTGTATCTTGAATAGGTTCTCCACGGCCTATTTGTAAGTCCTTAGAACTTAAGAATAGAGGATGTCCACCAAGTTGATACATTCCAACTTCAAAGGAAACTCTTGTACGAGTTGATGCTTTTTCAAAAATAATACCTAAAGATTTTCCTTTTAGTAAATGATGTTCTATACCATGTTTTTGTTCATATTTTAATTGATCAGCAAGATTTAATATATCTAAAATTTCATCTTTTGAAAGATTATCCATACGTAATAAATCTTTATTCATAAATAAGGCCCCCTTTTTAAATTTACTTATATTCTTTCAATACTTTTACTAAGATGTTTAAACCAGCTTCAACATCTTCTACAGAGATATTTAGAGGAGGTAGTAGTCTTACTACATTTTTACCAGCAGTTAAAACTAGTAGGCCATTTTCAAGAGCTTTCTTTTGAACAATAGATGAATCACCATCTACTTCTATTCCAAGCATTAGACCTAATCCACGAACATCTTTTACTATTTTTAAATTTTCATTTAAAATAGTTTCTTTTATTAGTTTACCTTTAAATATAATTTCACTATAAGAATTAGTATTACAAAGTTGATTTAATACTGAAGCTGCACCTGCGCATACAACTGGATTTCCACCGAATGTTGAACCATGATCTCCAGGTTGAAAAGTTGTTGAAAGATTTTCATTACATAAAACTGCACCTATAGGAAGGCCTGCCCCTAGACCTTTAGCACAAGTTACTATATCAGGTTCAACATTAAAGTTATTGTATCCAAAGAGATTTCCTGTTCTAGCTATTCCACATTGAACTTCATCAAAGATGATTAATATATCTTTTTCTTTAGCTAACTTACAAGTAGCTAAAACAAAATCCTTATCTAATGGATGAACACCGCCTTCACCTTGAATAGCTTCCATCATTATTGCACAAACATCAGAAGTAAGTTTTTCTTTTAGATCATTAATGGAATTAGCAGTTACATAATTAAACCCAGTAGGGAATGGAAAGAAGTAATTATGAAATTTATCTTGTCCTGTTGCAGTTAATGTAGCTAATGTTCTGCCATGGAAAGATTGTTTCAGTGAAAGAATAGTACCTCTACCTTCACCATATTTATTAAAGCTATATTTTCTAGCAAGTTTAATAGCGCATTCATTTGCCTCAGCTCCAGAATTGGCAAAGAAAACTTTACTCATTCCAGATAATTCACAAAGTTTTTTTGCAAGCGATACAGTAGAATTGTTAGTAAAAATATTAGATAAGTGTTGAAAATTGTTTAGTTGAGATATTATTGAGTTTTTCCATTCAGAATTGTTATATCCTAAAGAGTTAACGCCAATTCCACTAGTAAAATCTATATATTTTTTATTATTTTTATCAAATAAGTAAGAGCCTTGGCCATAGGCTATTTCAATAGGCAAGGTAGCATAAGTATTCATTAAATACTTACTTTCTTGTTGAAATAAAGTCATTTTAATCACCTCGTTTAATTATTTAATAAATCTCTGTTCCGATTCCTTTTTTAGATAATAATTCAAGTAAGATAGAGTGTTTAATTCTGCCATCAATTATATGAGCTTTTTTAACACCCATTCTTACAGATTCAACACAGCAGTTTATTTTAGGAATCATGCCACCTTTAATTACTTTATCGACAGTTAGTTTTGGAATTTGATGTAATCTTAAAGTTGAAATTAAGGTAGAAGAGTCATCTGGATTTGTCATTACACCAGGTACATCAGTTAAAAGAATTAATTTTTCAGCTTTTAAAGCAGAAGCAATTTTTGAAGCACAAGTATCTGCATTTATGTTATAACTATTAGTATCATTTTCACCTATTGCAATAGAAGAAACTACAGGAATATAACCAGAATTCATTGATAAGTTTAGAAGTTCTGTATTTACAGAAGTTATTTCGCCTACAAAACCTAAATCAATATCATTAGTAAGCTTTTTAGCTTTTATTAATGAGCCATCAATTCCAGATAAGCCAATTGCTTTACCACCATTTTTTTCAATAAGTTTAACTAAATCTTTATTTACTTTTCCGGCTAAAACCATTTGAGCAACTGTTATCGTGATTTCATCAGTGTATCTTAAACCATTTATAAATTTACTTTCATGATTCATTTGAGCTAAAGTATTGCTAATATCAGGACCACCGCCATGAACTATTATTGGATTAATTCCAATACATTTCATAAGGATAATATCATTTATTACTGTTTTAGTTAATTCATCATTAATCATGGCATTTCCACCATATTTAATTACGATAGTTTTACCGTAATATTCCTGAATATAAGGTAATGCCTGAATTAATATATTTGCATGTTGAGTATAGTTCAATTATTACACCTCCTAAAAAATGGGTGGACCTCCGAGGTCAATCCAATATATGGATTGACCCCGAAGGTCCACCTATATATTGTTAACTGCGGTAGTCACCATTTATTTTTACGTAATCATAAGTTAAATCGCAGCCCCATGTTGTTGCCGCATATGAAGCTAATTTCATATCTATTAAAATTTTAATTTCATCTTGTAATAAAATTTCTTTTGCTTTAGCTTCATTAAAGCTTACAGAAGCACCATCTTGACAAACAAGAATTTCTCCGGCAGTACTTGCAAAAGAAACATCAACTTTTTCAGGATCAAAGTCAATGCCAGAATAGCCTAATGCACAAAGAATTCTTCCCCAGTTAGCATCACTACCAAAGATTGCAGCTTTAACAAGGCTTGAAGTAATTACACTCTTTGAAAGAGCTTCAGCCTCTTCAATAGAATTAGCATTTTTTACAGTACATTCTATAAGCTTGGTGGCTCCTTCACCATCCTTTGCAATTTTTTTAGATATATAAATATTCAAAGTTGTTAATGCTTCCAAAAATAAGTTATAATCATCATTTTTTTCAGTTATAGTTTCATTTGAAGCAAGTCCATTTGCCATTATTAAAACCATATCATTAGTACTAGAATCACAATCAACACTTATTCTGTTATAAGAAATATTAACACTTTCTTTTAATGCTTCTTTTAATAAAGAAGGAGAGATTGAAATATCAGTAGTTATAAAAGAAAGCATAGTAGCCATATTTGGATGAATCATACCAGATCCTTTAGCCATAGCAGCAAGTGTAACTTTCTTACCACCAATGTTTAATTGGATTCCAGCTTGTTTTTCAACTGTATCAGTAGTCATAATAGCCATAGATGCATTTTTAGCACCTTCAATATCACTAGATAAATTACCTACCAATTGAGGAATGCCATTCTTTATTGCATCTATATTAAGGGGAACACCTATTACTCCAGTGGAAGCAACAAGTACATCATCGTTTTTAATACTTAATGCTTTAGCACAAAGATGAGTCATTTTTTTTGCTTTTGATAAACCATCATCACCATTACAAGTGTTAGCATTTCCACTATTAATAATTATTGCTTGAGCTTTTTTATTAATTAAATGTTGTTTAGTTATTGTAAGTGGAGCACCTTTTACCTTATTTTTTGTATAAACTCCGCAAGAGGTAGCTACAACATCAGAATATATTAAGGCTAAGTCTTTTTTTAATAAACTCTTTTTTAGTCCACAATGAATTCCAGATGCTTTAAAGCCAACAGGAGAAGTCACCGTCAAATTTTCATCTATTTTAATCATAAATTACACATCCTTTATTTAAAAGCTTGGAGCTATTAATTTAAGTCCAGTATTTTGTGGTAAGCCAAGTAATAGATTCATATTTTGAATGGCTTGTCCTGCAGCTCCTTTAACCATATTATCTATAACACTAACAATTATTAGTTTGTTTTTTCTATAATTTTGATGAATAGAAATATGACAATTATTTGTATATTTAACGTGTTTTATTTCAGCAGTTTGTCCTAATGGTAATACATGGACAAATTCTTCATTTTCATATTGTTTTTTATATATTTTATGAATTTCTTCTAGGGTAAGTTGATCTTTAGGTTGGCAGTAAATTGTAGAAAGTATTCCTCTATTTACAGGTAATAGGTGAGGAGTAAATGTTACTTCTACATTTTCATTTACCATATATGATAGGGTTTGTTCAATTTCAGGTGTATGTCTGTGACTACCAATACCGTATGCAGCAAAATTTTCATTGGCTTCTGCAAAGTGAGTCTTTAAGGAAAGTTCTCTTCCAGCACCAGTAATTCCTGATTTTGAATCACAAATTATATTTTTAGTATTAATTAAGTTATTTTTTAATAGTGGCATAAGTCCAAGTGAAATACTTGTTGGATAACATCCAGGATTAGCAACTATATTAAATTTTTTAATTCTAGAACCATTAAACTCTGGTAGTCCATATATACTATTCTTATGAATATCTTTGAAGGTAAATTTTTTACCATACCATTCTTCATAAGAATCTTCACATTCTAATCTAAAATCAGCCCCAAGATCTATTACTTTTTTATTTTTGCTTATTGCTTTAACTGCTATTTCTTCACTTAAACCATGAGGAAGAGCAGTAAATATAACATCACATTTATCAATAACATCACTTTTATCTTCGCATACTAGAGTTGTTTTATTGAAAAAACTTTTATATACAGAACTTATCTCCTCATCTTTAAAAGTAGAGGAGGAGATAGCGGTAACTGTAACCTTATCATGATTAAGTAAAAGTCTTAACAATTCAACTCCAACGTATCCTGTCGCCCCAATAATTCCTACTTTAAACATGATAAATTCTCCTTATTTTCTTTTATAAATTTTTTTAAAACTTCAATTTGCATTTTAACTGATAAAGAGCTAGGCCCCCCAATAACACTTCGTTCTTCAACACAAGTTAATAGGTCTATTGCATTATATATATCTTCTTCAAAAATAGGAGAGAAGTTTTTAAACTCTTCCATACTTAAATCATCTATAGCAATATCTTTATCTATACAATGAAGAACTATTTTACCTACAATTTCATGAGCATTTCTAAATGCCATACCTTTTTTAACAAGATAATCAGCAACATCAGTAGCATTTGTAAATCCACCAGATGCAGATTTTTTCATATTAGCTTTTTTAACTTTCATAGTTTTAATCATTCCATTAAAGGTTTGAAGTGAAAGAAGAGCAGTATCTAATCCATCAAATAATGCCTCTTTATCTTCTTGCATATCTTTATTATAAGCTAGAGGAATACCTTTCATAACTGTAAGTAAAGTCATTAAGTCTCCATAAACTCTTCCTGTTTTTCCTCTAACTAATTCTGCAACATCAGGGTTTTTCTTTTGAGGCATTATACTACTTCCTGTACTGTAACTATCATCAAGTTCTATAAAGTTAAACTCGCCAGTACACCATAGTATAATTTCTTCTGAGAATCTTGATAAGTGCATCATTATTAATGAAAGTGCAGATAAAGTTTCTATAGCATAATCTCTATCTGAAACAGAATCTAAACTATTAAGTGTTATTTTAGAAAAGCCAAGCTCAGATGCTACAAACTCTCTATCGATAGGGTATGTAGATGTTGCTAAAGCACCACTTCCAAGTGGCATTTCATCAAGTCTTTTATAGGAATCGAAAAGTCTTCCTATATCTCTTTTAAACATTTCACAATATGCTAAGATATGATGTGCAAAAGTAATTGGTTGAGCCTTTTGCATATGGGTATACCCTGGCATAATAGTATTAATATTTTCATTGGCCTTTTCAAGTAAGGTTTCATGAAGTTTTAATATTTCATTTATTATAATTTTGATATATTTCTTTAGATAAAGTTTAGTATCTAAAGTAACTTGATCGTTTCTGCTTCTACCGGTATGAAGTTTTTTACCTTCATCGCCAATATAGTAAGTTAATATACTTTCAACAAAGCTGTGAATATCTTCAGCATCTTTATCTATTTGTATAGTTCCATTATCAATTCTAATTAATATTTCTTTTAAGCCTTCAACTATTTTTTTACTATCCTCTGATGGGATAATTCCTTGCTTTCCAAGCATTTTAACATGAGCAAGGCTTCCTTCGATATCTTCCTTATACATTCTTGAATCAATTGAAATTGAGGAGTTAAAGGTATTAACTAACTCATTAACTCCTTCAGTAAATCTTCCGCCCCAAAGTTTCATTTTATTTATCCTTATTTTTTAAAGATTCTTTCATCTTTGAATTTACTACTGTTGGTAAACCATAAAGATTAATGAATCCTTCAGAATCCTTTTGATTATATACGCCATCTTCACCAAAAGTAGCATATTCTTCGCTGTATAATGAATAAGGAGATGTCATACCGGCATTAATAATATTACCTTTATATAGTTTAAGCTTAACTTCACCTGTAACAGTTTCTTGAGTTTTATCAACAAAAGCTGAAAGACTTTCTCTAAGTGGAGTGAACCATTCACCGTTATAAACTAAATCAGCAAATTTTAATGCAATTGATTGTTTAAAGTGATGAGTTGCCTTATCTAAACAAAGTTCTTCTAAATCAGCATGAGCTTTGTAAAGAATAGTTCCACCTGGAGTTTCGTAAACACCTCTTGATTTCATACCAACAAGTCTATTTTCTACCATGTCCATAATACCAATGGCATTTCCTCCGCCTATTTTATTTAATTCTTGAATTAATGAGACCCCATCCATTTTTATTCTATTAAGTGCAACAGGAATACCCTTTTCAAAGCTTAAGGTTATATAAGTTGCAGTATCAGGAGAATCTTCTAATGTTTTACACATTTCTAATATCTTATCATATTTAGGTTCATTTTCAGGAAATTCTAAATCTAATCCTTCATGGCTTAAGTGCCAAAGATTTTTATCTTTACTATAATTAGTTTCATAAGTTATTTTTATTGGTATTTCTCGATCTAATGCATATTTAATTTCTTCTTCACGAGATTTTATATTCCAAATTCTCCATGGTGCTATAATAGGTATTTCAGGTGCAAAGTTTTTAACTGCAAGTTCAAAACGAACTTGGTCATTTCCTTTACCAGTACAGCCATGACAAATTGCATCTGCCCCTTCCTTTTTTGCAATTTCAACAAGTCTCTTTCCAATTAAAGGTCTAGCAAAAGAAGTTCCTAATAAATATTTTCCCTCGTATACAGCTCCAGCTTGAAGGGTAGGGAAGATATAATCATAAACAAATTCCTTTGTTAAATCTTCAATATAAATTTTTGATGCTCCAGTTTTTAATGCCTTTTCTTCTAATCCTTCTAATTCATCAGTTTGTCCAACATTGCCAACTACAGCAATAACTTCACAACCATAAGTTTCCTTAAGCCATGAGATTATAATTGATGTGTCTAATCCTCCTGAATAAGCCAAAACAACCTTATTAAATTTTTTCATATATAAAAAGCCCCCTTTTTTTACTTAGTTTCAAATGACAAGTTTCAAATGATAAGTTTAGGTATAAATTCAGCTTAGGTTGAATTTAAAAATATATTTTCAGAAACCACTTTTATAGTTTATAGTTTTTAGTTAGTAGTTAGTAGTTAGTAGTTGATGTTGAAATTCCTTGGGGAATTTCTTTGATTTATTTTTTAGAAACTCCCCTAGGAGTTTCATCCTTAACTTGCCACTTGTCACTTGTCACTGATTTAAAGTTTCATCCTTAACTACTAACTAGCCGTGGTTTCCTATATTTTTATTTTAATACATAAAATGGAATGGTTTCTTGATGTTTATAATTATACACAAGTATGTATAATTATGCAATAATTTTTTGAGGTTTTGTATAAAAAATGTGTTTATGCAAAAAAAGTGCTATATAAATGCATAAATATAATTAGTTGTATAAATTTATTAAAAAATATTTTCTATATTTGGAACTTGTAATTCTTTCATATGTTCTGTGCTAGATTTTAAGAGATGCAAAGAAGCATCTGATTCACCGTAATCATCTCTTTCAATATAAACAGTTAATTTTAATGCTTCGTTTAGCATTACGTCATAATCAAGATGATTTACATATATTGCAGCAAGTTTACCTTTATCTTCAATTAAATTATATATATCCATTGCTTTTTCAAAGTTTTCTTCTTTAGATAAAGAGTCTATATTTTTTTCCATTTCTTCGCACTTTAATATAACTTCGGAGCAAAGATTTTTAAAACTAATATCAGTATAAGTTAAAAATCCTAATAATATTATAAAAAGAAAAATAGAAAATAATGAATTTTTCATTTTTAAGATCCTTTCTTATTTTTGTTTTTATCATAAAGTTGATAATAAAATTTTCCTTCAGTATCTGTCATGGCAATTAATACATCTTTTATTGAGTTTATGTGATGTTTTTTTAATTCATGCTCAATCCATACTTTATTTTTACCACTAGTTGTTAAAGCATTTTTATTAACATGGCCATCTAAAACATATATAATTGGAAGTTTAGGCACTTTTGAAGTCTTATTTTTTGAAGCATTATCATTTGAAGAGAAAGTATTTTGAGAAGAAGAGTTAGTGCTTGTTGATGATAGTGGTTGAGTATTTGAACTACAAGAAGTATAACATGAATCACCACCCGAACTACTTTGAGAAGTTAAAAAAGATAATTGCCCATTATTTTCTAAAATTGCATACTCAATATCATTTAAATCAAAATAACCTGCTAATCTTAATTCTTCCATAAGTTCATCTAAATTAATTTGTTGTTTTTTTAATGCTTCATAATTTATTTTTCCTCTACATACTAAAATGCAAGGTTCACCTTCTAATATTTTTCTTGTAAGCTGACTTTTGAGTTGTAATTGAGTTAATATGGTTTTTATAAATAATAAAGTTATTATAGGAATAATTCCAAGAATTAAAGGCAATCTGGTATCTTGCATTGGTAAAGCAGCAAGATCAGAAATCATTATTGTTATTACAAATTCATATGGTTGTAATTCACCAATTTGTCTTTTACCCATTAATCTCATTACAAGTATTACTAAGAAATATAAAAAAATTGTTCTAATTAAGACAATAAACATATTAAATCACCTCTAGTAAAAGTATTTGTAAATAAAATGCTTTTATTCAGAAAAAATAATAGAATATTTTGATGATAGGTATATAATAAAAGTATAGGGCTATTAATAAAAAGGATAAATAAGCTGCTAAATTTTATAATAAAGGATAAAATATTAGTTTAATGTAGGTAAAAATATTTTTAAATTTAAAATAATATTATAAGAGTTTAGATAGGTGATTAGGTATGAAGGAAAAGAGTGATTTAAAAGTAAAAAGAGATGATAAAGTTGAAAAAAAATATACAAGGACATTGCAATTTATATTTATTAAAGCAACTTTAGATTTATATCCAAATTCTAAGATTACAATTCAACATAGTATTGGAAAAGGTATTTTTGGTGAAGTTTTTAAGGAAAAACCATTAGACAAAAATGACATAAAGAAAATAAAGGATAAAATGCAGGAATTAATAAAAAGAGACTTACCAATAAATAAAGTAAATGTTACAAGGGAAAAGGCTATTGAAATTTTTAAGTCATACAATATGGAAGATAAAGTTCTTTTACTTAATCAAATAGATTTAAAGGAAATAGAATTATATGAATTAGATGGAAGATATGATTATTTTTATGGACCAATGAATGAAAGAACTAGTGAAATAAAAGGCTTTGATTTAATTGATTATGAAAATGGATTTATTTTAAGACGACCTACTGAATATGAAAAGTTTACTTTATCAGAATTTGTTGAACAAAGAAAAATGAGAAATGTATTTAGAGAAAATGAAAAATGGTTAGATATTTTAGAAGTTGGAAATGTAGGCTCACTTAATAAAAAATTTGACGAAGGTGAATTAGTTAATTTAATTATGATTTCAGAAGCTCTTCATGAAAAGAAGATTGCAGAAATTGCAGATAAGATTTCTGAAAGAAAGGAGGTTAAATTAGTATTAATTTCAGGACCAAGTTCTTCAGGAAAAACTACATTTGCAAATAGACTTGGAATTCAATTAAGAGTAAATGGAATTATGCCAATTCCAATTTCTTTAGATGATTATTTTGTTAATAGAGATCAAACACCAGTAGATGAAAATGGTGAATATGATTTTGAAACTATACAATCTGTAGATATAAATTTATTTAATAAACACTTAAATTTAATTTTACAAGGGGAAAAAGTTGAAGTACCACAATTTAATTTCATTAAGGGAGAAAGAGAGTGGACAGGTAAAAAAGTTAAATTGCCACAAAATGGTGTTATTATAGTTGAGGGTATTCATGGATTAAATCCAATATTAACATCACATATTGATGAAAAGTATAAGTTTAAAATTTATATTTCTGCATTAACTCAATTAAATTTAGATAATCATAATAGAATTACAACCACTGATGTAAGAAGAGTTAGAAGAATAGTTAGAGATCAGTTATCAAGGGGGCATGGAGCAGAAGATACATTAAAAATGTGGCATAAAATTAAAAGAGGGGAAGAAAAAAATATCTTTGTTTATCAAGAAGAAGCTGATATTATGTTTAATTCAACTTTAGTTTATGAATTATGTGTTTTAAAGAAATATGCATTAAAGGAGCTTGAAAAGGTTAAAGAAGATAGTAGCGTTTATGAAGAGGCTAATAGATTAAAAGTGTTTTTGGGGTTTTTTAGAGAAATAGATATAGACATTGTACCAGAAAATTCTATATTGAGAGAATTTGTTGGAGGAAGTATTTTTTACAAGTATTAAGATAAGTATACTAAGGATTCTATTTATTAGAATCCTTAGCAAAATAAAATTATAAAATTTACATAACAAAATGGAGAGAAATATGAAAAGTGTAGGTGTTTTTGATATATTAGGACCTATAATGGTTGGACCATCTTCTTCTCATACTGCAGGAGCAGCAAGATTAGGAAAAGTTGCTAGAGCTGTTGCAGGAGCAGATATTGAGGAAGTAACATTTTATTTACATGGTTCATTTGCTAAAACTTATAAAGGTCATGGAACTGATAGAGCATTAGTTGCTGGAATATTAGGGATGGAGCCAAGTGATTTAAGACTTAGGGATTCTTTAGAAATAGCTAGGGAATTAGGATTAAAGATAGGTTTTAAGGAAGCTGATTTAGGTGATGTTCATCCAAATACAGTTGAATTTATTATAAAAGGAAAAGAAGGTAATTATGAATTAATAGGTTCATCAATAGGTGGAGGAAGCATAGAAGTTACATCGGTTAATGGAAATGCTGTTAATTTTACTGGGGCATATCCAACAGTAATTGTTTCAAATAGAGATGTTCCTGGAGTATTATCTAAAGTGGCATCAATTCTTTATGACAATGATATAAATATAGCATTTATGAAGGTGTTTAGAAATCAAAAAGGTAAGAATGCAACAATGGTATTTGAAGTTGACCATGAAATTACAGCTGAAATAATAGGAAATATAAAGGCTATAGAAGGAATAAATAAGGTAATAATGATTAATCCAATTAAGGAGTAAGGATAGAATGTTAGCAAGAACAGGTGAAGAATTATTAAAGATTTGTGAAGAAGAAAGCATATCATTAAGTGAATATGCTATAAGAATAGAAATGAGAGATAGAGAATTATCTCGAGAAGAAGTATATAAGAAAATGGCTAAAAATCTAAAAGTCATGAAAGACGGAGCTACAGAAGGGAGAGAAAAGCAAGTTAACTCTTTAAGTGGACTTATTGGTGGAGATGGATATAGAGTTCAAAAATATTTAGAAAAAGGAAATACATTAACAGGAGATATCACAGTAAAAGCAATGGCAATGGCTTTATCTTCATCAGAAGTAAATGCTTCAATGGGAAGAATAGTAGCTTGTCCAACAGCTGGTTCTTGTGGTATTTTACCAGCAGTAATTTTATCAGCTGGAGAAAAGTTAGGTAAAAGTGATGAAGAACTTATTGATGCATTATTTGCTTCAGCAGCAGTTGGTATGATAATTGGAATGAATGCTACATTATCTGGGGCTGAAGGTGGTTGTCAAGCCGAATGTGGTTCAGCAGCAGCTATGGGAGCTGCAGCAGTAGTTGAAATGATGGGTGGAACGCCTAAAATGAGTTTAGATGCAGCAGCTATAGTTATTAAAAATGTATTAGGTCTTGTTTGTGATCCAGTTGCAGGACTTGTTGAAATACCATGTGCAAAAAGAAATGCAGCAGGAGCTATAAGTGCTCTTTGTACAGCAGATATGGTTATGGCTGGAGTAAGCAGTAAAATAACTTTTGATGATACTGTTTCTGCAATGTACAAGGTAGGTAAGAGTCTTCCATCATCATTAAGAGAAACGGCTCTAGGGGGAGTTGCAGTAACAAAGTCTGGATTAGAGCTAAGAAAAAAGGTATTTGGAGAAGAATAGCAAGTGGTAAGTGGAAAGTGATAAGTGACAAGTTTGAGGAAAAAATTCAGCTGATGCTGAATTTTAAAAAGATATATTTTAAGAAACTCCGTAAGGAGTTTTTTCCTTAACTTATCACTTGAAACTAAAAAATCTCGTTGTAACAATATAGATTTTGTCGAATAATATGTTATTAGGCAAGCGTGCACTATAGATAATAAAGTGAGGAAAATAATATGAGGCTTAGTGAGGAGTCTATAAAAAATGTTTTAGACTTGCTAAAGAAAAAGCTGCCTCTTGTATATTGTTCTTGTGGAATTGAAAGATTAAGTGATTTAAGTAGGGGAATAATATATTATAATGGAAAGGTAAAATCTAAATTGGATAAAGACAATGATGAATTTAAAAATATAAATACATTATTGATTTTTTTAGATGAAATAAGAGATAAGAATATTATAGATATAGAAAAAAAGTTAATAGCTATAAATAAAAAAGGGGTAGTATTATTAGAAGCCAAAGGAATAGATGAAATAATATACAAAAGAAATTTAGCATTTAGCTTAATTAATAGGTATAATATTAATATTTTAAAGGGAACTAAAGAAGAAATAAATTCATTAATAGCACTTGAAGATAATGAAAAAAATAAAAATTTTAATTATAGAAATTTTGCAAAAACAAATGACTGTATATTGATTATTAAAGATAAAAAATATTATATAACTGATGGATATAGTGAGTTTTATATAAAAAATAAAAATAAGTATTTTAATGATGAAGAGTATATAGATAATATATATACAGGAGTTTTAGCAAGTAGTATTGGTATATGCAATAATAAAAGTGAAATTATCCAATCAGTTTTAATTTCTACTTTATCTTTTTATATAGCACAAGAAGATTCAATAGAACTATTTAAATATCAATTTGAAGATGATATAGATAAAAATGATATAAATTTAGTAAATGAATATCTTTTAGAAGAAATATCAAAAATTAATGTAGATAAAATTAAATCTTATGGAGATGTAGAGTATTATTTTAAAAGAAATAGATAAATAAAGAAGTTCTAATTCATATGAGATATATGAATTAGAACTTCTTTATTTATTACAATTTAGTAAGTTATTTTTAACATAATTTAAATATATTAATTCAAAATGTTATATGATTTAAAGAGGGATATAAATTATTTTAAGAGATTATGTAAGGAGTGAGTAAAATGAAAAAAACTTTAGTAGCATTTTTTCATAGTGACAAGTGGAAAGTGATAAGTTGAGGATAAAATTCCTTAGTGAATTTCTAAGAATATATTCTTAAATTCAGCTTAGGCTGAATTTATACCTTAACTTGTAACTTGTAACTAAATAAAAAGAGCACTTTTGTGCTCTTTTTATATTAAAAGGAATTAAGCTTTGTTGATTGATCCGAATAATTCCATTTTTTCTTTAACTGTAGCTTTGATTGCTTCGAATCCAGGATTTAATAATTTTCTTGGGTCAAATCCTTTTCCTTCTAAGTCTTTTCCAGCTTCGATGTAAGCTCTTGTAGCTTCTTGGAATGCTAATTGACATTCAGTGTTAACGTTGATTTTAGAAACTCCTAAAGAGATAGCTTTCTTAATCATATCTTCAGGGATTCCAGTTCCTCCGTGTAATACTAATGGCATGTTTCCACAAGCTTGGTTGATTTCTTCTAAAGCATCAAAAGCAAGTCCTTGCCAGTTTGAAGGGTATTTTCCGTGGATGTTTCCGATACCAGCAGCTAACATAGTAACTCCTAAATCAGCAATTGATTTACATTCTTGAGCATCAGCAACTTCACCTTTACCAACAACTCCGTCTTCTTCTCCACCGATTGAACCAACTTCTGCTTCTAAAGATAATCCTTTTTCAGAAGTAACTTTAACTAATTCAGTAGTTTTTTCAATGTTTTCAGCTATTGGATAGTGAGATCCATCAAACATAACTGATGAGAATCCAGCTTCCATAGCTTTGTAGCATCCTTCATAGCTACCGTGGTCTAAGTGTAGAGCAACTGGTACAGTGATGTTTAACTCTTCTAACATACCGTTAACCATTCCAACGATTGTCTTGTATCCACACATATATTTTCCAGCACCTTCAGATACTCCTAAGATTACTGGTGAGTTGTTTTCTTGAGCAGTTAATAAAATAGCTTTTGTCCATTCTAAGTTATTGATGTTGAATTGACCAACAGCATATTTTCCTTCTCTTGCTTTGTTTAACATTTCTTTAGCTGAAACTAACATGGCAATACCTCCGTATATTTATATTTATTAATGGAGAAATAAAAAATACAATGTTATAAAATTAACAAATAGATATATCAATTTATTCTCCATTGGTTATTATACCCTAAAATTATAAGAATGAAAACAAAAAAATATGATATATCAAAGAAGTAACATAAATTTAAAATAGTTATGAAAAATTTTAGTGTTGATGTAAAATATAAAAGTAAATTATATTTTTAAGGAGGAGTAAAATGTTAGTAGATTTACATATACATACATATTATTCAGATGGAACTATGTCGCCTAAAGAAGTTGTAGAAGATGCAAAAAGAAAAAACTTAGGTATTATAGCAATAACAGATCATGATGTATTGGATTCATATGAGGAATTAAAGGTAGAAGCTGAAAAGGCAGGAATTATTGCAATAAGAGGTGTTGAAATAGATTCTATATTTGAAGGTCATTTAGTTCATCTTTTAGCATATAAGTTTGAAGACAATGAAAAGTTATTTAAATTAATTAATCATGCAAAAGAGCAATTATTAGAAACTAGTATAGAACTTATTAGAAGAATGGAAAATGATTATGAAGGTATATCATTAGAAGATTATAATTCATATGAATATGAAAGAAGAAAAGGTGGATGGAAGGGAATCCATTATTTGCATGATAGAAAAATTACAGAAGGCTTATTTGATGGAGTGAAATTTTATGGAAAATATGATTGTGGACATGAAAAATTTGCTTTTCCAAGTGTAGGAGAAGTTTGTAATACAGTACATGATGCTAATGGATATGTAGTTTTAGCACATCCTTGTAATTATTATAGTAACAAAAATAAAGAAGATATATTAGAAAAATTAGAAATATTAAAGAGTTTAGGAATTGATGGAGTTGAATGTTATTACCCTGCAAATTCAGATTTAATGACTAATACTTGTTTAGAGTTCTGCAAAGATAATAATTTAATAATAACAGCTGGCTCAGATGGGCATGGAGATTTTGGCGCAGTAAGTAAGGGGATAGAATATTATATAGGTGCTATAAATAAAGACAGTGAAATATTAAATATAAATAAATTATTGTAATTGAAAAAAAGTTATGGAATTTAAATGTTTCATAACTTTTTATACTTTTTATGTAATATATGAAGGGAGATAATAAATAAATTATTATGTGAATAAAAAAACAAAAGACTGTATTTAAATACAGTCTTTTTGGTGCTGAAGACCGGAATCGAACCGGTACGGTATCGCTACCGCAGGATTTTAAGTCCTGTGCGTCTGCCTGTTCCGCCACTTCAGCAGGCAAGAATTATTATATTACTATTTTATAATTATGTCAATATAAAAATGAAAAAATAAAAAATATTTTTAGAAAACTTAAAAAAGTGGTAATATTTAATTAATATGATAATAGAAAGATGGTGAAAAAATATGAATAAAATTTTTGAAATACTTAATAAATATTATGGTTATAATTCATTTAGAAAAGGACAATATGAAATTATAAGCAATATTTTAAGAGGAAGAGATAGTTTTTGTGTTTTGCCTACAGGAGCAGGAAAGTCAATTTGTTATCAAATACCAGCACTAATGTTTAACGGTATTACAATAGTTATTTCACCATTAATTTCTTTAATGAAGGATCAGGTAGATAATTTAAATTCAAATGGAATAAATGCACGATATATAAATAGTACTCAAAAATTAGAGGTAAGTGATGAAATTATTGAGCTTTGTAAAAAAGGTGAAGTAAAACTTTTATATATAGCTCCTGAAAAATTAGAAAATGAATTTTTTAAACGTAAATTAAGACTTCTTAATATAAGTCAAATAGCAATAGATGAAGCACATTGTGTATCAATGTGGGGGCATGATTTTAGAAAAAGTTATGGTTTAATAGCTGAATTTATAGATAATTTAAGAATAAGACCAGTAGTAACTGCATTTACTGCAACAGCAACTGAAGTTGTAAGAAAGGATGTAATTAATCTTTTAAAGTTAAGAAATCCTTACATATATATAGGAAGTTTTGATAGAGAAAATTTAGAAATTAAATTGTATATTGAAGAAGATAAGTTAGAATTAGCAAAAGATATTATACGAGAACGAGAAGGTGAAGCAGGAATAATATATTGTGCTACACGAAAAGAAGTAGATGGATTATATTATTATTTAAAGGATTTAGGATATGATGTATTAAAATATCATGGAGGCTTAAAGGATAGTGAAAAGGAATTTTATCAAGATGAATTTTTAAATGAAAATTCAAATGTAATGATTGCAACAAATGCATTTGGAATGGGGATAGATAAATCTAATATTAGATATATAATTCATTTTACAATTCCTAAAAATATAGAAGGTTATTATCAAGAAATAGGAAGAGCTGGGAGAGACGGATTGTCAGCAAAATGCTATTTGTTTTTTAATAGAGCAGATATAAGAACATTAGAATATTTAATTTATACTACAGTGCAATTAAATAGAAAGGAAATTGAAATAAAAAAGCTTCAGCAAATGATAGATTTTTGTGAAACTAAAGAATGTTTAAGAGCATTTATACTTAGGTATTTTGGAGAGCAAAATATTAGAGAATATTGTACTAATTGTAGCAATTGTTTAAGTAATGATGAGCTAAGAGATTATACAATAGAAGCACAAAAGGTATTGTCATGTGTATATAGAGCAAAAGAAAGATATGGTATTTCAGTTTTAATAGATGTTCTTAGGGGCATGGTAGGTCCTAAAATAATAAATGATAAATTAAATCAATTAAGTACATATGGTATTATGAAAGATTATAGTAGCAAGTTTATAAGGGACTTTATAAAAGTGTTAATTGAATATGGTTATGTAAGTTTAAGGCAAGGAACATATTCTATGCTTCAACTTAATGAAAAATCATATAAAATATTAAAATCAGACTTAAAGGTAGTTTTAAAATTAGAAGCAGATAATGAGGAAAAAGTACTTAATAATATGCTGTTTAATAAATTGAAATTATGGAGAAGAGATGTAGCAATTCAAGAAGGTGTAAAACCATATATTATTTTTTCTGATGCAACATTAATTGAATTATGTAATAAGCTTCCACAAAATGAAGAAGAATTATTAGAAATTAGAGGTATGGGAGAAAAGAAATTTAAAAAATATGGAGAAAAATTAATAGAGTTATTGAAAGAAGATTAAAAGATAAGAGCTCATGTAATCAATAAGGATTTACATGAGCTTTTTAATTAAGTAAATATCCAAATTTTAATTTGGTAAGATGAATTTATTCATCTCACTAAAAGGAAGGAGGAGTTTCATTAAATAAAAATAATAAATTAGGGATTATTAATAATAATTGTAAAATAAAAATTATAAAATATAGAGAAAAGTAAATAAAAAATAGGAATATAACCATTTGAAACAATAATATATTAGATTAAGGGGAGGGATGAGTATATGAACTTCAAGGACTTTATAATTACAGACAGGGAAAATAGAAATAGTGAAAAATTCGAAGGAACTTTTTTAGATTACTTAGAGATAGTAAAACAAAATCCAGATGTTGCTAAGCTTTCTCATAAAAGATTATATGATTTTATTATGAGTAAGGGAGTAGAGGTATTAAAGGCAGATGAAAATCCAAGAATAAGAAAGATATATGGAAATGAAACTATTAGAGAATATGGATATTTTAAAGATGATTTCTTTGGAATAGACAAGGTTATAATGAAAATAGTTAATTATCTACATTCTGCTTCTATGAAAGGTGAGGAATCAAGACAAGTATTATACTTAGTAGGACCAGTTGGTGCAGGTAAATCTTCTTTAGTTGAATCATTAAAAAGTGCATTGGTTCATTGTGAACCTATATATTCAATCAAAGGTTGTCCTATGCATGAAGAACCTTTACATTTAGTTCCTAATCATTTAAGGGATGAATTTAATAAAATGCTAGGAGCACAAATAGAAGGTGACTTATGTCCAGTATGTAAGTATAGATTACTTCATGAATTTAATGGAGAATATGAAAATTTCCCAGTTGAAAGAAAAGGTTTTTCAATAAGATCAAGAAAGGGAATTGGAGTTGTTCCACCAGTTGATCCTAATAATCAAGATACATCAATATTAACTGGTTCCATAGATATTTCTAAAATGGATATGTATCCAGAAGATGACCCAAGAATATTTTCATTAAATGGGGCATTTAATGTTGGAAATAGAGGATTAGTTGAATTTATTGAAGTGTTTAAAAATGATGTTGAATATTTGCACACAATAATAACTGCTACTCAGGAAAAATCTATACCATCACCAGGTAAAGGATCAATGATTTATTTTGATGGTATTATAATAGCTCATTCAAATGAAGCTGAATGGAATAAGTTTAAATCAGATCATACAAATGAAGCAATATTAGATAGAATTGTTAAAGTTGAAGTGCCTTATTGTTTAGAGCTTGAAGAGGAAATTAAAATTTATGAAAAGATTTTGAAAAAGAGTAATTTTAGGGCACATATTGCACCACATACAATTGAAGTTGCAGCTATGTTTGCAATATTATCAAGATTAACACCATCAGCTAAGGTTGATCCTATGACTAAGCTTAAAATTTATAATGGTGAAGATTTAGTTGAAAAAGGAACAACTAAGAAAATTGATATTATAGAGCTTAGAGAAGAGGCAGGACCTTATGAAGGAATGAAGGGAATAAGTACTAGATTTATAATTAAGGCAATTGATAATGCGCTTTCTAATTCTGAATTTGATTGCATTAATCCATTAAGTATAATGGAAAGTATTATTAAGTCTGTTAAGGATTTAGATATATCAGCTGATGATAAGAAGAAGTATTTAGGATTTATTCAAGATACAATTCGTAAGGAGTACAATAAGATCCTAGAGAAAGAAATTACAAAGGCATTTATTCATTCATTTAAGGAACAAGCAGAAAGTTTATTTAATAATTATATAGATAATGCAGAAGCCTTTGTAAATAAAACAAGAATAAAAGATGCTCAAACAGGTGAAGAATTAAATCCAGATGAAGAATTTATGAGAAGTATAGAAGAGCAAATAGGGGTATCAGAAGCATCTAGTAAAGGATTTAGGGCAGATGTTACTTCATATATGTTCTATTTAGTTAGAAATGGAGCTAAGATAGATTATAAATCTTATGAACCATTAAAGGAAGCTATAGAAAAGAAACTTATAGCATCAGTTAGAGATTTGTCTAGAATAGTTACTAAATCAAGGGTTAGAGATAAGGAACAAACTGAAAAATATAATGCAATGGTAGAAGAAATGAAAAGGAATGGATATTGTCAACATTGTTGTGATGTAATTCTTAAATATGCAGCAAACAACTTGTGGAAGGATTGATAAGGATGGCTATATTTAGAGATAATACAACAAATCCAGTTGAGCATGATAGAAGTATAGAAGATAGAAGAAGGCATAGGCAGTTAGTAGAAAAGTCTATTAAAGAAAATTTAGGAGACATACTTTCAGAAGAAAGTATAGTTGGTGAAACTAAAAATAAGAAGTTTAAAATTCCAATTAGGGGAATAAAAGAATATCAATTTGTATTTGGAAGTAACAATAAGGGGGTTGCTACTGGTACGGGTGAAGAAAAGCGTGGTGACAAACTAGGCTCTTCTGAATCAAGTGGTAAAAAAGGAAATAAGGGTGCAGGCAATTCTGAAGGTGATGATATATATGAAACAGAAATTACCTTAGAGGAATTAATGGATTATATAGTTGAAGATTTAGACTTGCCTAATTTAGATAAAAAGAAATATTCTGAAATTATTAGTGAAAGTGCAAGTAGAAAAAGAGGATATCAAAGGCATGGAATAAATCCAAGACTTGCAAAGAAAAAGACTGTTATGGCTAAAACAGCACGTAAGCAAGGAAAAATAAGGGCATTGAGGGAGGCTGGGTTAGATACAGAATTAGATAGATTTCCATTTAGAGAAGATGATATTAGATATTATAGAGTTAAGACAAAACCTAAAAAAGAAAGTAATGCTGTTATGATTTTTATAATGGATGTATCAGGATCAATGGATAGTACTAAAAAATATTTAGCAAGGTCTTTTTTCTTTGTATTAGCTACTTTTATAAAAAGAAAATATAACAATATTGCTTTTGAATTTATTTCTCACACAACAGTTGCAAAGCAAGTTAATGAGTATGAATTTTTCCATAAAGCAGAATCTGGAGGAACATATATATCAAGTGGTTTAAACTTAGCATTAAAGTTAATTAAAGAAAGGTATTCACCAGAAGTTTGGAATATATATCCTATATATGCTAGTGATGGTGATAACTGGTCTGAAGATAATGAAAAGGCAGTTGAGTCAGTTAAAAACCTTTGTGAAATAAGCAATATGTTTGGATATGCTGAACTTTTACCATCAACTTATTCTACAACTATGTATTATAGGTTTAATAAGGAAATAGTAGATAAAAAGTTTGTATCTGTTATTGTTAAGGAAAAGAAAAATTTATGGGATGCTCTTAAGTTAATGCTTAGCAAGGAGTTAAAGGAGGATGAATAATGGAGTACACATTAAAAGAATTAGAAGAATGGAATGTGAAAATTGAAAAAAAGGCTAAGGAGTTTGGGCTTGATTATTATCCTCAAGAATTTGAAATAATAGGATTTAATGAAATGCTAGCTTATGAAGCATATGTTGGAATGCCATCAAAATATCCTCATTGGAGTTATGGTAAATCATATGAAAAAAATAAAACATTATATTCATTAAATTTAACTGGATTACCTTATGAAATGGTAATAAACTCAAATCCAGCATTAGCTTATTTAATGAATGAAAACACACTATTATTACAAATATTAACTATGGCACATGTATATGGGCATAATGATTTCTTTAAAAACAATAGGCTATTTAGGGAGGGAACAAAAGCCTCTTATACTATAGAAATGTTTAAACTAGATGCTGATATAATAAGGGGATATATAAATGAGCCAAGCATAGGCTATGAAAAGGTAGAAAAAATACTTGATGCAGCTCATGCACTAAGATATCAAATTCCAAGGGTTGTTGGAGTTAAGGAATTAAGTGATGAGGAAATTAAAAAGAGTTTAATTGAAGAATATAATAGAAAAATTGAAAAAAGAGATGAGTTAAATAGTGATGAAACTATAAATTTACCTGATTTAAGCAAGACTCCAATAGAACCATGTGATGATATAATTGGGTTTATTATAAAGTATGGTTCTTTAGAGGAATGGGAAAAGTCAGTACTTAAAATAGTTAGACGAGAAACTCAATATTTTATTCCTCAAATTGAAACTAAAATAATGAATGAAGGTTGGGCTAGCTATTGTCATTACAATATATTAAAAAGCTTAGATTTACCACAGGATTTACATCTTGAATTTATCAAGCGTCATAATGATGTAATTGCTCCAGCTTTAGGTGGATTAAATCCATATTATGTTGGATTCAAGGTATTTGAGGATATAGAAAAGAGATATGGAAGAGATAAGATTTTTGAAGTTAGGTATATTGAAAGGGATAATTCTTTTTTACGTAAATATTTGACACAACAACTATGTGAAGAGTTAGGATTATTTCAATATGCAAAGAAAAGCTTTGAATTTGTTGTTGATGAAGTATCTGATGAACAAGGATGGAAGAGTATTAGGGATACTATGGCTACTTCATGTGGAGCAGGTTCTATACCTTATATAAGAATTACTGATTTAAATAAGAGAGATGGAACTTTAACATTAGAGCATGTATTTGATGGAAGAGAATTAGAATTACTTTATGCAAAAGAAACAATTAAATATTTATTTGATCTTTGGGGACATAAAGTAGTGTTGCATACTAAAACTAAGGAAGGTAGAAGTGTAGAAATAGTATGTGATAATGATAGAAGGGTTACAGTAAATTAATATTATTTAAAGAAATGATGAATTTAAGTTTGATTGTTAAATTTCACAATCAAATTTAATTCATCATTTTTATATGTTTTGAATAATTTAGTATAAGGAATATTTTTTAGGGAGAAAATAATGGACTTAAAAGGAAGTAAAACTGAAAAGAACTTATATAGAACCTTTTTAGGAGAAAGTAGGGCAAGAAATAAATATACTTTATATGCAGAAAAGGCTAAAAAGGAAGGATATCAATGGATTGCAAGTATATTTGATGTTACAGCGGGAAATGAATTAGCTCATGCAAGAAAGGTATATAATGATTATTTGAATCTTATTTGTAATACAAAAGAAAATTTAGTTGATTCAATTTATGGTGAAACATCTGAATTTAAGGATGCTTATTTAAAGTTTGAAGAGGAAGCAAGACAAGAGGGATTTAAAGAAATTGCTGATTTTTTTAAAGAGTTAAGAGAAGTCGAGGAAGAGCATGCAAAGAGATTTAAAGAATTATATGATAAGTTAGATAAAGAAACTATATTCAAGGGAACAAAAGATTCAAAATGGGTATGTATGAACTGTGGATATATATATGAAGGTGCTGAAGCACCACAAAAATGTCCATTATGTGGTTATCCAAAATCATATTTTAAGCCATATTGTAAGATAGAAAACTAATAGGAGGGCAAATAAGATGTTTATATCAATACCTAAGGAATTTTTTGTACCAGTTATATTTAGTGATGGATTTATATTAAATCAAGAAAATGATCATTTAGAATTAGATACTAATTTATATAGAAAAAGTAGTGAAAGTGAAAAATATAGTGAAATTGAAATTAGTAAAAAAGTTAATTTAGATGAAAGCTTAAATGTAAATAATGAATTAAATAATTTTAATGATTCAAAGTATGCAGAATTATTTAAAGATGAAAATAATGATTTTGATGAAAGTTCATATAGGGAAAGTACTGCTAAAATAATAAATCAAAGTATAAATAAAAATTTAGAAAATAGTAAATATGAATCAGAAAAAGAAAATATTATTGCAAAGGTTGAAATGAATAATAAGAACTATATAAATAAGGATGAGGGAATTAGCAATAAGAAGCAAAATGATGATATATATAAGGCGTGTAAATATTCAGGAAAAATGTTTAATGAAATAGATGATGAAATAATAGAAAATATGGATATTGAAGGATGTAATAAAAATAAATAATTATTATAACTTATAAATGGGGGTATTTTATGAAGTACCAACAATTGATGAAACAATATTATGGTGATATAAATAACTTAAGTCAATTGCTACAATCAATGGTAAATTCATATAGATTATTAATTGCAGGAGCTGCGGAATTAAATAATATAAATGAAGCAAAAAGCAGTTATGTTAAGGTAGCAGTAAAAAGAGCTGATAGCTTAGGAAAAATAATAGATCATATAATAGATTTAATAGATGAATGTGGAGAGGGATATTTTAAATATATTAAAATTGTAGGAGGGCATATTTTAAAGAATACAGATAATAATGTCATTTTAACTGAAGTAGATAATGAGTTACTATTTCAAGATGCATCTGTAAGAGAAGAATATGAAGCATTAAAGCAATTTAAAGAACAATATGATAAAAAAAATAATAATTAAAAGAATATCCTATAAATAACAAGCTATAGTTTTAAAACTATAGATTGTTATTTATAGGATTACAATTTCTTTAGCTTTAATTTACTTACCATTAAATAAGAGCCTAATAATAATAATAATAATGGAATAAGTGCAGATATTTGTTTATTAACAGTAAATAAAGAAAATAAAGCTAAACAACTACCGGTTACGGTAATTGGAACACCTGTAAACACTCCATTAAATTCACTTGTATTGTATTTAGCTAATCTAAATGCACCACAAATTGGAAATAATAATAAAGGAATTATTCCAAATATTTTAGAAGGGCCTAATGTATAAAAATTAAATAGCAAAAATACTAATATAGATGGTGCTACACCAAAGGAAATTAAATCTGCTAATGAGTCTAATTCCTTTCCTAAGTCACTTGTAACTTGTAAGTAACGTGCAATTCTTCCATCATATCTATCTACTAATGCAGCAAGTAATATAAGAATACATGATAATTGATAATTGCCTTCAAATGTGCTTAGTAATGATAAAATACCAAGTGATAGATTAATAAAGGTAAAGATATTAGGAATACAGCTTTTTTTCATATAATCACTCCTAGAATAATCTTTCTATTTTATATTATATCATAAAATTTATGAAAAATTAACAAAAATTAGAAATAGATGAAAAATGTAGAAAAAAGCTAAAAACAAAGAATAAATTAAGTTTATTTATTATAAAATAAAATATATTTATGTATGGCTTATGTAGAAGTATATGGTATAATTTTTTTATGTAATTAGGAGGGGTATAATGAAAAAAGTAAAGTTAATTTATAATCCATATTCAGGAGAAAATGTTGTTTTATCTAAATTACACAATATAATTAGTATACATCAGCAGGCAGGATTGACAATAGTTCCCTATAGAATTGTAAAGGAGTGTAGTATAGAGGAAGCATTTGAAGATATTACACCTAGTGAATATGAGTATATTTTAGTTGCAGGTGGAGATGGAACTGTAGATTCTGTTGTAAACACTATGGCTAAAAAAGGTATTTCATTACCTATAGGTATTTTGCCAGTTGGAACAGCAAATGATTTCTCAAAGTTTTTAGGAATACCATTTGATGTAGAAGAAGCATGTAAACAAATAATAAATTCTACAGTTACAAGTGTGGATTTAGGTAAAATTAATGATAAATATTTTGTTAATGTTGCAAGTACAGGACTTTTTACTGATGTTTCACAAAAAACAGATGTAAATTTAAAAAATACCATAGGAAAGTTAGCATATTATTTAAAGGGACTAGAAGAATTACCTAACTTTAGACCTCTTAAGGTTAATATAAAGTCAGATGAAATGAATTTTGAAGGTAATATGTATCTTATGCTTGTGTTCAATGGACAGACAGCGGGTAATTTTAATTTAGCTTCTAGATCAGATGCTACAGATGGACTTTTAGATGTTATAGTATTTAAGGCAGTTCAAGTTTATGAGTTATTACCACTATTCATAAAGGTTCTAAAAGGAGAACATTTAGATTCTGATAAAGTAATATATTTTAAAACAAATCATTTACATGTTGAATGTAATGAAGATATTGTTACAGATATTGATGGGGAAAAAGGTCCGGATTTCCCATTGGATATAAAATGTATAAAAGGTGGAGTTAAAATTTTAGGGGCTAATATAGCAAAATAAAGAATAAATATAAAAGTAAATTAATAATTATAAATAATAGTATTTTTATAAGGGAGAGAAAATATGAAAGCCTTTATTTATTTATGTATATTATTATTTATAATTATTTTTTCTTTGTATTTAATATGGTTAAGTTCCCAAAAATGTCCTATAAAAATACAAAAGTTTTATTTAATCACATTAACAATAATGCTTATAAGATATTTGTCATTATTATCATTATGGATAGTTCAGTATCAAAAAATTATATATATAATTAAAACATTAACACAACTTACTTTTGTTGGAATGCCATTATTATCATTAGCATGTTTTTATATTTATTTGAGAGATGAAAATAGAAAATTTGATTATAATTATATTTTTATGGTGATTATATTTTTAGTTTATATTTTCATCAATATATTTTATAAAATGGATATAAAATTAGATAGTATTTTTGGATTTATAGTAAGCTATAAAAATTCATTAATACCAAGTTTAATTTATTTAATAATTATGTCATGCATGGTAGTTGCAACATTATTTTTACTAGATAAGCCATATAATAATTCAAGTGGAATGGTATTTTTGTTAATATCATTAATAATAACAATAAGTGAATTTATAATATTTTTAGGTGGAATAAAAATTTTCCCTTATCCAGTATTAGGAGAAATATCAATGCTTTTATGTTCATATAAAGCTATATTAACTTTTAAGAAATAAAAATTTAATAATAATGATATAAAGTATTGCCTTTTGAAGGGAGATTAATATAATATTATTATATATAGCCCAAAGAAGGGCATTTTTATTGCCAATAAAAAGGTATTATTTTTATAAAAAACGGTGGTGAGATTAAATGGAGGGTGTCCCTCAGAGTATTAAATTAAGAAAATTGAATATAAGAAATAATAGAGGGAAAGCTTACATTTAATTTTATGTATAAGACTTCCTCTATTAATTGAGGAGGATTTTTATGCAAAGATTATCAGTGTTTTTATTTACTAGCATATTAGGAAAGAACATTTATGATGAATTTGATGATGTGTTAGGAGAATTAAAAGACATTTACGTAACAACAGAGCAAGGATATCCAAGAGTAATTGGTTACAAGGTTAAAAGAGATGGTGTTACTTTTCACTATGAATTTAGAAGTATAGTTTTTTATAGTGAAGACAATAAAGTCAAAATTTTAACTAGAGGAAGTAAAGAAATATTACCAAGAACTTATTCCTATTTATTATCAAGAAATTTACTTGATAAGAAGATTGTTGATATTAATGGCAAAAGAGTTGTTAGGGTTGATGATTTAAGAATTGCTGAAATAGCAGGGGAATATAGAGTAATTGCAGTTGAAACAGGACCACTTGCAAAGTTTAGAAGAATGAATTGCCAAGCTATAGGAAGGTTTCTTTATAAAATTTTAAATAAAGATTATGAGGATAAAGTATTGATGTGGGATGATGTTGAATCTTTAGAAATGGTTAATAATAATCTACAAATATCTGTACCATATAAAAAGTTATCAACATTACATCCAGCAGATTTAGCAGATATATTAGAAAATTTAGATGCAAATTCAAGAAAACAAATTTTTGAATCTTTAGATGAAGATTTAGCTGCTGATACATTAGAAGAAATAGAACAAGAATATAAAAGTAGCATAATTAAAGATTTAAGTGAAGCAAAAGCAGTAGAAGTATTAGAAAATATGCCTAATGATGAAATTGCAGATATATTAGATGAACTTGATGATGATGAAAGAGAAAAAATACTTGTTAACTTAGAAACAGAAGACGCTGAGGAAGTTAAAGAGCTTCTTAAATATGAAGATGAAACTGTAGGAAGTATAATGAGTAAAGATTTTATTTCATTTAATTTAGATATAACAATTGGTGAAATAATAGATATATTAAGAGAAAGCAATCCAGAAGATGAAGAATTAAATTCAATTTTTATTAAGGATGAAGAAGAAAGAGTAATAGGTATAATAGAATTAAAGGATCTTATTTTAAATAATGGAAATGTTAAAGTTAAAGAAATAATGGATGAAAATATAAATAGCCTTAAGCATACTGAATCTATCAATGAAGCAGTTGAAATAGCTTCAAAATATGATTTATTAGCAATTCCTGTTGTTGATAATAATGAGGTGTTAATAGGGGTTGTAAATACTCATGATTTAATAGATGAAGTATTATATCCAATGTGGAAAAAGAAGAATAAGTAAAAATTTAAAAAAATATTGACTTTTTTATCCAACTAGCTATAATATAAAGTATAGTTAAATACTGGGAATTAAAACTATGAAAAAGGAAAGTAATATAAAATGATGATCACAGAGAGAAAAGGATGCTGGAATCTTTTCATCGGTAATTTATAAATTGCGAATTATTTAAAATTTGCATTAGCATTAATAAATTCCTCTAAACTTAAATTATGGTTTAGAATCATTTATATGAAGTGCCCTTTGGAGTTTATACCTGAAATAACAGTAAGGTTTTACGGGAGTGCCCGTTATAGCGATATGGTATTATAATGTACCTTAAAATGAGTGAAATCATTATTGATATGATGATTTAATTAGAGTGGAACCGCGAATATATAACTTCGTCTCTATTATGGAGACGAAGTTTTTTTTATATATAATTTTAAGTTTTGGAGGCTAAGTTATGATTTATAATGGAGCAATTGAATTAATAGGTAAAACACCAGTATTAAAATTGAAGAATATGGTTGATAAAAATAGTGCTGATGTATATGTAAAGTTAGAAAAGTTTAATCCTGGTGGAAGTGTTAAGGATAGAGCAGCCTTAGGTATGATAGAAAAAGCAGAAAGGGAAGGAATCTTAAAAAAAGGGTCTGTAATAGTAGAACCTACAAGTGGTAATACTGGAATAGGATTAGCTATGATAGGAAGAATAAAGGGATATAGAGTAGTAATTGTAATGCCAGAAACCATGAGTAAGGAAAGAAGAGATTTAATAAAAGCTTATGGTGCAGAATTAGTATTAACTGAAGGGTTTAAAGGGATGAAAGGTGCTATTGAAAAAGCAAATGAATTAGTTAAGGAAAAAGGATATTTTATGCCACAACAATTTGAAAATATAGCTAATCCAGAAAAACATTATGAAACAACAGCAGATGAAATATTTGAAGATATTAATGATTTAGATGTATTTGTAGCAGGTGTAGGAACAGGAGGAACTATTTCAGGAGTAGGAAGAAGATTAAAGGAAAAAATAAAAGAAATAGAAGTAATTGCAGTAGAGCCAAGTAATTCTCAGGTTATTGGAGGAAAAAAACCAGGAGCCCATAAAATTCAAGGAATTGGAGCAGGATTTATACCACAAAACTATAAGGCAGAATATGTTGATAAGGTTGTTCCTGTAAGTGATGAAGATGCAATAAAAACAGCCATAAGATTTTCTAGAGAAGAAGGGATATTAGTAGGAATTTCTTCAGGAGCAGCAATTTTTGTAGCCTTAGAAATTGCAAAAAAATTAGGAAAAGGAAAAAAAGTTTTAGCATTATCTCCAGATGGAGGAGAAAAATATATTTCAATGGGAATATATGAATAGTTAGGAGTTAAGGAAAAAATTCAGCTTAGGCTGAATTTTAGAAAATATATATTTAAAGGGGCTATCGCACTAAAATTTTTATACACAATATATTGTAGTATTTATTCTTAATGCGACATCCCCAACAATAACTACAAGCTAAAAACTAAAAACTAAAAAGGTCTTTTTTGGAGGAATATAGTTGTTTAGAAATTTAAGATATGATTTAAATAAAGTAATGGAAAATGATCCAGCAGCTAGAAGTAAGATAGAAGTATTTTTACTTTATCCAACCATACATGCATTAATAGCATATAGAATATCTCATTACTTGTATATTAATAAACTATTTTTCTTAGCTAGACTTATATCACAAATATCTAGATTTTTTACTGGAATAGAAATTCATCCTGGTGCTAAAATAGGAAGAGGTTTAGTTATAGACCATGGCATGGGGGTTGTAATAGGAGAAACAGCAGAAATAGGAGATAATGTTCTTTTATATCATGGAGTAACATTAGGTGGAACAGGAAAGGATAAAGGAAAAAGGCATCCTACTGTTGGAAATAATGTTGTAATTGGTGCAGGAGCAAAGGTATTAGGGCCTATTTATATTGGAAGTAATTCTAAAATAGGTGCAAATTCTGTAGTATTAAATAATGTTCCAGAAGGTGCAACTGCTGTAGGAATTCCAGCTAAAAATATTATTAAAATTAAAGAAGAAAAGCTAGATATAATTGAAATTAAAGATTACATGGGAAGAAAAAAACAAATATATAATGATATGGTGATATAAGTGAAGGAAAAAATAAAAAGTTATTGTAATTCAATAGGAATACAAGAGATAGGATTTGTTAAATGTAGAAGGTTTGATGAATTAATAAGCTTTTATAATTACAGAAAAGAAAATAATTTGGAAAATGAATTTGAAGAAAGTGATATAGAAAAAAGAATAAATCCTAAATTATATATGAATGAAGGGAAAACTATTATTTCAATAGCTTTCCCTTATCTTTGGAATAATGATTATGTAGAAAATGGATTTTCTAAATATACAAAGGGGTATGATTATCATAAGGTTGTTAAAATGCATTTAGATAAAATTTGCAATATGATTATTGAAGCTGGAGGAAAGGCAATTTCCTTAGTGGATAGTAATGCTTTACCAGAAAGATATATTGCATATTTAGCAGGTGTTGGATTTATAGGGAAAAATAATATGATAATAACTAAGACACATGGATCTTATGTTTTTTTAGGAGAAATTATAACAGATTTAAATTTATATGATGATGATGTAAGAAAGTTTGATGAGATAAGCAAATTTAAAGAATGCGGTGAATGTACTATTTGTTATAAAGAATGCCCAACTAAGGCTATAAATGAGTATAAAAAGAATCCTAATATTTGTACATCTTACATTACTCAAAAAAAAGAACTTACAGATATTGAAATAAAGCTTTTGAAGGATAAGATATTTGGATGTGATGTATGTCAAAATAAATGTCCATATAATGAAAATATAAGTTTTTCTAAAATAAAAGAATTTAAACCATTAGAGTTTATGGAAAATGGTAAATATGAAGTTTATGCTGAAATTAATAATAAAGCATTTAAGGAAAAGATATTACCTACTTCATGTGGATGGAGAGGCAAAAATATAATTAAACGAAATGCTATAATAAGGTTACATAATAGGGGGGTAAATATAGAAAAATATAAGGGGGATTCTCCTTACTTAAATAAATATATTGAAATATTAAATAAGTAAACATAATTGTTTACTCAATATATATAAAATATAATATTGAGTAATGGTTAAAGAGGGGGGGCGTAAATTTGATATCCAAAAGAAAGGCAAGATTAATAGAATTTTTACCAGAGAAAATTGTAATAAAAATAGCTAGAAGAACTATATATGGATATTTAAATAAGTATGCAAAAATTAATGTTAATGGTTATGAAAATATAAAAAAAGCAAATGGGGCAAAATTATTTGTTTGTAATCACTTAAGTAATTCAGATGGAATAGTATTAGATAAGATATTAAAGAAGGAATATGATCCAACGTTTGTAGCAGGAGTAAAATTAAATGATGATCCAGTTACTAACTTGGGAATTAAAATAATAAAGCATATATCAATAAAGCCTAATACTGCAGATAAAGAGGCTATAATAGAGATGATAAATATTCTTAAAGGTGGAGAAAATCTACTCCTTTTTCCAGAAGGAACAAGAAGTAGAACTGGAAGATTGATTGAAGGGAAAAAGGGAGCAATTCTTGTTGCAAGAATGAGCAAGGCAAATATAATTCCTATTTCATTAACAGGCACTGAAAAATTACTTCCAATTAATGAGAAAGGGAATATGTCTCAAGAAAAATGGAGTGATGCTATAGTAAATGTAAACATAGGAGAACCAATACTTATGCCTAAGAAGAATAAGAAGGAATCAAAACATGAATATGATGAAAGATGTTTAAATCATTTAATGCAAGCTATAGCACAAGGACTTCCGGAAGAATATAAGGGTGTTTATAAGTAATATAAAAATATTTTAATTAAGAATTAAAATATGGAGGGATTAAAAATTGAAACAAAGGACTAAATTAATATTAGAAGAATTAAAAAGATTATATCCAGATGCAAAATGTGAATTAAACTATGAAACTCCATTTCAATTGTTAGTAGCAACAATTTTATCTGCTCAAACTACTGATAAAAAAGTAAATGAAGTTACAAAGGATTTATTTAAGGAGTATCCAGATTTAGATGCATTTTTAACATTATCAATTGATGAATTAGAAAATAGGATTAGACAAATAGGTCTTTATAGAAGTAAAGCAAAAAACATATTAATTATGTGCAATCAATTGAAAAGTAAATTTAATGGAGAAGTTCCTAAAACAATGGATGAAATAACAAGTTTAGCTGGAGCTGGAAGAAAAACAGCTAATGTGGTATTATCAAATGCATTTGGAGTTCCATCAATTGCAGTTGATACTCATGTTTTTAGAGTATCTAATAGGTTAGCACTTGCAGATTCAGATAATGTTTTAGAAGTTGAAATGCAATTGCAAAAGGAACTTCCTAAAAAGGAATGGAGCCTTACGCATCATTTATTAATATTTCACGGAAGAAGGCTATGTATGGCTAGAAATCCTAAGTGTGAAGAATGTCCACTTACTAATAGATGTAAATATTATAAAGAAAATAAAAAAAATATTAAATTATAAAAGAGTAGTTATTAATGTAAATTGTAGGAATATTAAAGTTTATATGATATAATTATAAATGAATTTCTATTAAGATTGTAAGTTTAAATATATATAATGAATTTTATATTTTACTTTCAATGAAAGAGATAAATATATTTATTTTAAATTGGGAGGATTTTAATGAAAGTTGGAGTAATAATGGGTGGAATTTCTTCAGAAAGAGAAATTTCGCTTAAAAGTGGTAATTCTATAGTAGAGAAAATAGATAAAAGTAAATATGAAGTAATACCAGTAGTTATTGATGATAAAGAAGATATAATAACTAAGGTTAAAGGATTAGATTTTGCGTTATTAGCTCTTCATGGAAAATTTGGTGAAGATGGAACTGTTCAATCTGTGCTTCAAACTTTAGATATACCATATTCAGGATGTGGACCTATAAGTTCTGGTATATGTATGGATAAGGATTTTACTAAAAGAGTATTAAAAGCTAATGATATTAGAACAGCAAGATGGATAAATGTTTCATCAGTTGATGAAATTGATTATGATAAAATAGAAGAAATGGGATACCCTGTATTTGTTAAGCCTACTAATGGAGGTTCAAGTGTTGCAACATTTAAAGTAAAAGAAAAAAGTGAAATAAGAGCAGCAGTTGAAGAAGGATTAAAGTGGGATTGTGAAGTTATGATTGAGGAGTTTATTGAAGGTGAAGAAATAACTTGCCCTATATTTGATGGTGAAATGTGGCCTGTTATAGCAATAAAACCACATTTAGATTTCTTTGATTATACTCAAAAGTATGCAGCTAATGGTGCTGATGAAATAGTTGTAGAATTAGAAGAAAATCTTCATAAAGAAGTTGAGAAAATGGCATTAGATACTTATAAGGCGTTAAAATGCAAAGTATATGCTAGAGTTGATATGATAGTAGATAAAAATGGAGTTCCATATATATTAGAAGTTAACACATTACCAGGAATGACTCCAGCAAGTCTTTTCCCTAAAAGTGCAGCAGCAAAAAATATAAGCTATTCAGAACTATTAGATAAAATAATAGAAACATCAATTTTAGTTAGAAGCCTATTCTAGTTTCAAGTGACAAGTTTTAAGTGGCAAGTTAAGGAAGAAATTTAGCTTAGGCTGAATTTAATAAATATAATTTTAGAAACTCCCTAAGAAAGTTTCCTCATTAACTTATCACTTGCCACTTATCACTAACTAAAAATTACTTGTAACCATAAATAAATTCCTTAGTATTATAATACTAAGGAATTTATTTATGGGAGGACTTATGCAAAATAGGAGTGATAAAAGCTTATTTGGGATAGATATCAATGAGTATTCACAAGGAGTTGATTTTAAAGTACTTGCAACAACTATAGATTTTTTATATTTACGGTCTTCTGGATCAGCAACTGGTAGGTTTAGAGTTGATAGAAAGTTTTTAGAGTTTGCTAGAAATGCAAGAAGTATGAAAATACCAGTAGGAGCTTATCATTTTGGAGTTCCAAGTTATGATTTAACTACAGCAGATTCTCAGTGTGATGATTTTATAAATATACTTCAAGATGCATTTGGAGAAAAGGATTATGGTGATTTGTTTCCGGTATTAGATGTTGAAACTCCTACAGATAAATCAATTTCTACACAAGCATTAATAAATTGGATTGAAAGATTTAAAACCAGATTTGAAAAGAAGACAAGAAGAAGATTAATGCTTTATACAGGAGTATTTTTTGTTGAAATTTATAATAATTTCTTTATACCTAATAAGGGTTATCCATTAAAAAATATGATATTATGGATTGCTTATTATACTGCAATTAGTGGAAATGCTCCAGTTCCACCAGATGTAGGTGGATGGACAAGATGGAGAGTATGGCAATATAGTGAATCAGCAACAGTTGCAGGAGTAACTAGTAAAGTAGATGCTAATTGGGGACCAAATAGTATAGATTTATTGACTCAACCAAGAAATGTTTCTGGACTTACTGTAAGTAGAAAGGGAAATACATTAAATATAAGTTGGAAAAAGAATACTGATACAGATTTAGTTGGATATAATATTTTTGCAAATAATTATTGGATTGGTACAGTAGATGCAAAAGATACTAGTTTTTCTATAAACACAAATCAATTACCATTCAAAGTAAGTGGTCCAATAAAAATAAGTATAGAAGCATTTGATAATGATGGAGAAACATCCAAAAGGAGAAGTAGCTTTACAATATAAGTGAGATTCTAAATCTTTGATTTAGCTAATCGAACTTGCTTGAAGCTCCAAATTTTTAATTTGGCTAGCTGAAAGTACACTTTAGTGTACTCATCCGACGTTTAGGAGGAGGAGTTTCATAAATTGATTCTAAATCTTTGATTTAGCTAATCGAACTTGCTTGAAGCTCCAAATTTTTAATTTGGTTAGCTGAAAGTACACTTTAGTGTAATCATCCGACGTTTAGGAGGAAGAGTTTCATAAATTGATTCTAAATCTTTGATTTAGCCAATTTTATTAAAAGTAAAAGAATAGCTTTAATGGTGATTTGTATATAAAAAAAAGAAAGTGTAAACAATAACTAAACGTAAATATACAAAAAAGAAAGGCTATTCTTTTTATTTTATAACTTATAAATAAAATAGTTTTATGAATTGTAATAATTTTATTAATTGTATTAATTTAAGGAATAGAATATAATTAAAGTTATAATGCAATTTTAAGCAATTATAGATATTTTTGAGTGAGAGGAGTAAGGTTGTGAATAGTGAAAAAGCAAAGGATGGAAAGTTTAAAAACATTATAGGCAAAAACAAAAACATAATAATTATAGCATCTACTGTTATAGTATTAGGTGCAGGTATTATAGGAGCTTATATTATTAATGTTGAAAATAAAGTTGCTGGGTGGAAAGAAAGAATATATCCAGGTGTACAAGCTTATGGTATAGACCTAGGTGGTAAAACAAAAGAAGAAGCAATAAATATACTTAATGAAGAGTTAGTTTCTTTAATTGGAAATAAAAATATAAAGGTTACAGTTGGAGATAAAAAATTTGAGTTAAAATATTCAGATATCACCCCATCAGTAAGTGCTAGTGAAACTGTAGAAAAAGCGTTACAATATGGGAAAGATTCAAGTTTATTTGATAAAAAGAAAATGATAGAAAATGGTATAGATGTAAAAGTTGATACTGTATTAAGCTATGATGAAGAAAAGGTTAATGAATTTGTAAATTATGTTAACGGGCAAGTTAAAATTAATGCAGTAGATGCATCTATTTCAATTAATGGAGGTAATATTTCAGTTATACCAGGTTCTAATGGAAAAAGTATAGATACAGAGGAATTAACAAATAAAATTAAGGCATGTATAGATCCAGATCCTGAAAAATTTGAAGAGGTATCAGTTGAAATGCATGAATATTCTCCAAAAATCACATCTAAATCATTAAATAAAATAGATGGAATAATATCATCTTATTCAACTACTTTTAGTAATAATGATTCAGGAAGAGTAGAAAATTTGAGAATAGCTAGTGGATATATTAATGGAACATTATTAATGCCAGGAGATGAATTTAGTTATAATAATACTATAGGACCAACAACTGCTGAAAGAGGATATAAAAAAGCAAATACATATGTAGGATCTAAAATAGTTCCTGATTACGGTGGTGGTGTATGCCAAGTATCAAGTACTCTTTATAGAGCTATAATTCAGGCTAATATAAGATCTACAGAAAGAAGAAATCATTCAATGACAGTTGGATATGCAGCACCAGGATTAGATGCAACAGTTGCAGCTGGATACATTGATTATAAATTTGTAAATACTTATGATTTTCCAATATATATTCAAGGATATTTATCAGGAAACAGAGTTGTATTTAATATTTTTGGTAACAAGGAAGCAATGAATGGAAAAACTTATGAACTTGTTAATGAAATATTAGAAACTTATAATTATGGAACAGAAGAAGTTAAAGACTCTACTTTAAATGAAGGAACAAGAATTGTAACATCATCTGGAGTTAATGGATGTAAAGCTAGTGGTTATTTAGTTACTTATCAAAATGGGGTGCAAATAAATAAGGAACTTATTTCAACAGACATTTATACAGCTAAAAATCAAGTTGTAAGTGTAGGAACTAAAAAGGCACAAGAACAAACTCCAGTAGAAGCAAAGCCAGATCAAGATAATCAAGAGCAAGTAGTACCGCAATAAATAGAGTATTCTGTGAATTGATAAAATTTAAAAAGTGTAAATTAAAAAAAGTTGTCATAATATGTGTTAAAGATGTAAAATGTCAATAGCATGATATTATGACTTTTTAACATTTCATAGAAGGTATTTATAAAATATATTATATGAATTTATGTTTTAAGATCAGATTATAAGGAGTTTTACAATGAAGTATAAAATGATATGTATAGATATGGATGGTACTTTATTAGGGAAAAGGAAAAGAATTTCAGAGAGAAATAAAAATGCAATAAAACAAGCACATGATAAAGGAATTGAAATAGTTGTAACAACAGGTAGGTTGTATAATAATGCAGCATATTTTTCAAAACTTTTAGGTGTAGATTCTCCTGTAATAGCGGCAAATGGAGCAATTGTTATTGATCAAAAAAATAATGAGGTTATATATGAATGTGGTATTCCTAAAGATGAGTGTATTAAAATATTAAAAATATTAATAAAATATAATTCCTTTTTTCAATTTAACACAAGAAATATGATTTATTGTAACAATTGGATTACTAAAACAGCTACTAAAAGTTATATGACAAAACAACATTTTTTTGAGCATTTACAAGTAGAATATGAAATTGTAAAAAGTCAAGAATGTTGGATAAATATATTTAATAAGGAAGAAGTAGATAAAAGTATTGTTTTTACACCACTTAAATCAACTATGATTAAAATAAAAGATGAAATAAATAAATTAAATAGTGTAGATTGTTTTGCATCAGGGGATCATAGTTTAGAAATTAATTATAAAGATGTATCAAAAGGAAATGCAATTAAATCATTACTTGACAAATATAATATTAAAGAAGAAGAATTAGTTTGTATTGGTGACAATGAAAATGATATATCAATGATTAAGTTAGCTGGCTTGGGAATTGCAATGGGAAATGCAATATCTGAAGTTAAAAATATAGCAGATTATATAACAGATACTAATAAAAGAGATGGTGTAGCAAAGGCTATTGAAAAGTTTATATTAAAATAAACTTAAAAAATTAACAAAGTGTAAAATACTTTGACTATTAAAGGACTATATAGTATCATAAAATATATATAAATAGTGTAAAGTAAGATGTTATAACATCTTACTTTTTATTTTGGAAGGTGAAATTTTTGAATTTAAATATAGTTTTATATCAACCAGAAATACCACAAAATACAGGAAATATTGCAAGAACTTGTGTATTAACTGATTCAACTCTTCATTTAATAAAACCTTTAGGGTTCAGCATTGATGATAAGGCTGTTAGAAGATCAGGATTAGATTATTGGAAGGACTTAAAATTAGAAGTTCATGAATCATATGAAGATTTTATAGCTAAGTATGGAGATAGAAGAATATTTTTATCAACTACTCATGGAGGAAATATATATTCTGATGAAAAATTCCAAGATGGAGATTTTATAATGTTTGGAAGAGAATCTTCAGGTGTTCCAGAAAGTGTACATAATGCTCATATGGGAATAAGAGTACCTATGGTTAAAAGTAGCACAAGAAGCTTAAACTTATCAAATACTGTAGCAATAATAGCTTATGAAGCATTAAAACAAATTGGATTTCCAAATATGAAATAATAATGATAGGGGGTACTTGTATGGAAAAAATTAAGATTATTACTGATAGTACTTTAGATTTACCTGCAGATCTTATTAAAGAAAAGGGAATTGAAGTTTTACCTTTATTAATTAACTTTGGAGAAGAAAGCTACTTAGATGGAGTTGAAATAAACATTCATCAAATGTTAGAAAGAATAGAAAAAGATAATATTCTTCCAACTACAGCTCAAGTTACACCAAACAGATTTGAGGAAGTATTTAAAAAATATTTAGATGAAGGTTATAAAATAGTAGCATTACTTTTATCATCAGAAATGAGTGGAACTTACCAATCAGCTTGCATAGCAAAAAATATGTTAGAAAGTGATGATATTGTTGTAATTGATTCTAAAAATGTAACTTCAGGATTAGGAGTTTTAGCATTAAAAGCTTGTGAATTTAGAGATAATGGAGATAGCATTATTGAAATTGAAGAAAAAATTAAGGTGTTAATTCCAAAGGTAAGAAGCTCATTAGGATTTGAATCATTAGAAAACTTAGTAAGAGGTGGAAGACTTTCTAAAACAGCAGGTACTATAGGTAGTGTTTTAGGCTTAAGACTTATTTTAGAAGTAAAAGATGGGAAAATGGCTGTTAAAGATAAGGTTAGAGGAAGTAAAAAAGCCTTAAAGAAAATAATTTCTGATTTTGAAAATGGAAATGTAGATATGGAGTCTCCAATAGTATTATTAGAAATTTTAAATCAAGAAATTTATTTAGGATTAAAGAAATATTTTGAAGAAAATGATGTGAATTATATAGATGCTAAAGTTGGGTGTACAGTTGGAATACATTCAGGAATTAAAGCATGTGGTATTTTCTTTATTGAAAAATAGTTATCATATTTGGGGCTGACGCACTGAAACTTTTATACACAATATATTGTTTTAAAAAATAAAAATCAACACAATATATTGTAGTATTTATTCTTAATGCGTCATCCCCTTTTTCATAAGGAATATTAATTAAAGTATTATAAATAAGCAGTTTAAAATATTAAAAATCAATGAAAAAAATAAACATCTACCTTGGAATATTAAGGGGAAAGTGGAATATTGTTTTTGAATATAGTAATATCAAAATACATAAAATATAAAGGTAAATTTAGAAAATAAATATATTAATTATATTAAATATAACTAAATTTAATAAATTTAATTAAAAAAAGAAAAAAATATAAAAAAAATTACTAGAAAGACTTTCAAATTTTAGATATCTGTTTTATAATAATAAATGTGGGACATAAAAGTCATTGCTGGGACATTTTTAGTCCAAAAGGAGGGGCTGAAGTGCAGGAAATATTAGAATTGCAAAAGAAGATAGTTCCTGAGCTAGTAGAAGTTCTTGAAAAACGATATAATGTTTTAAGAACAATTTATTATAACCAACCTATTGGAAGAAGAATGCTAGCAAGTGAACTAGATCTTGGTGAAAGAGTAGTTAGAAATGAAATTGATTTATTAAAATCACAAAACTTAATAGAAATAAATACCCCTGGTATGACAGTTACAAAAGATGGACAAAATGTCTTAGAGGGATTAAAAGAATTTATTTATCAAATTAAGGGATTAAATGACATTGAGAAATGTATTAAATCATTTTTAGGTGTAAAAGATGTTGTAATAGTTCCAGGAAATGTTAATGAAAATCCAGAAACAATTAAGGAGCTAGGTAAAGCAGCAGCTAACTATGTAAAAAATATCATTAAGGATCATGATATAATAGCCATAACTGGAGGAAGTACAATTAAGGAAGTTGTGGAAGCTTTCCCTAAGATAAATAATGTTTCAGATATTCTTGTTATTCCAGCTAGAGGCGGAATGGGAAGAAACGTTGAAAGTCAAGCTAATTATTTAGCTGCATCATTAGCAAACAAGCTTGATGGTACTTATAAATTACTTCATATTCCAGAAAATGTCAGTCTGAATGTTTTAGAAGGACTTCTTAAAGAAAAACAAATAAAAGAGGTTATTGATAATATTCATAATGCAGATATTTTAATTTATGGAATAGGAAATGCAATTCACATGGCTAAAAAGCGTGGATTATCAGAGGAATATATAAGTAAACTTAAAAGTATTGGAGCAGTTGGTGAAGCTTATGGATGTTATTTTAATAAAAATTCACAAGTAGTTTCAGAAAACACACCAATTGGAATAAATTTTAATGACTCAAAGAAAATTAACACACATATTGCTGTAGCCGCAGGAGAAAATAAAGTTGAAGCAATTATTGCTACTGAAATGAACAATGAAAAGGCTGTTTTAGTAACAGATGAAGCTGCAGGGAGAAAAATTGCTAAATTAATAGAATCTCATAAGTAGATTTTCAAAAATAGCAATTAATTAAAACTTTGAGAAATTTTTAATCATGATTTAAAATTTAATTTTAAATATATAATATCTATTTTTAGGAGGTAATTGTAATGGTAAGAGTTGCAATTAATGGTTTTGGACGTATAGGACGTCTTGCATTTAGACAAATGTTTGGAGCTGAAGGGTACGAAGTAGTTGCTATCAACGATTTAACAAGCCCAAAAATGTTAGCTCACTTATTAAAATATGATTCAGCACAAGGAAGATACGCTTTAGGTGATACAGTTACTGCTGGTGAAAACTCAATCACTGTAGATGGAAAAGAAATCAGAATATATGCTGAAGCTGATGCTTCTAAATTACCATGGGGTGAATTAGATGTTGACGTAGTATTAGAATGTACTGGATTCTACGTATCAAAAGCTAAGTCTCAAGCTCACATTGAAGCAGGTGCTAAGAAAGTTGTTATATCAGCTCCAGCTGGAAACGACCTTCCAACAGTTGTATTCAACGTAAACCAAGATATCTTAACTGCTGAAGATAACATAATTTCAGCTGCATCTTGTACTACAAACTGCTTAGCTCCAATGGCTAAAGCATTAAATGACTATGCTACAATCCAATCTGGTATAATGTCTACAATCCACGCTTACACTGGAGACCAAATGATCTTAGACGGTCCTCAAAGAAAAGGTGATTTAAGAAGAGCTAGAGCTGGAGCTGTTAACATAGTTCCTAACTCAACTGGAGCTGCTAAAGCTATCGGATTAGTTATCCCAGAATTAAACGGAAAATTAATCGGTTCTGCACAAAGAGTACCAGTTCCAACTGGATCAAGCACAATCTTAGTTGCTGTAGTTAAGGGTGAAAATGTAACTGTAGAAGGAATCAACGCTGCTATGAAAGCTGCTTCTAACGAATCATTCGGTTACACTGAAGAAGAATTAGTTTCTTCAGACATCATCGGAATCAAGTACGGTTCATTATTTGATGCAACTCAAACTATGGTATCTGAAATCGGAGAAGGATTATACCAAGTTCAAGTTGTTTCATGGTATGACAACGAAAACTCATACACTAGCCAAATGGTTAGAACTATTAAATACTTCGCTGAATTAGCTTAATTTTAATAGATAATTATATATGGATTTAGATGCTTATAAAAGCACTCTTATAAGATCCTAAACAGGGTCCGGTCTCTAAGGCATACTTATAAGACCGGGCCTATTTTAAAATTATAGATAAAACTATAAAAATTTATGAGGTGAAAAGAATGAGCTTTAATAAAAAGACAATTGAAGATGTTCAAGTTAAAGGTAAAAGAGTTTTAGTAAGATGTGACTTTAACGTACCATTAAAAGATGGAGTTATAACTGATGAAAATAGATTAGTAGGAGCTCTTCCAACAATCAAATACTTAATTGAAAATGGAGCTAAAGTTATACTTTGCTCACATTTAGGAAAAGATGCATCTAAGAGCTTAGCACCAGTTGCTGTAAGATTAAGCGAAATGTTAGGTAAAGAAGTTGTTTTCGCTAGAGACGAAGAAGTTGTTGGAGAAAACGCTAGAAAAGCTGTTGCTGATATGAAAGACGGAGATGTTGTATTATTAGAAAACACTAGATGCAGAAAAGAAGAAACTAAGAACGGAGAAGAATTATCTAAGGAATTAGCTTCTTTATGTGACATTTATGTTAACGATGCATTTGGAACAGCTCACAGAGCTCACTCATCAACTGTAGGAGTAACTAACTACGTTGATACAGCTGTATGCGGATACTTAATTCAAAAAGAATTAAAGTTCTTAGGAGAAGCTGTAAATAACCCAGTTAGACCTTTCGTTGCTATATTAGGTGGATCTAAGGTTTCTGATAAAATAGCTGTTATCAACAACTTATTAGAAAAAGTTGATACAATTATCATTGGTGGAGGAATGGCTTATACATTCTTAAAAGCTCAAGGATATGAAATCGGAACTTCTTTATGTGAAGATGATAGAATGGATTACGCTAAGGAAATGATAGCTAAAGCTGAAGCTAAAGGTGTTAAATTCTTATTACCAGTAGATCACAGAATTGCTGATGGATTCAAGGATGTTGAAGCTAAGGTTACTGAAGATCAAAATATTCCAGCTGGATATATGGGATTAGATATCGGACCTAAGACAGAAGCTTTATATGCTGAAGCAATAAAAGATGCTAAGACAGTTATCTGGAACGGACCAATGGGAGTATTCGAATTCGAAAACTTCAACAAAGGAACAATTGCTGTTGCTAAAGCTATGGCAGATGCAGATGCTACAACAGTTATCGGTGGAGGAGACTCAGCTGCTGCTGTTAATATCTTAGGATTTGGAGATAAGATGACTCACATTTCTACAGGTGGTGGAGCTTCTTTAGAATTCTTAGAAGGTAAAACATTACCAGGAATTGCTGCTTTAAACGACAAGTAGAAATAGTTAAGAGTGGTAAGTGATAAGTGGCAAGTTGAGGAAAAAATTCAGCTTAGGCTGAATTTTAGAGAAATATATTTTTAGAAACTCCATTAGGGGGTTCTATCTTAACTTGTCATTTGTAACTGTAAACTTGTTACTAAAAACTTTGAAAAAATTTTATTAGAGGTGAATTAAATGAGAAAGGCTATTATTGCTGGAAACTGGAAAATGCACTATACTCCAGAAGAAGCTGTTAAAGTTATAAATGAATTAAAGCCATTAGTAAAGGATGCTACTTGTGATGTAGTAGTTTGTCCTACTTTTGTTTGCTTAGATGCTGTATTAAAGGCAGTTGAAGGATCAAACATTAAAGTTGCAGCTCAAAACATGCACTTTGAAGAAAAGGGAGCTTTCACTGGTGAAGTTGCTCCAGGAATGTTAGAAGCTATGGGAGTTAGCTATGTTGTTTTAGGACACAGTGAAAGAAGAGAATACTTCAATGAAACTGATGAAGCTTTAAACAAAAAAGTTAAAGCTGCATTTGCTCATAATTTAACTCCAATCCTTTGCTGTGGAGAAACTTTAGAGCAAAGAGAAAATGGAACAACTAATGAAGTTGTTGGAGCTCAAATCAAAGCTGATTTAGAAGGTTTATCACCAGAATTAGCAGAAAAAGTTGTTATAGCTTACGAACCAATTTGGGCTATCGGAACTGGTAAGACTGCTACTGATGAGCAAGCTAACGAAACAATAAAAGCAATTAGAAACATCTTAGCTGAAATGTTTGGTAAAGAAGTTGCTGACAAGATAAGAATTCAATACGGTGGATCAGTTAAGCCAGGAACTATAAAAGCTCAAATGGCTCAATCTGATATCGATGGTGCTTTAGTTGGTGGAGCTAGCTTAGTTGCTACTGACTTTGCTCAAATCGTAAACTACTAAAATTAATAAAAGAAATCCTCTGCTAGGGATTTCTTTTTTTGCTTTTTAGTAAACTTTTCAATTTAAAATAATTAAATATTTTTGGGTTATTTAGTAAAAAATAAATTATCAGAAAATTTTTTAGACAAACGTTTACAAGAAATTAACTATATTGTTTAGCTATAATAATTATAGTATAATAAACATGGTTCAATTAAAGGTACTAATGACAAGTGAGGTTCAATTGTCTTTAATTATATAATGAAACTCACAGAGGTATAATTTTTTTTGAAACTAAAAAGTATATATATATATTTGGAGGGAATTATGGCAAAGAAACCTGTAATGTTAATGATATTAGATGGATTTGGAATAGCTCCAGCAGGAGATGGAAATGCAGTTGCTGCTGCAAATAAACCAAATTATGATAAATTAGTTGCAAACTATCCTCACTCACAATTACAAGCAAGTGGTATGTTTGTTGGATTACCAGATGGGCAAATGGGTAACTCAGAAGTTGGTCATTTAAATATTGGAGCAGGAAGAATTATATATCAAGAATTAACAAGAATAACTAAAGAAATAAACGAAGGTGGATTCTTTAAAAATGAAGCATTATTAAAAGCTATGGAAAATGCTAAAAATGATAATAGTGCATTACACTTAATGGGATTATTATCTAATGGTGGAGTTCACTCACATATAGATCATTTAAAAGGATTATTAAAATTAGCTAAAGAACAAGAAGTTAAAAATGTATATGTTCACTGCTTTATGGATGGTAGAGATGTTGCCCCAGGTTCAGGAAAAGACTTCGTTGTTGAATTAGAAAATTACATGGCTGAACTTGGAGTAGGTAAAATTGCTACTATTTCAGGAAGATACTATGCAATGGATAGAGATAACAGATGGGAAAGAGTACAATTAGCATATGATGCAATGGTACTTGGAAAAGGTGAAACTGCTACATCTGCTGTTGAATGTATTGAAAAATCTTATGCTGATAATAAATCAGATGAATTCGTAATTCCATGTGTTATAGAAGAAAATGGAGCTCCAACAGGAACTATTAAAAATGGAGATTCAGTAGTATTCTTTAATTTTAGACCTGATAGAGCTAGAGAAATAACTAGAGCTATAAATGATAAAGAATTTACAGGATTTGAAAGAGAAACTTTAGATTTAGTATTTGTAACAATGACTCAATACGATAAAACTTTAGAAGGTGTTGAAGTTGCTTACAGACCAGAAGCTATAACTAATACTTTAGGTGAATATGTTGCTTCTAAGGGATTAAATCAATTAAGAATAGCAGAAACAGAAAAATATGCTCACGTTACATTCTTCTTCAACGGTGGTGTTGAAAAAGAAAACGAAGGTGAAGATAGAGCTCTTATTGCATCTCCAAAGGTTGCAACTTATGACTTAAAACCAGAAATGAGTGCACCAGAATTAACAGATGAATTAATAAAGAGATTAGATTCAGATAAATATGATATGATTATATTAAACTATGCTAATCCAGATATGGTTGGACATACAGGAGTAATGGAAGCTGCTAAGGCTGCTGTTGAAGCTGTAGATACTTGCTTAGGAAGAGTTGTTGATAAAGTTTTAGAATTAGATGGAACAGTATTTATAACTGCTGACCACGGAAATGCTGAAACTATGATAGATGCTGAAACTGGAAATCCATTTACAGCACATACAACTGATCCAGTTCCATTTGTATGGGTATCTAATCATACAGATGGTAAATCTTTAAAAGATGGTAAGTTAGCTGACATAGCACCAACAATGTTAACAGTTATGGGATTAGATGTTCCTGCTGAAATGACAGGTGAATCTTTAATAAAATAGTTTTAAGGAGAGGGGATATCCCCTCTTCTTTTTTATATATTAGAAAGCATAAAATTTTTTAAAGTTGTAAAGCAGAAGAAACTCAATAGTTTTAAATATTTATGGCAATATAAATAAATTTATCTTAGTTTATATATTTTTATCATAAAATTTGATAATCAAAATATTTGACAATGATAATAAATAAATATATAATTTCATTAAGGAATAAATAAAATAATTAAAAATTAAATGAGGATAAAAATTATGGGAATTAAGATAATAACAGATTCAGCATGTGACTTAACAAAAGAATATATAGAATCAGAAAATATAGGGTTAGTATCATTAATATTAAATTTAAATGGGAAATTAATAAAAGATGATTTAGGAAAAACATTAACTTATAAAGAGTTTTATACTGAAATGAGAAAAGGTGCAACACCTACAACATCACAAATAAATTCATATGATTTTGAAGAAGAATTTATAAAGCATATAAAGAATGGCGATTCAATTATATATATATCATTATCATCAAATTTAAGTGGTACATTTAATAGTGCCAATATAGCAAAAAATAATTTAATTGAGGAATATCCTGATGCAAAGATTTATTTAGTAGATTCATTAAGCGTGTCTGTAGGTCAAGGGTTTTTAGTGGAAAAGGCATGTGATATGAGAAATAATGGGTTAAATGCAGAGGAAATTGTTAATTGGTTAGAAGATAATAAAAGAAAAGTAGTTCATTCTATATTAATAGATGATTTAAATTATTTAAAAAGGGGAGGACGTATTTCAAGTACAACAGCAACTATTGGAGGATTATTAAATATAAAACCCACTTTATATATTGATGATGATGGTAAATTAGTTCAAGGTGAAAAGATTAAAGGAAAGAAAAAAGCTTTAAGGTTTTTGGTTAATGAAGTAAAGGAAAGAGCTATAAATACTGAAAATGAGACATTATATATATGTCATGGAGATTGCTTAGAGGAAGCAGAAACATTAAAAAATATGATATTAGAAGAAGTTAAATTTAAAAATATAGTAATTAATTATATAGGAAATGTTGTAGGAGCCCATGCAGGCCCAGGAGTTTTAGCAGCATTATTTTTAGGAGAAAATAGATAGGTAAAAATTAAACTGTATGTAAAATTGTAAAATATTAAGCATACAGTTTATTTTTTTATTAAAACTAAGATAAGAATTGATAAATTAACTGATAAAAAATCAGTAATACTGATTAATTTTAAGGTGTTTATTAATAATGTTGATAAATATAGCTAATTATAATACCTTATAAATATTAATATTTATGAGAGAGAATTTTAGGAGGCTATATGAGTATAAGATTTATAGAAAAAGATAAAGTATTTAAATTAGATTCAAAGGATATATCTTATATTATTGCAATAGTAGATGAAGAACAATTTGTTGGACATGTTTACTTTGGTAAAAAGATATTAGATGAAAACGTTAACTATTTATTAAGAATAGATGAACCACCATATGTTCCATCAAAAAATAATAGAGATAGAGTATCATTTTATGATAGTTTTCCAATGGAATACTCAACACATGGCATAGGTGATTTTAGAGAATCCTGCTTACAAGTAAGAGATAGTAAGGGGCATACTGCTTGTAAATTACAATATATATCACATGAAATATTTAAAGGGAAAAAAGAATTAAAAGGTCTTCCAGCTACTTTTGGAGATGAAAATGAATGTACAACATTAGAAATAACATGTTTAGATAAAGACTTAAATTTAGAAGTAGTTTTAGTATATACAACATTTGAAAATTTAGATGTAATAACTAGAAGTGTTAGAGTAAAAAATTGTGCAAAAGATTCAATAACGCTTACTAAAGTATTATCAACTTGTGTAGATTTTGATGGAATTAATTATGATATGATTTCTCTTCATGGATCATGGGCAAGAGAAAGACATATTTCAAGAAAGAAAATAAGTTATGGTAAACAAGCAGTTTCTAGTAATAGAGGGGAATCAAGTCATCAAGATAATCCATTTATAGCACTTTTAGATAATAATGCTACTGATGAAAGTGGAAACGTTTATGGATTTAATTTTGTTTATTCAGGAAACTTTTTTACTCAAATTGAAGGATGTCAATTTGATACAACAAGAGTTGTAATGGGAATAAATCCAGAAGATTTTGCTTGGGTTTTAGAAGAAGGACAAGAATTTATAACTCCAGAAGTAGTTATGGTATATTCAAATGAAGGTATAGGAAAGATGACAAGAACTTTTCATGATTTATATAGAAATAATTTAATAAGAGGTAAGTATAAAGATAAAAAGAGACCAATACTTATAAATAATTGGGAAGCAACTTATTTTGATTTTAACACAGAAAAATTAATATCTATAGCAAAAGAAGCTTCAAGCTTAGGAATTGAAATGCTAGTTATGGATGATGGATGGTTTGGAAAGAGAAATGCAGATAATTCATCATTAGGAGATTGGGTTGTTAATGAAGAAAAGATCCAAGGTGGATTAAAAAATCTTGTAGATGAAGTTAATAAATTAGGTATGGAATTTGGTATATGGTTTGAACCTGAGATGATTTCAGCAAATTCAGATTTATTTAGAGAACATCCAGATTGGTGCATTCATATTGAAGGGCGTGAACCTGCATTATGTAGAGAACAATATGTTTTAGATTTATCTAGACAAGAAGTAGTAGATTATATTTATGAAAGTGTTAAAAAGGTACTTTCAAGTGCAAATATAACTTATGTAAAATGGGATATGAATAGGCAATTAACAGATTTAGGGAGCATGAATGTTACTCCAGAAAGACATGGGGAGTTATTCCATAGATACATGTTAGCTGTATATGAAATGATGAATAGATTAACTACAGATTTCCCAGATTTATTACTTGAAAATTGCTCTGGTGGTGGAGCTAGATTTGATGCTGGAATGTTATATTATAGTCCTCAAATTTGGTGTTCAGATGATACTGATGCAATTGAAAGATTAAAGATTCAAGAAGGAACATCAATAGTTTATCCACTTTCTGCAATGGGGGCACATGTTAGTGATTGTCCTAATCATACAGTTGGAAGAACTACACCTTTTGAAACAAGAGGTCATGTAGCATTAGCAGGAACATTTGGATATGAATTAGATGTAACAAGAATACCAGAAAAAGATAGAGAAATGATACCAGCACAAGTTGAAATGTATCATAAATATAATGATTTAGTAAGAAGAGGAGATTATTATCGTATAGAAAATTTCTCTGAAAATCATGGGTTTGATTCTTGGGAAGTTGTATCTAAAGATAAGAAGGAAGTATTAGTTACTTGTGTTCAAGTTTTAGGAAGACCAAATTATCATAGTAGAAGAATTAAATTAAAAGGATTAGAAGAAGATGTAATATATAAAATAGAAGAAACTGGTGAAGTAATTTCTGGAGGAGCATTAATGTATGCAGGAATTAATGTTTCTTTATATGTAGATTATTCATCAAAATTAATACATTTAATTGCACAATAGTATGTAGCAAAGTAGGGGCTGTAACACTAAAAACTTATACACGATATATTGTTTTTTATAATTAAAAATAAACACAATATATTGTAGTATTTATTTTTAATGTAACAGCTCCTTTTAATTAGAAATTAACAATTTTTATTAATTACTAGCAATATTTCACAGGAGATTATATTATTATTGTAAATAATTACATATGGAAATAAAATATAAAATATCAAAACCCTAATTATTTTCATGGAGGTGTAAGAAATTAGATATAAATATTTTAAAGTTTGATGATAACGTTTTTATAGGGTTAAATAAGAGAATCTAGGGGGAAGGGTAATGAAATTTACTATAAATAAGAGGTTAGCTGCACTAGTATTAGCAACAGCAGTAGTATCAAGTCAATTTCAAACAGTAGCTTTTGCTACTGCTAATATAAATATTGATAATTATGAAAATCAAGGTGAAGAATATAAAGAAATTTATACTAATGATTTTTCAAATGATGAAAAGCCTAATGAAGTAGGTGGTGTAATTACTAATGAAGATGTGTCAATTGAAGATGAAATGTTAAAAGTTGAAACAAAATTTGATAATAGTTGGGACTGGGATAATAATAAACATGAATTAACTTTCTTTACAGAATCAGATGAAAATATGAAAAATGGTGATTTAATAAGTTTTGATATATTAGTGCCAACAGAAAAATTAGATTTTGAAGGAGAAATAAGATTTAAGGGGGCTTTAAAAGATGGTTCTTGGAGTTGGCAAGATGGAACAGATGGAGCATTTACTAAGGATAAATTTGAGGATTTAGGTAATGGATATTCAAAGGTTACAGCAATAACACGTATAGAAAGTGAATTAAATGGATTAAAGGCTGTAGTAATCCAAATAATTGGAGGGGGAACTGATTATTCTGGAGCTATTTATTTAGATAACATTAAGGTTTATCAAAATACTAGTACTGGAGATGAGGAGCTTCCAGAGGTTACTTCATTAAAATGGAGCTTTGATGATTCATTAAAAGAATGTGATGGTTGGAATTTTGCAGGTGTATGGGCACACCAAGGAAATCCAGAGGTATCTTATGATAAAAATATTGGTGGCGGATCTATAAAATTAAAACTTGATTTTACAAATGATACTGAAGCAAGTTGGAGTGAAGTTAAATTAGAAAATAAGTTTAAAGAAAAAATTAATATTAATGAATATAATGTTTTAACATATGATTTTATATATAATCCATCAGAAATGACTATTGGTTCGTTTAAAACTAAGTTATATTCAGAGGGTGCAATTGATACTTATGATGATATTAAATTAGAAAATTTAGACGATATTGATGGGGGATTAAAAAAGGCAAAAGTAAAGGTTAAGTTTGCATCAGTAAATAAGGATATAGATACTTTAACATTAGCTATAATAGGTGTTAATACAAATTATAAAGGTAATATTTATATTGACAATATAGAATTATCACAAGAAAAAGCAGAAGATATTTATGTTGAAATAACAGAAAAAATAAAGCATCAAATAGCTATAGATGTAAATTCTTTGGAAGTTGCAAAAGATATAAAATTAGTTGATGAAAAAGTATCAAAGGAAACTGCATCTTTATATTCATATTTAAAAGGTTTATCAAAAACTGATAAAGTTATATTTGGACATCAAAATGACACTCATCATAAAGGTGGAAAATATGAAATTCCAGGTGATACAAGTGGAATAAAATCAGATGCTTTAGATATTACTGGTTCTATAGCAGGATTAGTAGGAATGGATACATTATCATTTACTGGAGATGAATTAGATGGTGGCGTTGATGCAGCTGTTAAGGTTGCAATACAAGCAGCACAAGAAGGTGGGATAATAACATTATCATCACATATGCCTAATTTTGAAATAGTTAAAAATAAGGGATTAGATTCAGAAGGAAATTATGATTATTCAGGATATACTCCAGGTGTAACTAAAGGAAATATAGTACAAAGAATAATGCCTGGTGGAGATTTAAATGAGGTATTCTTGGGATATTTAGATATGATTGCAGACTATGGAGTTCAATTAGAAGAAGCAGGAGTACCTGTATTATTTAGACCTTTCCATGAAAACAATGGAAGCTGGTTTTGGTGGGGAAAAGCATTTTGTGATGAACAAACTTATAAAAACTTATTTGCATATACAGTTGAATACTTAAGAGATGTTAAAGGTATTCATAATTTCTTATATGTATATTCACCTAATGGACCATTTGAAGATGAAGATGATTACTTATTTCGTTATCCAGGAGATGAATTTGTAGATGTTTTAGCATTTGATATGTATCATGATAATCCAACAGAAAATGATAATTGGATGGATGTATTAAGTGAAACAATTGAACTTGTACATGGATTAGCTGAAAAAAAAGGAAAACTTTCAGCAGTATCAGAAGTTGGTATGAGAGTTGGTTCTGGTGGAACAGCTCAAGTAGGAAATACAAGAAAGGATTGGTATAATGAAGTTTTAAATGTTGTATCAGGATCAGGAATGCCATATTTTATGGTTTGGGCTAATTTTGATGATAAAGAAAACTTCTATGTTCCATATAGAATGACTGAAACTACAGGTCATGAAATGATTAATGAATTTATTAACTTTTATAATGATGAAAGATCCATATTTGCTAAAGAAACAGGTGATTTTTTAAGTTTAAATGTAAATGTTGATGAAAACCCTTATGAATATGGATATATATTAAGTCCTATTTCAGGAACTAGAGTATTAGAAGCAACAACTATATCTGCTGTAGTTAAAAACTTAAGTGGAGATGTAAGCTTTATTATTAAAGATTCATCAGGAAAAGAAATTGAAAAAATAAATGTAAAAGATGCTGATGAAAATGGGTTATATAAAGCTAACTTAACAGAAAATATGTTAAAGAAAATAGGAGAAACTATTGGTTCTATAAACTTAGTAGTTGGAGAAAATGTTGTAAGTAGTAATAAAATAATATTCAATATAGGTGAACCACAAAAATTAGCTAATGTTGTAGATGATTTTGAAAGCTATTCTGGAGAAAGTGCTTTATTATTAAATGAATGGGCAACTAATGTTGGGCCAGGATGTAGTTTAAATCCAAAACTTACAAATAAAGAAGGTAATTTTAATGGTGGAAGCTATGGATTAGAGTTTAATTATAAGATTTCTAATGCTAAGACTAGTGAAGGTTGGGCTGGTATGACAACAGCTAAAAATGTTGATTGGTCTGAATATGATGCATTACAATTATGGGTAAAACCAGATGGAAAAGGGCAAAAGTTAGTTATTCAAATAACTTCTAATGGTGAAGATTTTGAGATGTTTTTACCAGAGTTTGCATCAACTACAAAAGCACAATTATTAACATTAAAATTTGAAGATTTTGTAGGTAAGAATAAAGGTGAATTTGACCCAGCTAATATTTCAAGTATAGGTATTTGGTGCAATACTATACCAGGAGAAGATAGCACAGGGGAATGGACCGTTGAATCAACAATGTATTTTGATGACATAAAAGCAGTTAATACAGCTAATATAGATTATAGTAAGCCAGGAGAAGATATAAAGCCAGGAGAGGATGTAAAACCGGGAGGAGATATAAAACCAGGTGATGGAAGTACTGGAATAACACCAGATAAGGATGATAAAAAAACAACAGTTACAGTAAAACCTAATATAAGTTCAATTGAAAATAAGAATAATAATGGTAGTAGTAAATTACCAAAGACAGGAACAGCAAATAGTGCAATGGCAATAGTAACAGCATTAGGTGCATTAATTGCAGGAATTAAGTTAACTAAAAGAAATAAAAAATAATTTATAATTAGTTATCTTATAAAATTTTAATAAATATAAAGAAACAAGCTGTGAATTTAATTACAGCTTGTTTTAATTTAATTTTATCTTACAATATAAGGTAAAGTTAAAACCATTGAAGTTCCTTTTCCTAATACACTAAATATTTCAAGACCATATTGTTCTCCATAATTAAGTTTTAAACGTCTATTAATATTTCTTAAAGCAATTCCTTTAAATTTATTATTTTTATCATTTATATAATCATTTAAATCTTTAAGCATTTCTGGAGTAATACCAATACCATTATCAGAAATAGTTAAAAGAAGTTCATTATTTATTTTTTGACCTTGAATTATGATTTTACCATTACTACTACATTCACTTAAGCCATGATAAATTGAGTTTTCAATAAGAGGTTGAATAATCATTTTAATTATTTCACATTCCATTACATCTTCAGTAATTAAATTTTCAATTGTAAATAATTGATCAAAGCGAATTTTTTGAAGGTAAATATAATTATCTATTATATTTAATTCTTCTCTAAGTTTAACAGTATTAATTTTTCTATTCATGCTATATCTTATAATAGACCCAAAGTATTCAGCCATAATAGATGTTTCATCATCATCATTAATTTCTGCCATCATATGGATTGATTCAAGAGTATTATAAATAAAATGAGGATTAATTTGGTTTTGAAGTTGTCTTAATTCAAGTTCCTTTTGCTCAATTTTATTTTTATAATTAATATTTATAAGATCGCTTATACGATTTTTCATATCATTATATGATTTAACTAATATTCCAATTTCATCATTTCTATCATAAGAAATATTAGAAGATAAATTACTTTCAGTTTGGCTTTTATCCATATTATCAATTAAATAATTAATAGGATTAAATATTCTTTTAATAAATAGTCTATATAAAACTATAAATAATATTGAGCAAAAAATGATATTAGTAACAAATGAAAAAATATATAAACTATTAATTGTATATACATTTGAGTTAGGGATAGCACTTAATAATACCCAATTAGTTAATGGTATTTTATTAGAAGTAACAACATATGGATCTATATTAGTAATACTATCAATAACTGGTGTGATGTTTTGTGAGTTTAATTTATTAAAATAATTATCAAAATTAATTTCAGAACTTGTTGAAAGTATTAATTCACCATTAGATTTATACAAAGAAAGAATTTGATTATTATAAGGTAAATCTTTTGTTAGAATATTTAATAATTCACTTATCGGAATAGTCATTAATAATATTCCTGTAACTTCTTGATTCTTTAAATTAATTATTTTACGAGATATTCCAATTAATGAAGTGTCATCAACATTTGTATATTGAAAAATATCACTAGAGTTTATATTAGGCAAAAATGAAATAGCATCATCATTACTTAAAATATCTTTAAACCATTTTTCTTCAAAAGCATTTTTTATAATAGAATTAGAAGTATTTCTAGAAGAAAAAATACCTTCACCAGATAGATTATAAATAAAAGCACCATTTATTGATTCACTTTGAATAAGCATCATTTTACAAAGATATGTTAAGTAATTATAATCTTCGATATTATAACTTTCTTCAGATGTCAAAATATTGTGAACTTTATCTATTTCAGGAATTATTAATGGATATTTAGAAACATCAGATATATTATTAAATTTTTCATAAATTTGTTGACTAAGTGTTATATTAAAATTTTTGATAACCTTATCATTTTTACTAAATTCATATTGAGAATGAGTATAAAGATTGATAGTTGTCATTACAAAAAATAATGAGTACATAACTAAAAAGGTTAGTATAGTTATTTTTTTTATTGGTAAATTTTTGTTTAGAAACATAAAATCTCCTATTTTAAAAAATATATTTTCATAATTAAAAATTTGTGTTAATTTAAATATATAGTAAATTTAAGGAATATTCAATATTAGGAGGTTTTTTATGAGAGTAATTGTGGTAGATGATGATAAAATTATCAGAATGGGATTAATAAAAATATTGAATAAGTTATTTGAAGATATTGAAGTTGTTTCAGATTTTCAAAATGGATTATTTGCATTTGATTATTTAAAGAATAATTCAAACAAAGTGGATTTAGTAATTACAGATATTAAAATGCCTATTATGACAGGAGTTGAATTGATAGAAAAAGCAAATAAAGAATTAAAGAATCCACCAATATTTATAGTTTTAAGTGGATATGATGAATTTACTTATGTTAGGGATGTCATGAAAAATGGTGCTTTTAATTATTTATTAAAGCCAATTAAAAAAGATGAACTTAAAAAAGTAATTGAAGAAGTTGAACTTAAAATACAAGATATTAAAAAAAGGGACAAGATTATGAATAAGTCCATTGAAGTTATAAAAAAGGATTTTTTTAAACATTTGTTGTTTTCAAATTCAGATATTAATATTAAAACAGATAAAAATTTATTAGATAATATTCAATTAGATGAAAATAATTATTATCAAATGGTTGTAATTCCAATGAATAAAGAGGAAAAAGACAATAATAATAAAATGTTAAGTGCTTATTTTAAAGCAGTAACAAAAGATATTAAAGAAATTGAATATCTATATTTCCTCTATAATGATAACGTTTATATAATTTTTTATTTTAATGCTAAGGAAATACAAAATATTGAATTTATAATAAAAGAAATTGATGATAATTTAAATATATTTATTGAAAATGGAATAAGCACATTTATATTAGAAGGAACTAATAAGGTATGGGAAATCAGAGAGCAATCTAAATTAGTTAGAAAAGTTAAGGAAGAAATGGCTTACAATAAAAGGGCAAAGAAGTATTATGCTGAAGATTTAAATGAATTAGCTGAAATTTTACAAGATGATAAAAATGTATATGGTACAACATCAATTAAATTGGCAATAAAGTTTATAACTAATAATTTTAATAAAAACATAACATTAAAAGATGTATCTGATGAGGTTTTTTTAAGTCAAAATTATTTATCAGAATTATTTAAAAAAGAAACAGGAGAAGGCTTTTATGAGTTTTTATCAAATTATAGAGTTAAAAAGGCAAAAGAATTATTAATTACAACAAACTTTAAAATTTATGAAGTTGCAGAAAAGGTTGGATATAATGATTCTATTACATTTGGAAGGGCATTTAAAAAAATAACAGGAACAACACCTAATAATTTTAGAAATAATAAAATTAAACAATAATATTGTTTAAGGTAAATTAGGGGATATTTATGAGAAGCATAGAAAAACAAAAAAATATTTTTATATTAGTAATAATAATTTTATTAATACCATTATTAGGAGTGATTTTTTTATTTAGTGGTAGAAACATTAATTCCATTGTAAAGAAAGATAATAATTTAGAAGGTGATATTACATTTGTAAGTAATAGAACAGATAAGAGACAAGAAATACAAGAGTTAATAAATAATTTTGAAAAATTACATCCAAAGGTAAAAGTTAATTTAGAGCTAATAGGAGATGTACAAGCTATTTTGCAAAGAAAGGCATCAATAGGAGAATTACCAGATGTAACATTAATTCCATCAACAATTTCTAAAACCGAATATTCAAATTATTTTTTATCATTAGAAGATTTAGGGTTTAGTGATGATAATTTATATAATTATTATATGGGTGCTGGAGATGATGGAAATTTATATTGTTTAAATACATCTATAACTTGGCAAGGTGTAATTTATAATAAGGATATTTTTAAGGAAGCTAATATAAATAAAATTCCTAAAACAATAAATGAATTATTTGATGTTTGTGAAAAGGTAAAGGCACTAAATGTAACACCATTAGCAATTAATTATAGACAACAATGGACTATGGATTTATGGGTTGATGTTATTCCACATTTAATTGACAATGATTTACCAATTAATTCAACTAAAGGATATAATAATATACTTGATAGTGAAAGTGGAATGTATAAATCTTTAAATTTAGTAAGGGAAATTGTGAAAAGAGGTTATGCAGAGGAATATTTATTTAATTATGATTGGCAACAATTTAAAAATGATATGAGTTCAGGAAAAATAGCAATGGCAATTTGGAATTCAGATTTTATTTATCAAATGGAGGATATGGGAATGGATAGTGATTCAATAGGTATATTTCCAATTCCTGAAACTAAGGTAATTAAAATATATGGTGATTATATGTATGGGGTTTCAAAAAATAGTGATAATCCAGAAGTTGCTAAAGCATTTTTAAAATATATCTTTGAAGAAAATAGATATGCTAATGCAGTTAATATAATGTCTCCTTTAAAGGAAAGTAGTCAAACACAAAAAATACTTAAAGAAATGGAGCAATTAGATATTCCAATAATAACGTATACAGATTATATTTTGCAACAATCACTAGAGTATGCAAGCTTAGAAAATGAATATTTAAATATTAAAAAAGAATTAGGTCTTGATGCTAAGTTTGTTCAAAATTTTATAATAGAAGACGATATAGAATCATTAATAAATAATACAAATAAAAAGTGGAAAGAAAAAAAGGTAATAATTAAATAAAAAATATAGATATATATAATATAAAAGTATGTGAATCAAGATTTGAATAATTTTAAAATTCTGAAAATATCTAATAGTTTTTA
>OGCM01000137.1_pt1 | contig 127398 bp, 109 predicted proteins | sample 1570151 | NCBI WGS metagenome assembly OGCM01 (sample SAMEA4370582, study PRJEB24528) | human gut metagenome
AAAACAAAACAAGCAGCATCTGCATGAAAGCAGACGGGACCCTGTAACATCTTACTTGATGCTGTAGGATCTCATCTGTGAGTAGAGCAGAACATATCAACAACCACCGTCTTCTTACGGCATGACTGTAAGATGGACTGTCCGGAGAGGATCTGCCTGCGTTATTCGTATTGTGTAATGTGGACTTATTTTCAAAGGGCGGAAATTGAATGTCCGGTATTCAAGGGAAACTTTGGATGCTTGGCCATTCTATGACCGAGTTGTTGACTATAGCACAGTTGAAAAGGATATGTCATTAAAAATTTGCTGTTCAATCAAAAAAAATTGTGATATAATGGAAAAGATGGCGGGAAATCCCGACTGGAATAAAAAAGACAGGTGGATATTTTACTATGGAAGGCTTTTTATCTGTAAAAGAAGCAACGAAAAGCTATGCACAGGGATGCAAAGCAAAGGCAGCTACACCGATTGGCAAGCTGTTTGGAAAAGCAATGTTAGCTGGAATGATGATTGGAATGGGTGCAGCAGCGAGCAGCGTGGCAGCACATTCTGTTGCAAATGTAGGACTTGCGAGACTTACTGCGGCAGTCGTATTCCCAGTAGGTTTGATGATGGTAATTCTGCTGGGGGCAGAGCTGTTTACTGGTGACTGTTTAATGGCACTTGGTGTTGCCGAAAAACATATTTCTGTGGCAGACTGCATTCGTGTTTTGGTACTTGTATTTCTTGGAAATTTTGCAGGAGCACTGATTTTTACAGCACTAGTTTACTGCAGCGGTCAGCTTGATTATTCAGCAGGCGGACTTGGTGCTTATACAATTAAGGTGGCATATGGAAAAGCAACACTGCCATTTGGTAAGGCATTTACATCTGGCATTCTTTGTAATATTTTAGTTTGCGCAGCTGTTTTGATGGCAATTTGCGCAAAAGATATCAGCGGAAAGCTGCTTGTATCTTTCTTTGTAATCATGCTGTTTGTAACAGCAGGCTTTGAGCACTGCGTTGCTAATATGTATTACATAACAGCAGGTCTGTTTTGCAAGATGAATCCAGACTACGTAAATAAAGCAATGGAACTGTATGGCTACACAGAGGCACAGTTATCACAGTTAAGCTGGGGAAGCTTTCTGATAAAAAATCTTATTCCGGTTACACTTGGAAATATAGTTGGTGGAATTTGTTGTATTGGACTTCCGCTTTTATATTTAAACCGCGAAAAAAAATAAAACAAGTAATATTAAGAGTCACGCTAAACTTTCGCGTGACTCTTTTTTTGAAAATTAGAATTTATTGTATTTGGTGCAGCTGTGCCATATTTTGGAGAATTGCAAGAAGCCGCTTTTGTGTGCGCGGTGTCTGCTCTAAAATCAAGTTATAGCATTCATTTGCAGCAGTCTCCTGTGAAGCCATTCCAGGTGTAATATATTCAACAAAACGCTCAATCGGTACATTAAGTGCGTAAGAAACACTTTCAAGTGTTGCTATCGTCGCATTTCGTTCACCGCGCTCAAGCTGACCGATATAGGTAAGATGAAGCCCAGAGCGCTTGGCAAGATCTTTACGGCTCATGTGCTTTGATGTTCGAATGGCATAAATTCGTTTTCCAACAGCTTCGGCAATATCAGACATAGTCAATCTCCTTGTTTTTAATTTTGCTTTTTGTAACTATTCAGAGCCATGCAAAATTGCTTTCTGTGAATGCTTGCATTCAGACAGAATAGCAATTTTATATGGCGAGGTAACCACATGAGCAAAATAGAAGCATCGAAGATGCGATTTTGCGAATGGGGTTCTGAATAGTTACTGCTTTTTTATGAATTCTACGAACCATTTGAGTTTAAGCACCATCAGCGCTCAAGGTTGATAATCTGCTTTAGCAGTGCGTAAATAAGCTCATGTGATTGCGGTGGAAGCGTACAGATGATGCTTCTACAGTCAGCAGGAATATTGGTTTTTGCCGTTTCTGTGACAATATCACTGTTGCCAACTAAGTCAGTTAAAGAAAGCTCAAGTGCACATGCAATCTTTTCAAGTGTATATAACGATGCATTTTTTACACCACGCTCAAGCTGACCAATATATGCAGGATGAAGTCCACAGCGTTCAGCAAGCTCTTCAAGTGTCAAATTTTTTGCTTTTCTTGCTTTTCGGATCCTTTTTCCAACAATTAACGTAAATTCAGACATATCAGTTTTCTCTTCCTTTTTCTTCATTCATGTAAATACTACAAAAATAAATCTGTAAAAATATGAGTTTACAGATTTAAGATAGCAAGATTGTTAATTTATATACTATAAATTGCAAAGAACACGGTAAAGAAACCGATAGTATCAATTATCATAAAATAGATACTATAAATTTCAAAATTCCGTTGACGCGTGATAAGATACATTAATTATTTTTTACATGAATTGTAAGAAATCTTTAAAACATAATAAAAGAGAAAAATGGTATGATAAATTAAAGAACAGGATAACTGATATATTGTTTTTGTTTTAGACAGGAGGCGGAGAATATTGAGAAGAAAAAAAGAACCGCATGAAAATAAAAGAAAAGGTCTTAGCCTAAAGCCACTTATTATAGGAATGTCTGCCTGTGTGGTACTGCTTGGAGGAGTGCTGTTATGGGCAGTATTAGGAAGTGTTCGACTAGAGCCAGAGAGCGGACATGGATTAGGTATTGTAGATGCTGTTAATACTATGGGACTTCAAAAAAAGACACAGGAACTGGCAGCAAAGCCATCGGCAGCATCATCGGAAAGCCAGACACTTACAGCGAATGAAACAGATGCTGAAGAAATTAAGGAAACAGAAGATCAAAAGGCTGAACAGACACTTGAAGAGGAATCAACAAAAGCTTTAGTTTATCAGCAGATTAACGAGGCTACTATGGCAAACTCAAAATCAGGTGTCGCAGATGTGACACAGCTTACAGATGTCGCAGCAGATGATGTGCGCCTTTGGATTGAAGCATATACGTATGGAAACTGGCCGTACCTAGAGGGAGAGCCGGTGACTAAAGAAGCACAGGATGAGATTCTTGCAAGAAGAAATTTAGAGGGAATCTTGGATCCTATTACACTTAAGTATGGTGTTATCACACAAAATGCGGCAGTTCGAGCTTTTCCAACATGGAAAAAAGCATCCACTTCATTAGATGCACATTCATTTGATTATTTTCAAGAAAGTATGCTTATGACAGGAGAAGCAGCAGTGATCGTTCATCAGACTGCAGACGGAATCTGGAGTTTTGTACAGGCACAAAATTATAGAGGCTGGGTAGAAACAGATAAAATCGCATGCTGCACACTTGACGAATTAAAAAAATGGCAGGAGACTAAAAGAGCTGTTGTGACAGATGCCAGACTGACACTCGCAGGTACCAATGTAACACTTCGCATGGGAACAGCACTTCCGGCAAAGGAGGAATCTGAGGGCATACTTATGGTATCCATCCCACAGAAAGATGACAAAGGCCAACTTGTGATAACAAATGTTGAGACTGCTCAGGATGGCATTCATTTTGGTTATCTTGATATGACTCAGGAAAATATTCTTGATCAGGCTAAAAAGTTAGTTGGAATGGCTTATGGCTGGGGAGATTCCAATGGAGATATGGATTGCTCTTCAACAATGAATGCCATTTACAGATGTTTTGGAATCATTTTGCCAAGAAATACAGGTAGCATGGCACAGACAGGAACACAAATTGTATCACTTGAAGGCATGACACAGGAAGAAAAGCTGGAAAAAATTCAGTCTATGAAGCCAGGAACGCTGCTTGTAATGAAAAATCATGTGGTTATGTATATCGGACAAGAAAATGGAGAAGATTTGATTCTTCATAACTTTACAACATGTATGGCCGAGGATGGTGTCAGCACAAAAGAGGTCTACCAGTGTCAGATTACACAGCTAAATCTTGTAACAGCAGCCGGCACACAATATCTTGATGCCTATGCAACAGCAATTTGTTTTCCAGAAGACTGATTTATTCACGCATTTTTGTGATAACAACGCCATACTTGACCCATTTTTTTACTTCATCTTCATTATATGGATCAATATAGAATGCTTCGCCATATCCGTTGATTGGCTGAAGAATACGGGGAACCTGCTGAATAAAACGGCGCAGGTAGACACGGCCAGTTTCAGTGTTTAAAAAGATGGCAGTATCGCCATCGCGCGGAGGACGGCGTGAGATGAGCAGAATATCTCCCATATGGTAAACGGGAGTTAAATGATTAGAAGTGACTTCAACTCCGGCATTGATTTGTGAACCATAGCGTTTTCGATAAGGTGCAATGTTTACTTTACGGACGTTTGCAGAATCCCATATCATGCCATCCTCGCAATTGCCTGTTGGAATCAAAACAGTCAGGTAATCGTCAGTATTTTCTTCTTCTGTCATTGAAAATGCAAGCTCAAAATCTATTATGCCCTCTATGAATGAGCGTTGAGTATCAGACAGCTTCATAAACTTTGAAATTGCATTTAGCTTAGGCGAATCAAAATCGAAAAATTCAAATAGCAGCTTGCCGGTCAGTTCATACAGGCGCTGAGCCAGAAAAAGGTTCGGACGTCTATACTGACCGGCAATTAGTTTTTTATAATTGGACACAGACATATCAAGTTTCTGAGCCATCTGCGCCTGTGTCAGATTGAGCCTGACACGTTCTTTTTCAATGTTATCAATAAAATTTAATAGAATTTTTTACTGTGTCATAAAATTGTATAGTCTCTTTCGTATAGTTTTCGGTACTTTGTACATGTGTAGAAATGACTAAAAGTGTAATCTTAGCTACCATACTACAAATTACATGTGATACGATAGTTTCATTCCAAGACGTTGTATTTTTTAGTCTTCTGGTAATAGAATACTTCAAATGGGAAAAAATAACAAGAGCGAAATGGGAGGAATTGTAAAATGATTGACAAACAGCTAAAGGCAATGATGGACAAAAAGGGATTGACACTAGAGAAACTGTCTATGCTGTCGAATGTCCCAATCGAAACGATTCGTAATATCATTTACAGGAGAGCGAGAAATCCAAGAGTAGACACACTTTTAGCACTTAGCCGTACATTAGATGTATCGATGGAAAGTCTGATGGGGGAAAGTCCGCGAGAGGAGGAAGAACAGCTTTTATTTGCGTATCGTGAAAGTGGAGAGCATGGAAAGAAATTTATACGCGCAATCGCAGAAATTGAAGCGCAGTGGCAGGCAGGAGTAGATGCAAACGAGGAACGTGAGATTCCATGTCTGATTCCGGCAGTGGAAACATCAGATGGAGCAGCTTTTTCAAGCTTTGACGTAGAACATGTAAAGACAGCCTGTGAAAACGTATATATGGCGGTGCGTCTTCCAAACGATCATTTTTCACCGAGATATTGTAAAAATGATGTTTTATTGCTATCAGATAAATTTCCAACTGAGGGAGAAAATGCATTGTTTTTATATAATCACCGTCTGTATTTTCGTCAATTTCATATTTCAGAAAAGGGATATGCATTAAGTGCCATCAATGGAAGAGGGACTGCGCTTAAGTTTAGAAGAATGGACAGCTGCAGACTAATTGGAACATGTATGGCAGTACAGTAAGGATTTTTGTACAAAATCGCGTACATAGCGAATAATCGCGTAATTGTGAGTAAAAACGGGTAGACAGTTCATAATCATACATGATACAATAGCCACCGTGTGCGCTGTAAAAGCGAGAAAAAGCGCACAAAATGAGGGGGATAGTTTCATGGAAGATCTGAAACCGATGCTGTTTACCTGTCTGAAGAAATATTCGAAGGAACAGTTCATCAAGGATCTGATTGCCGGAATCATTGTGGCAATCATTGCGCTGCCGCTGTCAATTGCGTTAGCGCTTGCATCTGGCGTAGGCCCAGAGCGCGGAATTTATACGGCAGTTATAGCTGGATTTGTGATTCCTTTTTTGGGAGGAAGTCAGGTACAAATTGCAGGACCGACAGCTGCGTTTGCAACTATTGTTGCAGGAATCGTAGCAGATCAGGGAATGGATGGCTTAGCTGTGGCAACAATTCTGGCAGGAATCATTTTAATTTTAATGGGATTTTGCCGCTTTGGTTCACTGATTAAGTTTATTCCATATACGATTACGACTGGTTTCACGGCAGGTATTGCTGTGACAATTGCGATTGGACAGCTTAAGGATTTTTGTGGTGTTACAATTCCGGCAGGAATGCCTACAATTGAGACGATGGAAAAGCTGGAAGGATTTTTTGCGGGAATAGGCACACTAAACTGGCATGCTGTTTTTGTGGGAGCAGTATGTCTGGCAATTCTTATTTTTATGCCAAAGGTAAAGATGCTTGCGAAGATTCCACCGTCATTAGCAGCTGTTGCAGTTGGTATTTTAATGGTGAAGCTGATGCCGATTCAGGTAAATACAATTGGCGATCTGTATACAATAAGCAGCAGCCTTCCATCATTCCATTTGCCAAAGCTTAGCCTTGAAGTAATTCAGAAGGCACTTCCAAATGCATTCACAATTGCAATTTTGGCAGCAATCGAGTCACTTCTTTCATGTGTGGTGGCAGATGGCATGATTAATGGAAATCACCGTTCCAACATGGAGCTTGCTGCACAGGGAGCAGGAAATGTTGCATCTGCGCTTTTTGGAGGAATCCCGGCAACAGGTGCGATTGCACGTACTGCAGCAAACATTAAAAATGGAGGCCGCACACCTGTAGCTGGAATGGTACACGCTGTTGTATTATTTTTAGTGCTTCTTGTGCTGATGCCATATGCCGGCTGGATTCCTATGCCGACGATTGCTGCAATTTTATTTATTGTTGCTTATAACATGTGTCAGTGGCGTCCATTTGTGCGTCTTGTAAAGACGGCACCAAAAAGTGATATTGCAGTGCTTGTCATTACATTTATGCTGACAGTTGTATTTGATCTTGTTGTTGCGATTGAAGTTGGCATGGTACTGGCTTGTCTTTTATTTATGAAGCGCATGAGTGATGAGACTGGTGTGCGTAACTGGAGTCATACAGATGAGATTTCTGATGAGGTTCGCGATGCAGAGCGTGCGCGTATGCGCGATATTCCATCATCAATCAGTGTATGCGAGATTACAGGTCCATTGTTTTTTGGTGCAGCAGATCAGATTGGTCTGATTGCAGTAACAGAAAAGACAAAATGCCTGATTCTTAGAATGAGAGGTGTTCCGGCACTTGACAGTACAGCAATGAACTCATTAACGTCTCTTTATGAGAAATGCAGGAAAAAGAAGATAACGCTCATTCTTTCACATGTAAACGATCAGCCAATGCGTGTTATTAGAAAGGCTGGCTTTGACACATTAATTGGAAAAGAAAATTTTAGCCCGAATATTGATATAGCAATTGAAAAGGCAGAAAAGATTAATTCAAATCGATAAGTGTTTTTGAGGTAAATTTATCTGCAAATTGTACCGCTTCGGCAAAGGCCTGTATGCGATAAGGATCTTTGCCGGGGCGGTCTTTTTCTAAAAATTCCACACCAGATGATACATCCACACCATCAGGATGCAAAAAAAAGATCGCATTTGAAACATTTTCAGGTGCCAGCCCGCCGGCCAGCATGAAAAGTTTTTTTGATCTGGGAAGATTTTTTAGCAGAGTCCAGTCAAATGTTTTGCCGCTTCCAGGTTTAGCTGCATCAAATACAAAGCCAGCGACAGACGGACATGACTGCCAGTAGTTATAGCTGTCAATATCAGAGACATTAAATGCTTTTAATATAGGAAGAGAAAACTTACTTGTATATTCGCAGATGGACTTAGCAGTTTTTATATCAAGATCGACAGGATCACCATGAATTTGAATAAGGTCAAAGCCGGCCTCTGCAATTTGGCTTATTTGTGCAAGTGTTGGTGAGACTGTCACGGCGACTGTTTTTATTTCAGGCAGAAGTGCTGCCTTTATTTTTTTTGCCTGATCAAGTGAGATATTTCTTTTGCTTTTAGGAAAAAAAACGACCATGCCTGCAAAATCTGCATGAATTTGATTGAGATAATCAGCCTCTTTTTCTTTTGTAAGTCCGCAAATCTTGATTTTAGTAGCCTGTTTTTTCATTGTTATAATGCAGATCCTTTCTTTTTTTGTTTATCATAGTGGAAAATAAAGAGAACAGCAAGTACTTTTGGTATAGTTTATATCAATATCAAACCATTGAGAAAATCTTCTTTTCATGGAGTAAAATCCATGCTATACTTACGTTAAATGAGCTCGACAAACAAGCTGTAGTGGGGAGTGAACAGAGCATCATTAGGAAACAGACATCTGCAGTATAACAGCGATGCGACAGAACACACCATATAGAGGAAAGAGGAATTAAGAAATAATGAAAGTAAATGAAATATTGTCAAATGGAAAAATCACACTGTCTTTTGAGGTATTTCCGCCAAAGACAGATGCACAGTTTGAGTCAGTTCGTAAGGCAACGATTGACGTTGCTGCATTAAAGCCAAGCTACATGAGCGTTACATATGGAGCAGGAGGAAATACAAGAAAGAATACTGTTGCAATTGCAAAAGGGATTCAGGATACAACTGGCGTAACGACGATTGCCCATTTAACATGTGTAGGCGCAACAAAGGAAAATATTCATAACACATTAGATGAGATGAAGGCAGCAGGAATTGAAAATGTGCTGGCTCTGCGCGGTGATCGTCCGAGAGATTTTGAGGGGGATCCATTTGTTGATTTTCATTATGCGTCAGAACTTGTATCTGAAATCAAAGCCTATGGCGATTTCTGTGTAGGAGGAGCCTGCTATCCAGAGGGACATGTGGAGGCAGCAAATAAAAGTGAGGACATTATAAACCTTAAGAAAAAGGTTGATGCCGGATGTGAGTTTTTGACAACGCAGATGTTTTTTGACAACAATATTTTCTTTAACTTCTTGTATCGTGTCAGAGAACAGGGCATAAGTGTTCCTGTGATTCCAGGTATCATGCCAATCACACGAGCAAAGCAGGTGGAGACTGCACGTGATCTTTCTGGATGCAGTATGCCGCAGCGCTTTTTAAATCTGGTTGATCGTTTTGGTTCTAACCCTAAGGCAATGGAGCAGGCAGGTATAGCCTATGCAACTGATCAGATCATTGATCTGATTGCAAACGGAATCAACCACATTCACGTATATTCTATGAATAAGCCGCAGATTGCAGAGGCTATTCAGAAGAATCTTTCGGAGATTTTAAAATGATTGATATAAATCAGATGAGAGAACGCGAGATTATTCGCTATCTCGGCTACAAAAAGATACAGCCGGACGAACAGGTTATGATGTTAATTCATCAGTGCATGGAAGATGTTGCGCGGACGGCTCAGCCGCGCCATATATATCGGCGTTTTGCACTTACACATCTGTCTGCAGGTCATATGCAGGCAGGTGGTGTGGAGCTTTTAAGCAACAGTCTGGAACGAAACTTAAAAGATTGCAGCGAAGTCATTTTCTTTGCGGCAACGCTTGGTCACGAAATAGATCGTTTGATGGAACGTTATCTGAGATTAAATATCACAAAGGCAGCAGTACTTCAGTCAACGGCAGCAGAGGCCATAGAGTGCTATTGCAACTTGTGTCAAAAGAATATTGAAAAAGAGGCTGCGAAAGACGGCCTTTTTGTGCGTCCAAGGTATAGTCCTGGTTACGGAGATCTGTCTTTGGATGTACAGTCATCATTTTTGAAGGCACTTAATGCACAGAAAACAATAGGTCTATTTCTTTCGGAAGGCGGCGTAATGCAGCCTGAAAAATCTGTTACAGCTTTGATGGGCTTAAGCCATATCAGAACAGGATGCGTCACAGAAGGATGCGAGGCCTGCGGCAAAAAAGACTGCAGCTTTCGACGTGATGCATAAGCAGCAAACAGAAACAACAGGGATAGTTAGAAAAACCTTGTGCTTTTGAAAGGACAGGAATTTATGAAGAAAAATATATTAAATGAACTGGGAAAGCGAATTGTCTTTTTTGATGGCGGTATGGGTACGCTTTTGCAGGAACGCGGGCTTGAAGCTGGTGAGCTGCCTGAAAACTGGAATCTTAAGCATCCTGATATTATAAGAGAATTGCACCGAGATTATCTAAATGCCGGAGCAGACATCATTTTGGCAAACACATTTGGCGCGAATGAGTTAAAGTTTCCGGATAATCTTGAAGAAATTGTAACAAAAGGTGTGCAGAATGCGAAAAAGGCAGTCGAGGAAACAGGTAAGGATGGCTACGTCGCACTTGATGTAGGTCCGACAGGAAAGCTTTTAAAGCCGCTTGGCACACTTGATTTTGAAGATGCAGTATCGATATTTGCAAGAACCATAAAGGCAGGAGCAGCTGCAGGCGCTGATCTTATTCTTATCGAGACAATGAGCGATACATATGAATTAAAGGCAGCGATGCTTGCAGCAAAGGAAAACAGTGATCTTCCTGTTATGGCAACTGTTATTTTTGGTGAAAATGGCAAGATGCTGACAGGAGCGACACCAGAGGCAGTCACAGCATTGCTTGAGGGTCTTGGTGCAGACGCATTTGGTATGAACTGCGGCCTTGGACCAAAGCAAATGAAGCCAATTTTTGAGCGCTTGGCAAAAAGCGCATCAATCCCATTAATTATAAATCCTAATGCCGGTCTTCCACGAAGTGAAAATGGAAAGACCGTATTTGACGTGGATCCGGCTGAATTTGCCGAGGATATGAAAATATTTGCAGAGGAAGGCGCATGGCTTATGGGCGGCTGCTGCGGAACAACGCCGGCGCATATTAAGGCACTTGTAGAAGCCTGCAAAGATGCTATGCCAAAGCCGCTTACCGATAAGAACCTGACACTTGTTTCATCATATTCTCATGCAGTTGAGCTTGGAAAGATGCCAATGTTAATCGGTGAGCGTATAAATCCTACCGGAAAATCAAAGTTTAAGCAGGCACTTCGTGACCGCAACATGGAATATATTCTGGAGATGGGTGTAAAGCAGTCAGACGCAGGTGCACAGATTCTTGATGTTAACGTTGGACTGCCAGAGATCAATGAGCCGGAATTGATGAAGGAAACTGTTTATCAATTGCAAAGTATTCTTGATGCACCGCTTCAGATTGATACCACCAATATGGAGGCAATGGAGCAGGCACTTCGTATATACAACGGAAAACCGATGATCAACTCTGTAAATGGAAAGCAGGAGATCATGAAGCAGGTGTTCCCACTGGCAAAAAAATATGGTGGTGTCGTAGTAGGATTAGCACTCGATGAGGACGGTATCCCTGATACTGTTGAGGGACGTCTGGCTATTGCAGAGAAGATTTATAAGACTGGTGAAAGCTATGGTATTGCAAGAAAGGATATCGTAATTGATGCGCTCACGATGACTATGAGTACTGACAGTAATTCCGCAAATGTTACACTTGAAACTGTGCGCCGCATAAAGGCACAGGGAGGACGTACTGTGCTTGGCGTGTCAAACATTTCCTTTGGACTGCCGCAGCGTGAGATCATCACATCAGCATTCTTTACAATGGCGATGCAGGCAGGTCTTTCAGCAGGAATAGTAAATCCAAATTCACAGGCTATGATGCAGGCATATGATACCTTCCGTGTACTCGGCGGCTATGACGCGCAGTGTATGTCATATGTTGAAAAGTATTCTGCTATGAAGGTTGTATCTACTACAGTCAAGGCAGGCGAAGCCGCAGATAAATCTGAAAAGCAAGCCCCAGGAAGCACATCTGGCGGTATGGATTTAAAGACATGCATCATCAAGGGTCTTAAGGAACCAGCCTATAAGGTGACAAAGAAGATGCTTGAAGAAAAGGAGCCGCTTGAGATCATCAATACAGAGCTTGTGCCGGCACTTGATATTGTAGGAAAGGGCTTCGAGAAAGGAACCATGTTTTTGCCGCAGCTTTTGATGAGTGCCGAGGCTGCAAAGGCTGGTTTTGCTGCCGTAAAGGAATTTATGGAGGCAAAGGGCAGCGACCAGCAAAAGAAGGGCACTGTTGTAATTGCAACAGTTAAGGGAGATATCCACGATATCGGAAAGAATATTGTTAAGGTTCTTCTGGAAAACTATGGATATGATGTGATCGATCTTGGAAAAGATGTACCGCCTGAGACAGTAGCAGAAAAGGTAGTAGAGACACATGCACCACTTCTTGGCTTAAGTGCGCTTATGACTACCACGGTTGTAAATATGGAAGAAACTATTCGACAGGTAAGAAAAGCAGCACCATGGTGCAAGATTGTTGTCGGAGGTGCTGTACTGACAAAGGAGTACGCAGATATGATCGGTGCAGATTACTATGGCAAGGATGCGATGCAGACAGTATATTATGCGGAGAGTTTGCTAAATAATGGCGGCGCAAAATAAAAATAACGACGCCAAAATGAAAATATAGAGAAGGATATATAGAAAGATAATATGAGTATTTTAAATGTAGAACACTTATCTCACGGATTCGGAGACAGAGCAATTTTTACAGATGTGTCATTTCGTTTATTAAAAGGAGAGCATATTGGCCTTGTTGGTGCAAATGGAGAGGGAAAATCAACATTCATGAGCATCATTACAAACAAATTGATGCCAGATGAGGGAAAAATTGAGTGGGCAAAAAATGTGCGTGTTGGCTATCTTGATCAGCACACTGTATTAGAACCAGGTCAGACAATACGTGATGTACTTAAGAATGCATTCAGCTTTTTATTTGACATGGAAGCGCGCATGAATCAGATCTGTGAAGAGATGGCAGATGCTTCTGAGGATGATCTAATTGTCATGATGGAAGAGATGGGTACGATTCAGGATCTTCTGACAATGCACGATTTCTATATGATTGATGCAAAGGTAGAGGAGGTTGCAAGAGCCTTTGAGCTTGATGCACTTGGCTTAGAGCGCGATGTCACTGAGCTTTCCGGAGGTCAGAGAACAAGAGTCCTTCTTGCAAAGCTTCTTCTTGAAAAGCCGGATATCCTTCTTCTTGACGAGCCGACTAACTATCTGGATGAAAAGCATATCGAATGGCTGCGCCGTTATCTGCAGGAGTATGAGAATGCTTTTGTTCTAATTTCTCATGATATTCCGTTCTTAAATAGTGTTGTAAACTTAATCTACAACATGGAAAACCAAAAGCTTGACCGTTATGTAGGAGATTACGACCACTTCAAGGAGGTTCATGCTGTACAGAAGGCACAGATAGAGGCAGCATACAACCGTCAGCAGCAGGAAATTGCTCAGTTAAAGGACTTCGTTGCCAGAAATAAGGCAAGAGTTGCAACAAGAAACATGGCAATGTCCCGTCAGAAAAAGCTTGACCGCATGGATGTGATCGAATTAGCAGCCGAAAAGCCAAAGCCAGAGTTTCGCTTTTTGTATGGACGTGCACCGGGCCGCTTCTTATTTACTACAGAGCAGCTTGAGATTGGATATGACAGACCGCTTACAAAGCCGCTTGACCTTGTTATGGAGCGTGGAAACCGCATAGTCATGGTAGGTGCAAATGGTATCGGAAAGACTACTCTTTTAAAGAGTCTTCTAGGACTGATCAAGCCATACAGCGGAACTGTCCATCAGGGAGATTATCTGGAAATTGGTTATTTTGAGCAGGAAACGAGCGGTGACAACGGCCGTACATGCCTTGAGGAAATTTGGCAGGAGTTTCCGTCATGGAATCAGTACGAAGTGCGCAGTGCACTTGCAAAGTGCGGCCTTACCACAAAGCACATCGAGAGCCAGGTGCGTGTCCTTTCTGGTGGTGAGCAGGCAAAGGTACGTCTGTGCAAGCTTATGAACCGCCAGAGCAATGTGTTAATCCTCGATGAGCCGACAAATCACCTCGATGTTGACGCAAAGGATTCTTTGCTTACAGCACTTAAAGAATACAAAGGAAGTATTCTTATGGTCTGCCATGAGCGTGAGTTCTATGAGGCGCTCGGTGCACAGATCTGGGACTGCAGCAGTTTTTGCAAATAATTATTTGTATTTTCCAAAAACTTAACGTTTTCTTAAGGCAAAAAGCGACCGGAATCATCCGGTTGCTTTTTTGCTTTAACTATGGTAAAATGAGTCCATTATTAGTACAACTGAGAGTGGGTCAAATGGCAATTTTGACCGAATCAGGATATCCAAACAAAAAGAAAGGCACGGTAATAGCATGAAGGTTGTAATACTGGCAGGAGGATTCGGTACCAGAATCAGCGAAGAGAGCGTAAACCGCCCAAAGCCGATGGTCGAGATTGGTGATCAGCCAATTTTGTGGCATATTATGAAGGAGTATTCGCAGTACGGATTCAACGATTTTATTATCTGTCTTGGTTATAAACAATATGTGATCAAGGAATATTTTGCAAATTATTTTCTTCATACATCTGATATTACGATTGATCTCGCACATAATTCTATGGAGCTTCACGACAATTATTCAGAGCCATGGAAGGTAACACTTATTGATACAGGATTAAATACAATGACAGGCGGACGTGTAAAGCGTATCCGTAAATATGTCGGAGATGAGCCATTTTTATTGACGTATGGAGACGGTGTTTCAAATATCAATATTAAGGAGCTGTGCGAGTTTCATCGCTCCCATGGAAAGCTTGCTACAATTTCCATGACAAATGTAGGACAGCGTTTTGGTGTAATCGATTATGATGATAAGGGACAGATTGCAGCATTCCGTGAGAAATCAGATAAGGATGGCAGTATGATCAACATTGGCTATATGGTTATGGAGCCGGGCGTGTTTGATTATATTGACGGAGATGATCAGCCATTGGAGAGAGAACCATTTGAGCGTCTCGCAGCAGATGGTCAGATGATGGGCTATATTCACGAGGGCTTCTGGTCCTGTATGGATACACTTCGTGATAAGAATCGTCTGGAGGCACTGTGGGAGAGCGGCAAGGCGCCGTGGAAAACATGGAAGGACTAAATAATGCAGAAAACAGAAATGTCATTTTTTCGTGATAAGAGAATACTGATCACAGGTCATACCGGTTTTAAAGGTTCATGGCTTTCGAGAATTTTAATTGATGCAGGCGCAAAGGTAACAGGTGTTTCTTTAGCGCCTCCGACAAGTCCAAGCATTTTTTCAATTTGCCGTCTGGAAAATCAGATGGACAGTGTTATTGGTGATGTTAGAGATTTTGAATTATTAAAGGAAGTATTTGAGCGTGTGCAGCCACAGATTGTGATTCATCTGGCAGCACAGCCAATCGTGCGCGAATCTTACAAAAATCCGCGTGAGACATATGAGACAAATGTGATGGGTACAGTCAATATATTAGAGTGTGCACGTCAATTTTCATGTGTCCGTTCATTTTTAAATGTTACAACTGATAAAGTATATGAGAACAAAGAGTGGGAGTGGGGTTACCGTGAGGAGGATGTGCTGGACGGATTTGATCCATATTCAAACAGCAAATCCTGTTCGGAGCTGGTTACACACAGCTACATCCGCTCTTTTTTTGCGGACAGTGATACGGCAGTATCTACTGCAAGAGCAGGCAATGTTATAGGAGGCGGTGATTTTGCATCAGACCGTATTATACCGGACTGCTACAGAAGTGCAGTGATTAAGCAGCCTGTGACAGTAAGAAATCCATATTCAATTCGCCCGTATCAGCATGTGTTGGAGCCTTTGTTTTTATATCTGACAATTGTAAAGAAACAGTGGGAGGATCCATCCATTCGTGGCTATTACAATGTAGGACCAGATGACTGCGATTGTGTGGACACTGGCACATTAACTACGCTGTTTTGTAAGAGCTGGGGCAGAGGCATGCAGTGGGAAAATAAGAGTGATGGCGGTCCTCATGAGGCTGGCTTTTTGAAGCTGGACTGCTCAAGAGTAAAGCGTGTCTTTGGCTGGAAACCGACATGGCATATTGAAAAGGCTGTGGCAAAGAGTGTAGAGTGGTATCAGCTTTATAATATGCTGATTACTCATATGGCAGAGCCAAAGGAGCTTGCAGATAAAATGAATGCCTGCATGAGAGAGCAGATAAGAAGCTTTTTAACAGATGGAGAGGAGCAGTAATAAATGTTTGAAAATATGAATGAACAACAGGCAAGAGAAGAAATTCTAAAACAAGTAGCTGCCTATTGCGATAAATATCATAATACAAAGAAGGAATTTAAGGAGGGAGACCGTATTCCATACGCGTCACGTGTTTATGACAGCGAGGAGATGGTAAATCTTGTGGACAGCTCACTGGAATTTTGGCTGACAGCAGGACGCTATACAGATGAGTTCGAGCGCGAGTTTTCAAAATATTTAGGTGTTCGCTTTTGCTCTCTTGTCAATTCTGGTTCATCAGCGAATTTGATCGCATTTATGGCGCTGACTTCTCCGCTACTTAGAGAACGACAGGTAAAAAGAGGCGATGAGGTAATCACAGTTGCTGCAGGTTTTCCGACAACAGTAACACCAGTGATCCAGTATGGTGCAGTTCCAGTGTTTGTAGATGTGACAATTCCGCAGTACAATATTGATGTCACAAAGCTTGAAGAAGCATTATCTGATAAGACAAAGGCCGTGATGATCGCGCATACACTTGGCAACCCATTTGATTTGGAGGCAGTAAAGGCATTTTGCGACCGTCATAATTTATGGCTTGTTGAAGACAATTGTGATGCACTTGGCTCTGTCTATGAGATTGACGGAAAGGAAAAGCTGACAGGAACAATTGGTGATATAGGAACATCAAGCTTCTATCCGCCGCACCATATGACGATGGGTGAGGGCGGTGCTGTATATACAAACAATCCACTGCTTCACCGAATTGTGCGTTCATTTAGAGACTGGGGACGTGACTGCATTTGTCCTCCGGGATGTGATAATTTCTGCGGTCATCGCTTTGATAAGCAGTATGGTCAGCTTCCATTAGGATATGACCACAAATATGTGTACTCCCATTTTGGTTATAATTTAAAGGCAACTGATATGCAGGCAGCAGTAGGCTGTGCGCAGTTAAAGAAGTTCCCATCTTTCGTGGAGAAGAGACGTCATAACTTTGCTTATTTAAAAGAGCTTTTGTCTGACTGCGCAGATAAGCTGATTCTTCCTGAGGCAGCAGCGCATTCTAATCCGAGCTGGTTTGGCTTTTTAATGACATGTAAGGAAGGCGTGGATCGTACAAAGGTAGTGAACTATATTGAGTCACACGGCGTTCAGACACGTATGCTGTTCTCAGGCAATCTGATAAAGCATCCTTGTTTTGATGATATTCGTGGAACAGAGGCATATCGTGTTGTCGGTGGTTTAGAGCAGACTGACCGTATTATGACATCTACATTCTGGGTTGGTGTTTATCCTGGTATGACAGATGAGAAGATTGAATATATGGCAAAGGTAATTCACGAAGCATTGGAGGGCTAAGTTATGAGAATGAAGGTATCTAACTATATTGCAAAACTGCTTGTTCAAAATGGAATTACAGATGTATTTATGATCACCGGAGGCGGTGCAATGCATCTTGATGATGGACTTGGTCATGAGCCGGGACTTCACTGTGTATATAATCATCATGAGCAGGCATGTGCTATTGCAGCAGAAAGCTATGCCAGAATCCATAACCGCATTGCAGCTGTCTGTGTCACAACAGGACCTGGCGGAACAAACGCAATCACAGGTGTAGTCGGAGGATGGCTTGACTCTATTCCGATGCTTGTTATTTCAGGTCAGGTACGCTATGATGTAACGGCAAGAAGCACAGGTCTTGGTATTCGTGCATTTGGCGATCAGGAGTATGACATCTGCAAGAGCGTAGAGCCTATGACAAAATATTGTGAGATGGTGATTGATCCAAAGCGTATTCGCTATGCTGTTGAGAAAGCACTTTATCTGGCACAGACTGGAAGACCAGGTCCGTGCTGGCTTGATATTCCGTTAAATGTGCAGGGTGCAACAGTTGAGACAGATGAGCTTGAAGGTTTTGATCCGTCAAAAGAAAATCTGACAGCGATTCCGTCTGTTACTAACGAGCAGGTAGACGCTATTATCGAGAAAATTCGTCAGGCAAAGCGTCCGGTATTAAATGCCGGAAATGGAATACGTATTGCAGGAGCATTTGATGTATTTCGCCGTGTCGCAGATAAGCTTGGCATTCCAGTTGTGACTGGCTGGAACAGCATTGATTTGATGGAGGATGAGCATCCGCTGTACACAGGACGTGCTGGAAATATGGGTGACCGCGCTGGAAATTTTGCCGTACAAAACAGTGATTTGCTATTTTCAGTCGGAAGCCGATTAAGCATTCGTCAGGTTAATTATGATTGGCCGGCTTGGGCAAAGCATGCATTTGTCATTATGAATGATATTGATGCAGAGGAATTGAAAAAGCCGTCTCTTCATGTAGAAATGCCGGTGTGGGCTGATGCAAAGGATCTTCTTGAAAAGCTTGAGAGCCGCTTAAATGAAAAGCTTGCAGATGGTGAAGTATTATTTAAGGGTGATGAGTGGAGAAAGGTTTGTGAAAAATGGAAGAAGGATTATCCTGTTGTTCAGCCAAAGCACTATGAGCAGAAGAGTCCGGCAAATGTGTATGCATTTATTAAGGAAGAAAGTCGCCGCTTAAATGAGGGTCAGATTACAGTAGTAGGAAATGGCTCTGCCTGTGTTGTAGGCGGTCATGGTTATGTTATAAAGAAAGGTCAGCGTTTTATTTCAAATTCAGCTATTGCATCGATGGGTTACGATCTGCCGGCAGCAATTGGAGCTTGTGTCGCAAATAAGCGCTATTGCAAGGAGACGGGTGAGAAGGAGCAGGATATCATCTGCGTAACAGGAGACGGAAGTATTCAGATGAATCTTCAGGAGCTGCAGACAATAATCCATCACCAGTATCCGATCAAGATTTTCTTAATCAATAATGGCGGATACCATTCCATTCGTCAGACACAGAACAACTATTTTGGAAAGCCGCTTATTGGTATAGGAAAAGACAGCGGTGATCTTAGTTTCCCAGATATGGCAAAATTAGCGCCGGCATATGGTTTCCCATTTATTCGCATTGACAGCAACGATGCTCTTGGTGAGGGAATCGAGAAGGCACTGTCCGTAAACGGACCTGTTATCTGCGAGGTAATGGTTGATATGGATCAGAAGTTTGAGCCAAAGGCAGCATCAAAGCCAATGCCAGATGGCAGTATGGTTTCTGCACCGCTTGAAGATTTAGCGCCATTTCTTCCGGAAGAAGAGTTAAAGAGTATTATGCGCTGGTCTTCCGAAGAGTAATTTTACGACTTCTCGACAGACAGTCTACATGGCAAGCCTGACCGCTTCGCTTTACGGCGTTGCCATTGTAGATGTCTGCTCTCGAAGTCTGCCAGAAAGAAACAGCTAGGAGTAATATATGCGTGTAATAGTAACAGGAGCGACAAGTTTCATAGGAAGCCATGCCGTACAGGCGCTTGTCAGCCAAGGCTTTGAAGTTTGTGCGCTGATTCGTCCCAATTCAGCAGGCAAAAAAAATTTAGAGCAGATGATAATAAAAAAAGAACTGCTTGAGATTATAGAGTGTGAGCTTAGCGGGCTGAAAGAACTGGCAGTGAATGCTGAAAAACTTAGCAAAATCGGACAAAAATGGTCTCATGATCTGGGGAGAGCCGATTATTGGCTGCATTTAGGCTGGGATGGCTCTGGAAGTGATAACAGAAAGCTAGCTGATATTCAGTCAATGAATGCCGTCTATGCGCTTGATGCGCTTGAGACGGCAGCTGCCGTCAACTGTAAGCGTTTTCTTTTTTGTGGTTCACAGGCAGAGTATGGCGTGCGAAATACGACAATGCGAGAGACAGACGAGCTACATCCGCTTTCTGAGTATGGAAAGGCTAAGGCTAAGGTGGGAAGAGAGGCTGTTATGCGTGCAGAAGCGCTTGGCATAACATATATTCACACACGCGTCTTTTCTGTTTATGGTCCTGGCGATCATCCATGGTCACTTGTGGAAAGCTGCATGCGCACCTTCAAAGAAGGCGGTATAATGGAGCTTGGTGCATGTACACAGCTTTGGAATTATCTCTACATCACCGATGCGATTCGCGCACTCATTTTGCTTTTGACAGGTGATGCGCCAGCAGGTGTGTACAACGTAGCCGGGGAGGACACGAGACCTCTTCGCGAGTACATCGAGACGATTCATGCGCTGTGCGGCGGACAGGGTACCTGTCATTATGGCAAACGGCCGCCGAACGCGGAGGGTGTGACGTCACTTGAGCCAGACATCACAAAGTTAAAAGAAATAACAGGATTTCATCAGATGATTTCCTTTGAAGAGGGAATTAAAAAGATGCTTATGTGAGTAGACGTTACAAGAAGTTGCTTCGGCAGTGGCGGGCGGAGAAAAATCGGTATCCCTCACTGACATGAGGCAAGTCACAGTAGAACTATTTTCGACAAGTCAGACTCCGTGAAAATACCGACTGTGGGTTGAAACAAACAGGAAAGGCATGTTAATTATGGGAAATTGCATTTCATGCAAAGAATCTCTTACAAATACAGAGATAATTGCATTTGACAATATGCCGGCAGCGGCACAGCACATGCCGGATAAGGAACAGGTAAAAAACGACAGAGGAATCCATCTGCCGCTGTGCCAGTGTAAAAAATGTGGTCTGATTCAATTTGACTGCGAGCCAGTCGAATATTACCGCGATGTTATTCGTGCAGGCGGCTATTCCACCACGATGGTAGAGCTGCGCCGCCGTCAATATAAGGAATTTATTAAACGTTATCAGCTTGAGGGAAAGAAAATCATCGAGGCAGGATGCGGAAGAGGTGAGTTTCTTCGCGTATTAAAGGAATTTCCAGTTAAAGGATATGGTATTGAGCACGATCCTTCTTTGGCGGAGATTGCAAAGGAGAGTGGTCTTTTAGTTTCATGTGATTTTACAGAAACTATAGATCAAAAGCTTCCAAATGGACCGTTTGATGCGTTTTTATCCTTTAATTTTTTAGAGCATCAGCCATCACCTGATGTGATGCTGACTTGTCTTTACAACAATTTGACAGATGATGGTGTGGGACTTATCACAGTTCCAAGCTTTGAGTATATTACAGATCACAATACCTATTATGAGCTTATTCACGATCATTTGGCATATTATACATTTGATTCTCTGACATATCTTTTGAATCAGAATGGTTTCATTGTCGAAAGCAAAGAAATGATCAATCGCGATACGCTTTCTGTGATGGTAAAAAAGACAAAGACACCAATTTCTCAGGTATCCTCATGGAAGGATTTTACAAAAGAAATCACTGCGCTTGGCGATAGTTTAGCAAGTATCAGGGAACAGATGAAGGCACTTTCTGAAAGTCTTACAGGAAAGAATCTTGCCATTTGGGGGGCAAGTCATCAGGGATTTACACTAGCAGCAACAACATGTCTTGGTGAAAAAGCAGAGTATATTATTGACTCAGCGCCATTTAAGCATGGAAAATATGCACCAGCTTCACATCTTGTAATTGTGTCGCCAGATGAGGCGCTTAAGAATGTACCAGATGCGATTTTAATCGCAGCACCGGGTTACACAGATGAGATTGCAAATGTGATTCGTGTTCGCTTCCCTAAGACGGTGCGTATATTCGCAATCCGCAGCAATAAAATAGAAGAAATTTTGTAATTTTGAGAAGCTTTTTAAGAGAAAGGCATGGTTATTGATTTATGAAGGCATTTGTATTAAAAGAGCCGGGTGTTGTAGGCTATGAACAGGTTCCTGAGCCTGTATTGACTCCGTATGGAGCCATCTTAAAGCCAGTCGCTGTCGCACCGTGCTCATCTGATGTCCATACTGTTTTTGGAGGTGGTTCAAGAAAGGCACCAAATCTAGTGCTTGGTCATGAGTGTGTGGCGCGAGTGCTTGAAGTTGGTGAGTATGTGACTGATTTTGTGCCGGGAGAGCTAGTAGCAGTACCAGCAATCACACCAGACTGGCGGGCAAAAAGCATTCAGGAGCACAATTTTAAGCATGCATCAGCACCATTTTCAGGTCATCAGCTTGGACGCACACAGCCAGGTGTATTTTCAGAGCGTTTTCTTATTCCAGATGCTGATACGACACTGGCGAAAATTCCAGAGGGTGTTAGCTTAGAGCAGGCACTTATGTGTGTAGATGTTGTGACAACTGGATTTACAGGAGCACAAAATGCCGATATTAAATTTGGTGATACTGTTGTAGTTATGGGAATTGGTCCTATTGGACTTATGGCAGTAGCAGGTGCAGCTCATTTAGGTGCGGCAAGGATCCTTGCTGTAGGAAGCCGTCCGCTTTGTGTAAAGACTGCTTATGAGTTTGGTGCAACAGAAGTCTTAAGCTATAAAGATGGCGATATAGTCAAGCAGGTAATGGAGCGCACAGATGGAATAGGAGCAGATAGTGTCATAATCTGCGGAGGAAACGATGAAGTATTTGCGCAGGCAATTGATATGGTGCGCTATGGTATCGGAACCGTTTCCAATGTCAATTATTTTGGCGGAACAGGAAATCTTCCATTTCCAAAATTTTCCGGAGGACGCGGTATGGCAGGAAAAACAATCCGTACTGAGTTAGCAGAAGGAGGACGTGCACGTATCGAGCGCATGTTATCCATGGTAAAGTATGGAAGAATCCATCCAGAAAAGCTCGTAACCCATCATCTTAATGGACTCGATCAGGTAGAAGAGGCGCTGTATTTAATGAAAGACAAGCCTGCCGACCTAATTAAAGTGATGGTTACTATGGAATAATAAAAGAAAGTTAGAAGGCACATTTCATGAAAACAATTAGTATTGTAGTGCCCTGTTATAATGAAGAGGAAAATGTTCAGGCGATGGCTGATGCGCTTCGCGAGACATTTAAAAAGGATCTTCCAGCCTATCGCTATGAGATCCTTTTTATAGATAACGATTCAAAAGACAGGACAAGAAAAATTATCCGAAAGCTTTGTGCAGAGGATAAGGGGATTAAGGGAATTTTTAATGCAAAAAATTTCGGACAGTTCAATTCACCGTACTACGCTATGCTCCAGACAACAGGAGATGCCACAGTACTGATGGCTGCCGATTTTCAGGATCCGGTCGAGATGATCCCAAAGTATGTAAAAGAATGGGAAAACGGATATAAAATTGTAATTGGAATTAAAAAGTCCAGCCAGGAAAATAAATTGATGTACTGGCTTCGCGGCTGTTACTATAAATTAATCAAGAAGCTTTCTGATGTTGAGCAGATTGAGCAGTTTACAGGTTTTGGTCTTTATGATAAGAAGTTTATCAATGTCATGAGAGAGCTTAACGACCCAACACCATTTTTAAGAGGAATCGTAGCAGAGCTTGGCTTTAAACGAAGGGAAATCCCTTACGAGCAGCCAAAGAGACGTGCAGGAAAAACAAGCAACAATTTCTACCGTTTATATGATGCTGCAATGCTTAGCATTACTTCTTATACAAAAGTAGGACTTAGACTGGCGACATTTATAGGTATGACAGTTGGCTGTATCAGTCTGGTAGTTGCAATTATTTATCTGATTTTAAAGCTTTTATTTTGGGACAATTTCCCAGCAGGTATGGCACCGCTTTTAATTGTCACTTGTCTGCTTGGTTCTATACAGCTGTTCTTTATCGGATTAATTGGTGAATATATTATGAGCATCAATGATCGTGTAAAGAAGCGTCCGCTTGTTGTGGAAGATGAACGTCTGAATTTTTTAGACGAGAAAGAAAATGAAAATGAGGCAGATGACAAGGAAGCAGAAGATGGCTGCAAAAATCAGAAAGCCGAATGAGAGGAATAAAAATTGGAATTTGACAAGACAACACAAGATGCGCTTAAACTGATTCATGAGGGAAATCATATAATTTTCCGTGAGGTAGGGCGCGTCTGTGAGAAATATCATTTGAATTATTTTTTAGACAGCGGAAATCTTATAGGTGCTGTGCGTGAGAAATCTGATATTCCGTGGGATGATGACGCGGATATCGCTATGACAAGAAAAGATTTTGAGGTGTTTCGCAAGGTAGCGCGTACCGAACTAAAGGATGGCTTTGTATATGTGGAGCCAGATGAATTAAATGGTGCATTTTACGATTTTGTGCCGCGTGTTGTGATGCTTGATTCAACTATGCGCGAAAATAATGCAGAGCAAAAATATTATGGAAATGGCATTCATAATCATATGCGAACAGATATTTTTATAGTGGATGATGTTTCAGACAACATGTTAAAACACAAATTTTGTCATGCTTTATTGATTCTTGTGTATGGCATGTGCATGGGACGCCGTTATAAGCTTGACCTTTCGGAGTATAAGGGTGCATCTAAGGCAGTAGTTGCTATTCTTTCTGTAATCGGACGCATCTTCCCTGTAAAGACACTTGTTCATTGGTATGATGCAATCAGCAAGATGGAGCGCGGTCAAAATAAAAAGCATAAGCGCTGCTATTACAGTAACTGCTTGTTTCCAGATCTGGGAAAGATTTATCAGGCGAAGTGGTTTGATCATGCAGTTGATTTAGAGGTTGATGGAGAGAAGTTTCCTGGTCCATGCGGATATCATGAGGCGCTTACAATGCTTTATGGCGATTACATGACACCGCCGCCTCCGGGAGACAGAGAGCTTGTTCATTGTGATCCTAAATTTGTCACATTATCATACAGCGAAAAGGGAGAGAAAAATTCATGACAGAAAAGCAGCCAAAAGCAAAATCAGGCTTACGCCGATTTGCGGGGGATATGGTTTACAGTCTTGCCGGGCTGATGATTTTGAATATGACGCTTTCTTTTGGAGTATATCCGTTTTTAAGAAGCCGTATGGGTGCTGAAGGAAGCGGAAAAATGTTGTTCTTTACAGCAATCATGGGTCTGATGGCATCGGCAGTTGGTTCTGGAATCAATTATGGCCGTATGAAAGCTTCTACACGTCATGAGACAAAAAATGGCGATTACAATCGCTTTCTTGTATTCACAGCACTTTTATGTGCGATTGTCACTGTAGTGGCAATTTGTGTGAAAAAAGATACAGCAGGTGCTCTTCCTATTTCCATTGGTGTACTTATTTTTGTGACAACAGTTCGCTATTATGCAGATGTAGAATATAGACTGAGCTTAAATTACAGAGGCTTTTTCTTCTATTATCTTTTTATTGCAGTAGGTTATGCGATTGGCATGGCTCTGTATGGAATTAGTAATTCCTGGGTAAGCATCTTTATTTTAGGAGAGGTGTTTGGACTGCTGTTTGTTACAATCACAGGAAGCATATTTAAAAAGCCATTTTTTAAAAAGAGTCAATTTTTCAGGGAAGATGCAAAAACATGTGTGTCACTGTCATCGGCATATCTGCTGTCAGATTTTGTAACATACACAGACCGTGTTGTGCTTCCCATGACAGCCGGAGATGCAGCTTCCTATTATTTCTTTATTGCAAGTACTGTCGGAAAGATGAGTTCTCTGATCTCAACACCGTTAAATGGTGTTATCACAGGTCATCTTGCACGCTATCAGGGAAAAATCACAAAGAAGATGTTAACTGGTGTATTTGCTGCATTGTCAGCGCTTGCAGTTATATTGATTGCCGGAACAACACTTGGTTCTCATATTTACGTATATCTCTTTTACAGAGAGGATTACAATGTAGTAAAAAATCTGTTTTTGCTGGCAAATGCCGGACAGGTATTTTTCTTTATGAGTAATACAATGATGACGGTTGTGCTTAGATTTGCACCAGAGCGTTATCAGCTGATCATGGGTGTGATTTATGCAGTATTGTTCTTTGCAGCAGTAGTTCCTGCTATGTACCTTTACAAAATCTGGGGTGCTGTATGGGGACTTCTTGCAGTCAATGTCGTTAAGTTCTTATTAATTACAATGCTTGGATTTTTGGCATTGTCAAAAAATGAGCGAAAAGAAAGGGTGTGAAAAAATGAGTCAGAAACATCAAAAGAGTCAGGCACGTAGTATTTCAGTAAATGCAATTGCTGAAAAGCCGCTTCTTATCTGGGATTATGTAGCATTTGCTGCAATCGCAGTCTTTTGCTTTTTAGTTTTTCAGCAGTCCGATCTTTTGCATACGGCAGGCTGCAGCTACGGTTATTTAAATGGTCATTTCCGTGATTTTTATGATTATTGCGGAACATTTGATATTCATCCGGCATACATGCCAAGCTTTTATCTTATCTTTGCCATCTGGAATATTCCGATGCGTCTGTTTGGCATCGTGACATTTCCAACGGAAAATCTGCCTGTTCTTGCTATTTTATGGGCAAAGCTCTTACCATGTCTGATCTATGTGGCAAGCGGTGTGTTGATTTATCATATTGCCATCCTTGCCGGAATGGGCAGCAAGAAATCAAAGCTTTGTGCATATGCATGCCTTACTATGCCAGTTGCTTTTTATGCGCAGTTTATCTTTGGCCAGTATGACATCATCATGACATTCTGTGTACTTCTTGGCGTTTACTATTATTTAAAGAAGAAGGACATTTGGTTTATTTTCTGGTTTGCCATTGCGATGACATTTAAATATTCAGCGCTGTTAATCTTTGCACCGCTTCTTTTATATCGTGAGAAAAATGTATGGAAGATTATTGCATCCTGCGTGATGCTTATGGTGCCATTTGTATTGGAGTTTTTTGTTTACAGAAACAGCCCGGTATTTCAGGCATATGTGTTTGGCTTTGGTAGAAATGCAGTCAGCAGTCCGACAGGCTACATCATGAATGCAGGATACTATACAGGATTTGAATTATCAACATTCCATTATGAGGTCAGCTTTGCTGTTTTGGCATTTGGCACATTGTGCGCATGGTGTTATTTCAATAAGCCGACAGATGACAGAAATTTCGTTAATACGGTATTTTATATCTGCTGTCTTGCCTTCTTTGTACTGTTTGGTTTGTCAAAGTGGCATCCGCAGTGGCTGCTGTTTGCCGTACCATTTTGGGTTATCAGTTCATTCCTTCATAAAGATACGAAAATTTTTATGATTTTGGACTTGATTTTTATGTTAGTTTATACCATATTTAATGTACAGATGATTCCTAACAATGTAGATCAGGCGATGTTTAATAACGGCATCTTACGATCTCTTGTAAATGGAAACATCGGTACTGAGCTCATGATGGAGGATTTGATTGCAAAGCTTGATAAAAGTCTTTGCCTGTCAATTCTGACAATGATGATGCTTGTATATGCTGTATTTAAGCATCCAAAGTATTGTGCACAAAATCCTGCACAGGAAGTCAATTGCATGGGTTGGATGCGCACTCGTTTTATTGGCGGTGTTGCAATTTTTGTCGTTCCGGCATTTGTGTGTCTGATGGCATATTTCAAAGCACCATATGCGGGATATAAAGTTGAAAATGTGTACAGTCAGGTGCAGCTTTGTGAGCTTGGTGATGAGGTGAGCCAGACGTTCTGTGCAACAGGCAATTCAATTGATAAGATTCGCTTTGTCGTTGGTGTCAATGATCGTGTTAACAAAGGATACGTGAAGCTGACAGTAAAGGACAGTGATGATAAAATTCTTTATGAGCAAGATTGGGAAACATCAGGCTGGCTTGAGGATCGCATCATTACGGCGAACTTAAATGGGGTGCCGACTACACCGGGTGAATATTATACAGCGGTGTTTGAAGTGACACAGGCAAATGGTGATTATGCCGTATCCATCTATCGCTCAGAGGATAATGTAACAGGTGACAAAAAGGAGATCGCAGAGGCTGATGGAAAGAAGCAAAGCTATCAGCTTGAGATGATCGTCTATCAATAAGCAGAAAGGCGTAGGTGTTTTATGACACAAATTGAATTCGTCACAGAGTTAGAGCAAGCGCTTCGTGGAAATGTGGAAGAGCGCATCATTCAGGAAAATGTAAGATACTATAATGACTATATCAGTGAGCAAAGAGCAGCAGGAAAGTCTGAGGAAGAGATTTTTGCTTCACTTGGAAGTCCGCGTCTTATTGCAAAGACGATTATTGATACCTCCGGTGAGGCAAGCACGCAGGGAAACAGCCGTGCCGGAAGCTACAACTACAGCACAGGTTCAGACGACAGTTCAACTGGCGGTGATGGTTGGAGCTTTAGCTGGATGAAGGAGACTGCATCCAAGAACTGGGTGACAAAGACTATTGCGATTTTAGCAATTGTAGCAGTTGTTTTTCTTGTATTAAGCATTATCTTTAAGCTCGTAGCAATCCTATTCAAACCGGCAGTTGTTGTACTGGCAGTGGCAGCCGTGTATTATTTGGTGAAAAATTCATCAAATAAATAAAAAACGTGACAGAAAAAATGTGACGTAAAAGCATGATAGAAAACATGCAAAAAACATGAGGAAAATGTCATGCATAAACAAACCTTCTGGTGCCATACTAGATGTGAAGGCGAAAGCCTTTTTCAATCTAGTTACACATCAGGAGGTTTTTTATTATGAGAAATTATAGCGATTCAGAGAACAGTTACAACAAGAAGGAACAGGATTCATATCGAAATCAGGCAGTAAACTGCCACAGTACAAAGGAAGAAAATTCTGCAACTAACTGTCACAGAGATAAAGACACATCAGAGAAAAATTCAAAAGACGAATGGAAGAATGCCAGTAATTCCAGAAATGCCGCAAAATCCTATCAGGCACGAAATGCAGCCGATAACTGCAAGAGACAGTAATATGTAAGAGTATTGCGAAGAGTAGTTTAGAAAACGGGCGCGAGAATCCTTGCGGATTCCTGCGCCCGTTTCCTTTAAAACGCACTCTTGCACGAGGGAAGAACCGCTGAGGATTTTTACCAAAGAGCAGGATAGCTGCACTGATGATCTGCTCGGTGTCATTGCGCGTGATGATGAAATCTTTGTTGCCGCGCAGGTAATTTAGCGGAGATCTTCCGTAGCCGATCTTCTTTGTGTATGTGGCTACAAAATCGAGGTCGATGTCATCAATTGTGGCGTTAGGAACTGGTGTATCTTCAAAGAAACGGGCACCTTTGGAATACAAAAGCTGGAGACGCTGATCGAAATTGAGCTTCTTCGATTTGTCGCCAACACGCAGGTACACCTCATCCGCCTGGTTTGCATGGACCTGCGGACTAGGAAATACATGCATGATAAGTATATGGTTGGGCTGACCTTTAGAATCTGTGCAGTCCACGACCTTAGAATCTACACTGACAGAGGGAACACAGTATTCCAGGGGAGCGCGGAGCAATTCATTGATTCTCTTGTCCTGACCGTCAATGCCTGTTCTTCACCGCATAAATATCCGATATTTCGAATTACTTTCTCGGAATTGAATCCTTCACTTGATTTTCTCATACTGCTGATATAAAATATAGATGAAAGAATTGTCTATACAAAGAATGAAATCAAGTCATGGAGGAAATTTAAGTGATAGAAAGAATATTAAAGATAGTATACGTTTTCGCTATGTTCATTAATGTGGGATTGTATGGTGTTAGCTTTATTTTGAAATTAAATGTGATCCCAATTCAAGTGGATTTGAGTGGATTAAGTGCAGTTGAAAAAAGAGAAATGCTGTCGAATCTTGCAATCAATTATCCATTAGGGGAAAGTATGTATTATGTTGCAATTGGATTAAGTATTGTGCTAGCAATTGTATTGCTTACATATTTGAATGTCAAACTGGTTTCGTGGAGAAGACGGAAATAAGCTTGATTTATTTCTGGAATTTTTGGGCGGTATTATGGTGGCGAAATTATAGAAAAAATAATTGCAAATGATTTGAATGCTAATAAAGCGTGGCGGGAAACTGTAATAGAATACGGTATTAATATTAGGGTGAATAATTAATACGAGATTCTGTAAGTATCTGTTTGAAACTTACAGAATCTTTTCCTTTTATATATTGGTGTAAAAGAGGTCAGAGCACCTTACTATTTTTGATCAGAAGTTATTTCGCATTGTAGAAATATTATGAGAAACTTCATAGAGTACTGCTTGATAAAAGGGAGGCTTTATGGTAACATGGAAGCACACAATAGAGGGAGCATATACTTTTATTGATGATAATTCTTCGAGGAGGTGATCCCGATGGCAGAAACACAAGAGGAGCGGAAAAAAAGGCACCATCAAGAAGATCTACAGCGTTTGCGTGGATTTAGACCAATTGATGATACTTTTATGCGTTGCCTTTTCAGAAATAACATACCTTTAGCAGAAATGGTACTTCGTATTATAACAGGAAAGAAGGATTTACAGCTTGTTTCTTGTGAGACGCAAGCTGACCTAAAGCGTGTGACAGGTGCAAAATCTATCCTTTTGGATGCCTATGGTACTGATTCAACAGGTAAAAAATATGACATAGAGGTTCAGCGAGCAGATATTGGAGCAGATCCACATCGTGCTAGATATCATTCCAGTATGATGGATATTGAGAATCTTGATGCTGGAGATGATTTTAACAAGCTGCCGGATACCTATGTGATTTTTATTACTGAAAATGATTACTATGGAGAAAAACAACCATTATATTCTGTTCAGAATATAATTACCACAACCGGGAAACCATTTAATGATGGAACGCATATTATATATGTAAATGGTGAATACCGTGGAGAGTCTGATATCGGAAAGTTGATGCATGATTTTAACTGTACACAGGCCAGCGATATGGTTTTTCCACTAATGGCAGAGAAAACGAAGTATCTGAAAGAGAATCCGAAAGGAGTGAGTGAAGTGTGTAAGCAGATGGAAGATTTAAGAAATGAAAGCTTTCTTGAGGGCAAGATTCTTACACTTATTGATTTAGTTATAGATGGCTCTCTTAGTATTGAGAAAGCAGCAGCAAAAGCAAATATGACGGTTGATGAATTTAAAGAGGCTATGGATAAAGCTCCATTGCAGGTTGTGTAAAGTAAAAGGGGCTGAGCTTTGTTCCAGTACAGGATGCAAGTTGTATAAGTGTAGCCGAAGGAACAGAATTGGCAAGTGAGGTGGCAGTCAGTTATCTGCAATTAAATTGAGTATCATTTTGGCGATTATCTTAGTCGTATATGTGGTCGGTAAAGTAATGAAACAAAGAAAATTGAAACAAGCATAATTTGTAAGGGATTCTGTGAGTGGCTGAAAATGCACACAGAGTCTCTTATTTTTCTTTAAAATAAATTTTATTAACCAGTGGTTCCAATATTGACTGCGGAGGAATGATATAATACTATAAAGGTACAATATTATGTACAAGAAAGCGAGGGCAATAAAATCAGTTGGTAAAAGCTGTGAAAAATGCAGAATATATTGCGATGATTGATCGGAGTATCGCACAGTTTGAGGCGGGAAAAGCACAAGAACATGAGTTGATTGAGGTAGAGTGGTGAAGAAACGTTGATACAGTAATTTTTCATTGACATCCTATTTGGTTTTGCGTTTAGTAAAATTAACACAAACTACATATATAATTTTAAATGGCGAGACTAAAATTCAAATCGTGATAGGAGGTATATCGTTATGGGCGCAAAATATGTACTAGTTTTCGTATGCAGTCTACTACAAATATTCCTGACAAAATATGATATTTCAGTTGTTCCAAAGGACCATTCAGAAAGCTATCGAAGTCCGTATGTGGTTCAGGATGCAGCTGAGATGGGAATTGAGTTAGTGCCAAACCGCAACGAATTTATGAGTTATTATATTGTTAATCACACAGATCAGTACTTGGAATGTTCTTATTGGCGAAAACTCGAAATTTGCAATGACGGTGAATGGTATGAATTCGGTGGAAATCCGTGGATTTTATCGTCTGAAATGATTGGACCGGATGGTACTCAACAAATGGAAGATGCTTGGCTACAGCAATATTATCCGGAGTTAGATGAAGGAGAGTACCGAATTTTGCTTCATATGTGCTTTCACGAAGCTCCAGATGAATGGATGACTAATGAACCAGATGAAAATGATTTTTATATCGCGTATGAATTTTTTGTTGAGTCAGAAAATTCTGATTAAATGTAGAAGAAATGCCGCCTGCACGGACAAAAAAGATCTGTGCAAGCGGCATTTTTATAGAGTACACGGGCAAGAGCAAGCTTTTGCGCTTCTGAATTTTATTATAGGAAAAGAACAAAAAATGAAAAAGATTGGGGGGGGCCTCGACGATTGTCTCAGTAAAGTCAATTCGTTGAGGCACCATTTCGATAGCAATATTGTCTTGTTTGCCAATAAAAATGACACACTGAAAATTATTTGGACAGTATAAGGATGCTTCTATAAATGTGGCAGATGTTCCCGATATTGGCGAAGCTTTTCTTCTCCTACTTCAGAAAGGATTTGGTCAACTACCGATAATAGCTTTTCTTTATCCTGTGGAAGATGACCATACAGCTGAAAGGCGTTCGAGGCACCCATTGCTGCAAAGGCAACGGGGATTGTCAACTCTTGAATCAGTGTTTTGATTTCTTCATATTTTTCAGTTTCACTTTCTGCGGTCCAGCGGTTTTTCTGGATCTCCTGATACAATTCAGAGTCAGGATAAATGGTCAGCATATTTGGACCGACAAGAAATGGGTGCAGCTGATTGATGATCTGGGCAGTCGCCTTAGCACCTGCAACTCCGTTTCCCTTTCCAGAAATTCCAGTCAGATAAAAGAAGCCATATTCAATGCCTGCGCATTCCAACCGTTGACATTGCGTAAGAATATCTTTCGATTGATAGCCTTTGTTCATGAAAGCAAGGGCGGCATCATCGCCTGTCTCAACACCAATTGTCAGACGATTATAGCCAGCTTGGCGAAGCTTTTGTAATTCTTCATCGGTTTTATTTACAGAATCCGTGATGCGTGCAAAACAACCAATTGATGTGACAGATGGAATATATGTGTGAATTAATTGTGCGATTGTCAGCAAACGGTCTGCTTTTAAAATGAAGGGATTTGCTCCTGTTAAAAATACGCGCTCAATTGGTTGTGGGCATGGAAGACCACGAAGGCGAGCCGTCATTTGAGAAGCAGGATTGTAGCGCAGTGTTTGTACTTCAAGCAGATCACTTTCAATGTCATTAAGAGGTGACATCCGGAATTGGAACGGCAAATCGGCATATAAAGTACAAAATTTACATTTGTGATGCGTACAGCCTGCTGTCACCTCTAATAGTAGAGAGGAAGCCTCATAGGGCGGTCTCCAAATTGTTCCTGTGTAATGCATATTGTAAATACCTCCTTTTGAGGTGATTATAACAGCATGTTAAAAAAAGAAAAGTACGGTACTTTTTTGTAGTACCATTGATCTTGCGAGAAATACACAGTATAATACAGAAAAAAATGGGAGACGATGCAGGATGAGAAAAAATGAGGAATCCATAAAGCGCTGCAAAACAATGTCAACGCTGCAAAAAATATTGGGTGGAAAGTGGAAACTGGAGATTTTGTATTATATCGGTGTTGAGAATGTACAGCGATTTGGCAGCTTGCGGCGTCATTTGGGAGAGATTACGGAATCTTCTTTGACAAAGCAGTTACGAGAATTGGAAGCAGATGGTTTTATTGACCGCCATGATTTTCAGGAAGTACCGCCTCATGTGGAATATACGTTGACTGCACTTGGAACAAGTTTTATTTCAGTGTTGGATTATATGAAAGAGTGGGGCGAGAAAAATTTACCGGAGACTTGAAATTTGCAATGCTGATAAATATGGTGAGTGGGACGAATAGATAGAAGAAATGCCGCCTGTACCGACAATAAAAGTCCGTGCAAGCGGCATTTTTGAAATTTTATGTTGTATAATACTGCGCCTGTACATTCCACAGTTCATAATATTTTCCGTTGCTGTCGGCAAGGAGTTCTTCATGACTTCCGAGTTGAATGATTTCTCCTTCATGAAATACAGCAATTTTGTCGCAGAAGCGGCATGATGCAAGACGGTGACTGATATAGATAGCGGTTTTGGTTCCTGCGATTTCATTAAATTTACTATAGACTTCGTATTCTGAAATTGGATCGAGTGCAGCAGTCGGTTCGTCAAGGATGATGAACGGTGCATTTTTGTAGAGAGCACGGGCAAGAGCAAGCTTTTGTGCTTCTCCGCCGGATATCTCTACGCCATCAGCATCAATATCTTTGTAAAGAAACGTATTTAACTTATTTGGTAATGAGTTGATACGTTCGGCAAATCCGGCCTTCTTCAAACATTTGATCACTTTATCTTCATCATAAGAAGCACTGGCAGAGACATTTTGCCCAAGAGAGAAGGAAAAAAGACGAAAATCCTGAAAAACGACCGAAAAAATGGAAGTGTATTCGTTGTAGTCATATTTCTTGATATTTACACCGTTGAGCAGTATTTCTCCTTCGGTTGGATCATACAAGCGGCACATCAGCTTAATAAACGTGGTCTTGCCAGATCCATTCATTCCAACAACAGCCAATTTTTCACCAACTTTAAATTTTAAATTCACATGCTTAAGCGCATAGGCATCTGCATTTGGATACTGAAACGAAACATTTTTAAATTCCACATAGTATTCGTTGTCATCTCTTTTTTCAACAGTTAACGAACCTTGATACATATGATTTGGCAAATCCAGATACGCAAACAGGTTTTGCAGGTGGGTACAATATACTTCATTATCGGATAAGAGATACATCAATTCCTGTAAGCCTTCTCCAAGCCTTGATAAAACAGCAACATATTGTACAATATTACCGACGCCAAAAGCACCAAACAAGGCTTTTGATGCCACAAACAGATAACAAACTGCATTTGCAAAAACAATGATGATTTGAGCAATAGCAGGATAGAGAGCCATTTTGACGATATCAGATTGGTTCTCTTTTTCGTGCGAGATGAGTTTATCCAGCATTTTTTCAGCAACCGTGTTTTGACTGTATATGCGAACGTCTTTGGCTTTTTCTGGATTCATATACAGTTCTTTGCCAAAAAACAGAAAGACGCGATTAAACCAAACTGTGTTTTTGCAATACTCCATGAAGATATCGTTTTCGCTGATAGTAGCTTTGGACTTGCTCAAACCACCAATCGCAATACAAACTAGGATAATGAGTATCCAGATAGGATGATCAATAAATCGGTTTCCAGATGAAGAAAGAAACAAAGAGATTGTCATTGCAAGAGAGAGTACGATATATACGAGTGTTCGTACAAGTGCGGATATTCCCCAAAAGAGCTGTGCCAGACCGTTACCGAACATGTAGAGGTTTTCTTGTGCTTCCTGTCGTTGATGCTGGATTGCGGCATTTTCCAGATCAACGAAATCAAGAGACATCTGCTTGTCTGAGAATATTTTTTCAAACCAGTTCCACATTTGTGCCTCTTTTTCGTTGCAGACGTGATTGAGTATGTTTTTAAGGAGAGAACAGATAAAGTTGAGTAACGTTGCACCTAGAATAAAAAGCAAAATTGTATTGAATCTTCTTTGTGATGAAATTTCGTTTACAATCTGAGCAGTAAACCAAACGGAAATGAAGGGCTGGATGGAATTGATCAATTCATACGCAGCCTTTCCCTGTGCAAGCCCAGGACAGTACTGCTTTAAGATTGAAAATCCGCGCATGGTGATAGAAACTCTTTTGGTAAGCGCAATTTTGCTCATTCTGCCACCTCCGTTTTATCGAGATTATTTTTGTAATATTTTGCTTGTGTCTCAAAAAGCATACGATACGTTCCGTTCTGCTTAAGCAGTTCATTATGACTGCCTTCCTCACAGATTTTTCCATTTTCAATCAGGATGATGCGGTCACAAAAGCTTGTGCTTGCCAGTCGGTGCGAAACAAATACAGTCGTTTTTTGAAAACTTATTTGATTGTAATTTCCATATAATGTGCTTTCTGCAATGGGATCAAGGGCAGCTGTAGGTTCATCAAGAAGCATAACAGGAGCATTTTTGTACATCGCACGCGCGAGCAACAATTTCTGAATTTCGCCGCCGGAAAATTCGACACCATCGTCGTATATTGTTTTTCCAAATTGACTGTTTACACCATTGGTCAGTTGCTCGATTTTATTCCATAACCCTGCGACAATCAAGCAGCGTTTCACTTTATTATAATCAATATTTTCTGGCGTAGTTTCGGAAACAATTTCCGCAATGGTTACAGGCAGAATACTGAATTGTTGAAATACAGCAGAAAAGAGTCTATAAAATGCGGTGCGATTGTATTTGCGGATATCAATGCCATCATAGAATATTTGTCCTTCTGTCGGATCAATCAAACCGCATAGCAGCTTAACAAGTGTCGTTTTGCCTGCACCATTTAATCCCACGATTGCGATATGTTCACCGGGATTTATTTTCAGGTTGATATTTTGTAATGTATTGTGATTTGCACCCTCGTATCTGTAACTCACATTTTTGAGTTCAATTTCTTTTGGACAATCGTCCACCGAATTTGTTACGCCATTGTTTCGATTAAATGTTTCTGGGTATTCAAGGTAGGAACGAAAATAATTGATTTTCAAATTTATCTGGTTAAGCGAGGATAAATCTGAAAAAATATTGCCAAGCCATGACGAGAAGTTAGTAACAACACTTAAATACATGACAAATTCTGCAACCGTTATTTGACCATTCCAGATAAGATAGAGTAGATAGAAATAAACAATACTTTCACGAAGGAAAGCTAAGCTGCTGTCATATACTGCAATACCCAAAAGTTTGCGTGTAAATCGTTTGTACCAGTCGGCAATTCCTTTCATATTGGTGTTGTAAATATCGGAAAACCATACAGCTATTTTGTATAGACGAATATCTTTTGCAGAACGAACATCACCAGAAATATCGTTAATATAGTGGAGTCGCTGCTGATAACCAATCCGCTCCTTATTATTTGCAGCTGTCCATGCAATGATTTTTTGATTTAAATAATAGCTGATTACAGTTGTTATAATTAGAAAAATAATGATTCCCCAGTGAATCTGAATAAGCATAGAACCAAAAACAGATAATCCCAAAAAACTGGTACAGAGTTTTATCAAAATTTCATATATATTGGAAAGCGGAGAGTAATTTCCGTTACAACACTCAAAACTTTCTGCTTGAAGCTTCCGAAAAATTCCATTTTCTTGGTTGATATAGTCGGTTGTCAATCCTCTCAGTGCCGCATGTTTGAGATAAAATGTGTTCATTCTGAATTTCTGATGATAAATCAACTTAGTCAGAAATTTGTCGGCACCGGATAGAATGGCAAGGCTGCCCATAAAGCTGAGAATGGCAGATGCCAATTTATATACGCTTTGTTTTGCAGTAATCATCTCGATTACTATTTTGGGCAGAATGGTTGTTAAAATTGGAATTAACGTGCCAATCAGTATTTTTAAAGAACACCAACACAAAAGCGGAAAATGACATTTGACTGTATTGTTCAGGCAATATAGGATGTTTTTCATTGCCAAATAATTGGTGAGATTTAATTCATCGTGCGAACTTCTGTTAGTTTTTTTCATATTCGCGTACCTCCTATCTATACACCTATGCTAACACACGAAGTTGCACGATTATAAATTTGTGCACCAAATGCTTTTGTCTGTGCACGAATTGCAAATTACTCGATGGCTGGCACCAAAAATTCCGAAGTAAAAGCACCGTCTTCACTGTTGTACTTGACCCAGCCGCCATGTTCTTCAAGGATTGCTTCGGCACGGCGCAAACCGAACCCGTGAACACCGTCCTTGTGGGTTGCAAACAAAGAACCTGTCTTTTTCTTCTTTGGACCTGCTGTGTTGAGCATAGAAAAATAAAGCATTGTTCCTTTCATCGAAATAAAAATACGAATAAATCGTTCTCCTGTGACGGTACGGCAGGATTCAATCGCATTGTCAAGCAGATTCCCAATGACAATACTCAATTCCAAATCTGAAATTGTCAGGATATCTGGCACATTGGCTTTCACGGTAACCGTAATAGCTTCTGCCTTTGCGATCTTTGCAGATAAAATGGCATCGAGAGATACATTACCAGTTTTCAACAGAGTATCCACCAGCATTAGTTGCGTGTCAAGTTGCTCGATATAAGCAAGCGCACGCTCAATTTCTCCAGCTTCAAGTTGACCTTTTAATGTTTGAAGATGATGGTGAAAATCATGCTTGTAACCTCTCATTTCCTTGTGGATACTTCGCACTTCATTTAAGTGTTTTTCAGATTGTTCCGTCTGATAGTCAACCAGCTTTAAGTATGTTTTCTTTCTCATAAGTTTCCTCGATTCTCAATTATGCTCGATAAATGCTCGGTTGATATCGTCGTACTTTCCTCTGGAAAGAGGAAGGGTTGCGTTTCCGATAGTAACGGATGTACGAGAAATTCGAGTTATATATTTAAGCGAAACTAGGTAAGAACGGTGAATACGATAGAAATCATCGCTTACTTTATTTTCAAACACAGATATAGGTTCCTTGATCTTGTACTCGTTGTCTTTTGTGTGAATGACAATGTAATGCAGAAAGGCTTCTGCATAGAGGATATCTGATTCATATAATTTGAGCGTTTCACCATCGCAAGAGATTACCACCGACGGCGGTTCGACAGAAAGTTTGTCTGCGGCTTTGCTCAGAACCTGCGTGAGTTTTTCAGCAGAGAGCGGTTTCGTCAGATAATGAAGCGCATCCACTTCATAACCTTCCCAGACAAACTCAAAATGCGAAGTAATAAAAATGATTTCAGCACGGTTGTGATCTTTGCGGATGCGCTTAGCAAGTTCAATGCCGTTCATATTTTCCATTTCAATATCAAGCAGAAGAATGTCAAATGCCTTATCTTCTTCATATTCAAATAGAAAAGCTTCGGCAGATGCAAACGTGCGTATCTCGCAATTATGTCCTGCGTGAGCACTCCACGATGCAACAATCGAAGCCATATAGTCAATTTGATTTTGCTCATCATCGCAGATTGCAATTTTAAATTTCATGGTCATCACCGCCGTTCCGATAATTTTGTTAAATTATACCAAGACATTAATGAGTTGTCAACGTTACCGAAACAGCGCTGCGGGAACAAGGGGCGCCGACGAAACCATCACCGAAGGGCTTTTCGTAACCATGTCCGTGAACATCAACTTATGATGCTGCCCTTCATAGACCTTCTGAGTAACATACGCATAGAATAAAGTATAGCATAGTCTGAAAAGACAAGAAATTTTCGGAGGTGCTTTTCATGAGACTAATCGCAGCAAGTACACTTGATGATTATAGAAGATCAGGTGCCTACCTGATCGATCTTCGCACAAAAGAAGAGTATGAGCAGGGTCATATCGAGGGTGCCGTAAATATTCCCTATGATTTTTTAGAAGATTATAAGAAAAGACTTCCCCGAAACCGCCTTCTAGTGTTATACTGTGAGTGGGGTACAACCAGTATTCTCGCAGGCAGAAAGTTAAGCCAGTACGGCTATGATGTGCTCTCCGTAAATGGAGGGCTGCAGGCATACCGTCGTTTCAGCAATATGTAGCTTATGTAGCTATTGTATGATAAATGCTGCAGGAAAAACGTCTGGCTTACAAATATAAAAACACAAAATTGGAGGCTAAATGAAAACATACGAATTAATTGCACCGTGTCACTTTGGATTAGAGGCGGTGTTAAAAAGAGAGATTGATGATCTCGGCTACGATATCAGCAAAACAGAGGATGGACGAGTAACTTTTATCGGAGATATGGAGGCGCTCTGCCGTGCCAATGTATTTCTTCGCAGTGCAGAGCGTATCCTGTTAAAGGCAGGAAGCTTTACTGCGCGCACTTTTGATGAACTGTTTGAGTGCACAAAGGCACTGCCATGGGAAGAGTGGATTCCAAAGGACGGCAAGGTGTGGGTGACAAAGGCATCTACGGTAAAGAGTAAGCTTTATTCATCATCAGATATTCAGTCAATCATGAAAAAGGCAATTGTTGAGCGTTTAAAGTCTGCTTACCACACTGAGGTAATTCCAGAGACAGGTGCATCTTATCCGGTACGAGTATTTGCCATGAAGGACGAGTTTACTGTCGGCATTGATTCAACAGGAGAGAGTCTTCATAAGAGAGGATATCGTCAGAGTACAACAAAGGCACCAATCAGTGAGACACTTGCAAGTGCATTGATTATGCTGACACCGTGGAAGAAGGATCGTATTCTTGTTGATCCATTCTGCGGAAGCGGCACCTTTGCAATTGAAGCTGCTATGATGGCAGCGAATATGGCACCAGGCATGAATAGAAGCTTCTTATCTGAAAGCTGGAAAAATTTGATTCCAAAGAAAACCTGGTATGATGCGATGGACGAGGCAAATGATCTTGTAGATTTGTCTGTAAAGACAGATATTCAGGGATACGATATTGATCCGTCTGCTGTGCGCATGGCAAGAGAGAATGCACAGCGTGCCGGTGTTGATCATATGATTCATTTGCAGCAGCGCCCGGTAAGCGCATTGTCCCATCCTGGAAAGTATGGCTTTATTATCACGAATCCGCCATATGGCGAGCGTCTTGAGGAGAAGGCAGACCTGCCAGAGCTGTACCGTACAATAGGTGATCGTTTTGCCAAGCTGGACACATGGTCTATGTATTTAATCACATCCTATGAGGATGCACAGAATGCAATTGGCAAGAAAGCGGACAAGAACCGTAAAATTTATAATGGAATGATTAAGACCTACTATTATCAGTACATCGGCCCGAAGCCGCCGAGAAGGGAACAAAGAACGAGTGAAATATAAACAGTGGTATATTGCCGCAGCGCTTGCACTGTTAGTGTTGGCTGTTGTCTGTCTGTACCAAAGGCAGACAACAAGCACAGTTCGAAGCGGCTATACGCAGGCAGGCGTTTGTGATGAGTGGAATGAGCTGATTGCAGCAAAGACAAACCAAAAGGAAATCAGTCTGAGCGTGGATGGAAAGCGTTTGGCAAAGAATGATATACAGCCATACATGGCAGATAACAGACAGCTGATGATTCCAGTGGATATGCTTCGCGATGTCTTTCTTTGCAATGTAGGAATCTATGATCACAAAACACTGAAGGCATACCGCAATGACCGAAGCATAGAGGCAGAGGAAAATACAGAAGATATCGTAATCAATGGTGAAAAGGAAAAGATCACGAATGCACTTGTTTTTCAGGGAGGATCCTACTATTTAAGTGCAGATGTAGTAGCGAAGGGACTTGACTATGAGGTCGAGTGGGATGCATCAGCCAATACAATTCGATTTACTGATATCCGTCCAGAAGCCTCTAAGCTTCCTTCAGCATTTGACCCAAGGCTGTATGGTCTTGATGCGCCAGTTATGAATCAGGGAAAGCTTGGTACATGCTGGGCATTTGCATCAGTCGGTGCACTAGAGGCAGCACTTCTTCCAGAGGAAAGCTGGAATTTTTCAGTTGATCACATGAGTCTGAATAATGGATATACCTGGGGACAGGATACGGGCGGTGAGTACACTATGGCAATGGCGTATCTGCTTTCATGGAAAGGACCTGTGCGTGAAGAAGATGACCCATACGGTGATGGAAAAACTGATACATCATTAAGGGCAGTCAAGCATGTGCAGGAAATTCAGATCATTCCGTCAAAGGATCAATCTGCAATTAAGCGGGCTGTTTACCTATATGGAAGTGTCCAGACATCTATCTACTGTGAGGTTAGCGGTGAAAACAGCGAATCTTCATATTATAACAATGCACAGAACGCATACTGTTATATAGGAACGAACAAAATAAATCATGATACGCTGATTGTTGGTTGGGATGATGGTTATGCCGCGTCAAATTTTCGTACACAGCCAGAGGGAAATGGTGCATGGCTTTGCATGAACAGCTGGGGAACTGGCTTTGGTGACGGCGGATATTTCTGGGTGTCTTATTATGATTCCAACGTCGGCATCTATAATGCAGCCTACACAAAAATTGAAAATACAGATAATTATGATCGAATTTACCAGTCAGATAAGTGCGGCTGGGTTGGACAGCTTGGTTATGGAAACGAGGAAGCTTATTTTGCCAATCTTTATACTGCAAATGGCGACGAGGTGCTTGAAGCTGTTGGTTTTTATGCCACAGCACCAGATACTAGCTATGAAGTTTATGTGGTAAATAAGGTGACAGGAGAGGCTGATCTGACATTCCAGAAAAAGGCGGCATCTGGCAGTTTTTCAAATGCCGGATATTACACAGTCAAATTGGACAAGCCAGTGCTTTTATCAGATGGTGATCGATATGCAGTGATCGTCTACGTGCGCACACCAGGCAGTGAGCGACCTGTAGCAGTCGAGTACACCAGCAAGGATGGCGCTGTCATTGCAAACCTTAGTGGAAACGAGGGATATATAAGCATGAAAGGTACAAGCTGGCAGTCTGCGCAGGACAAATATAAGTGCAACATATGCTTAAAGGCATACACAAAAGAACAGTAAGAAAGAATAAGGAATAAAAAACACCATGAAAAAAATATTATTCGCAACCACAAATGAGGGAAAGATGCGTGAGATCCGCATGATTATGGAAGGAAGCGGCTATGAGATTACGTCTCTTAAGGATGCTGGCATCAAGGTCGATATCGACGAGAATGGCAGCACATTTGAGGAAAATGCTCTGATTAAGGCAAATGCGCTTCGTCCATATACTGATGGCATCATTCTGGCTGATGATTCTGGTCTGGAGGTTGATTATTTAAATAAAGAACCAGGTGTACATTCAGCCAGATATATGGGTGAGGACACATCATATGATATCAAAAATCAGTCTATCATTGACCGTCTTGATGGAGTGGAAGGGAATGACCGCAGTGCACGCTTTGTGTGTGTGATTGCAGCCAGCTTTCCAGATGGCCATACCGCTGTCACACGCGGAACCATCGAGGGTGTAATCGCAAAGACACCGGCAGGTTGCGGTGGCTTTGGCTATGATCCGATTGTGTATGTGCCAGAGCTTGGCAAGACAACGGCAGAGATTTCAGCAGAAGAGAAAAACAAGATCAGCCATAGAGGAAAAGCACTTCGTGCCATGAAGGCAATTTTGCAAAAAGAGGAAAGCAATAATGAGTGAGCGCATTCTGATTGTCAGTGACACACATGGAAGACTTAATTATTTTAAGGAAATGTTAGCTAGAACAGGAAAGCCAGACCGATTGATTCATCTTGGTGACTCAGAGGGACAGCAGGATGAGATTGCACGCTTAGCAGGCTGCCCTGTTGATATTGTGCGAGGAAACTGTGATTATTCATCTGATCTTGCCCAGGATAAGTTAATAGAAATCGGAAAGTACCGCGTCTTTTTGACACATGGACATCGTTATCAGGTAAATTTCGGAATCCAGACACTCAAAGAGGCAGCACTTCTTCGTGGAGCAGACATCGCAATGTATGGTCACACTCACGTGCCGATTATCAATCAGGGAAGGGATGTCACTATCTTAAATCCAGGAAGTTTAACTTTGCCGCGTCAGGATGGTTTTGCCCACACATATATATTGATGGAAATTGACCGCGAAGGCGAGGCACACTTTACACTGTGCAAGTTATAATGTTTTTTGTGACTGCATACCACAGAAAGGAATACAGCCATTTATGAATAAAGTTTTAAGAGCCGCAATTCGAACAATGTCACGTCATCAGGGTGATATGACAAAAGACTACGAGAAGAGCCGTAAAAAAGAAAAAATGTATCCGTATTACAAGGGAAGAAGCTGCAATACGATGGATCGCATTCTCCATCTTGAGGGGCGTGATATCTTGCTTCGTACCTACAGCTATGACGGAAAAGTGGCACCGCTTATTTTATTTTTTCATGGTGGCGGCTTTGTGACAGGTGATTTTGAAAGCTACGGAAATGTCTGCGCAAATCTATCTGAGCGCACTGGCTATAAGGTTGTTTCTGTTAATTATCGTTTGGCGCCAGAGCACCGTTTTCCGCAGGGATTAGAGGATTGTTATGAGGCGATGCAGGCAGTTCTTGCGCATTGCGAAGATTGGTATCAGGCAAAGCAGGAAGATATTGTTATCATGGGCGACAGCGCCGGCGGTGAGATCTGTGCGGAACTTGGTATGATGGCAAGAGATCGTGGAGGGCTGATGCCAAAAAGGCAGGTACTGATTTATCCTGTAGCTTATGGTTCATATGGTGACGATAATCCATATCCATCAGTTGAAGAAAATGGATATGACTATTTACTTACACGTGCATTGATGTGCGAGTACATGGAGCTTTATAGAAGCAGTGAGGAAGATGAGAAAAATCCATACTTTGCACCGCTTCAGCATCATGACTTTTCAAATCTGTCTGATACGCTTTTGATCACGATGGAGTATGATCCGCTTCGTGACGAAGGTGAAGCATTAGGTGAAAAGATGCGCGAGGCCGGCTGCAGCGTAAAGAGTGTTCGTGTGCTAGACGGCATTCATGGAATGATGCTTCTTCCGCCGATTTTTGCAGGTGCAAAGGAAATTTATGAGGCAATTGAAGGCTTCATTGGAAAACGAGGACAATCGGAAGACGAAGCAGTCAAAATAGATGCTTTGACAGAAAACGAAGTGTCTTCTGACAAAAATAAGTAAAGAGAAAAGTGAGGCGAGGGATAAGTGAAGAATACAAAACGGCCGGGATGGAGCCGGCTGGACAATGCGGCAAAGGTATTTCCGGCATTGGCGAATAAAAAAGACAGCCGTGTATTTCGCTTTGCCTGTCAGCTGACAGAGCCTGTTCAAAAGAAAGCGCTGCAGCAGGCAGCAGAGCAGGCATTGGAGGAGTTTCCCATTTTTACAAACATCATCCGTCATGGAATGTTTTGGTATTATCTTGAGGAATCAGGAGAGATGCCGATTGTGCATGAGGAAGACCAAAATGTATGCAGCCGTCTTTATGATAAGAACGAGCATCATTTACTGATCGATATTTCTTATTATAAGTGCAGGATCAATTTTGAGGTATTCCATGCTATGGCAGATGCGACAGGCGCGCTGATGTTTTTGAAAACTCTGGTAGTCAATTATTTGAAGATTGTTCATCCAGTGCTTGCGCATGAAGATTTGTCACTTGGTATAGAAAGTACATTTCGAGAAAAGGATTCGGACAGCTTCAGTCAGTATTATAACAAGGAAGAGAAAAATTCAAGTATGTCTTTCTTAGGTGAAAAGACTGTGCCAATTTTTCATTTCCATGAGCCGTCGACACCTGACTTTTTCCAACAGGTAACAGAGGCAGAGGTTTCAACAAGACAGATCATTGCGGCAGCAAAACAGTATCATACGACAGTGACAGTCTTTTTGGTGTCGCTTTTGATTTTGTCCATCTATGATGCAATGGAACCAAGAGACAGGAAGAAAGCAGTGCGAATTATGGTTCCTGTTAATCTTAGAAGTTATTTTCCGTCAGCGACGGTGCGAAATTTCTTTGGACTGATTGCAGTTACTTATGATCGAAAAAAGCAGGGAGAAACATTAGAAGACGTTATAGCTGCAGTTGCAGAAAATTTCAGAAGAGAACTGACAAAGGAAAAGCTTGAAAAAATGATTGCCGGTCAGGTTAGTCTGGAAAAGCATATGGCAGCAAGAGCAATCCCACTCATTTTTAAGGATATTGGAATGGAATTGTCTGGTCTGATTGCAGGAGCGCGTCAGACAATGTATTTTTCAAATATTGGGCGAATTACAATGCCAAAGGCATTGGTACCATATGTCTGTCAGTTTGACTTTTTTATTGGATGTGCCGGAAGACAAATTTGCATGTGTTCATATGAAGATCATATGATGGTAACATGCGCAGGAAGTTCAAGTCCAAAGGACACAGAGCGTGCATTCTTTCGCAGATTGGCTGAGTTTGATCCAGATATGATTATCAACACGAATTATTCGGGAAAGGAAGACTGATGATGGATACTGATAAAAAGCGAAAAACAATTCAATGTCAGAAATGCGGTCTTACCTTTTCTGGAGAGCGTGTATATTGTCCGCTGTGTAAAAAGCGAATTATAGATGAAGGTACGGCAGATTCCTCTATAAAGGAAGACTTTGATGTATTTCCTGTGACACAGAAAAAACAGGCAGATTTCATTTTTATGAAAATCGTAACGTTTGCGGCACTCGCAGCAGTTATTGTGGCAGGTATGGTCGACAGAATTATGGTATTATCAGACCGCACATGGCAGCCGATATTTTTTCTTGTCGTAATAGGTGTGGCTGGCGGCTATGCACTTTTGATTGTCGGACAGCGAAAGTGGAAAAATATTCGCAAAATGGTCATGTATGAAGTGATCATAGGCATGATTTTGTGTATAGCGTATGACTGGTATACTGGCTGGAAGGGCTGGAGCGTACAGATTGTTCTTCCGCTTACAGTAGTTGGCATGAATTTATTATATTTTATTCTTGGATTTGTGGACAGAAAGCACCAGACAGATTATGGAATTTATTTTTTGCTGACTATTATAGCAACAGTTCTTGTTGTAATACTTGTCTGTGTTGGAGTTATGCATAACACAATGCTTGTGACAGTGACAACAGGCATTGGTGTGCTGCTTCTTATTGCAAAAATCATTTTTCAGGGAAAGACGTTTTTGTCAGAGTTATCAAGACGACTGCATGTCTGACTATGTTAGAAGAAAACAAAGAATAAAAATAAAAAAGAAAAAGATACTGATACAGTGAGGCGTATTGCTTTTTGTATCAGTATTTTTTTGAGCATTTTAAAACAAAAGTTACGAAGGAAAATGAAGAAAAAATGACTAAAATCAACCAAAAACAACCAAATAATCACAAATCAATCAAACTTGTGCAGGATATACCAAAATAATCAGTCATATTCGTGCACTATATTGATTGATTTTGAGCGATAATGATTGTATAATCACACTATAAGAAGTGTAAAGCAATCGTTTGGAATAGGAGGAAACGTCATGATTTATACAGTAACATTCAATCCGTCATTGGACTATATCGTTTCTGTACCGGGATTTGAGCTTGGCAAAACAAATCGTACTGAGTCAGAACAGCTGCTTCCTGGCGGAAAGGGAATTAATGTCTCAATCTTATTAAACCATATTGGTATTGAGAGTACGGCGCTTGGTTTTTGTGCTGGCTTTACTGGAGAAGAGATTAAGCGTCAGCTTAAGGTACAGGGCATCCATACAGATTTTATTCAGATGGAAAATGGATGTGCGCGTATCAATTTGAAGCTTCAGAATGTAGAAGGAACTGAGATCAACGGTATGGGACCTGCCATCAGCGAGGAGAAGACAAAAGAGCTTCTTGAGCGTCTTGATGCCTTAAAGGAAGGTGACGTACTTGTGCTTGCCGGAAGCATTCCTGCATCAATGCCAGATGACATGTACAGAAATATTGCAGCACGCATGGAAGGAAAGAAAATTTTGCTTGCAGTAGATGCAACAAAGGATTTGCTTGTTAATGTGCTGGAATATCATCCATTTGTAATTAAGCCCAATAATCATGAGCTTGGTGAGATTTTCGGTGTTAATCTTTCAACGAAGGAATCTGTAGTTCCCTATGCAAAGAAGCTTCAGGAAAAGGGTGCGAGAAATGTACTGATTTCAATGGCTGGAGAGGGTGCTGTTCTTGTAAGCGAAGATAAAAGCGTGTTCATGGCAGAGGCACCAAAGGGCACACTGATAAATGGTGTCGGTGCAGGTGATTCTATGGTTGCAGGCTTTTTGGCAGGCTGGATGAAATCACATGATTATAAGGAAGCATTTCGTATGGGTGTTGCCTGCGGAAGTGCAAGTGCATTTTCAGAATATCTGGCAGACAGTGAAATGATTGAAAAGGTTTACAATCAGGTTCAGGTTAATGAGTGCAAATAAAAAAGGAAAGGCAAGGTTTGATATATGAGAATCACAGATTTGCTCGATGCACGAAGCGTATCGCTTACGTCATCACCAAAGACAAAGAGTGAAGCACTTGATCAGGCAGTAGCACTGATGACAAAGAGCGGAAAAATCAATGACGAAGAAGCATATCGCAGTCAAGTTTATGCGAGAGAAGAAGAAAGCACCACAGGAATTGGAGAAGGAATTGCTATTCCACATGGAAAGTGTGATGCAGTCAGCAGACCAGGTCTGGCAGCAATGGTCATCAAAAATGGAGTAGATTTTGATTCACTTGACGGTGAGCCTGTTACACTGCTGTTTTTGATTGCAGCGCCAAACACAAAGGACAATGTGCATTTGGATGTGTTAAGTAAGCTGTCTGTTATGCTGATGGATGAGGAGTTTACAGAAAATCTTAGAAATGCATCAAGTGTTGAAGAATTTTTAAGAATTATTGATCAGGCTGATGAAGAAAAAGCAAGCATTGATGAGCGTCTTGAGCAGACAAGCATCTTAGACGAGCCATCTGAAAATAAGGCTGAGTCAGTTAAGAAGATTTTGGCAGTTACCTCATGTCCAACAGGAATTGCTCATACCTATATGGCAGCAGAAGGTTTAGAGAAGGCAGCAAAGAAGCTTGGATGCCGCATTAAAATTGAAACTCGCGGTTCAGGCGGTGCAAAAAATGTGCTGACACAGGCTGAGATTGATGAAGCTGACTGCATTATCGTGGCAGCAGATGCAAAGGTTCCGATGGAGCGCTTCAATGGAAAAAAGGTGATTGAGTGTCAGGTATCTGATGGAATCAGCAAGGCAGAGGAATTGTTAAACTGTGCGATGTCTGGTGATGTTTTGGTGTATCATGCATCTGGTGCAGGCGAGTCTTCTTCAAGCACATCAGCAAAGAGCGGAGGAAGCGTTGGCCATAGAATTTATATGCAGTTGATGAACGGTGTTTCTCATATGCTTCCTTTCGTTGTAGGCGGAGGAATTTTGATCGCACTTGCATTTTTAATTGATGGTTTTGGCGTTGACATGGCATCACTGTCAGCAGAGGAGCGTTCTGCATTTGGAAGCATTACACCTGTTGCAGCAATGTTAAAAAATATCGGAAGCACGGCATTTTCCTTTATGCTTCCAGTATTGGCAGGCTTCATTGCAATGGCAATTGCAGACCGTCCTGGACTGGCGCTTGGCTTTGTCGGCGGAATGATTGCATATAGTGGAAAATCAGGATTTTTAGGTGCACTTGTTGCTGGTTTTGCAGCTGGCTATATTATCCTTGGACTAAAAAAAGTTTGTGATAAGCTGCCGGATGCACTTGAAAAAATCACACCAGTTTTGATCTATCCTGTAGTTGGAATTTTAGCAATGGGACTTCTTATGAACTTTGTAGTAGAGCCTGTTATGGGTGCAGTAAATACTGCATTAAATAATGGCTTGACAAGTATGGGCGGTTCGAGTAAGCTATTATTAGGATTTGTTCTTGCAGGTATGATGGCAATTGATATGGGAGGTCCGTTCAACAAAGCAGCATATGTATTTGGAACCGCAGCAATCGCTTCTGGAAATTATGATGTTATGGCAGCTGTTATGATTGGCGGTATGGTTCCTCCATGTGCAATTGCACTGTCAACGATTTTGTTTAAGAATCGCTTCACAAAGGAAGAAAGAGATGCAGGTCCGACAAACTTTATCATGGGTCTGGCATTCATCACAGAAGGTGCAATTCCATTTGCAGCAGCTGATCCGCTTCATGTAATTCCAGCATGTGTGATTGGTTCTGGAGTTGCAGGTGCACTTAGTATGCTGTTTAAATGTACACTTATGGCACCGCACGGCGGTATTTTCGTATTTCCTGTAGTAGGAAATGCAATTATGTATTTACTGGCACTTGTGATTGGAACGGTTATTTCTACTGTTTTATTAGGTGTGTTGAAGAAGCCAAGAGAAGCGTAAAATGCGTCCAGTCAGAAAATGATTACTTTTTGAAAAAACTGGAAAGAAAAAAGGGCAGCTTGCCTTTATAATAAAATCAAAGAGGATAAAGGAGAACAAAATGAAAGAGTTTACTTACACTATTACAGATCCAGAAGGAATCCATGCTCGTCCGGCAGGAGAACTGGTAAAGGCAGCAAAGGCATTTGAGAGTGCTATTAAGCTGAATAAGGAAGGAAAGTCAGCAGACTGTAAGCGCGTATTTGGTATCATGGGACTTGCTGTAAAGCAGGGACAGACTGTTACCATTACCGTAGAGGGAAGCGACGAGGAAGCAGCAGCACAGGCAATGGAGAATTTCTTCAAGACAACTCTGTAACATTATCAAATAAGAAAATAAAAGGGCGGACACCGAAATTCGGCAGTCCGCCTGCTGTGCATATGATCACAGAAAGGTGGATTTTATGAAAGTTTATCACGGAAAAAGTGTATTTGGCGGTATTGCGATCGGAAAAACAGCCGTATATAAAAAGAGTGAGCAGCAGGTAAAGCGCGTGAAAACAGAAGATTCTGACGGTGAGTGGGCACGTTATCAGGCAGCAAGAGAGGCTTCCATAGAGCAGCTTGGCGAGCTGTATGATAAGGCATGCAGAGAAGTCGGAGAGGCGAATGCAGCTATTTTCGAGATTCATCAGATGATGCTTGAAGATGACGATTATAATGAGTCAGTTGAAAATATTATTCGTACCCAGCAGGTAAATGCTGAGTATGCAGTAGCAGCAACTGGTGACAATTTCTCTCAGATGTTTGCAGCTATGGATGACGATTATATGAGAGGCCGTGCAGCAGACGTAAAGGATATTTCAGAACGAGTATTAAATAATCTTTCTGGTGCAGGAAAGACAGGCGTGACAATGGATGAGCCTGTTATCATTTTGGCAGATGATCTGGCACCGTCAGAGACGGTACAGCTTGACAAGGATAAGGTGCTTTCTTTTGTTACTGTACATGGCTCAACAAATTCACATACTGCAATTTTAGCAAGAACCATGGCAATCCCGGCATTGATTGGAACTGATATTCCACTTGATGAAACGACAGATGGTGTGATGGCTGTTGTGGATGGAAGTGATGGCACAATTTATGTTGATCCAGACGAAGAAACTATGGCACTGATGCAGGAAAAGAAGCGCGCTGATGAGGAGAAAAAGGCGCTTTTGCAGCAGTTAAAGGGAAAAGAAAATAAGACAATTGACGGCAAGAAGATTATGCTTTATGCAAATATTGGAAACATCAAGGATCTTGCAGCAGTCATTCAGAATGATGCAGGCGGAATCGGCCTTTTCAGAAGTGAGTTCTTATATCTGGAGAAAGAAGATTATCCGACTGAGGAAGAACAGTTTAAGGTTTACAAGACAGCCGTTGAGACAATGGCAGGAAAGAATGTAATTATCAGAACTCTTGATATTGGTGCTGATAAGCAGTGTGCTTATTTTAATATGGAGCATGAAGAAAATCCTGCACTTGGCTATCGTGCGATCCGTATCTGCCTGACACAGACAGATGTATTTAAGACACAGCTTCGTGCACTGTTTCGTGCAAGCGCATATGGAAAGCTTTCAATCATGTATCCGATGATTACAAGCCTTTGGGAAGTAAGAAAGATTAAGGAAATTGTAGAAGAAGTAAAGGCAGAGCTAGATGAGCAAGGTATTGCTTATGGAGAGCCTAAGCAGGGTATTATGATTGAGACACCAGCAGCTGTTATGGTAAGTGGTGAGCTTGCAAAGGAAGTTGATTTCTTTAGCATTGGAACAAACGACCTGACGCAGTATACACTTGCTGTAGACAGACAGAATCCAAAGCTTGATCGTTTCTTTGATCCGCATCATCCGGCAATCCTTGCAATGATCCGTATGGTAGTAGAGAATGCGCATAAAGCAGGCATCTGGGCAGGCATCTGTGGTGAGCTTGGTGCTGATACCAGTCTGACAAAGGAGTTTCTAGCAATGGGTGTAGATGAGCTTTCAGTATCAGCAGGAAGCATTTTGCCGATTAGAAAGATCATTCTTGAGACAGATTTAAGCCAGTACGGGAAGGACATAAAATAAATAATGCTTACGGAAAAACGATATGAACTAATTTTGAAACTGCTTGATGAGCAAAACAGCGTTACAGTGGCGGAGATCAAGGAAAAACTAAAGATTTCCGAATCCACAATTCGCCGCGATTTAAATGCGCTTGACAAGGCCGGAAAGTTAAATAAGGTATTTGGAGGTGCAGTGGCGATTGAAGCTGGAATTACAACAGCAGAGCCATCTGTTGCACAGAAAAAAGGTGTCAACAAAGAAGAAAAACAGCTTATTGCCCGCTATGCGGCAGCGCTGATTACAAAAGATGACTTCGTCTATCTAGATGCAGGAACAACAACAGGCTGCATGATTGATTTTATAACAGAAAAAAGTGCAACGTATGTAACAAATGCGGTCAGTCATGCACAAAAGCTGGCAGCAGCAGGTTTTCGTGTTTACCTGATAGGCGGTGAGTTAAAGCCAACTACAGAGGCTGTTGTAGGCAATCAGGCGATTCTTAGTCTAGAGACACTTCATTTTTCAAAGGCGTTTTTCGGCACAAATGGTGTCAGCCTAAAGGCTGGATTTAGTACGCCGGATTACGAGGAAGCAATGGTCAAAAAGACTGCTATCGGGCAGGCAAAAAAGGCCTACATACTGGCCGATTATTCGAAGTTTGGAAATATCAGTTCAGTGACATTCGAGGAATTTGCAAAGGCACAGATTATTACAGACCGCAAACCGCCAGAGTCATTTTTAAGAAGTAAGAATATCACTGTTGCTTAAAGAGGTGCGATAACTCATAAATTTTAAGTAGTTTTGGGGGCAGTTCACTGCCTGCCCCCAATTTTGCAAGTGTCCTAAAAATGTGTAAATGCATGGAAATGAGGAATGAACAAAGATGCGGTGTGATACACCTACGCATAAGGATGAAAAACTGTCGGATAAACTTGCACGACTACAAAGGGAAGCCGCTGAAAACTGGAACAGTATCAGCAGGCAGACAAAGGACAGAGGGATAAGATAATATGCCCTTTGTTTTATATTCTTTTGACGGAATTACGATAGAATATTGGAACTTAGCATGATATAATAATAGAAAATTTTTAGGAAGAGGTGAGAACGATATGAAAATTATCCGAGATAACTGCTCAGTACAGTTGATGTAAACTGTTGGCAGATTGTGCTGAGGTTAAAAGAAACTTGCCAGTAGTCGTTGACTGTACTGCTCTGATGCTTGAAATACAATATGTAAAGGAGTACAGTTATGCGTTATATAAAAGAAATATTAAAGAAAAACAGCATATGGGTATTGGTCTACATTGGACTAGGTATATTTAATTCATTTATGGCTAATTACAAGGTTGACTATTTCCAAAAGGTTATTGATGGATTGGCTGATAGAACACTTGCATTTGCAGGAGTTGCAACATATGGCTTTATTTTGCTGGTAAATTATTGTATGAATTATCTGGATAATTACCCTGAAAAGAAGTTGGAACATGGTATTTATCTGGATTTTAAGCTTTTGTCACTTAGAAAAATAAGTACAATTGATTATACGGAATATCAGAAAATAGGTACGGGCAAACTTATTCAAAGGATTGAGAATGGTTCAGCAGCAGGAAGAAATGTATTATTCAATTTCTGGTTGTGTTTGATTCGTGACTTACTTCCTACCATTGGTTTTAGTATATACTTTATTTGGAAAATAGATGAAAAAATCACTTATGTACTGTTTGTAGGCTATACAGCTATTTTTATAATAACCAACATTCTATTAAGGTTTCTTTACAAAATAAAAGAAAAGATTTTGAATAGTGAAGAACTATTAAATCACTATTTGGTCAGAGGCTATATGGAAATGTTGGTATTTCGTATGAGTAAACAGTTCCCGAGTGAAATAAAGAAGACTTGTAATGCAAAAGAGGATATTGTTTCATCAAAAGTAAAAATGAATATGATTCATGAAGCATTCTTTACAATATTTGCACTACTTGTGGCAATGTTAGATATTGGTATTCTTTTTTATGCATGGAAAACGAAAAACCTTACAGTGGGTTCTGTGGTTGCACTAATTGCACTGATTGAAAATGCTTATACGCCAATTGCCATTTTTAATGTACTTTATGTCCAATATAAATTAGACAAGGCGTCGTATAAGAGATTTGAGGAATTTTTAGGCTTAAAAGACGATGTTCAATTAAGAAACGGTAACGCAATAAATACAAATGTTGGAAAAATTGCAATAAGAAATTTATCATTCCAATATGAGAAACGAAAGATTATAGATGGCTTGAGCCTGTCAATACAAAAGGGAGAAAAAATAGCTTTTGTAGGAGAAAGTGGTTCCGGAAAATCGACCTTGATTAGGATATTATTAGGGTTGCTAAAATATAATCAAGGAGAAGTTCGCTTAGGAGACATGGAGTTAAAAGAAATTTGTCTTAATAATCTGTATGATAGAGTTAGTTATCTATCACAGGATGCCCCTGTTTTTGACGGAACAATAAAAGAAAATCTGGTATTTGAGAAACAAGTGTCAGAGGAACAAATGCTAGGGGCATTGAGTGAAGTGCAACTATCTCATTTAGTTGAAAATCTTGCGGAAGGTTTAAATACTGAAATTGGTGAGAAAGGTACTTGTTTATCGGGTGGAGAAAAACAAAGACTTGCATTAGCTCGCTTGTGGTTTGAAGACTCCGAACTTGTCATTTTGGATGAAGCAACATCTGCAATGGATAATTTAACAGAAGAAAATGTAATGAAATCAGTTATGCAAAAAATGAAAGATAAAACTGTCATTGCCATTGCACATAGATTAAATTCCATCGCAGGTTTTGATAGAATTATTCTCTTTAAAGAAGGGAGGATTGTTGGACAAGGTACTTTTGAAGAACTACTACATACAGATTCTTATTTTATGGACTTGTATAATGCGAATGTGAAATAATTGTTTTTAGGTCGAAACTTGTAAAAATACAAAGGGGCTGTTGCTCTTGCACTTTTTTTATTGTTAGAGTAGCAGTCCCTTACGGTGTGGTGCCAGAGCATGACGCGGTACTATGCCTGATCCGCAAGGCGTATGAGCTAGGCTGTACGTTATTTGATACTGCTGAAACATATGGCACAGGTCACAATGAACTGTTGGTAGGTGATGCCAATGGATTATAGAATATCTTATACCCCTTATACCCTTGTTAAATTTGAGTATAAGGGGTATAATGGTATAAAAGATAAGTCAATCAGAAATTCAAGCGCGTATTATAGAATTAGATTAACAAATTTTATAATATATTTTTTAGCCCAACCGGTGGCACAAAGAAAGTAGCAAATATTGTTGCGAAAGGGACGAAACTGGACGCTGAAGAAATCGACCTGATCAAAGAACCGGATAAACTCATGAAGGTGAACTTTGAAAAAGAGGACTTGTGTTTGGTTGCTGTTCCGTCCTACGGGGGGCGTATTCCTTCGACTGTAACGGATATGTTCTGCAATGTAAAGGCAGACGGCACGAAGGCAATTCTTGTGGCGGTGTTTGGAAACCGTGCGATTGACGATACTTTATTGGAGTTACAGGATGTTCTGGAAGCATCGGGCTTTGTGTGTATCGCAGGCATGGAGGCTGTTGCAGAACATTCTCTGATGAACCAATTTGGAACCGGACGCCCGGATCAGCAGGACGAAAAGGAATTACTGGAATTTGCCGCAAAGATCATGCAAAGCGACGAAACGCAAAGGACACCTAAATTCCCTGGAAACAGACCATATCGAGAATATGGTGGAGTTCCCCTCAAACCTGTTGCAAATGGAAAATGCACTTCCTGCGGTCTGTGCGCAAAAGAATGCCCGGAGGGTGCTATTCCCTTGAACAATCCGAAGCTGACCGATAAGGATAAGTGCATTTCTTGTATGCACTGCGTAGCAGTCTGTCCGAAGAAAGCAAGAGATTACAGCAAGTTTGTCAGCTTTATTGCCGGGCAAAAAATGAGGAAGGTCTGTTCTGGTAGAAAGGAAAACAAATTGTACCTATAAGTCGTTGTTTGTGGAGGGTAATTATGATAAAGCTTTTGAATGATATTAGGAATGCAGAAAATTCAATATCCAATAATAGTAAAATTATAAATACTATAGTTGTATTGTTCCTTGGAATAGCTTTGGGAACTTTTTCAAAATATTTGGATTTTCGTCAAGCTGAACTTCCATGTGTACTTATGGCAATAGATGAAGCATTCGATATTCATAATTTCCTGGGGCGTTTTGCAATTTGGGTATTGATTGCACTGTGTATTTCTATTTATAGTAATTCTGCAATAAGAGCAAGCGTTAATGTTTTTGCGTTTTTTGTTGGCATGGTTGCAAGTTACTATTTGTATTCAAATTATATTGCAGGATTTTTTCCAAGAAGTTATGCGATGATTTGGTTTAGGTTTACAGCAGTTTCTCCATTATTGGCTTTTGTATGCTGGTATGCAAGGGGGAAAAGTAAACTGGCATTTATACTGTCGGCTCTGATTTTGGCAGTATTATTCAATATGTGCTTTGTATATGGATTCGGATATTTTAGTGCACGGTCTGTTTTGGAAGTGATAGTCTTTAGTATTGGATTTATTGTTTTGAAGAGGAACTCATTGAGGAGTTCTGCACTAATGGGAACAATTAGTATTGTTCTTGCATTCTTACTTAATATAATTATTCCATTCCATTTTGGATAGACAAATTCCAGTTGTGGAAAGTGAGGTGAAAAATGTTATATGAGAAAGGGACTCAACGGAAAAGAGGTAGAAAAAGAATTGTATGAGAGATATGGATTTGCGAAAATGGAAGATGAAATGGAGCTGGTATGGTGAGTAAAAAAATGACAGATTTACAACCTTGGGAATGTCTCATGAAGCGAATTGTATGGAAACAATTAGGAGACATTCGGGATAAAAAGATACTTGATTTTGGCAGTGGTATCGGAGTAACTGCAAATTATTTGGCAGAGCATAATGATTTAGATGGAATTGCAGTTTATAATCACGGTGTAATTTCTTCGTTCATGGACAATGAGGCAGCTCAAAAAACAGGGGTATTCGATATGGTTGATAAAGCTTCATCAAAAAGATTTGAAGGATGCCCTCTTGATTCGTTATCAATTGATAAAGAAACTGGCAAATATTTTGTTGATGGAAGTATTGGCGAAAGCAAAGACAATATCATTAAGGATCAATATGAAAAGAGTATTGTAGATTTTTTGCTTAAGTCTTTACATGTTGATAGTAACGTAGGAGTATCAGGCACTTTTGCAGTTAATCAGGTTGATTCTACGCAAATGGATTGAGAGAATAAATATTGATGAGTGACAAATCGGAAGTTATCAAATTGATTGGGAAGTATACAGGAGATAAGGAATGACAATTCATGAATATGGAAAAAGTAATGCAAAGGCAGTGGTTCTGGTACATCCATCTGTAGTGATGTGGGATTTTTTTGAATATCTAATTCCTTTATTGGAAAAGGATTGTCATGTAATTATTCCGGCATTGCCGGGATATGATGAAAATGATTCACAGCAAAATTTTACCAGCGTGGAAAATATCGCCGGGGAATTGGCAGAGTGGTTAGTAAAAAATAAGATTACCACCATTGATGTTCTATATGGCTGTTCTATGGGAGGTAGTATTGTTTTAAGAATGCTTGCAGATAAGAAAATTACCGTAAATAACACAATATGCGATGGCGGAATCACACCATATCAGATACCATGGTTACTTACTCGATTCATTGCGGTTAAGGATTTTCTGCTGATTTCTATGGGAAAAACAGGCGGGTTTAGCCTTCTGGAAAAGGTGTTTGCAACAGATGAATATAGCAAGGAAGATTTAGAATATATGGCGAAAGTTTTCCGCTTTATCAGTTATAAGACCATCTGGAGAACTTTTGAATCATGCAACAACTACAGGATGCCGGAAGGTACTATAGAATATCTGGGTAAATTAGAATATTGGTACGGTGATAAAGAACGTAAAGAAAGAGCAAAAGATTTAGCATATGTAAAAGAACATTTTCTACATGTAAAGTTTATAGAAATGAAAAATATGGGACACGCCAGTATGGCGACATTATATCCAGAAAACATGGCAGAACGTATTATGGATTTAGCAAAGTAAGGAGTTGCAGCAAATAAAAAGAAGTACCTTTATTAATTCCGGCAGGAAGGAGGTTTACGAAAAATTGGTAGAGGAAAATAAGACATTTGAGGAAGCATACGAGCGCCTGAAGAAAGCAAGTAGTGACGAGAAACTAATGGCAATGTACAGAAGTCGTGAGAAGGCAATAAGAGATTGGAATGATTCGATTAATTCAGCAAGAAGAGAAGGAGAATTACAGGGAAAGAGAATAGGATTACAAGAGGGCATTCAGACTGGACAAATTAGAACTTTGGTTGATCTGGTCGATGATGGACTTCTTGATATTAAGAAGGCTGCAGAGCGAGCAGGGCTGACTCTGGAAGAGTTTCAAAAGAGAATGCAGGAAGAAAACGTGGATAAAAATTAAATAGAAACAGATAAGTGATCGCTTCAAGAGGTAAGAGATGTACTTCCTGAAGCGATTACTAAGCTTGTTGAAAAAAAAGAAAGTTTACACTAGCCAACAAAAAACTGGACACAAACTTTAAATTTTTTTTACAGTAGAAATGGATTCCTTGTTCAACATCATAAATTTCGTGCTACTCCCTTGTTTGGCTAAGTGGAGTGTATCAGGTCTTTCGTAAATGTCAAGCCTGCTGTCCACCGCTTACGCGGCTTCGGGCTTGACAATCACTCCATACCTGATATCCAGCACTCAAGCCAAGCAAGGCAGAGTCTATTCAGACAATAACATCCATCAGCATTAACATTTGCAACTCAGTCCTTTGGTGCATAAGCCACCTTATACTGTTGTGGTGTAAGATACTTTAATGAATAGGCTGGGCGGGCAGTATTGAAAAATGTAATGTATGCAGCAACTTCTTCCTCAACGGGACTTTCTCCAGTAACATGAAAATTCATGAAGATTTCTGCTTTGATCCAACCGTTAATGGCTTCCATTGCTGCATTGTCCGTTGGTGTTTCTGCTCTCGACATAGATCGGCTAATACCGTACATCGGCAACAACTCGTTAAACGCTTTGGATGCATAGACGGCACCTTGATCACTGTGAAGATTCATCTCATACTGTGGGTATTGCTTCTTTAATTCAATCAAATCATCTAAACCACTTAGGTACGTCATACGGTCACCACGCTTGCACGAAAGGGCATGAGCAACTATCTCATTATTCCAAAGATCCATGTATAGTGTAAGCTCATAGTAAATACCTTTCACATAGAAAGCGGTCATATCGCTTGCAACGCACTGCAATGGCCTGTCAATCTGCATTTCAGTCATAAGCAGGTTTGGATAAATCTTGAACGGGCTTCCGGGTCTCTTGTATTTATAATTTTTTGATTCACTCTTGACTCCGAGCTTCTTGCAACATTTATGCGCATATGGGGCAGACATGACTGTACCTGTATCCAGACGAATTTTTGCGTTTAGCCATCGGTATCCGTGAGAAGGATAGCGACGATGGTATTCCTCAAACAACGCTAGGTTATTAATGAAAGGGTCGCCATTACAGCTTATACTTATATTTCTGCCAGTTATTTACGCTATGCTTTCAACCAGAGAGTGATTAAGAAACAATAAAATTAAAACAGCAGGATTGCAAAGCGTGATATACTCTGCAATCCTGCTGCTTTTATATTCTTTAATTTACCACCATTTCTCACGGTAAGAATATTCTCCGCGGTAATTAGAAGCATTATAATCAGGATACTTGAAAGGTGCATATACATTATCCTTAGGTGCATCATCCTGTGTATATATGTACATTGAATCATAATCCCATGTGACAATCTCATCACGGGTATCGCCGCAGAGGTTTACAGCTTCAGCACACATGGTAGGATGACCATCATCAGGGAATTTAACAACCTGGATACCATTGCCATCAATCATTCCTCCGCGCTCTACATCAGCATTAAGAAGGATGAAGTCCTGACCGTCACCAGTCCAGTTTACAGGAGTTAAGAGATTACCATTAAGCTCGTTCTCCATTTCCCATAACTGATTACCCTCGCTGTCATAGAAATATATAATTCCCTGATGTCCCCAGAAATTAACAACAACTATTTCATAGCCTGGGCGGTTAGGAAGATAATTAGCAAGACTGACACGCTGGGCATGGCCTATGCCATCCTTTTTAAGAAGTTTTCCGTTAAAATCAGATATCAGGAAGCCTTCCTTTCCTGCAACACAGGCAAAGAATTTAGTACCTTTGTGTGGTCCTGACTCAAATCTGCCTGGAACAATCTCATCAATATGGTCTTCATTAACAGGCATAGTCCACATTTTATTACCGTTGTAGTCAAGCATGTTATAACCAACTAAAAGTTCATCATGTCCATCCCCGTTAATATCAATTGCAAAAGGAAAATGTCCGGTATTCTTATCACTCTGGAAATGCCACATAACCTCAAGGTCATCGTTAAGTGCATACACCCTGCAATAACGGTCCTTAATGAGAATATCGCGTGGCTTTTCAAGACCACGGAAATTACATATACGCATACCATCAGGATTAATTCTGTCAAATGCGTAGATTTTATCAGGAACACCGATAATAGTTCCGTCCTCTTCTGGTGTAGAGAAAGGTGTTTTGGCACGTTTCTTCACTTCACCTGTTCTGCCATCAAGAATCAGCACTTCAAAATTCTTGGCTGTAATAACCTCATCAAAGCCATCACCGTCAATATCATATATCTGCATAGGCATATCTGCTGATATAGTTCCAATGGCGTGATTATCAGTAGGTTCACCATGCTGCCATAATATATTGCCATCAAGGTCAAATGCGGTGAGACAGCTGATTGTTCCATAAGCATCACGGTTTACTCTTTTCTGGCACTGAGCCATAACCATCTGATACTCGCCATTGCCAAGCAGATGACCGAAACGAAGCTGTCTTCCGGTGCCGCAGCCTTTAAGGTCAATTTTCTTAAGAAGCTTCATCTTAGGATAATGTGCCTGTGCATCTTCACATTTAGCTTTATAAGCATTTCTTGCAGCATCAATAGAAGCAGCAGTACTTTCAGAAGTAGTAACATTTACAAAACCGAACTGTGTTGGGATAGTTGCAGTAATGGCAACCTTGCCACCCTGCCTTGCATATTCAGTGTCAAGGTCAAAATAAACCTTATCATCAACGCTGCAAATAACATGGCTGCCTTTAATCTCAGCCTTAAGTACATAAGTATCATCACAATTATAATCAAAAGGTGCAGATTCAATAATACTAACCTCTTCCTTATGACGATACTCAAGTCTTAACTCATGCTCTTCAAAAACAAGGACAAGAAGATTAGCAGAGTTCTGACAACAAAAACCAATGCCGGCATTGCCCCATTTGGTAGTAAACATACGCACACTTGCAGTTATAGTGTAATCGCGCCAAAATCTGTCACCGCTTGTGAGCATAGGAAATGTGCGGTGTGGCTTGTCATTGCGGATACGCATCTGCTCCATAAAATGTTTTCCATTATATTCAGAAATAATCCAGGAAGCCCCCTGACCGTTATAAGTGTGGTTGCATACTGGGTCATACCATTTACCATAATATCCAGGATAATGGATAAAATGATACTCACCCATTGCTGAATGATTCTTATCATAAGGAAATTCACCAATAGGAAAATCAGAGAAATCTTCATCAAGTAAAATAAAATCTGCCATAATAACCTCCATTCTAAAATAAAAAAATATAACACCACTTTACAACTTTTTCAAAAAAAAATAATCGTACAGGACTTTCTGATGTATAATGGATTTGCTACAAAACATTAAGAAAGAAAGTGATCCTGTACGACAAACTCATTATACAACAAAAAGACATTGATTGGTAGACTTTATAAATATTTTTCAGCATATTTTGAAACTTTTTCATAGCCAAGTGCTGAAACATTGTTCCTACTTATACTTTCTATACTGGCTTTGGAATCAGCTCATTCCATTCGTTTTTTGTATCGACACTTTTTATCTGGCATTACCAAAAAGTCATTGAATGCCTTTTACTATGTGTGTTCCTATGCAAAAGTCGAAGACCACGAGTAAAAAGGTTGTACGTTTGAGTTTGCAAAATTGATATAGACATTAATTTTGCAGATTTATTTGTGTACGGCTCTTTCTCTGACAATGGATCAGATTGTGCATTAAATGCACTTGCTATTGATGAACCACTTGAATATGCAAGATTGTATCTTGATGGAACGATGCAAATGTGGGTAAATCGGTGATACCGTCTCTTCTTCACATAATTGAAATCATGAAAATAATACATTAGCAATAGAAAAACTAATCATGAAATCAATCTGTAAAATATACTTTTGCATACTCAAGGGATTTGTCCAAAAACTCCTGCAGCTTGTCCAAGTCGTTATACATGCCATGATTTGACTTTGGAAATTCAATGTAGTCATACATGACATTGTCCCTATCATATGCCTCCATCAAATAATACTTTTGGCTTAATGGCACACAATGGTCGATAAGTCCATATCCAATTAACGATGGAACGGAATCCTCATTTACAATACACGCCGGGGAAATATTCTGAATTTCTGTATCATAGTCCTCCAACTCTTTTCCCGTCATCATTTTGCAAAATTCCTCTTCTGAATCCAATCGGTCAACCTTCATAAGTAATGACCATTCAGATGGGGCAAAGTATGTAGGCGCAGCCAACTGAAAAACGAACTTGACCGGAATCGCAGAATTACCATTATATGCAAGATTCATCGCCAGCGTTCCACCCGCAGACACTCCGCAAGGTGCCATTCCTGCAATATGATATCCCAATTCCTCAGTCTTCTGCTTTATTGCCTTTACTGCATTTTCAATTTCTTCATTCATTAAATAGATTGATGCGTCCTTGCCCTGATTCTGCAACGTATAATCAACAGAAGCTGTAATGTACCCTTTTGTAGCGTAATATTTACACCAGCTTTCTCCGTCTTCTTTGGAACCGGAATTGAAACTGCCACCATGAATGAACAGAATCAAATACTGGTTTTCTGACTTATCTAAGCCTGACGGAATATACAGGTCATACTGATTCACGTTGTCATTCTCATAATCAAGATTACTATATATCTCACCTACACTTTCGTCCCATTCCACTTTTATCAGTCTTTCCGGAGCACTCCCTAATAACATAATCCTTATTAGGGCACTGATTAGAAATACGACAATAAATGTAATGACATATATTAAGATTTTGGTTTTCTTTTTCATATGATATTATCCAATAATAATTTGCCACATACTGCTCCTAATATAATGGCGATAATTACTATCACAAACAAAAATATGATATCTTTCTTTTTCATATCAATTCACCGGCATATACTTATTCAAATATTCATCAATTGATTCCATCCATTGTTCCGAAATCCTATCATCATTCTGAAGCCCATGTCCTGAATGTGGCAGCTCATAATATTTATAATCCACACCATTGTCTTCTAATGCTTCCTTCAATCTTAATGATGCCAGGAATGGCTGAACTTTATCGCACGTACCATATGCAACTACTGTTGGGATTGGATTCTCACTCACCCATTCTGCTGCGGATATTGGTTTCATTTTTTCTGTATAACTTCCGTTCTGTATCTCCTCCGGAGTAATCTCTACACCACCCATAACACTGAACAGATTTGCTGCTGCAATTCTTGATTCTTCCGTATTCTGATCAAGTCCATAAACACCCCAATCTTCAACATAGAAACAAGATGGGCCTACAGCTCCAAAAGTAAATACAACCGGTACCGGAGCATCCTGCGCATCTCTGTATGCATAAATCATTGCCAAAGCATGTCCAGCAGAACCGCCGGCTACGGTCATTTTATCAATGTTATAACCCCGATTTTTCGCTTCCTCAACTACTATAGGAATAGCTTCCTTAATCTCGTTGGACTGTAACAATACACTTGCATTGTTTGTATCGGTGCGGAGGGTATAATTGATACCGGCTGCAACATATCCTTTACTGCAAAGCCATGCAAGCATATTTTCATCGTCTGCCTTATCTCCGGATGTAAAACCACCTGCATGCAAATAAATAACCAATCCATAGGTATCCTTTGTCGAATCTTTCGGCAAATAAAGATCAAATTTGTTAGCCTCTTCATCTCCATAGGAAATATCTGTAATCTTTGTTCCAAGTTCTTCAGACCAGGTAGCTGTGTACTTTGTGCTCCATGCAGGCTTGATAGCAACCTTTGAAATCATCCCAGCAAAAAAAGCACCTATAAATATCAGAATACAAACCCAAATTGACACAATTCTTTTCTTTTTCTCCTTCTTTTCTTTACTTATTTCCATCATAAAATATTCCCTCCAAACAAGGTTCCTCCCAAGAGGAAATTCATAAATGCTCTAACTGCTAATCTTCCTAAAATGAATGCTACAATAACAATAATCGCAATAAGTATTACTCGTTTTGTTGTAAGTGACATCTCTTTCTCCTTCTCGTACTAATCATATTTTTTATCAATCAGTTCAACTCCATAATCAGACATTTTCCCCTCAATTGCATCTGTCAGCCATTCTGCAACAGATTTTTTTTGTTCTTCAAATGGTATCCATACTGCCGGGGTTGCAATGATTGTATGTGCTGTCATATTTCTCGGATCATCATACCACGGTACTCCATCCCAGATAAACAGGCTTACTCCAGCTTCTTTAAACTCAGGTATTGCCTCTTTTAGTATCTGTTGGAACTCATCCGCCTGCTTTTCATCCACATCCATAATTCCATCATCAAAATAATTCTGCACCTTTGCCAAATCACCATCTCTGGTTGAACAGTCAAAAAGAAGATGGATATCGTCTCCATACTTTTTATGTAATGAAGCAAAGCAGTCTAAAGTAAGATTGTTACTTACCAGTTTGTTGGATATCTCCTTTGGTGTCTGCCAGACATCGGTTGCAATACTATGCCAGTCATTATTCAGAAGTAAGGATGCATCTACAAGCACATTTTTGCTTTTTGCATCTGGGAAATAATTTGTAAACACATCATCAGCCAGCAGGGCAGCACCAAATCCTCCAGCACTGTACCCTGTCACAAGAACGGTATCTGCATCATTAATCCCTGCCTGTTCCATCACTTTTTTCATGGTCTCTGTATAATTCACATAACCATTATGATACAAAATCTTTTCCTTTCCATCGGTATCCGTATAATGAAATTCTCCAGTACCGGCATGAAAATCTCCGGTTGCGTAAGGGAAAAGAATAATGCTCCAGTCTTCAAAAGGACTTTCTTCTACATCAGATGCAATTCCACCCATATTCATAGTCAGATTTGCAAGCATATCAATGGCAACTTCCTTTGTATTGTAAGTATCCTCCCTTGCCATATCTTCATTGCAACTCACCCCACCGCCGGCAAAATAGATGAGAACTTTATTCTCACTTCCTTTTTTGAATAAAGCACGATACTTGTCACCTTCTGAAGTTTTCATTTCACTAGTTGTCACGCGATACCATTTTCCAATTTTGGGATCATCCTTTAACTTTGGATATTGCAATACAAATGCATAAACGATAATTCCAATCACAAGTATCACTAAAAGAATGATTCCTAATATTTTTCCTATCATTTTAAGTACTTTTTTCATGCTTCCTCCTTGACATTTTGATGGAACTTTTGTACCATCTATGTTGTAACAAATGTATCATCAATTTTTGCTAAAATCAAGCCATTCAAAAAAATGGCACAAAACAGGGAGATTTGTACCATCATGAATAATCAAGATAAGAACACTTATGTGAAACAACAAATTACAACTACATTATTGGAATTACTGAAGGAGAAAGAATTGTCCGATATCAATATTGGGGAAATAACAAAAAAAGCTCAGGTAAGCCGCAACTCCTTCTATAGGAACTATGCTGACAAAGAAGATATTATAAAAAAATATCTCTATCAGCTGCTATCCGAATGGGATAATGAATGGAAACAAAAAAACTCTGACTCGAATGCAGAATTATTCGGGCATCTTTTTATGCATCTAAAACAACATGGTGATACGATGATGTTAATCCAAAAGCGTGGATTATTCCATTTATTCAAAGAAAGCTATCTTACCCTTTGGGGACCTTCTGAAACAATGGATAATATGACCGCCTACACCGTTGTCTTTGTTGCCAACGGTATCCTCGGCTGGATTGAAGAATGGTTGAAACGTGGTATGTGCGAATCAGCAGAAACAATGAGCACTCTTCTTAGTATGCATGGGATGTTATAGGGAAAGATTTTATAATACTTTCAAAAGCAATTTTTATAACGTAACTTCATTTTCAAATGTAGAGATGATGGATGAACTAACTACTAAATACATAAATTGGTACAACTATATTCGCCCTCATTCACACAATAATTATTTAACACCAATGGAGGCTCGTTAAAAGTAGGTATTTATCGAACAAAGTGTTACAAAAAAGCTTGACCAGTATAATGTACCCTATGATTATAAGGAACTTTTATAAAATTAGATTGAACTTACCAGTAAAGTGTGCTATAGTAAGATAAAATTAAATATGGAGTGTTCAGGTGTCGGAGCAATCGAAAAATAGTAATAGATTGGCTCCGGTGAAAAGGGAAACAGGTGCAAATCCTGTACGAACTCGTCACCGTGATAGGGAGCAGGAGCCGCAAAATCACTGGGAAACTGGGAAGATGGCCGATGCTATGATTTTAAGCCGGGAGACCTGCCTGAACGCTGTACAGAAACGAAAGTTTCAGACCACGAGTAAAAAGGTTGTACGTTTGGATTTGTAAAATTGATAGAGACATTGATTTTGCAGATTTATTTGTGTGCGGCTCTTTCTCTGACAATGGATCAGAAAGGAGTCTTTCTTTTTGTATGCATTTTATCATTTTTTTGATGACTGCTGGAAAAATCATGGTTGGAAGCAAATCGTTTTTGGCTGCTTTATATTTGATTTGAAAAAGCAGAAAAACTGCAAAAAAAGAAAGGCTAGGTAAGCAAACATGAGAAGAAGAAATCTGGCAGTACTGGTATCCCTGTCACTGATGGGCACTATGAGCATGACAGGCTATGCAGCAAGTGAGAAGGAGACAACAACCGAGGCAGCAAGCACTGAGGCAGGATCAACTGAGGCAGAAAGTAAATCAGCAGATCAGGAAGCTGCTGATAAGGTTGCAGATCTGATTGATGCAATTTATGTTCAGGAAAGAAATGATAATACCGATGAGCAGTGTAAGGAAGCAAAGGAAGCGTGGGATGCATTGACTGACGCACAGAAGGAGCTTGTTGAGGGTGAGAACGCTGATCCGGATTACTTCGGAAGAGATACAGGTGATGCTTCTAAGGATGATCCGAGAAACGGTGATGAGATCGGTGAGAATGAGATTCTTGTTGTAAGCTTTGGTACTTCCTTTAATGACAGCCGTGCTGCTGATATCAAGGGAATTGAGGATGCATTGCAGGAAGCATATCCAGACTGGTCTGTAAGACGTGCGTTTACAGCACAGATCATCATCAATCATGTACAGGCTCGTGATGGCGAGTGTATTGATAATGTTGAGCAGGCACTTGACCGCGCAGTTGATAATGGTGTAAAGAATCTTGTTATTCAGCCAACTCACCTGATGCATGGTGCAGAATATGATGAGCTTATGGATGCAGTAGAGGAGTATGAGGACAAGTTTGAGTCTGTAAAGGTTGCTGAGCCGCTTTTAGGTGAGGTTGGCGACGATGCTACTGTAGTAAATGATGACAAGAAAGCAGTTGCAGAGATCCTGACAGCAGAGGCAGTTGAGAAGGCAGGCTATGATAGTCTGGATGCAGCAAAGGAAGATGGAGTTGCATTTGTATTCATGGGTCACGGAACTTCTCATACAGCAAAGGTATCCTACAGCCAAATGCAGACTCAGATGAATGACCTTGGATATGACAATGTATTTATCGGAACTGTAGAGGGTGAGCCAGAGGAGACTGCATGCGAGAATGTTATTGATGCAGTAGCAGAGGCTGATTACACAAAGGTTATCCTTCGTCCATTGATGGTTGTTGCTGGTGATCACGCAAACAACGATATGGCAGGTGAGGATGAAGATTCCTGGTTAAGTCAGTTTGAGGCATCTGAAAAGTTTGAAAGTGTAGATACTCAGATCCTTGGTCTTGGTGAGATCGAGGGTATTCAGAAGCTTTATGTAGATCACACTGCAAAGGTAATTGATGCAGAATAATCGTTAAGAAGACGAGAAAAAGAAGCCAGTGGGAAGCTAGGGAAGCCATCGGGGACAGGGCAATGTGGCACGAAATAATGTGCCACATTCTCCACGTCCCCATTGGATTCTCGATGGCTTAGGGCTTCTGTCCCCAATAGAAAACAAAGGATATAAGAGGTTATGAGAAGAAAACAAATCGCTGTGATTGGTATGCTGTTTATGACTTGTCTGGCATCGACTGGATGCGGACAGAAAAAGGAAAAACAGGAGTCTTCGACGGTAGCGAAGACTTCTACTTTTGAGACACAAGCAGAGACGACAAGTCAGGCAGAGGAAACGACAGAGAAGCAAACTGAAAAAGAAACAGAGAAAGAGACAAAAACGCAGGCGCATACAGAAAAAGATACAGAAACTGAGACTCAGACGCAGGTAGAGACGGAGTCCTCATCTCTTGAAGATGGTGTCTACATTGCTGATTTTAACACTGATAGCAGTATGTTCCATGTAAATGAAGCATGTGATGGAAAGGGTACTCTGACTGTAAAGGATGGAGAGATGACCATTCATGTTTCACTTACATCGAAGAAGATTTTAAATCTTTATTATGGTCTTGCAGCAGATGCTGCAAAGGAAGGCGCAAAGCTTCTAGATCCAACTACAGATAGTGTAACATACAGCGATGGAATGACAGAGGAAGTGTATGGTTTTGATATTCCAGTTCCGGCACTTGACGAAGAATTTGATGTTGCTCTTATTGGAACAAAGGGAACATGGTATGATCATAAGGTAAGCGTATCTAACCCAGAGCCAAAAGAGGATGATATAAAGAGCACAATTGACCTTGAAGATGGCACTTATACAGCAGAGGTTACACTTGAAGGTGGAAGTGGCAGAGCTTCAATTGAGTCTCCTGCTACGCTCACAGTGAAGGACGGCAAAGTGACTGCTTCAATTGTCTGGAGTAGTCCCAATTATGACTATATGCTTGTAAATGATGAAAAATATCTTCCAGTCAATACGGAAGGAAACTCTGCATTTGAGATTCCGGTGGCTGCATTTGATACAGCACTTGATGTGATTGCAGATACAGTAGCAATGAGCAAGCCACATGAGATTGAATATACGCTTACTTTTGATTCTTCTACAATCAAGACGGCAGAGTGATGAGAAGAAAAAGTTTACTTGTAGGTTGTGTACTGATCAGTACATTGATGTTATTTTCAGGATGTGGAACAGCACAGAAAAGTGATGGAAAGCAAAGCTTAACAAAAATAGAGTCAAATGCGAATGAGAGCACATCAGAAGATACAGCTAGCAAGCAGAATGTGTTGGGAGAGCCGACTGGCAGTATGGCTCTTTCCTATGCCGAAAATTTTTCAGTGGATTATTATGGTGATTATACCCTGTTAAAGACAAAGGACGGCACACAGATTTTGACCGTGCCAGAGGACAAGGATATACCAGATAATCTTGATGAAGATATTGTTGTACTAAAGCAGCCAGCGGATGGAATTTATCTGGTTTCATCAGCTGTTATGGATATGTTTCGAGAGCTAGGTGCGCTTGATTGCATCCATTTTTCTGGCCAGAAGGCAGAAAATTGGTATATTGATGAGGCAAAAGAGGCGATGGAGCAAGGAAAAATGCTCTATGCTGGTAAATATAGTAGCCCTGATTACGAATTGTTAGTCTCAAAAAAATGTTCACTTGCGATTGAGAACAGCATGATTCTTCATTCACCAGAGGTCAAGGAAATGCTTGTTGATTTTAACATCCCAGTGATGATTGAGTATTCAAGCTACGAGTCACATCCACTTGGCCGAGTCGAATGGATCAAATTTTTCGGTGCATTGACTGGAAAAGAAAAAGAGGCAGAAGAAGCATTCAAGAAACAGACAGAGATTGTCGATCAAGTAACAGCAAAGGAAAAGACCGACAAGACAGTTGGCTTTTTCTATATCACCTCAAATGGACTCGTGCAGGTGCGCCAGAGTAGCGACTATATTCCAAAGATGATTGAGCTTGCTGGGGGAAAATACATCTTTGAAAATCTTGGTGATTCAGATTCAAAACGATCAACAATGAATATGCAGGTTGAAGAGTTTTACAATGGCGCCAAAGATGCCGACTTTTTGATCTACAACAGTACAGTAGACGGTGGTGTGAAATCAATCAACGAACTCGTAAAAAAATGTCCGGTTCTAGCAGACTTTAAGGCAGTAAAAAGTGGCAACGTCTGGTGTACCGAAAAGGATGTCTACCAGCAGTCGATGTCAATCGGGTACCTGATCGAAGATATTCACAATATGCTTCAAGGTGCAGATGATAAAGAAATGAACTATTTGTATCGTTTGAACTAGTAAATAAAACATGGATGACAGAAATAAGGTTACTGTTTACGGATAAGATAATATTTACAGCATAGCCCGAAGGTGAATGGCTTTCATAACATGACGCGTGAACAGTACACAGCTTTGCCATTTTCAGAAAGGAGATTGCCTTACAATGGAACAAAAACGAAAAATAAGATGCATCATTGTATTTCTCCTTTTGGGAGGCTGTGTGGTGCTGCTTTGTGTATTAAATATCTGCATTGGAAGCGTTTCAATTACTGTTTTCGATATTTTGGCATCCATTCAGGGAAAAGCAGTTGAAAATGCCAGGATTCTGTGGGATATTCGTATGCCCAGAATGCTGGCTGCTCTGATTCTCGGAGGAGCGCTTGGCCTGGCAGGTTATCTATTGCAGACCTTTTTTCATAACCCGATCGCGGGACCGTTTGTTCTTGGTATTTCCTCTGGTGCAAAGATGACCGTATCGGTTGTCATGGTATTTTTGATGGGACAGGCTATTAGCGTAAGTTCTGGAATGATGATTGTTGCAGCGTTTGTCGGGGCAATGATTTCAATGGGATTTGTGCTACTGGTATCGCGAAAGGTCGACAGTATGGCTATGCTTGTTGTCGCCGGCGTAATGATCGGCTATATCTGCTCAGCCATAACGGAACTTGTCGTGACCTTTGCGGATGATGCGCAAATTGTTAATCTTCATAACTGGTCAAGAGGAAGTTTTTCAGGCACAACCTGGGATAATGTGACTGTGATGGCGGTCACTGTGGCAGTGACATCGTTAGCCGTTTTTCTATTGTCAAAGCCGCTTAGCGCATATCAGCTGGGTGAATCGTATGCGAAAAATCTCGGCGTGAATGTAAGGGGACTTCGCACGGCTATGGTACTTCTTTCAAGTATTCTTTCTGCGTGTATCGTGGCATTTGCAGGACCGATTTCTTTCGTAGGGATTGCAGTGCCGCATTTGGCAAAGCAGTTTCTTTCCAGTACAAAGCCGATCTTAATGATTCCGGCATGTTTCTTAGGAGGAAGTGTATTCTGCTTATTTTGTGACCTGCTGGCAAGAACAGTGATGGCACCGACAGAGCTTAGTATCAGCACAGTTACCGCAATTTTTGGTGCACCGATTGTACTTTGGATTATGATTCGCAGAAATAAAGAAAGAACGGCAGAGTAAGAGGAATTTAAGATGAGTGAAAAAGGATATCTTCAAACGAAAAAACTTTGCGTCGGCTATCAAAAGCACATAGTGGTAGATAATATAGAAATTTCTCTTGAACAGGGTGAGATTCTCACATTGATTGGTCCAAACGGTGCAGGAAAGTCAACTGTATTAAAGAGCATTGCCAGACAGCTTGAAACACTTGGCGGAAGTATTTATCTCGATCAGAAAGAACTATCAAGGCTGTCAGGACAACAGTTGTCACAGAGCATGGCAGTCGTAATGACACAAAAGCTTCGCGCAGAAAAAATGACATGTGAGGATGTAGTTGCGACAGGCCGCTATCCTTATACGGGGCGTTTTGGAATCCTTTCTTCGTCCGATTGGAAGGTGATAAAGGAAGCAATGGAATTGGTGCAGGTAACACAGATAAAGGATCTTGACTTTAACAAAATCAGCGATGGACAGCGTCAGCGCGTCATGCTTGCGCGTGCGATTTGTCAGGAGCCGCAGATTTTGATCTTAGATGAACCGACCTCCTATCTGGATGTGAAATATAAGCTTGAATTTTTATCAATTCTACAGGAAATGAAGCACCAGAAAAAGTTGACAGTCATCATGTCACTTCATGAGTTAGACCTCGCTGAGCGCATTTCCGATCAGATTCTTTGCGTGAATGGAACAACGCCAGAGCGTTTCGGAACACCACAGGAAATTTTTACAAAAGGATATATTTCGAAGCTATTTGGCATCTCGTCAGGAAGCTTCGATGAGAAAACCATGAATGCAGAGCTGCCAAAGCCTTGTGGAAAGCCATCTGTTTTTGTCATCGCCGGTGACGGGACCGGGAGAAACATTTACAGAAAGCTACAGCGAAAAAACATTCCATTTGCCACAGGCATTCTCTTTGAAAACGACCTCGATTATCCAGTCGCAAAGGCACTCGCCACCGAAGTCATCGCCACCGAAAGCTTCGAGCCAATCAAAGGTAAGAAGCTAGAAGCCGCGAAAGCCACGCTAAGTGAGTGCGACCACGTAATCTGCTGCCGACCGCATTTCGGCACCTTCGAGAAAGCCAATGAAGAACTTCTTTCCTATGCAAAGCAGTTGGGGAAAATTATAAAATAGTGGTGAGACTACAGTTCACGGCTAATTTAATACTTAAATCTAAACCCGAAGGTGAATGGATTTCACGAGCCGGACACTTGAAGCAGGTCTTTCAAAGTAATGTATGATAAGAAAGAACATAAAAGGAGCCTGCTGAGTTTGGTCCGGAGACGAAATCATTGCACCGAAGGGTTTTCGTAACATATATCCGTGAACTGTAATGCTTTCACAAAACTAGAAGGTGCCCCCAATGATAAACCTATTGACATGGTAGTTTATCAATGCTAAGATACCAAAGGCAGAGATAGAGAAACATGCAAAAGGAAAAGGCAGGAAAGAAATGTTAAATCAGTTTTCAAGAACACAGCTTTTATTGGGAAAAGAGGGAATGGATGCGCTTGTAGGAGCTAAAGTAGCCATTTTTGGCATTGGCGGTGTTGGCGGCTATGTGGTAGAAGCACTTGCAAGAAGTGGTGTCGGTTCTTTTGTAATTGTAGATGATGATAAAGTATGCTTAACTAACATCAACCGTCAGATTATAGCAACGAGAAAGACAATCGGAAAATATAAGGTAGAGGTTATGAGAGATCGTATTCTGGAGATCAATCCAGATGCGAAGGTAGAGATGCGCCAGTGCTTTTATTTGCCTGAGAATGCGCATGAATTTGATTTCTCTGAATATTCCTATGTGGTTGATGCGGTTGATACTGTTACAGCAAAGATCGAAATCATCATGCGTGCACAGGCGGCAGGTGTTCCTGTGATTAGCTGCATGGGTGCAGGAAACAAGCTTGATCCTACACAATTTCATGTTGCCGATATTTATAAGACAACGATGTGTCCTCTTGCAAAGGTTATGCGCCATGAGTTAAAAAAGCGCGGTGTCAAGAAGTTAAAGGTTGTCTATTCAACTGAAAAGCCAGTGCGTCCATTGGAAGATATGAGCGTAAGCTGTCGTTCTCACTGTGTATGCCCTCCAGGAACAGAACATAAGTGTACCGAGAGAAGAGACATTCCAGGAAGTGTTGCATTTGTGCCGCCAGTGGCAGGACTGATTTTAGCAGGAGAGGTCATCAAGGATCTGACCAAAGATACAATTGTTCGATAACTAGAAAATCCCGTCAGCTTTTTTGCTGGTGGGATTATTTTTTATCCCAAAGTCGCAAGCTCAAAAGTCGATCCTACTGATACGATAAGGATTTTTAAAGAAAAAGGAGTAAGTTATGAAGACAAACTATGTGCTTCCAAGTGAAATTGAAAAACACAGCTTTGAAATCATTAGAGCAGAATTAAAGGAACGAGGTCTTTCACTTGATCCGAATTTGGCACCAGTGATATGCCGCGCCATCCATACGACAGCCGATTTTGATTATGCGCATACACTTGTATTTTCAGAAGGTGCGCTTGATAAGCTAAAGGAACTTATAAAAAGCGGAGCATCTATTGTGACAGATACAAATATGGCATTGTCTGGAATCAATAAAAAAACATTAGCCGCCTTTGGATGTGAAGCAAAATGTCTTATGGCAGATGAGACAGTAGCAAAACTGGCAAAGGAGCAGAAAACAACGCGTGCAGCTGTCAGCATGGAGATTGCTGCTTCCTACCACAAACCTACTATCTTTGTGGTAGGAAATGCACCGACTGCGCTGATGAAGCTTTATGAAATGTACCAGGCAGGATTATATAAGCCAGCCTTTATAATAGGTGTTCCAGTAGGATTTGTGAACGTAGTGGAAGCAAAAGAAGAAATCATGGAGACTGACATTCCTTATATTATAAATAAAGGAAGAAAAGGTGGAAGCAATGTGGCAGCAGCTATCTGCAATGCAGTTCTCTATGAACTTTCTGGACGAAAATGCGTATGAGGTACGGATTTACGACAGGAAGCTGTGCGGCAGCAGCCTCTAAGGCAGCTGCCTACATGCTTTTGACAGGAAAGAAAAAAGAAACAATCTCTATTGTAACACCAAAAGGCATCGTGTTTGAGACAAAGCTGTTAGAGATTACCAGAAAAGAGAAAAGCGTTAGCTGTGCGGTTGAAAAGGATGGAGGAGATGATCCTGATATTACGACTGGTGCGCTTGTCTATGCAGAGGTAGCTTACACAGAACGTTCAAAAACGTCCCAGACAGAAAATTCTCTACAAGAAGAAAAACAAACAGAAACGACAGCACTCCATGCAACCGTCGAGATTGACGGCGGAATTGGCGTTGGCCGTGTCACAAGACCGGGCATGGATCAGCCGGTTGGAAATGCTGCAATCAATCATGTGCCGCGCCAGATGATTGAGTCTGAGGTATTAGAGGTTTGCCGCATGGCAGATTATAAGGGCGCTTTAAAGGTTATTATTTCTATTCCAAAGGGAGTCGAGCTGGCAGAAAAAACATTTAACCCACGCCTTGGAATTGTTGGCGGCATTTCTGTGCTTGGCACAAGTGGTGTAGTCGAGCCAATGAGCAGTCAGGCGCTTCTTGACACTATTCGTCTTGAGTTAAATATGAGACATGCGCAGAATAGTCAGATAGCGGCGGTCTCTCCGGGCAACTATGGACTCGATTTTATGAAAGAAACCTACGGCTACGATCTTGATGCTAGTGTTAAGTGCAGCAATTTTATTGGAGAGACAATAGATATGGCAGTTGAATGCGGATTTGAAAAAATGCTTCTTACCGGACACATAGGAAAGCTTGTCAAGGTTTCCGGCGGCATTATGAATACACATTCACGTGAGGCAGACTGCAGAGTGGAGCTTCTTGTGGCAGCTGGACTTCGCGCAGGTGTCAGCCGTGACAATCTGATGAAAATCTTGGACAGTGCGACAACGACAGAGGCAATTGCCTATCTGGAAGAAGAAAAAAAGACAAAGCCTGTCATGGACTATCTGATGGAAAGAATTATCTATTATACGAATAAACGTGCCGGCGGCAAAATGAAAATTGAATGCATACTCTACGACAACCAATATGGTGAATTGGCAAAAAGCGAAGGCGCAGAGAAATTTTTATATGAGCTGCAGCACGAAAATGTTACTGCTAACGGGACAACCATTTAGAAAACATAGCAGCCGCAAATGAGGCTGCGGATTGAGAGGAAAATATGGTATCATTTGTAGGGGCAGGATGCGGTGCTGCCGATTTGATTACAGTGCGCGGAATGCGGCTTTTGCAGGAGGCTGATCTTGTTATTTATGCCGGATCACTAGTAAATCCTGATCTACTTTCTTATACAAAGAAGGGATGCGAATGCTTAAACAGCGCCTATATGACGCTTGATGAGGTCATAGATGCATTGCAAAAGGGTGAAGAAGAAGGAAAGAAGATGGTGCGTCTTCATACAGGTGATCCGAGCATTTACGGTGCAATTCGTGAGCAGATGGACCGTCTTGAAGAGCTTGGAATAGGTTATGAGACTTGTCCTGGCGTAACGGCATGTTTTGGTGCGGCGGCAGCACTTAACTTAGAGCTGACAGTACCAGAAGTGTCTCAAAGCCTTATTATCACACGTATGGCAGGACGCACGCCAGTGCCAGAAAAGGAGAGTATTGAAAGCTTTGCTTCGCATCATGCGACTATGGCAGTTTATTTGAGTGCAGGTCATTTAAAAGAATTATCAAAGAGATTGATGGCAGGCGGTTACAGCGAAGATACGCCGGCAGCTATTGTTTATAAGGCAACATGGCCAGAGCAGCTTTGCTTAAAATGTACAGTGTCTACACTTGATGAAGAAGCTAAGAAGCATGGAATCAAAAAGACAGCAGTTGTTCTTGTGGGAGATGCGATCTCACCGTCCGACTATGCGCTGTCGTGTCTCTATGCGCCTGACTTTGAGACAGAGTACAGAAAGAAAAAGACAGAAGAGGCATTAGCATTAGATGGAAGAGGCAAGTAAATACATCAATATTATTAGCTTTACAGAAAAGGGAGAGGCTCTGGCAAAGAGGCTAAGCACATATCTTTTCCAGTCACAGCAAAAGGATCAAGCGGATTGCGAATGTGATAGAGATTTAATTAAGTGCATAAGTAAGTGCCGTGCATCAAAATCGTATTCTGCGATACGTTTGTCAGAGTGTGCGAAAGAAAGCTTTGAAAAAAAACAGGGAATGATTTTTATTGGTGCTGCCGGTATTGCAGTGCGCACGATTGCACCATTTTTAAAGGATAAACTGCATGATCCATTTGTTATTGTGATTGATGAAAATGGGGATTATGTTATTCCTATTTTGTCGGGTCATGTTGGACGTGCCAATGAGTATGCTCGTAAAATTGCCGCCTTTTTAAATGCACAAGCAGTAATTACTACGGCAACTGATGTCAGTCATTGCTTTGCTGCTGATTTATTTGCACAGAAGAACAACTATGTTATTCAAAATAAAGAAGGCATTGCTCGTGTCTCAGCAAAAACGCTTGCACATCAAAATGTGACAGTGCGCTGTGAAAACATGTTAGTGACGCTTTCTTTTGAGGGAACAGTACTAAAAGAAGAGAGCATTGAGCAATCAGAAAAAGAAAGTGAAAAAAAGCAGATATCAGATCAATCAGTGCCAGAAAAAGAGGCGGATATCATAATCTCTCCTTTTATACAAGATGGAAAAAAGGGTTCACTTTGGCTTGTGCCGCGCTGCATCGTGGTTGGTGTGGGCTGCCGAAGAAAAAAAGAGGCAGCTTTAATTAAACAGACAATTTGTGAGCGTTTAGCTCAAAGTGGTATTGCGAAAGAGGCAGTTTGTCAGATTACTTCAATTGACCGCAAAAAGGATGAGGCTGGACTTATTGAGACAGCAGCAGATTTTAATGTTGAGTTTGTTACATTTACTGAAGAAAAGTTAAGACAAGTGCCGGGAAATTTCAGCAGTTCTGCATTCGTTGAAAAGACTGTTGGAGTAGACAATGTATGTGAGCGCTCTGCAATGGCAGCAGCACCACAGGGAATACTTCTTGCGAGAAAGTATGCAAAAGATGGTGTGACTGTTGCTATTGCAATTCGTGGGTATCAGTTTGGGGGCAAAATACCTTTTGCCCCCAACATCGAAGATTTTTACTAACGCTTTCGCTAACGGTAAAAAAATAATAGTATTGAGATGGTTAAATATGAAAGGCAGGTTGTTGGTTTGAAACAAAAAATATATGTAGTAGGAATTGGACCGGGTGCACCTAAGATGATGACGCCCGAGGCAAGACAGGCACTTGAAGAAAGTGATGTGATTGCAGGATACCAAGTATATTTAAAGCTTCTTGGTGATCTGGTTCAGAATAAGAAAACAATTGCAACACCGATGACAAAGGAGGAGGAACGCTGCCGTCTTTGTTTTGAGGAGGCAAAAAAAGGATGTATCGCCTCTATTGTGTGCAGTGGTGATTCAGGCGTATATGGTATGGCATCTTTAATGTATGATCTTCTCCCAGAGTATCCAGACTGTGAGCTTGAAATTATTCCGGGTATTACGGCGGCAGTCAGCGGTGCAGCTGTTCTGGGGGCGCCTATTGGTCATGATTTTTGCGTGATAAGTTTAAGTGACAGACTGACACCATGGGAGGTAATAGAAAAGCGGCTGTCAGCGGCGGCAGACGGAGATTTTTGTATTGCCATTTACAATCCGTCAAGCAAGGGAAGACCAGATTATTTAAAGCGCGCATGTGAAATTTTGCTTCGCAAGGTTCAGCAAGATCGTATGTGTGGCTATGTACGAAATATTGGAAGAGAGGGTAGTGAATATAAAATTTGTACGCTTGAACAGCTTAAGGATGAACAGGTCGATATGTTTACAACTGTTTTTATCGGTAATTCTCAGAGCCATGTGGTGAAAGGAAAGCTTGTGACAGGACGTAATTATCATATAAATACTCATATGCAAAAGGAAAAATGAAAAAACAAAAGATTCATAAAAAGTAGGTGATTTTGATGAAAAAAGTGCTAATATTTGCCGGAACAACAGAAGGGCGCGAGCTTGCCGAATTGCTCGCTGATTCGAATATCAAATGCAGTGTATGCGTTGCAACTGATTATGCGCTTGAGCTTATGAATGATAAACGTCTTGATGTGCATTGCGGCCGCCTTACAGAAGAAGAGATGGAAGTGCTTATGAGAGATGGAAGCTTTGATATGGTAGTTGATGCGACACATCCGTATGCACAGATCGTATCGCAAAATGTCCGTCAGGCAGCAGATAAGGAGTCTATTTCGCTTATTCGTCTGCGTCGCAGCACAGAGAGTGCAGAGGAAGGTTTTGTATCATTTAAGACACATGAAGAATGCAGCGCGTGGCTGTCGTTTCAGACAGGAAATATTTTACTTACGACAGGAAGTAAGGATTTGGGCAGCTATGCAAAAAATGAAACAATTAAGAATCGCCTTTTTGTGCGTGTGCTTCCTGGAGAAGAAAGCATTCGTCTATGTACGGCAAATGGCATTACTGGGCGTCAGATCATTGCAATGCAGGGACCGTTTTCTGCGCAGATGAATGAATGTATTTTAAGGGAATATTCAATTGACTGGATGGTGACAAAGATAAGTGGTCATGCAGGCGGATTTGAGGAAAAGGTTGAGGCGGCTAAAAAGGCTGGTGTCGGAATTTGTGCTATTTTGCCGCCAGCAGAAAATGTGTGTGAGACAGAAATATCGGGCGATGAAAGAAAGTCATCTATGTACATATGTGAAAATGTATATGATACAGCAAAAAAGTTAGAGTCACTTTTAAAGGAAGATATTTTATCACAACGCAGGCGAAAAATAATTCTTTCTGGAATAGGAATGGGAAGTACAGATGGAATGACAAGAGAAGCTTATTATGCCTTTGAGGATGCAGAGGTTATATTTGGTGCAGAAAGAATGCTTGAGAATTTGCCAGGCAAAGGTGTAAAAGTACCTTATTATCGCGCGGATGATATTATTTCATATTTAATTGAACATCCACAGTACACGAAGGTAGCAGCTGCCTTTTCCGGTGACAGTGGCTTTTACAGTGGTGCACAGTCGATGAAAAAGGCACTTGATGAAGCGAATGAAAAAGGTATCTTAAAATCAGAGACAACAATTTTGCCAGGAATTTCATCTGTGAGCGCACTTGCAGCACATTTTGGTGTTTCATGGAATGATGCAGTTCTTGCAAGTATTCATGGAAGGCGTACAAATGTTGTAAATCTTGTGCGAAAGAATACTAAGGTATTTTTATTGTTGTCTGGGAAAAATGATTTTGAAATGCTTGTAAATAAATTTCGAGAAGCGGGGATAAATAATGTAAAAATAAGTGTGGGTTATCGTCTTTCCTATCCAGATGAAAGGCTCTTTACGTTTTATCTTGATGAACTTGAGACAAAGCTTTTTGATTTGCCAGAAGGAGTATATACATGTTTAATTGAAAATGAAGACTGCGAGGAGCAAATATTGACACCAGGAATGGATGATGAGATTTTTTCACGCACTAAGGTACCTATGACAAAAAATGAAGTCCGCGTGCTTAGCATAAGTCGTCTTGAACTGACAAAAAAGGCTGTCGTTTATGATGTGGGAAGCGGAACTGGCTCTGTAAGTGTAGAGTGTGCAAGATTGTCTCCTGATATTGTTGTATTTGCAATTGAACAAAAAGAAGAGGCTGCGAATTTAACAAAAGAAAATGCTGTTCGTCTTGGTCTTTCAGATCAGATCATGGTAATTAATAAAAAGGCACCTGAAGGATTTGAAGAGCTTCCGACACCGACTCATGTATTTATAGGCGGAAGCAGCGGCGCGCTAAGTGATATTTTGTCTGCTATTCAAAAAAAGTTAATAGTAAAAGAAAATACAAAAGGAGTGCGTGTCGTAATCAATGCTGTGTCGCTTGAAACAATTGCGCAGATTACAAAATTGATTCAGACGTATCCGGTTAAGCATGTGCAGCTGACTCAGATTCAGGCAAGCAGAGCGCATAAGCTTGGATCATATAATTTGATGCAGGCACAAAATCCAGTATTGATTGCATCATTTAATCTGCTGCCAGATGATAAGATGGAAGCAGATGAATAAAATTGTGAGGAAACAGTTACATGGAAAATACAAAAATAGCAAAAAAGGGGGCGCGTATTATGATTGCAGCGCCCCAAAGTGGGAGCGGAAAGACATTAATCACATGTGCATTGCTGCAGGCACTTAAGGAGAAAAATTATTATTTGGAGTCTTTTAAGTGCGGACCAGATTATATTGATCCAATGTTTCATAAGACAGTTCTTGGAATTCCCTCAAGAAACCTAGATCCGTTTTTTACAGAAGACAGCATAACTAGAATGCTTCTTGCTAAAGGACAGGACAGCCGTGATCTGGCAGTAATAGAAGGTGTTATGGGACTTTACGATGGTCTTGGCGGGATTCGTGAGGAAGCTTCATCATATGCACTTGCAAAAGCAACGAATACACCGATTATACTGACTGTAAATGCAAGGGGGATGGGACGCTCACTTTTGGCGCTTCTAAGCGGTTTTCTCCAATATGATACAGCTCATCTTATAAAGGGAGTAATTCTTAATCAGACGCCATCATCCTTTGCATCAGTGTTGGCAAAGGAAATTGAGGAAACTTTCCATATTCCGGTTGTTGCATCTTTTCCTGTTAGAGATGATGTGCGAATTGAAAGTCGTCATCTTGGTCTTGTTATGCCAACTGAATTAGAGGATATTCAGAAAAAAATTAAGACAGCAGCAGACGTTCTTACCGAGAATGCAAAGCTAGAGCAAATTTTTTCAATTGCGCAGAGTGCGCCTAAGCTTATAAAACAAAGTGACATATCTACTCCAGAAATAGACAGCCAGACTGAGCAAGCAAACTCGAAAAAGCCTGATTTACATTTAGATTCATCAGAATCAGAAAAAAATGAATCAACAGAGAATGTTTCAAGCATCCGTATTGGCATCGCAAGAGATGAAGCATTTTGTTTTTATTATGAAGATAATCTGGATCTGCTAAAATCACTTGGAGCAAAGCTTATATTCTTTTCTCCTATTCATGATGATACGTTGCCGAAAGATTTAGATGGAATACTGTTTGGCGGAGGTTATCCAGAGCTGTATTTAAAAGAACTGGAAGAAAATGAAAGCATGAGAAACTCCGTAAAATCAGCTATTGAAAATAAAATGCCGTCACTGGCTGAATGTGGAGGGTTCATGTATCTTCATGATACAATTTTTGATTCAGAGAAAAAACCATATAAAATGGCAGGAGTGATTCATGCATGCTGTATGAAAAAAGAGCGGCTTGTGCGCTTCGGATATCTGACATTAAACTCAAAGACAGACAGCTTTTTGCAAAAAGGAGAAACGATACGCGGTCATGAGTTTCATTATTATGACAGCGAGGATAATGGTGAATGTGCGATTGCAAAAAAGCCTGTTGGAACAAGAAGTTGGGAGTGTGTTCATGCAGGAAGTGATCACTGGTGGGGCTTTGCGCATTTGTCATATTATTCAAATCCAAAGTTTGCCGAAAAATTTGCAGAAGCGTGCCGCAGCTATAAAACAAATAAGATAGCCAAAAAGAAATGAGAAAAAAATACCAAAAATAAATATTAAAATAAAAACGCACAGCCATGAAGATTAAAATCATGACTGTGCATTTGTTTATCTGGTATCATAATGTTTCATACTCTCTTGTTACACCGCTCTTTTTTGCAGCCTCTGCGACAGCAGCAGCTACAGTCTGTGCAACAACCGGGTTAAATGCTTCTGGGATGATATAATCTGCGCGAATCTGATCATCTGGGATGATAGATGCAATAGCCGTTGCAGCAGCAAACTTCATCTCATCGTTAATTTCCTTTGCGTGAACATCAAATGTACCGCGGAAGATTCCTGGAAATGCCAGTACATTATTGATCTGGTTTGGATAATCACTTCTTCCAGTAGCAACAACAGCAGCGCCGCCAGCCTTAGCATCCTTTGGATCAATTTCTGGAGTTGGATTAGCACACGCAAATACAATAGCCTGTGGTGCCATAGTCTGAACCATTTCCTTTGTCAGAACACCAGGAGCGCTCACACCAACAAATACATCTGCACCGCGAACAGCATCTGCTAAGCTACCTTGTAAGTGCTTTTTATTAGTGATCTTTGCCATTTCCTCTTTAACTGGATTCATGCCTTTTTCGCGTCCCTCATAGATGATTCCAGTACGGTCACACAGTGTAATATCAGCAAAGCCGTAGGCAATTAACAGCTTGGAGATGGCAATTGCAGCAGCACCAGCACCGTTTACAACGATATGGGTTTCCTCAGGCTTTCTGCCTGTGAGCTTGCATGCGTTAATCAGACCTGCAAGAGTGACAACAGCAGTTCCGTGCTGGTCATCGTGGAAAATCGGGATATCACAGCGCTCCTTTAACTTCTTTTCAATTTCAAAGCAGCGCGGAGCGGAAATATCCTCCAGATTAACACCGCCGAAACTTCCAGAAATAAGTGCAACAGTATTTACGATTTGATCAACATCCTTGCTCTTAATACATAATGGGAACGCGTCTACATTACCGAATGCCTTGAACAGTACGCATTTTCCTTCCATAACCGGCATACCAGCCTCAGGACCAATATCGCCAAGTCCTAAAACAGCAGTACCATCTGTGACAACAAGACAGGTATTCCAGCGGCGTGTCAGACAGAAGGAAAGTTCAGGATCTTTCTGAATAGCAAGACAAGGTGTAGCAACACCAGGTGTATATGCGAGGGAAAGATCCTCGCTTGTTTTAACCGGAACGGTAGGAACGATTTCAATTTTACCACGTTTTTCATAGTGCATTTGGAGACTTCTCTCTCCATAATCATGTTTGTTAGCCATGACAAAAAACCTCCTTAGAATGATGTGCAATAATAAGATACCAGGGTCAAAAGCTCCAAAAGCCGTTCGTGCTTGCACGATTAGGTTTTTGAGCAATTCGTGGATATCATAGTAAATTGCTTTGTAATATTAAAATAACATTGAATGAGAGATAAGTCAATTAGAAACAGTTGGAAGTAAATGAGAAGATGTATCGTTACAATTTGCTTGCACAAACAAAGGTTTGCTAGTATAATTGGAAAAGGTAAAATTAACAAGGCAAAAGCAAAGAAATCTGTAAGCATGGGAGGTGGAGCTGGTGGCGATAACGCGAGAAAACATTGCTCATTTTTATGAAAAATATAAGGAAAATTTAAAGACAGAGGAAAGTGTCATCGAGCAGTTCACAAAGGCAGATACAAAGGAAAACTGGGTTGCTAATTTAAAGAAGAAATATCGCTCTATGAGACAGCTGTATATTGAAAATGAAGCACTGTTAAACTTGTATATACGTCCATTTACAGAAGGAAGAATGGAGCTGAATGATGAGCTAGCAGATGAATTTCTAAAGCAGATTCGTGATGCATCAGCGCAAGGGTATGAAGACAGTCTTTCTATGCTGGAGCTTGCAGAGGTTTTGGAGCAATATTTTCTTAAGCATGGAAAACGTGACAATTATATCTGGACGATTAATTTGTTGGGAGGCATTTATAATACCATGCCAGATAGACAGGACGGAGAAAAGGCAGCCTGGTATTTTCAAAAGATTCGTTCTTTTAAGGACTGTTATTTCGAGATTGAAAATGACGATGTCAGAAAGCGGATTATATATTCGTTTTATAATTATGCCATTGTAAAGATTAATTTTTCCATAATAGATCCTTTAAATCCAAATGAGATTGCTCAGGTAGTAGATGATGCGCTTGATTTTTATAATGATGAGCGTGTGCGAAGCTTAGAGGGTGATCGTTTTGATTTTGATGAGCTTATTACAGAACTTAATTATGATGTGTTTGGAAATTATGTGCTAAGCAATGAGCGCGAGACAGTTGATCCAGATATGTTAAAACGCGCAAATAAGGTACTTGGAGACTGCTATAAAGAGGCACTTAAGAAAAATCCAAATCCGTTTGAGATGCTTGATGAGATTTACTGTAATTATAGAAGATGTCAGTTCTTTTTGGGAGAAATCAACTGTACAGAGTTTCTTGAGGGCTACAAAGCATTTTGTGATTATGCAATTGCACATGATACAATGGAGCATGAAGATGGATTTACGGAGAGCCGTTTGTTCCAGGTTGCTATCAATCACCTTCCAAGTATTATAGATATTTTAAACCACTATGAGGCTGAATACCATGGCGATCCAGGTCTTAGAAAGAGCTGTGTGGACGAATATTTAAAAATGATTCGTCAGATTCCGCGAACAGGAAATTCTAATTTTGTAAATGATGTAGTAAGTCGTTCTGTTTGCCAGTTTCTTGAAGTACTGACGGCAAATGATGTGGATTCAACGACACTGATGAATGTTATGGTCAGCCGTGATGAGATTACATTGATTCACTCACAGATGGTGGGTCAAATTGCAGGACGCATTTTGACAAGTATATTTGAAAATAAGCCAGAGCTTTTAATAGGTTCATTTGACTGTGAATCGCTTGTAGAAGTCTTGGAAAAACGAGATCAGATTGTAGATTTTATGTCTCAGGCATGTAAAATTTTTGATGTTGGAAAGTTGCAAAAGGCAAATATTGTAAACAAACAATCAAGAAGTCTCACAAAACGTGAGCTGCAAAGTATTTATGAGCATCCAAAATCTGGCGCAAAAATGCTTGAGCGTATTCCGTCTCTGAATCGCTTTCATGACATTGTGCTTGGTCATCACAAGTCATGGGATGGAAAGATGGGCTATCCATCAGATTTTGATAATACAGTTTCGAAGGATCGGCTTTTTATAGAGCTTGTACATATGGCAGACTGCATGGATGCTGCTACTGATTTTATAGGACGAAGCTACAGAGGTCAGAAAACTTTCGATAAATGTTTGGAAGAGTTTATGCAGGGCAGAGGTAGTGTTTATGCCACAGAAATAGTGGATTTGATTGAGCAGGATAAAAAGCTTCAGTCTGATTTAAGACATTTGCTGACTGAGGGACGTATTCAGACTTATTATGAGATCTATGGAATGGTACTTGACCAAAACGATGCCGCAGAGGAATGGTATGAGAACCTGAACAATGAGCTTAATACAACAGTAGACGAAAAAGAGCAGCTGATCAATATGCTTCATGAAAGCAATAAAGAAAATCGCGATTTTGTCACGGCGATGGTTAGAAAATCACTTCTTACCCTCTATATCGATATGCGAAATGGAAAATGTAAGGTGTTTTCAAACAGTGGTGCAAAGCTGTTTGAGCATATGCCAGACGGATTATATGAGACATTTTTAAAGAAATATTTAGAGCCGGCTGTTTTGCCCGAAGATTGGGAGAAACAGCGCTATAAGCTTAGACTTTCTGAATTGATACACATGTTTGTAAAAAATGATGGCAATTATGAGTGTGAGCTTAGAGTGAAGATGGAAGGTATGTACCGTTGGGTTCGTGTTGAATGTATGCAGATCAATGAAAGCAATGCCATTCCGCGCACAATGGCAATGATTCTGACAGATATTCATGAGACGCACAGCCGCAGTGATCAGGTAGCAGATGCATTAAAGGATGCATATCACTAAGCAGTAGAGGCAAATAAGGCAAAAAGTCTGTTTTTAAGCAGTGTGTCGCATGACATCAGAACACCAATGAATGGTATTATCGGAATGACGCAGATTGCACTGCAGCATCTTGATGATCCAGATAGGGTTGAGGATTGTCTTCGAAAGATTGATGAGTCATCAAAGCATCTGCTTGAATTAATTAACGAGGTTCTCGATATGTCCAAAATTGAGAGTGGAAATACTAGTTTGAACAACGAACCAACATACCTGTATGATATGGCGAAGATGTCTGCGGATCTATGTGCAACACAGATCGAAAAGAAGCATCATCATTTCACGCTTGATTTATCTGGATTGACACAGGATTATGTGCTTGCAGATCCAGTGCGTCTGCGCCAAATCTTTGTCAATTTGCTTTCAAATGCAATTAAATATACACCGCAGGGAGGCAATATTTTATTTAAGGCACAGACACTTCCAATGGGGCAGCAAGAAGAGGGCTGCTATCGCTTTATTGTTAAGGATAATGGAATTGGAATGTCGGAATCATTTTTACAGCAGCTTTATGAGCCGTTTGCGCGAGAAGATAATTCAATGACTAATGTAGAGCAGGGAACAGGTCTTGGTCTTTCAATTACGCAGTCTATAATTGCAATGATGGGCGGGACAATTGAGGCAAAAAGCCGACCGGGTGAGGGAACATGCTTTATCGTTACACTGCGTTTTACACGCCTTAAAGAAGATAACATGCAAAAGCAGGAAACTGCGCAGTCAGAAGATAATGTTTCTTTTGAAGGCTTTCGTGTACTTTTAACGGAGGATAATGAATTAAATAGAGAGATTGCCTCGGAGCTGTTGTCTGATATAGGTCTTGAAATAGAGATTGCTAAAAATGGAAAAGAGGCTGTCGAAAAGGTGATGATGAAACCAGATCATTATTATGATTTGATTTTTATGGATATTCAGATGCCTGTTATGAATGGCTATGAGGCAACAAGAGCCATTAGAAGTCTTGATAAGGAGTATGCAAAAAATATTCCGATTATCGCCATGACAGCAAATGTATTTCAGGATGACATCATGAAGGCAATAGAGAGTGGCATGAATGAGCATGTCACAAAGCCAGTCGATATGAAACTTGTGTGTCGCATACTGCAGAAGTGGTTGAAAAAATAGTCTTGTGATTACTGTTTGAATATGATATGATACTGATATACAGGTTCTGTGCAGACAAAAGTCAAACAAAACACAGACAAGAAGGGAGAACCAATGGGATTTTTAACAGGTAAGACAGCCATCATTACAGGAGCAGGACGCGCTGTTTTAAGTGATGGAAGATGCGGTTCCATCGGATACGGAATTGCAACTGCTTATGCAAAAGAGGGAGCAAATCTTGTAATTACAGGACGTAATGTAAAGAAGCTTGAGGACGCAAAGGAAGAATTAGAGCGTCTTTATGGAATCAAGGTTTTGATCATGCAGGCTGATGTCAATGCAGGTGCTGACAATGAGGCAGTTGTAAACAAGGTTGTAGAGGAGACTGTAAAGGAGTTTGGCGGTATTGATGTGCTGATCAACAATGCACAGGCATCTGCATCTGGTGTTACAATTGCAGATCACACAACTGAGCAGTTCAATTTGGCAATGTATTCTGGTCTGTATGCTGCATTCTATTATATGAAGGCTTGCTATCCGTATCTGAAGGAGTCAAAGGGTGCCGTCATCAACTTTGCATCAGGTGCAGGTCTGTTTGGAAATTATGGACAGTGCGCATACGCAGCAGCAAAAGAAGGTATCCGTGGCTTATCTCGTGTAGCAGCTACCGAGTGGGCAAAGGACGGAATCAATGTAAATGTAATCTGCCCGCTTGCATGGACTGCACAGTTAGAGCAGTTTGAGAAGGCATATCCAGACGCATTTAAGGCAAATGTAAAGATGCCGCCGGCAGGTCATTTTGGTGATGCAGAGCTTGAGATCGGCCGTGTTTGTGTACAGTTGGCATCCCCAGATTTCAAGTATATGAATGGTGAGACTCTTACACTTGAGGGTGGTATGGGTCAGAGACCATAATAAGCGAAAAAATTAGTAATTAAAAGTGCAGCGACCTAAAAGGTGCTGCACTTTTTTGTAGCCAAAATAAATATTTTATGGTAGAATCAAGTTAATAGTGCGATAAATAAAAATACGTACCAGAAATGATACACAGCGGAGGAAACAGGTATGGAAGCAGAATATCAGCTGACAGCAGAAGAAGCAGAAAAAGAGATGGAACATTTAAGAAAAGTATTTACAATTGTTCGTCTTGTAGATGCAAATGGGATTCAGTGTTTGGCATCAGGAAAGCCTTCATCAAAAAATGAATGTTCCTGTTATTGTTTCTGGGGAAAAAACAAGCCTTGCGAGAATTGTATTTCAGCGATTGCCTTTCGTGATAAGGCAGAAAAGACAAAGCTTGAGTTTTTAGACTCTGTGCTTTATCAGGTGTTTTCAAAATATGTGGAAATTGATGGTGTTCCGTATGTAATGGAAATGCTTAAAAAGTTAGATTTAGAGACACTGATTGATAAAAATGAGAGTGATAGGCTTGTAAATCAGATATTTGGTCTTGATGACAGGATATATAGTGATGTCTTAACAGGTGCATATAATAGACGTTATTACGAGGAAAACTTAAAGACATCAGTTAATATACAGGGCGTTGCAATGATCGACATTGATGATTTTAAGATTTATAATGATACGTTTGGTCATTCGGCAGGCGATGCCGCTCTTAAAACAGTTGTAAAACAGATTAGAAGTTGTGTTAGAAGTACAGACAGCATAGTGCGTTATGGAGGCGATGAGTTTTTACTTCTGATTCCAGGAATTGATGAGGATACATTTGTCAAGAAGCTTCGAGAAATTAGAGAGCGCGTATTTTTAGCAGATGTTCCAGGCTATTCAACTATACATCTGTCTGTTAGTGTTGGAGGTTTGTTCTGCTGCAATGAGATGCTTGAAAAGGTAGTGGAAAAGGCAGATCGTCTGATGTATCAGGCAAAAAATCAAAAAAATACAGTAGTAATGGAAAAAGGAATTGTAGACGCCAATGGAAATACAGATCTGGTAAAAAAAGAAAAAGTGCGTCAGCAGATTCTAATCGTAGACGATTCAGAAATGAACAGAGAGATTCTTTCTGATATGCTCGATAATGATTTTAGAATTTTAGAGGCTGAAAACGGTGAGGAATGTCTGCAGCTGATAGATCAGTATGGAACGGGTATTTCTGCTATTCTTTTGGATATTGTTATGCCAAAGATGGATGGCTTTGAAGTGCTTAATGTTATGGAACGTAAGCATTTAATCGAGGATATTCCTGTCATTATGATTTCAAGTGAGGACTCCGATGTGTATGTGCGTCGTGCATATGAGCTTGGCGTATCAGATTATATCAGTCGTCCATTTGATGCAAAGGTTGTCTATCAGCGTGTATTTAATACGATTAAACTCTATGCAAAGCAGCGCAGATTATCTGCACTTATCGGTGATCAAATTTATGAGAAAGAAAAGAACAACCGCATGATGATTACGGTTCTTAGTCATATTGTGGAGTTTAGAAATGGCGAGAGCGGTATGCATGTGCTTCATATAAATCGACTGACAGAAAAGATTCTTGAATGTCTCGTTCAAAAGACAGATCGCTATCACTTAAGCTATTCTGATCGATATTTAATTACAACAGCGTCAGCTTTGCATGATATTGGAAAAATTGGTATTGATGATAAGATTTTAAATAAACCAGGAAAGCTTACAAAAGACGAATTTGAGATCATAAAAACGCATACATTGATCGGTGCGCGAATGCTTGAGGAGATGGAGGTCTATAAAGACGAACCGCTTATAAAGATGGCCTATCAGATTTGCCGCTGGCATCATGAGCGCTATGACGGAAAGGGATACCCAGATGGTTTAAAGGGTGACGATATTCCTATAAGTGCGCAGGTGGTTGCAATTGCTGATGTTTATGATGCACTTGTGAGTGATCGTGTCTATAAAAAAGCATTTTCGCATGAAAAAGCAATGGAAATGATTCTTGCCGGAGAGTGCGGAACCTTCAATCCGCTATTACTCGAATGCTTAACCGACATTCAAGATACATTGCAGGATGAACTGAGCGGGGGGGGTATAACGCAATCTTCTGAGCAAGAAAACTAATTAGATTAGAGAAGCAGCAAAGGAGGCAACTGGCTTGAGAATTGCAATATGCGAGGATGATCCGCTGCATGCACAGCTTCTAGTTAAGATGATTGCACATTGGCAAAAGACAGAGGAAGGTCAAAAGGAAACCGTCAAGACAGAAATCTTTTTGTCGGCTGAACAGCTTTTGTGTAGCAAAGAAGAATCATTTTCATTTGATTTGGCATTTTTGGACATTGGCTTAAAGCAGATGGATGGACTAGAGTTAGCAAGGCATCTTCGAGCAGAAAACGAGCAGATCATACTTGTCTTCACAACAGCAGATGCATTGTCTGCGGCAAAAGGGTATGAGGTCGATGCATTTCGATATTTGGTCAAGCCGCTTCATCTAGAGCAGGTAGAGGAGGTTCTTTCGCAAGTTTGTCAAAAGCTTCAAAAGAGCAAAAAAGATGCATTGGTTGTCATGTATGATGGGAAAATGCATCGAATTTGGAAACAGGATATCCTCTTTTTGGAGGCAAATGGTCATTATGTGGAAATTCATACGCAGGAAAAAGTAGTGCGTGTGCGGGTAAAACTGGATGAGTTTGAAAATCAATTTTCAGGATTAGGATTTTGTCGTTGCCACAGAGCATTTCTTTGCAATTTGTATTATGCAGAGCAAATAGACAGAGATACGATTTGGATGACAAATGGTGTTCAAATTCCAATCAGCAGAAGTAGGCAACGAGAGGTGAACGAGTGCATGATTTCATATTACTTAGGTTGATACAGATCATATTTGGCTGCTTTTTTTCAGCAAGATTTGGTTGGAGCAGCCGCAAGGACTATAAAAAGAATCTTGCAAAAAGTGGCATCTGGATGATTTTATATCTGTGTCTGTTTTTTCTTTCAAAGAGATTGTTTTATGATACCAATTTGCAGCTTATCTTTTTAATTGTAAGCAATGAAATCTTGTTGTTTGCAAGTAACTGTATTCAAACATTTCGAAAAAGAGAGAAAGGAAAAGGATGGGAGCAAGAAAAACAGCAAAAATCAGTTGAGCGAGTTGTATTTTCCATTCTAGCGATTATTGCAGTGGCAGTTGCGATTGTTATCTGGATCGGAAGGAATATGGCAGATACGCCGGTTACCTTTTTTAATACGTTGGTCGCAGTCATACTGCTATTGATCAATGTCGGTGTATGGAAGCTTGTTTCTGTATTTGAAAAGTCAAAGAAAGCACAGGAAGAGCTTACCATCCAAAACCAGCTTGCAACAGTTCAAATTGAGAGCCAGCAGGAAATTCGGGCAATGTATGAGCAGATGCGCGCATTAAAACATGATATGAAATCTCATCTGTATACGGTATCTGGTTTATTAGAGCTTGGCGAGTATGAAAAGGCGAAAGAATATATAGGTCAGATGGAAAGAAGTGCAAAAGAGGGGGATTTTGTGCAAACAAAAAATCCAGTCATTGATGCACTTTTGATGAGCAAACGTGCAATCGCCAGTAAGGAAATGATACAAGTAGAAATGACTGCAAATTTGACTGCAGAACTTTTGATTCGAGATTATGATCTGACGATTATGCTTGGAAATTTGTATGACAATGCAGTTGACGCATGCAGAAGAATAGAAAAAGACAGCAGATGGATTCGGATTCAGCTTGTGAGCACACTGTCTGATTTTATGATTGTGTTTAAAAATCCGGTGGCGAAAAATCAATCGGAAAATCGTGATTGGAAAAGCACCAAGTCAGATGGAAATTTGCATGGGTATGGAATCAAAAATATTGATAAGACTGTGGCTCTGTATGATGGATATTGTAGTCGAACCATAGAGAACGGCGTTTTCAGTTGCCAGATACGAATGCAAAATCGAAAATTAAGTTAATGGAAGTTGAGAATGTCTTAGAATTCATTGTTCATTGCAATTTGTGCCAGATTCGTATCCATTCATGCCTAAACCAAAAAGAAAATAAATAAAATACTATAATAGCGGTAAGAACATCGAAATGTAAATTGGAAGGAGGAAAAAACATGAGATGGACGAGCCGCTTTTTTTTACGCGATAAAGCGATCAGTATGGTATTTGGCTTGATTTCGATCATTCCACTGGGGGCCACAGTATTTTTTTCAGCTTGTAAAATGAGTGGTTTTGAACTTTTGTACAACCTGGTTCGGATTCAGTATCTAATTAATTTGGGCTGGATGGGAATGACAATCGTTTTTATGAGAAAGGCAGAGGCAAATGACCTGCGTGACTGCATTGATACTTGCACAGAAAGTCATTTCTTTTTTGAACGATCCGCTCTGATATGGATTCTTTTTCTGTGGATCATATGGAATGTGACAGCAGTGCTACTGTTTTTGATAGGTTCCTATCAAAACGATGCGATCATTTGCATTTTTGAGAATTGGTTCTGGAGAGGATATCTGATTAATATTTTACTGCCGCAGCTCATTTGCATTTTGGTAGCAGTCGCTTTTGTGCTAAGTGAACATCGAATCGCTGCAGGGGTTATGCTTATTTTTTATCTTTTTTTGGTCAGCTCATTTCGAGAACAGATCGTGTGGCAAAAGACGAATGTGCCTGTGTTTATCTATGCTTGGAATGTATTTCAAAAGTTATTTCATATTTTTTATCAAAATGCTGAGTGGAGCCCAGATGTTCAGTACGGACTTCAGACAGAAACGAGTCGCTTAGAATTAGAGATAGGGTGGATTTTACTAGTAGCTTCCATTGGAGCATTTCGAATGAAAAAACGATGTTCTATTTTTAAAAGAAATCGTTTTCGAGTCGTGATTGGCTTCATTGGAACTTTATTTTTTGCATTGTCACTTCGTCCGGCATCCGTATATCGACTAACACAAAATTTTGACGGTGCATTTGCCGATCGCTTGTATTACAAAGAGTCTTTGGCAAATGAAAAGAGAGAACTTCAGGACGGTGAAGATGAGATCGCAAAAAAAATAAATCAACAGATAGAAACAAGTTTAGACGAACAAAAAAGTCGCACTTGGCAGGTAAAAGCCTATGAACTGACGGTCAATCTGGGACGTATGCTTGATGTGGAGGCAGTGTTGACGTTAGATGCAGAGGCTGATACAAAATTTTGTTTTACTTTGTATCATGGATATCAGGTTAAAAGCGTAACATCTCTGACAAAAGACGTATCGGTATCATTTACTCAGGGGAAAGATTTGCTTGTTGTGCAAACAGATCGACCGACAAATCAGCTGAAAATTTTGATTTCGTATTCTGGCTATGCAAACCGATTTTATGCAAATTCGCAGGCTGCTATGCTACCTGGTTGGTTTGCATGGTATCCGATGGCTGGCGATCAGGCTATTTTTGAGACTTATCAAGACTGGGGAAATGGTGGAGGAGCTGGTTACAATCCATATGCAAGGACGGATCACTCTTATATTTGCCTTCAAACCAATCAAGAAGTTGCGACGAATTTGAAAAAAGTGTCATCGACAGGAAAGCGGACAAGATATGAAGGAATGGCAAATGCGATCACAATCGTATCTGGAAATCTTTATCTTACAGACAAAGAGATATTAGAAGAAAAGAGTACAAGAGTGGTAGATTTGTTGTCTGCAAAATTAGAAAAAGATACAACTTTGGCACAGTATACATCCGATATAACAGCACAGATGGAGAAAGCAATCACAATTGCAGAGCAATATACAGGAGAGGATTACTCAGACTGGCGAGACAAAAAAATTTTGCTTGCATCTGAGGATTTGTGCAGAAATGATTTTAATAATGAGATTGCTGTTTTTGACGATTCGATTCTCATTGCAGAAAATCGAGCAGAGGCATATTCGCTTCTCACATATTTCATTCTTGAAGACCGCAGTCTTTCTTGGCAGAGAAAAAATTCAAGTATTATCTCAAATTGTTTATTAGACCAATATTTCGAAGCAGATCCATCCGATACGCTTCAAGAACTCATAGAAAGTCTGGAAAGAAGAATCGAGTTTGAAACGGGTGATGTGGATTGTAACAGTGAAGTAACAAAGAAAGAAAACGAAGATTTGGTTTTACAGGATTTTTTGGAGGTTGCCAAAAGGTGTCTTAGTGAGAAAAAGGCAGAAACTTTTTTACAGAGGCTTGTCGCCTACGAGAGAAATCCAAAGTTATATGAAAGTGACGAAGCATTTTTGAGAACAATTTCTGAAATGTAGAAAGAAGGTGCGCTATGATCAAAATACAAAATTTAACAGCTGGTTACGGGAAAAAGATTATTTTATCAGATATCAATTTGGAATTAGAAAATCAAACCTACGGAATCATTGGTCCAAACGGATCCGGAAAAACAACGCTTTTTCGTGTGTTAACAAACAATTTAAAAATTCGTTCTGGAAGCATTTTGTTTTCCAATAAGAAAGTGCTAGTTGGAAGAAAAAAATGTCAGATCGGATATCTTTCGCAAAAATTTGGCTGTATGCCACAACTGACAGTAAAGGAACAGCTGCAATATTTTTGCTATTTGAAAAAGATTCCTGCATCGGAAGAAAAATACGAAATTTCTCGTGTGCTTGATGCTGTTCATATGAGCGAATTTGCCAATCAGAAGTGCAAAAAATTATCGGGAGGCATGGTAAGAAGAGTTGGCATTGCTCAGGCAATTTTGGGGAAACCGCAATTCATTTTGTTGGATGAGCCGACAACTGGTCTTGATATCGAGGAACGCTGCCATTTCTATCAAATTTTTCATCAATTAGAGGGTGTTTGTCCGGTGCTTGTTTCATCTCATATCACAGAGGATATCGTGGAAGGTTGTACCAATACGATTATCTTAAAAACTGGAACGATTCTACTGCAAGAAAAAACAGAAAAAATAAAGCCTAGTTTAGAGGAGGTGTATCTGAAATGTATGCGTGGCATCTAAAGAAAGTCCAAATCAAGCATATGCCAATTCTTTATTCCGCTTTTCTTATCATTGTGTTCGTACTTTGGAACTATCTGAAGCAAATACCAGATACGGCATCAGAAGAACAATTAAAAAGTGCATTTTTGCTTGCACAGGCCACAGGGATTTTTCTTTTGATCGGGTGTCAGATATTGGATTTAATTGTATTTTTTGAGCGAGGGGCGAGGGCAATTACGGCAAGCTACCAGAAGCGTATTTTCTTGTGGGATGTTTTTTCTTTTGTATTCTTTTTGCTTGTAGTTTCGCTAGTTGTCATCCGTTTTTGTATAATAAACGAGCAATGTGCAAATGGATGGTGTGTGATGATTCTTCAGTTGGTTTTCATGCGCATGCTGATTTTTACATTGTCTTGTACAAGACTTTCCATATTGGGGGCTGTAGCAGTTGGTCTTGCACTTACTGTGGTTAGCTGGTATCAGAGTACATTTTTAGGAGATGAAAAAGGGCTTCTTGTCTGCAGTAGCTTGCCAAAGAATGTAAGTCTGGTGTGGTATCAAATTTGGGGCGTTTTGTGTTTGGTACTACTGGTTGGAAATCTGATAAAGCTTTACAAGTAAAAATAGATTCAAAATCACATTGACGAACGCCTAAACGTACGTTATAATAAAGAAAAAAAGAGGTGATATTATGACAGCAATTACAGCGACAAAGGCGAGAGAAAATATCTATCAATTGATACAGGATGTAAATGTAAATAGTACTCCAGTGACGATTACCAATACCAGAGGAAAAAATGCAGTTTTGATAGGTGAAGAGGATTGGAAGGCAATAGAAGAAACATTGTATCTGATGTCTATTCCAGGAATGACAGAGTCTATCATTGAAGGAGGAAATACGGATATTTCGGATTGTCTTGATGAATCAGAGGTGGATTGGTAATGTACAGAATTATTTACACTAAGCAAGCAGTAAAAGATATAAAAAATCTGAAAGCGTGCGGATTGGACAAGAAAGCCAAAGAATTGATCGAGATTATGAAAAAAAATTCGTTTCAAAATCCACCATCATATGAAAAATTGGTGGGAAATCTGCAAGGATATTGTTCAAGAAGAATTAATATTCAGCATCGGATCGTATTTCAAGTGATAGAGGAACCAAATATACATGAAGGTATTGAGTATGAAGGATATGTAAAGATTATCCGTATGTGGACTCATTATGAAAAATGACAATAAAAAGTTGTGAGTATAAAAATATGAGCAGGATAATCATTCGCAGCAAGATTGAAAAGCTAACTATGTGATAACACAAAAAGAGGATGACTTTAGATAAGGAGGAATCACTACCATGAATCTTCGAAAAAGAGCACTGGTAGGCTCACCGTCTACCGAGGCAACAGACAGAGAAATTGAGAATCGAAAGCTTGTCAGAGAGGCAGCAGCAGAAAGCTTTGTTCTGCTAAAAAATGAAAACAATTTGCTCCCACTTGAAAAAGGCACGAAGCTAGGCTTGTACGGGGCAGGTGCAGTTAAGACAGTTAAGGGTGGAACTGGCTCCGGTGATGTGAATGAGCGTGACAGCGTGAGTATTTATCAGGGACTGTCGAATGCAGGCTTTGAGATTACCAGTAAAGATTGGCTTTCTGGCTATCAGAAAACGTATGAAAAGAGCCGAGAGGACTGGAAGCAGAGCATCATTGACAAATCCGTAAAAGAAAATATGAATGTTGTGATGGCTTATTTTGCTACACCATATCATCTTCCGGCTGGAGATCCGATTCCAGATTGTGCAAAAGAGGATGGAGCTGACACAGCGATCTTTGTTTTAAGCCGTATTGCAGGAGAAGGCACAGACAGAAGAGATGAGGAGTTAGATTATTATCTATCAAAAGATGAGCGTGCAATGCTTGACCAGTTGTCTGCATGCTACAAACACATTATTCTTTTGCTCAATGCAGGTGGAATTGTGGATCTATCATTCTTAGATGAATATCCAAAGATTGAGTCTGTAGTAAATGTTTTGCAGCCAGGCCAAGAGGGTGGAAATGCAGTGGCTGATGTGCTGTGTGGCAAAAAGACACCGTCTGGAAAGTTAGCAGATTCGTGGGCGATGGATTATAGCGATTATCCGAGTGCGGAAACCTTTAGTTTTAAGAGTGGCGACGTTTTTCATGAGGAGTATAAAGAAGGCATTTATGTCGGTTACCGCTATTTTGATACATTCGATGTTCCAGTGAGATATGGTTTTGGATTTGGCTTGTCATACACTACATTTTCTATTAAGACGCAAAAAGTAACGGTTTCAAATTTAAATTCTGAAAATCCAGTACTGACAGCAGCGGTAGAAGTAACCAATACAGGAGTTACCTACAGTGGAAAAGAAGTCGTTCAAATTTTTGTCTCCTGTCCTCAGGGCAGTCGTGTAAAAGAGTATCGCCGTTTGGCAGGTTTTGCGAAGACAAAAGAGCTTGCACCGGGTGAAAAGCAAAGTCTGTCGATCACTTTCCCATTATATCAGCTCACTTCCTATGAGGAAGAGACTGCGTCATGGGTGCTTGACGGTGGAAACTATGGAATCTGGGTTGGAAATTCTCTTTCAGATGCAAAGCTTTGTGCGGTACTATCATTGGATCAAAGTGCAGTGATGGTTTCTGGAAGCAATATTTGTAAGAAGCAAAGAGAGCTTGCAGAGATCACACCAGATCAGGCAAAGCTTCTTGAAAAGCAGAAGGCTTGGGAGGCAATTGCAAAAGAAGAAAACCTTCCGAATTTACAGATTAAATCAGATCAGATTCAGACAAAGACGATTTCTTATGATGCCGATCAGGAAGCCTTTATTGGCAGAGCAAAGGAAATTGTAGAAAATATGACAACCGATCAATTGCTTCTTCTTGCGACAGGCGATATCCGTATGGGACAGGGAAGTGCAATTGGAAATGCTGGACAGAGTGTGCCTGGTGCAGCAGCAGAGACCACTTCTGCATTTGCAAAGCCGCCGTTTGATTTGGCAAGTATTGTACTGGCAGACGGTCCGGCAGGACTTCGCCTAAATAAGAGTTATCAGGTAAAGAACGGCAAGTCAAAGAAAATGGATTTTCTGGAATCATTTGAGGGCGGCTTGTTGTTAGAGAAAAAGCCAGAGCATGATCCGGATGAAGAGACCTATTGGCAGTTTTGTACAGCAATGCCAGTTGGTGCTTTGCTAGCACAGAGCTGGGACACAGATTTGGTAAAGAAGCTTGGAGAGATGATCGGAAATGAGATGAAGTTATTTGAAGTGACACTTTGGCTGGCACCGGGAATGAATATTCACAGAAATCCATTGTGTGGTCGAAACTTTGAATACTATTCAGAAGATCCACTTCTTTCTGGTATGATGGCCTCTGCGATGACACTTGGTGTACAAAAGGTTCCAGGTTGTGGTACAACAATCAAGCATTTTGCCTGCAACAATCAGGAAGACAATCGTATGGGTTCCGACTCAATCGTGTCAGAGCGCGCACTCAGAGAAATTTATCTAAAAGGCTTTGAGATCGCAATCAAGAATGCGCAGCCGATGTCGATCATGACTTCCTACAATATGATTAACGGTGTGCATGCAGCTAACTGCTATGATATCTGTACAAAGGCAGCCAGAGACGAGTGGGGCTTTAAAGGAACCATCATGACAGACTGGACGACAACGACTGGTTCCACAGCAGGAACGTGCAGTGCAAGTGGCTGCATGAAGGCTGGAAATGATATTGTCATGCCGGGAGATCCTGCCGATCATGAAAATTTGAGGTCAGCACTTTTGGACGGATCTTTGTCATTAGATGAATTAAAGCGCTGTGTTTACCATACTGTGAACATTATTTTGCAGTCCAATCAGTATGAGGATGCGGCAAGCTATGAGGCGCAATTCGACCAGTTAGATACCTATCTGACAGTCAAATAATAACCAGCTATAATTTTTTCCAATAATCAGCACAGCCACAAACCATCAGTATCCTTGAAAAACCATTGGACATTTTTTGAAAAAAGAGGTATAATGGCTAGCATACTTCACGACATTCAAGGAGGAGAAAAATGAGAAAAATACAGAAAATGTGTGCAGCATTACTGGCAGGCGTTATGACTGTTGGAACATTTGCACCATCCGTATTTGCAGATGAGGCAGCTAAAGAGCTGACTGATGAGCAGGTAATCAATGTAAGAACAACTGCTTTCGGAAACAACTACGATGTTCAGGACATGGGCTGGAGATGGATGATGGCAGCTTGCTACGAGGGATTATACCGTGATGTAGCAGACGAGAATGGAGATGAGTTCATCTTAGCAGGAGCAGAGAGTGTTGATATTTCTGATGATGGAACTGTTTACACCTATCATTTAAGAGAGGATGCAAAGTGGTCTGATGGTGTTGCCGTTACTGCTCATGATTATGAGTATGGCTGGAAGCGTCTGTTAAACCCAGATTATGCATATGACTATGCATCCTTCATCTATAATGTAGTAGGAGCAGAAGAGTACAACTCTGGCGAAGGTTCTGCTGATGACGTTATGGCAGTAGCAGTTGATGATTATACCTTCGAAGTTACATTAAAGGTAGCAGACCCGACATTCGAGTCTAAGTTAGTAGCAACTCCTCTGTATCCGACACGTGAGGATCTGGCTGAGGCAGCTGGTGATAATTGGGGTAAGGATTGGACACTTTGCGTATATAACGGACCATTCTGCATGACTGATATGGTTGTAGATAATAAGATGGTATGGACAAAGAATGCTGAGTACTGGGATGCAGAGAATGTACATCTTGATACAATCAACTGGTACATTGTAGCACAGGAGTCTACAGCAGCTACAATGTTTGAGAATGGTGAGTTAGATCAGTATCAGCCAACTGGTGACTATGCAATTAAGTTTGAAAAGGAAGCAGAAGAAGGCAAGTATCAGTACATGGTAACAGATTATCCGGGAACAATTGGACTTCGTTTCAACTTTATTAACGGTGGTACATCTGGATTGATGAGCAATGTAAAGATTCGCAAGGCAATCTCCTACAGTATTGACCGTGAAGAGATGATCGATGCTGTTTATGGAAGATACAATCCGGCATACAGCTATGTAGCACCGGCTATCACATTCAATGGTTCTTCTTATCGTGATCAGGTAGGTGAGATCATGGAGGATGAGTATAACGAGTATGTTGGTGATCCAGATAAGATCGTTGCTTTGTTCCAGGAAGGTCTTGATGAGTTAGGCGTAGAGACTCCAATCGAAGATATCACACTTACTTATCTGACAAGTGGTTCCACAACTGAGGTACAGGCAGAGAGAGAGTACATTCAGCAGTCTCTGGAAGAGACACTTGGACTTACTGTTGAGTTAAGTGTAGCTGGTGATACATCCCTGTTCATCGCAGACAGAAATGAAGGAAATTATGACTTCTTCCTTGGCGGCTGGTATTCAGATTACAATGATCCGCTTGACTTCTTATATACTAACTATACTGATGCTTACGGTATGTCCTTTGGTGGATACAGCAACACTGATTATGATGCATTAGCAGATCAGCTTGTTGGTGAGACTGATATGGATAAGCGTCTTGATATCTATAAGCAGATGGAGCAGATTCTTTTATTAGATGATTGTGCATTTGCACCAATCTACTATGCTACAAAGCAGGTTCTGCTTCAGAACTGGGTTAAGGATTATCGTACTTCCTCTTTTGGTGCAAGTGCTGAGTTTATCTGGACTTACATCGATGGAAAAAATCAGTAATAGAGCGCAATTAGTAGAAGGTAATGCTTAAAATTACGGTTTTACAAAAGTAAACCCAAAAGTTTGGAGGGGCTCGTTGTTCGGGTCCCTTCCTTTTCGTAATGATAATAAAAAAGAACAGGAGATAAGGCTATGGGTAGATATTTAATCAGGCGTTTTGCTGAGCTGATTTTGACAGTCTTTTTGATTGCAACAGCTACCTTTTTCCTGCTGGAGGCGGTTCCAGGAGATCCGTTAACCCAGAGGGCAGACCATTTGCCGGAACAGACGAGAACTGCTTTGTACCAGCGCTACGGACTGGATAAGCCGGTAATGGAACGTTATTTAATAACAATGAAGAAAATGTGTAAGGGTGATTTTGGTGAATCATTCGTATATGCTGGACAGACAGTAACAGGCTTGTTAAAGACAAAGCTTCCAGTATCTGCAAGACTTGGTATTCAGCAGATGTTACTTGGTGTAACACTTGGTTTATTGCTTGGAATTGTGGCGGCGATGAAGCGAGGAACCTTCATCGATTACTTGATTGTAGGCTTGTCGGTATTGCTTATTTCAGTGCCGCATTTGATATTTGGACTGCTTTTGCAGAAGGTTTTTGCAGGTAATCTTCGATGGTTTCCGACAATCGGATGGCCAGAGGGAAAGGATTTGTGGTTTGGAGGATGGAAGTATACTGTTCTTCCAACTCTGACAGGATGTTTCTCCTATATTGCAACTTACACGAGACTCTTAAAGACCTCTATGCTGGATGTTGTAAATCAGGATTACGTACTGACAGCAGAGTCAAAGGGTTTAAGCAAAGCTGCAATCATTCGTAAGCATATCCTGCGCAACTCCTTTATTCCAGTTATGACGCAGCTGCCAATGTCTGTTGCTATGTGTATTACAGGTTCCTTCTTTATTGAGAGTATTTTCTCAATTCCAGGAATCGGACAGTATTATGTAACTGCCGTAAATAATCAGGATTTGTCAATTGTACTTGGTGAAACAGTGCTGCTGTCAATTCTGTATATCGCTGTCATCTTTATTACGGATATCTTATATGTATTTGTCGATCCGAGAATCCAGATGCCAGGCAAAAGAAGTAAATAAGGGAGGAAACATATGCTTACAGCTGATAAATTTAAAAGGGTTGGCTATACAAAAGAAGAAGCAGAGCGTATTGACCGCCCAACTATTTCTTACTGGCAGGATGCATGGAGACGATTGAAGAAAAATCCAGTTGCAATGGCATCACTTGTCGTGCTTGGACTGATTTTAATTATGGTTATTGTTGGACCATATATTAGAGGCTACGATTTTGTTTCAAAGAATGTAAAAGAGAAGAATCAGGGAATGAGCGCAAAGTACTGGTTTGGAACTGATTATCTGGGACGTGACTTGTTCTCACGTGTTTGGATGGGTGCAAGAGCATCTATCATTATTGCGCTTGTGGCAACAGCATTAAAGCTGATTGTAGGAACACTTTATGGTGCAGCAATGGCACATTTTGGCGGTTGGATCGATGACGTAATGATGCGTATAATTGAGGTAATCAACTCTCTGCCAAGTCTTTTGATCACAATTTTGATCATGATGGTTCTTGGCAACAATTTGTTTGCTCTTCTCGTTGCACTTAGTATTACTGCATGGTGCAGTACTGCCAGACAGGTTCGTGGTATGATTAAGCAGTTAAAGGAATCAGAGTATGTATATGCGGCAGAGGTACTTGGTGCAAAGCCATCACGTATTATCTTAAAGCATTATGTGCCGAACATGCTTGGAATTTTGATCTTAAATATGTCTACCTCCATTCCGGCATTCATCTTCACTGAGGCAGGACTTAGTTTCCTTGGAATTGGTCTGACTGCACCAGAGATCAGTCTTGGCGTTTTGATTTCACAGGGACAGCAGACACTTGATTTCTACCCAACACAGCTGATTTGGCCGTGTGTGATTTTATGTGTAATCGTTATGGCATTTAACCTGCTCGGCGATGGACTGCGTGATGCACTTGACCCGAGACTTCGCCAGTAAGACAAAGGAGAAACTATGAGTGACCAGAAAAATGATAAGATATTAGAAGTGAAAAATTTAAAAGTGTCCTACCATACCTATGCGGGCGAAGTAAAATCCGTGCGTGGTGTTTCCTTTGATTTGAAAGAAGGAGAGGCAATTGCCATTGTAGGTGAGTCTGGCTGTGGAAAATCTGTTACAGCAAAGTCCATTATGGGTCTTATTAAAGGACCACAGGGCGAGATCAAGCAGGGCAGCGAGATTTTATATCACGGTGATAATATACTTAATTATAATAAGAAGCAGTGGCAGGCATATAAGGGCAGTGAGGTTGCAATTATCTTCCAGGATGCACTTGCTTCATTAAATCCAACCATGCGTGTTGGAAAGCAGATCATGGAAAATCTGATGGCACATAAGCATATGACAAAGGATGAGGCAAAGAAGGAAGCAGTAAGAATGCTTCAAAAAGTTGGTATTCCTGAGCCGGAAAAGCGTGTGCGTCAGTATCCGCATGAGTTCTCAGGCGGTATGAGACAGCGTGTTATGATTGCAATTGCGTTTGCCTGTGACCCGAAGATCCTGATTTGTGATGAGCCGACAACGGCGCTTGACGTAACAATCCAGGGACAGATTCTTGATATCATTAAGGAACTGCAAAGAGAGCATAACACATCAGTCATCATGATTACACATGATCTTGGTGTTGTAGCAAATATTGCGCAGAAGATTGCCGTTATGTACTCCGGTATGATTGTAGAGCGCGGAAACTGCGAGGATATTTTCTATCGTCCGAGACATCCGTATACATGGGCATTGATTCGTTCTGTGCCAAGACTTGATCTTGAGAATAAGCAGGTACTTGCATCAATTCCAGGAACACCGCCAGATTTGTTAAATCCGCCAGTTGGATGTCCATTCTGCACAAGATGTGAGTACTGTATGGAAATCTGTAAAGAGCAGATGCCTGAGGTTACAGAGTTTGGTGATGGACATGAGGCAAGTTGCTGGCTGCATCACCCATTAGCACCAAAGGTTGAGATGCCGGGAGAAGCTTGACATTTCCAAACTCAAGCATGTCGAAAGGAATATTGAATATGAACAACGAAAAAGAAGTGCTCTTTTCAGTGAGCCACTTAAAGAAATATTTTCAGGTAGGAAAAGATGCTACCTTAAAGGCCGTTGACGATGTTTCCTTTGAGATCTACAAGGGAGAAACGCTCGGCATGGTAGGAGAGTCTGGATGTGGAAAGACTACATGCGGACGAACCTGTATCGGATTATACAGCAGAACTGATGGAGAAGTTTTGTTTAAAGGAAAGGATCCGCAGAAATTGACTGGAAAGGAAAAACAGAATTACAAAAAATCTGTTCAGATGGTTTTCCAGGATCCGTATGGTTCTCTTGATCCACGTATGACAGTTGCTGAGATCATCGGAGAAGGAATTGATATTCATCATTTGGCTAAAAACAAAAAGGAGAGAAATGAGCGCATCTATCATTATTTGGAGCTTGTCGGATTAAACAGAGAGCATGCGAATCGTTTCGTTCATGAGTTTTCAGGCGGTCAGAGACAGCGTATCGGTATTGCACGCGCGCTTGCAGTAGAGCCAGAGTTTCTTGTTCTCGATGAGCCAATTTCAGCGCTTGATGTTTCCATTCAGGCACAGATCGTAAACTTATTGATTGATCTGCAAAAGCGCATGGGATTAACATATTTATTTGTTGCCCATGATCTGTCCATGGTAAAGCATATCTCAGACCGTGTTGCAGTATTGTATTTAGGTACCTTAGTTGAGCTGACCACTTCTGAGGAGCTGTACGCAAATCCGCAGCACCCGTATACACGAGCATTGCTGTCAGCAATTCCGATTCCGGATCCAAAGATCGAGCAGGAAAGAGATGCCAAAAAGATTCGTCTTGAAGGTGAAGTGCCAAGCCCTATCAATTCCCCGGCAGGATGCAAGTTCCAGGGAAGATGTAAATGCGCAATGCCAATCTGCAGACAGGAGATGCCAAAGCTTCGTGATATTGGCGGAGGTCATTTCGTTGCCTGTCATATTTGCGATCCATCAAATGGATGTGAGACAGGAAAATGCGTATGACACTGAGTAGAAAAGAGATGGTAAAGAAGGCCGCATTAGATGTATTAAAGGCATTTATAATCGGAGTTGCAGCCGCAGCAGCCACAGCTGTCATTTTATTTGCATGTGGATTTCTCTTTGGCAGTTTTCAGATAGTAAACGGCTTTGAAGTTGTAAAGGACGGTCTTTTGCTGATTGGTGCAATTGGTCTTTTTCTGGTGGCAGGAATGCTTCTTGCAAAAGGAAAAAAAGAAAATGCAGATGAGAAAAAAGAAGCAAAGAATGGATGGAGACAGCATTTTAGCGTAGTTGGTCTAAAGACAGTTGTTCTGATGATAAGTGCTGCATTTTTGCTGCTTGCGTCTGTGGCAGACTTGATTTTACTTAATCTTTGATGTGTATTTATTGTAGTAAGTCGCTATAGAATATTCCTATAGCGACTTATTACTTTTTTCTTATAGACAATAACCTAGAAAAAAGGTATGATTTAAAGGAATTGTACGAGTAAAATAGTACTAAAAGGTTTAAACTTTTGATATAGAAGGAGATTACGAAAATGGATTATAAATTTGAGACACGATGTATTCACAGAGAGAATGAGCATGAGGAAGGTCATCCATATGGTTCTGTATGCACACCAATCTACCAGACAGCAACTTTTTATCATCCGGGTATTGGACAGACAACGGGCTTTAATTATACAAGAGAGAGCAACCCAACCAGAACGGAGTTAGAGGATATAGTGACTTCTCTTGAGGAAGCAAAGGATACCGTAGCTTGTGCAAACGGTATGGCAGCAATTGTGCTGTGCATGGAACTGTTTGAGTCAGGAGACCATATCGTGTGCTCAGAGGATTTGTATGGTGGATCTGTTCGTATGTTCCAGACAACAGGCGAGAAGCGCGGTTTGACATTTACTTATGTTAATACAGCAGATGTGGCTGCAACAGAAGCAGCAATAAAGAGCAACACAAAAGCACTTTATATTGAGACACCAAGCAATCCAACTATGCAGATCACTGATCTTGCAAAGATGAAGAGTCTTGCAGACAAGTACAATCTTCTTGTAATCGTAGACAATACCTTCTTATCTCCTTATTTTCAGAAGCCAATCCGTTTTGGTGCGGACCTTGTTATCCACAGCGGAACAAAGTTTTTAGGAGGACATAACGATACATTGGCTGGATTTTTATCTACCTCAAGAGAGGATCTTGCAGCAAAAATCCGTTACTTATACAAAACTGTTGGAAGTTGTCTGGCTCCATTTGACAGCTATCTGTTAATTCGTGGTATCAAGACACTGCCAATTCGTATGGAGCGTCAGCAGGAGAATGCACTTGCAATAGCAAAGTGGCTGCAGACACAGAAAAAGATTAAGCAGGTTTACTACATTGGTCTGGAGGATCATCCAGGCTATGAAATCAATAAGAAGCAGACGACTGGATTTGGAAGCATGATTTCTATTCGTACCGACAGTGAGGCGACAGCACGCCGCGTGCTTGAGCGTATTCGTCTTATCACATATGCAGAGAGTCTTGGCGGAGTTGAGTCATTAATGACATATCCTATGCTTCAAACACACGGCGATGTTCCAGTTGAGACAAGAGAGCGTCTGGGAATCACCGAAGATTTCCTGCGTTTTTCAGTCGGAATCGAAAATGTAGATGATTTGATCGCTGATCTTGATCAGGCATTAAATGGAGAAGACTGATATAAAGTGATGATTTGACAAGATGTGGAGGTTTCAATTTGAAATACGATTTTGATAAAATTACAGACCGCAAAGGTACAGACTGTTTAAAATATGATTTTGCAAAAGAACGCGGCAGACACGAAGGCATTTTGCCGCTTTGGGTAGCTGATATGGATTTTCCAACGCTGCCACAGGTCAGCGAGCGTCTTAGAAAAATCACTGAGCATGGAATTTACGGCTACAGTGATGCTAAGGAGCCGTATTTTGAGGCACTTTTAGGCTGGTATGAAAAGCATTTTTCATGGAAAATTCAGAAGGAATGGCTGATCAAGACACCAGGTGTTGTCTTTGCACTTGCAGCTGCAGTACGCGCTTACACAAAGCCAGGTGAGGCAGTTTTATTACAGCAGCCTGTTTACTACCCATTTAGTGAGGTGATTTCAGATAATGAGCGTGTTATTGTAAATAACCCGCTAAAGTTGATTGACGGCCATTATGAAATTGATTTTGACGATTTTGAACAGAAGATTCGCGATAATCATGTAAAGCTGTTTTTACTGTGCAGTCCGCATAACCCAGTTGGACGCGTATGGAAAAAATGGGAGTTAGAAAAGATTGGAGAAATCTGCATCCGCTATGGAGTAATTGTAGTAAGTGATGAAATTCACAGCGACTTTACATGGGGAGAGAATAAGCATCTGATGTTTGCATCTTTATCTGACGATTTTGCAAACATAAGCATTACATGCACGGCACCTAGTAAGACTTTTAATTTAGCTGGTCTTCAAGTCTCAAACATCTTTATTCCAAACGAGACACTTAGGTTTAAGTTTAAAAAGGCAGTAGATGCAGCAGGCTACAGTCAGGTTAATGTGATGGGCTTAGAGGCGTGTCAGGCAGCTTATGAGTACGGTGAAGAATGGCTGACTCAGCTAAAGGAATATCTGAAAGGTAACATTGCATTTGTGCGTGAATTTATTCAGACAAGGCTTCCAAAGCTTACTATGATTGAACCAGAGGGTACTTACCTTTTATGGATTGATTTTCGTGCGCTTGGTCTGACAGAGGTACAGAGGCAGGATTTGATCGAAAATAAGGCAAATCTTTGGCTAGATAGCGGTGCAATGTTTGGACCAGACGGAGAGGGCTTTGAGCGCTTCAATGTCGCATGCCCACGCTCCGTACTAAAGCAGGCATTCGAGCAGTTAGAGGCAGCTGTAAATAGCTTATAAGGGAAAATTGAGATTTATTATGTAGAAAAGGAATGACAAAAAGTATGGGAAAATTACTCGAACCAAGCCAGAATATTGAACGCAGCATCATGAAGAAATATAGAAAAGAGCTGTGGAATCCATTTATTAAGGCAGTAAAGAATTACGAACTGGTTCAGGAAAATGATAAGATTGCAGTTTGTATATCAGGCGGAAAGGATTCTATGCTGATGGCAAAGTTGATGCAGCTGCTTCAGCGCTATGGCGATGTTCCATTTGAATTAACCTTTCTGGTTATGGATCCGGGATATAATGAAAAAAATCGTAAAAAGATTGAGGAAAATGCAAAGATACTTAATGTTCCAATTACGGTTTTTGAAACGAATATTTTTGATGTTGCAAATAGTGTGGATAAGTCACCATGTTATTTATGCGCAAGAATGCGTCGTGGTTATTTGTACAGCAAGGCTAAGGAACTTGGATGCAATAAAATTGCGCTAGGTCATCATTTTGATGATGTAATAGAGACAACATTGATAGGAATGTTTTATGCATCGCAGTTAAAGGCAATGATTCCAAAGCTGCACAGCACAAATTTTGAGGGCATGGAGCTGATACGTCCGATGTATTGCATTCATGAGGAAGATATTATCGCGTGGATGAATTACAATGGATTAGAATTTATTCAGTGTGCCTGTCGCTTTACAGAAAATTATACTTTAAATAATAATGAAGGCGGAATCTCAAAGCGTCAGGAGATAAAGATGCTGATTCGCCAGTTAAAGAAGGATAATCCACTGATTGACAAGAGTATCTTCAATAGTATTCATGCAGTAAGCCTTGACACGATGCCGGGCTACAAAACACATGGAAAGACATATTCCTTCTTAGATAACTATTATAATAATGAAAGAAGTGAAGAGCAGCCGTAAAAATGGAAGGAAAAAATGGAATACGAACATATTGTGCATTCATTTGAGCCGATTTTTGACAGTGCATCACAGATCTTAATTCTTGGTACGTTGCCATCAGTCAAATCCAGAGAAACTAATTTTTATTATGGACATAAGCAAAATCGCTTTTGGAAGGTTTTGGCAGCATTGTTTCAGGAACCGATACCAGAAACAATAGATGAGAAGAAGCATTTGCTTCTTAGGCATCATATTGCCATATGGGACGTAATTCAAAGCTGTGATATTAAGGGTTCAAGTGACAGTAGTATAAAAAATGTTGAGCCGACAGAGTTAAGAAAGATACTTGATGCATCAAATATAAAACAAATCTATACAAACGGCAGCAAGGCAGGGCAATTATATAAAAAATATCAGCTTCCACTTACAGGGATGGAAGCTGTTGTTTTGCCATCAACAAGTCCGGCAAATGCAGCATGGTCACTTGAACGGCTGTGTGAAGCATGGAGAAAAATAAAGTGTTAGGAATTTTATTATTATGGATGTTTTTGAATATGGAAATCCGAATGCATCGCTTATTCTTTTGCAGATGATTGGTGATCATGATATTGAAATGATTGATCACGAATTTGATCTGATTCAGAAAGCAGTTTCGGATGAATTATGCCTTATTGCATGTAAAGTGGATGACTGGAATCGGGATTTGTCACCTTGGAAAGCACCAGCTGTTTTCAAAAGCGAATCTTTTGGAGAAAATGCAGCCAAAACGCTGAGCGAGGTTCTTACATATATAGGAGAAAAGAAACAGCCCTGCATCATTGGCGGATATTCGCTTGCAGGGTTGTTTGCTCTGTGGGCAGCAACAAAGACTGACCGCTTCAGCAAAGTGGCAGCAGCGTCTCCATCCGTCTGGTTTCCGGGGTTTACCGAGTATATAAAAGAAAATAATATAAAAGCAAAAGCAGTTTATCTCAGTCTTGGAGATCGTGAAGAAAAAACAAGAAATCCTGTTATGGCAACAGTAGGCCATGCGATACGCAGTGTATATGAAACTATTTCTGATAGTGGAATCAATACAATTCTTGAGTGGAATCAGGGAAATCACTTTAAAGATGTGGACATAAGGATGGCGAAAGCGCTCACGTGGAGCATTAGAGCTAAAGTTCACGGATAAGCCAATATTTTACTTGCATAAACAGAAAAAATACGATATATTGAATATAGAGTAACGACCGTGGTTTTGTAGAAAGGAGAAAAAATATGAAGAGACGATCAAAGCTTTCTATTCAGGTATATCGAGCGATAACAGTGACAGCGATTGGACTTATGATTGGAGCAGCACCTATGCGCGTGATGACGGTGCAGGCACAGGAAACACAGAAAAATCAAAAACAGCAGTCAGATTATCAGAAATTGGACTATAAGGTATTTGAGGACAGTTCAGAGAGACTTCTTGAGTGGTCTGATATTTATATGTTGTCAAATGAGGATATTAGAATTGCAAAAAATGAGATCTATGCGCGTCATGGACGGCGCTTTGCAAGTACAGATCTGCAGTCTTATTTTGATCAGATGGCATGGTACAATGGGACAGTTCAGCCTCAAAATTTTGATTCTGGATGCCTGAATGCAGTTGAAGTTGCAAATATTAGTTTTTTGGACAGTGAGCAGCTGGCAGGGACTGGATCAGAGAACAAGTCTGTTGTAGAAAAAGAGATAAGTCTGCAAAAACAAGAGAAAGAAATGGACACAGCAAAGATCAATGACAGAATTGGTCTGAGCAGCTTTGCAGATACTGCTGTTGTAAAATACAATGTATCAGACGAACTGACATCTTATGATGTGGAGACGTCAGCCGTGAAGATGGACGCTTTTTATGAGAAAAATGGCGAAATTTTTGGAAACATCGGATTTGACAAGAGTATTAGCTATGCAAATGAAGGAAGCATATGTGCATGGTATCAAAATCATGAATACAGACTTGTATGTGAAAACAGTGTGGCAAGTGAAGATTATAGTCAATATGAGGATACGTATGTCATGTATGAAGATGACAGAAGGCTGTTTGAATACAAAAAGATGGATGAGCATATAAGCGGCGGTGCCAGTCCTGGGTATTGGCTTCTAACGCAGGATGCGATTTATGTAGGCAATTATGATGGCTTTTTGGTATTGGACTGGAATGGAGCTGTATTGACACAATCTGATCAGTACATATATGCGTTTGATGTGTATGAGAATCAAGTATATATGAGAACAAAAGATGATCATTTAGCCTGTGCAGATGTACAGACGCTTGCTAATGCGCATGAGATACGCTATGCATTTGATGAGGAAAGCGAGCGTTCCTATGAAGCCGCTGGGAACTTTATCTATCAGTCGTATGGTGCATTGTGGCGCTACGATATCGGTGAATCAGATGCAAGTGATAATATGAAGATGCTGGATGTAGATTGTGATTGGGGACAGTTGTGTACATCAGATAGCTATGCCTATGGAATCAGCACCACACCAGTTAGAGATGGAGTGGCAATAGAGCGGATTTCTTATTTGACAGGAGAAAAAGAGACAGCTTGTGTGATTAAAAATGTGGGTTTTGCATTCTTAGATCACGCACAAGGCAGCAAACTTTATTTGCAGTTAGGACCAGATAAAAGTGATTGGACTGGACAGGAAAGAAACTTTAATATGGTGACAATTGCAATTGACTTTTGGACAGGAACTGTGGAAGTACTTGCCGCAGGATGGTATTCGTGATAGTTTAACATAAAAAAAGCCAAGGAAGAGTCTGGATATATTAGCAGACTTTTCCCTGGCTTAAATTTTAAGCTTTCTTTGTTTCCTTGCTTACAAGACGCTTTCCAGAATGGAGTACGATTGTAAGACCAAGGATGATCAGAAGAACTGCGATAATTAACTGAAGTCCTTCAACCATGAATACGGCTGTTCCAGCCTGATATGCTTTTACAAGAGCAATGAAACGCTCAACAAGTGCGGTGAAGGTAACACAAAGCATGATGATTAACGGAGGGAACAGAGTCCTGTTTGTGCGGCCTGTAACTTTTAAGAATACGCAAAGCGTAATAAGTACAAGTGCACTTAACAGCTGGTTGGCACTTCCAAACAGTGGCCAAATATTTGTATAGCCAACCTTTGTCAGGATATAGCCAAATACAAGGGTGATAACAGTTGCAAAATATTTATTGCAGAATAACTTACGCCATCCCTCTGCATGCTCCATATCATCAACAGAGAACAGTTCCTGGAAGGACATACGGCCGATACGGGCAACAGAATCAAGTGTACTTAGTGCAAGTGCAGATACACACATCGTCATGATACACTGAGCAATGTGAACAGGAATACCAAACATCTCAAGAAATCCGGCAACACCTGCGGAGAAGATCTGGAACGGAGTTCCGGTAGCGGCAGTGCCGTCAGCGGAAGCAGCAGCACCAGCAACGCACAGTGCCAAAACAGCAAGCAAACTCTCAAGAATCATAGCACCATAACCAACTTTTAACATATCCTTCTCATTGGAGATGGTCTTAGAAGATGTACCAGATGAAACAAGGCTGTGGAAACCGGAAACAGCACCGCAGGCAACAGTTACAAACAAGATTGGGAACATATCGCCAAGTTTTTCGTTGTGGAAACCAGTGTAAACTGGAAGATTCATTGTTGGGTGAGCAACAAGAAGACCAATTGCAGCGGCAGCAATCATAAAGATAAACATGAAGGTGGTCATAAAATCTCTAGGCTGCATCAAAAGCCACATTGGAAGAATAGCAGCAAAGAAGATATATGCGAATGTAACATAGTTCCAAGTTTCTCTTGTAGCAACAATTGGGAAGCTGATACCAAGTACAAAGCAGGCAACCATGCATACCAGTCCAAGAACAACCTCTTTCCAACCAGTAAACTTCATCTTTTTCTGAATCAGACCAAAGACAACAGCGAAGGCGATAAACATAATGGAAATACTTCCGGCAGCACCGTTAACTGTAGACTTTGTGATCTCACCTGTGGCAGCATCAGTGACAAAACCATTAAAAGTGCCAGAAACCATATCTGCGAATGCAGCAGTAACAATAAGGGTAAATAACCAGCAGAACAGTAAGAAAAGTTTTCTTCCAGTTTTGCCGATGTACTGTTCAATTAACATACCCATGGACTTTCCTTCATTTTTTACACTGGCATACAGTGCACCAAAATCAGTAACAGCACCAAAGAAGATACCACCAAGTAAAATCCATAACAGAACTGGGAGCCAACCAAATGCGGCAGCCTGAATTGCACCAGTGACAGGACCGGCACCTGCGATAGAAGAGAACTGATGGGCAAATACAGTCCAGCCATCAGTTGGAACGTAATCTTCGCCATCCTCGTGTGTGTAAGCAGGCGTCTTTGCCTTTGGGTCAATTCCCCATTTTTTTGCCAGCCAGCGTCCATAGAAAACATAACCAGCTAACAGACATACAGCAGCGATTAAAACAATAACTAAAGTGTTCATACCTTATTGCAGCCCATTCGGGTTGCCTCCTCCTTCTTTATAATAATGAAACAGATGAAGCGTGAGTAGATAAAGTGTTCATGGAACGCTCATTCGCAAAAACGCACGGAACATGCGCTGTTTTTTTGCAACTCAACAAAAAAACGTCTCCCCGATTTGGATTTTTCCAAATCGAGAAGACGAAATCAATTCGCGTTACCACTTCTCTTGCCGGCTATGCCGACCACTCAGTCAGATCAGAGCTTCTTCTAAATCTGTACCCCGTTAACGGTGGGTTTCCGTCCTTCACTACTGCCAAAACAGGATTCGCAAAGGCTGCTTCAAGGGGATGAACTCATTCGACATCACTGCCTCGCACCATACGGCAGCTCTCTGGAGATGCTTGAAGAATGAAAACGTATCCTTGTCAATGCATTTCTTATTTATGGTTGCTATTATAGTCAGAAAAATATATTTGTCAATTGCAAATTTACAACAAATATGGACTGCAGAATAGATGAGTACATTGTCACTTTATCAAGGTGATTTAACAAAGCGAGTGGGTGGCTGGTGAAAAAACAGACAGGCAGAAGCATGTTAAAACGAAGCGCTGTTGTGAAAAAGAAACTAGAAATGGCGCAAATACTAGGATAGAACAACACTTAAAAGGTATCATGTTAGCCCAGATTTGTTCGAAAAACAGGCACAAAAGAACAGTTGAAGAAAAAAATGAAAAAATTTAAAAAAAACTGTTGACAAATCGCTTGTGATGTTATATACTAATACATGTCTTGAGGAACACGAAAGACAACAACAAAACATCGGGGTGTGGCTCAGCTTGGCTAGAGCGCCTGGTTTGGGACCAGGAGGCCGCAGGTTCGAATCCTGTCACCCCGATCCTTTTTATGGAAAATTGTTTTATACTATGGTGGGTATAGCGCAGTTGGTTAGCGCGCCAGATTGTGGCTCTGGAGGCCTAGGGTTCGAATCCCTATATCCACCCTTGCAGGTTAAGTCCCTGCGACGTTGGGCTATCGCCAAGCGGTAAGGCACAGGACTTTGACTCCTGCATTACGTTGGTTCGAATCCAACTAGCCCAGGATGGGATACTAGCTCAGTCGGTAGAGCACTTGACTTTTAATCAAGGTGTCGCGGGTTCGAATCCCGCGTGTCTCACGATTTTATACCTGAGAAGCAGATGATGCTTCTCAGGTTTTTTTATTGCAGTTTAAGGATAAGCTTACAGCAAAGTCCGTAGGTGAATGGTTTTCATAACATGACGCGTAAGAAGTAATAAATGAATGATATCTATTCAAATAAAAAATCTTGTACAATCGGTAAAAATACATTATACTGATCACAGCGCAGTCTTTATATTTTTTTATTGGAATGGAGGTATGATATAAAGTGAGAAGAAAAATTCAGGTAAAAGAAAGACAGCCGCAGTTTTGTGTAGTAACAGGAATCACATTCACACAAGTGGATGCCTGGTTTGGAAACACGATGAGAGATTTAAAGATGGATCTCATCTATCCAAAGGATGCTGGTAAAAAGTATCCATGTGTTGTGTGGCTCTGCGGAGGAGCATGGATTCAGATGGATCGCTCTGCACATTTGGCTTATTTGTCTAGCCTTGCACAGCAGGGATTTGTTGTTGCATCGGTAGAATATCGCACAAGCAATGAGGCAAAGTATCCGGCACCATTGCAGGATGTAAAGGCAGGAATTAGATATTTGCGCGCACATGCAGAACGTTTTTGCATTGATCCAGATCATATAGGTGTGATGGGAGAGTCGGCAGGCGGCTATTTGACATGTATGGCAGCCCTAGCAGATGATCCGATTTATGATGTTGGAGAAAATTTGGAATATTCAAGTGCCGTACAGGCTGCATGCCCATGGTATCCGCCTACAGATTTTCGCGGATTTTTGTACAGCGATACAGAGCAGTGTGCAGCATCACCAGAATCACTTCTTTTAGGAAAAAATGTGATGAGACATCCAGAAGAAGCCTTAGCGTGCTGCCCGGTCAGCTTTGTAACAAAAGATGCGCCGCCATTTTTAATTATTCATGGAGATAATGATCGTACTGTGCCGTTTGGACAGGGAGAAGAACTTCATGATGAGCTTGAAAAGGCAGGATGTGATGTGACGTTGCTTTCCATTGAAAATGCAGATCATGCAGATATACATTTCTTCCAAAAGCAGATATGGGATGAGATTTGTGCTTTCTTTAAGGCAAAGCTGTAAACAAAGAAAAAGAGGACTGCTTTTCTTTCGAAAAGCAATCCTCTCGCCCCTGCCAAGGAGTGCAGTTGAGGGGACTTGAACCCCTACCCAAGTACATGGACATGAACCTGAATCATGCGCGTATGCCAATTCCGCCACAACTGCAAATACACTTGTCTACATTGGTTATTATGAAAACAGTGCGGGCGACAGGACTTGAACCTGCACGTCATTGACACTAGAACCTAAATCTAGCGCGTCTGCCAATTCCGCCACGCCCGCTTGCTATTATTCACAATCTGACATCGTGACGTTTGCCCCAATGCATGGAGTATAATATCATAACAATATCGTTTTGTCAACAAGAATTTTCAAAACTTTCAAAAAGTTGATAAAAATAGCAATAAGACTTGCAGTTTTACGCATTTCCTGTTACAATAAACTACAGTTATGCCGATGAAAACAAAATTGGACACAATATATAGTGGTACTGTATATTGTGCTTCGTACAAAACAACAGCAGGCAGAATGAGAGGTAGCACAGCCATGATAGAAAAAGAACGTCAAAGTGAATTAATTAGAAAGTTCGTCGTATCACAGGAAATGCCAGATGACGAGATTGCAGATCTGAGCCTGGACGAGCTTACTTATATTTACTTCAACACAGAGATTGCAAAAAAAGATGAGAAATACAAGGCAATTCATTTCCCGATTAAGCAGCAGATTATATATTGGGGCGTTGTCGATGCGATTAAGAAAGCAGAGACATTGTATGTTGCATTTACAGAAAGACCGAAGTATCCGTATCTTGATCCGGGCAGGAATGTATGGCTGTTTTCAACAGAGGATAACCTGACTAGAGCACTTAAGAAACTTGAGGAAGATCGTGGAATGCATCTGATTTATCAGAAGCTGCCAAATCAGGTAATTGTTCCGTTTTTTGCTCAGCTGTATTATTGGGGCATTGAGCAGGTGATTGTTGACAACATGAATCATCCGATGATCGTAAAGCGTTCTGATGTGATGCCAGAGATGGATCAGAAGAAGGATGAGAAGAAGCAGGATCTTTGTAATGGAAAGCTGCAGGCGGCATTAATTCAGCATGCACAGTTTATGGCACAGAATCCTGATGCATCTGTATTTAAGGATGATAAGGAAAAGTTAAAGGTTTATACGATTTTAGCTAACAATGTATTCTTTGAAGTATGTGACGCTAAATTTATGGCACCGACAGTTATGGAGAAGGATGGAAAGACCTTCCGTGCGGGAGAGGAGATTCCAGAGGGTGCACGCCCTGCAATTGTGTTTATGGGAAAGAAGGATTCTGATCAGAAGGCACTTCCGCTGTTCACTGATATTACAGAGTTCATGAGAGTATATAAGCCGCATGAGATGGGTATTTCAGTTCTGACTTACGAGGCAGCTGAGAAGATGGCAAAGGCAAACAATGCCGAGATTGTAATCAACAGAAATGGAACTGGACTTACTGTAAACGAGCATGTAATGGGTCTGATTGATAAGATCCGTGCAAAGAAGGAAGAAGTAAAGGCGAAAGCTGCTGAGGCAGCAGAAAATGGTGAGGAGTCCGCAAGTGAGCCAACACCTGCACCAGTTTCAAATGTACCAAAGACAGTAATGCCGACTGAGACAAAGACAGAGAGCGCATCTAATGAAGCGCAGGGTGAAGTCACATATGGAGATCTTGTTGATGAACCAGATATGCTGATTGGCGCCTTAAAGAGAACTGCAAAGGCAACAAGACAGGTAAAGCGTATGTGGTTAGCACAGCGTGTACAGGGAAGCAAGGAAGGTTATCTGTTGGTAGCAGAGACTACAAGCAGCTCTGATACCGTTCTTGAGCAGTTAAAGCTTGCTGCAAAGGATTACTTAAACGGAAAAGAAATTGAATGCCGCAGAGCAGATCCGGCAGCGTTAGCAATCGTAGATAATATTAAACCATTTTATAAAAAAGGTATTTTTGGCTAATGCTAAGAATAACGGGCCATTCTGAATCAGGCAGAGTGGCCTTTCCTTTTGATTAATAGGAGGAGCAATGAATATTCTTGATATTATTGGACCAGTTATGGTCGGCCCGTCAAGCTCCCATACAGCGGGAGCTGTTCGAATTGGCCTGGTAGCAGGAAAGCTTTTGGCAGAACCGATCAAAGAGGCACAGATTCATCTGCATGGTTCCTTCTGGGCGACTGGAAGCGGCCATGGCACAGATCGTGCAATTGTCGCCGGACTTTTGGGACTTGCAGTAGATGATGCAAGGATTCCACACAGCTTTGAGTTGGCAGATGAGGCTGGAATGAAATTTTCATTTGACCATGTGGAGCTAGTCGATGCACATCCCAATACTGTCAAGCTAAATCTTACAGGTGTAAATGGAAGTGTGCTTGAGGTAGTAGCAGCTTCCATAGGCGGCGGACGCATTCGCGTCTGTGAAATTGATGGCCTTCCAGCTAATTTTGAGGGTGATTATCCGACATTGATCGTGAGAAATATTGACCAGCCAGGACATGTGATGGAGGTTACGGCAATGCTTGGTCACAAGGGTGTCAATATCGCTACGCTTCAGCTGTTTCGTCAGAGCAGAGGAGGACAGGCTGCGATGGTCATTGAGTGTGATCAGGAGGTTCCGGCAGAGTCAATCAAGTGGCTGTCCAGACAGGAAGGAATTGTCAAAGTCACATATTTGAGTCAGGCACAAAGGGAAGATTAAAATGATGCAGTGCGAAAGGATTGAGATATGTATAAATCATTAGAAGAAATTGCGCAGGTGTCAAAACAAAAAAATATACCGTTTTGGCAGGTGATCCTTGAGGATGACTGTAAGGAGCGCATGGTGAGTCCCGAGCAGTCAAAAAAAGAATTGATGGCAATGTATCAGGCGATGAAAGAGGCAGATGCAGCCTATGATGCCAAACAAAAGTCAAGAAGCGGTATGGTAGGCGGAAATGGACAATTGTTTCATGATGCAGTCGTATCTGGAAAAACAATTTGCGGTCCAGTAATTGCATCGGCAATTGAAAAAGCACTGAAGATGGGTGAGTCAAACGCCTGTATGAAACGTATTGTGGCAGCACCTACGGCTGGTGCCTGTGGTGTGGTTCCAGCTGTATATCTAACGCTTCAGGAACAGCGCCAGATTGATGATGAGCGTATGCTTGAGGCAATGTATATTGCATCAGGTGTGGGCGGTGTCATTGCAAACCGTGCATTTCTTGCGGGTGCGGCAGGAGGTTGTCAGGCAGAGATTGGTTCTGCAAGTTCAATGGCAGCAGCAGGAGCTGTTTACCTTGCAGGAGGAGACACCGAGGCAATCATCCATGCAGCAGCTATGGCAATGAAAAATCTGCTTGGCCTTGCATGTGATCCTGTAGCCGGTCTTGTGGAGGTGCCTTGTGTGAAGCGAAATGTTGTAGGTGCAGTTAATGCGCTTTCAGCAGCTGATATGGCACTGGCTGGTGTTCGAAGCATCATTCCGCCAGACGAAGTGTTTGATGCGATGAGAAGTGTTGGAATCAGTCTTCCTGAGGCTATTCGTGAGACAGGAAAGGGAGGACTGGCTGCAACAACAACAGGACAAAAGATTGCGCAGGGGCTTCAGCATGAGTAATCAAGTCCATTGCAGACGACCTGTCAGAAACTTAACTTTGACAGGTTGTTTTGCCGCAGTATTAGGCGGGCTCATTTTATTTTTGTGCCTTGTCTGTGTAAGTGTAACTGTTACGCTGAATTTTCGCCCACTCTACTATTTAGATATGAAGCTGCTTCATATCTCAGACAGCAGCGGTTACAGTAATGACGTGATCAGAAAAAACTTTGATGCGTTGATTCGTTACAATAATATCTGGCATACGGGGATACTTAATTTCCCAGATTTTCCAATGTCAGAATCTGGGCGTATTCACTTCGAGGAAGTGAAAAAAGTATTTAGTGTTTTTGAGTATGGAGCATTGATTTTAATTCCATTGTCAGCTGTTGAAATTATAGCGGCAAAGAAAAAGCGTTTTGGAAGTCTTTTTGCAGCAGCGGGAATTATTAGTGTTGGTATACCGGCATCACTTGGTCTTTTGATTGCAGCAAACTGGGAATGGGTATTTATTACATTTCATAAGCTTGTGTTTCAAAATGATTATTGGCTATTTGATCCATATACGGATCCAGTTATTACGATTTTGCCAGATGAATTTTTTATGCACTGTGCAGCAATGATTCTGCTTCTTGTACTCGCAGGAAGTCTTGCTTTTTTTGCAGCATGGAAAAAACTGGCAAAGAAAAAAGTAAAATAAGTATGTGCCATAGGGCATCAAAGCAAAGGAGAAAAATGGAAACAATTAAGGAAGCAACAGGTGCGGCAATTCGCCCTCACGATCTTTCATATGAAACAATTCTTTACGCATCCGATTTTGGAGCAGCGCCTAAAAAAAGTGCTGTAGAAAATACTCAGGCGATCAACCAAGCAATTCTGGCAGCATCAAAGCAGGGCGGTGCAACTGTTGTAATTGCAAAAGGAGAGTATCGTACCTATACTATTGAATTAAAAAGTCATGTGCATCTTCATTTCGAGGAAGGCGCAGTAATTCGTGCAGCGAGAACTGATATTAAGCATTCTTATGTCAATCAGGATGGCGAGGGTGGCAATTACCTTGAGCCGGAAATCAATCGTTTTGCAGGTCTGCAGGATCATGGTCACAGCTATTTTGCAAACAGTCTGTTTTATGGTGCAGATCTGTGTGATATCATGATTTCTGGTGATGGACTGATTGATGGAAGCAGCTGGAATGAAGAAGAAAAGTGCCGTGAATATGTGCTTTTAGGCGGTGATCCGTCTGAGCCGGCTTTTAGAAATGAGAAAGGCCATAACGGTGAGTGGTTTGGAAATAAGGCAATTGCACTTGTGCGCTGTAAAAATGTTGTACTGACAGATTTCTCACTCGTAATCGGCGGCCATTTTGCCATTATTGCAGAAGGTGTTGAAAACATGTATGTTGACGGCATTTTGATTGATACAAATCGAGATGCATTTGATGTAGACTGCTGTAAGGATGTGACGGTTAGAAATAGTGTATTCAATTCACTTACAGATGATGGTCTTGTTATGAAAAGCTCTTATGGTGCTGGTATTTTTATGCCGCTTGAAAATGTGCTTATCGAGGATTGCAAGGTATCTGGCTACGATGCAGGAAGCGTCTATGCAAAGACCTACACAAACGAAAAGCTTGTGGCTGAGGATCGTTGCGGCCCGACAGGCCGTGTAAAGCTTGGAACCGAGTCTTCATGTGGCTATCATCAGGTAACAGTGCGCCGTGTTGACTTTGAGCATTCAAGAGGTTTTGCATTAGAAGCAGTAGACGGAAGTGATCTGACAGATATTATTTTTGAAGACAGCCATATGAAGTATGTTAGCAGCTCTCCAATTTTTATCCGTGTTGGTGATCGCTGCCGATTCCCAGTGACAGGCATGCAGATGAGTGAGGAGATTCAGGCTAAGGCACCTAATATTCGTCTGGACAACAGGGGATTTGTTATTCCTGATAATGAGCATTATCCAGTAATTCCGGCAGTGCGTTATACGCCGTCCTACAATAAAACAAAGCTTGTCAGTGTGGACGGGCGTTCCTTTTTCACAGTTGTGGATGAAGAAAATCCAGTTACGCTGAATCAGGCAAATTTAGTCAAAGAAGATGGTGTAATTTATGGCAAGGTGTATGTGGCAGGAGAAGGCTATGTGGCAGACCGCACGAGACCTCTTGACGCACCAGAGGCAGCATTAAGGGCAAATGGATGTTCAAGACCACTTGCAAAGGTAAAAAATATTAGAATTGCACGTGTCAGCGCAGAGAGTGTTGATCCAAGATACCCGATTCTTCTTGCCGGTCTTGATGGCAGCAGCATTGAAAATGTACAGCTGGAAGATATTAAGGTGACTTATCGCGGCGGATTAACGATGGAGCATGCGACAGAGCAGCGTCAGTTAAATACGAACTGGGAGTATACACAGTATCAGACAAAGCCGTCCATTCAGAGTCTTCCTTGGCTTGTGAATACATTTTTCCTGAAAAACGAGGGCTTGCTTCCGAGAGTCGATTGGGACGAAAAGACAAAGAGCTGGAAGGATGATCCTTATAATGTGCCAGAGCTTCCGACTTCTTATCCAGAGCCAAGTATTTTTGGTATCTTGCCGGCATACGGATTTTATGCTCGTCATGTAAAAGGATTAGAGGTAAAGGGTCTGTCAATTGGTTTTGAGAAAGAAGATACGCGTCATGCAATTGTTCTTGATGATGTGGCAGATGCAAGCTTTGAAGATCTTTCTCTTCAGACAGCAAAAGAAACGCAAGAAGTAGCTTTTGTAACAAGTATGTATAAGCGTCCGGCAAATCTCGAATATGTACCAGATCAGCCATATCATATGACAACGATTACAAACGTAACGCTTCCGGAAAATATTTCTGTTAAGCTGGCAACAGTTGAGGCACCAGCACCGGGAACACCAAGAGATTCCTTCTATAGCTGCCCAACACTGCCAATTCCGGAAAATGGCTACCGCTATCAGAAAGAGACAGATGTATATCCATTACCGCTTACTGTTTTTCCACCGTTTGAAAATCTTACAACTGGAAAGACAAGAAATCCGGCAGAGGAGACGAGCCGTAAAGAGGTGCCGGGCATGATTTATAATGAAGGCCTTGCACAGCGTGAGTACACTGTTTATCGTGATCATGGCAAGCATGTATCTGTTACTATGAAGAAAATGACAAAAGAGCAGGTTGGAGAGATTGCAGCAGTTGAGCGTGCATGCTTCCTTCCAGCAGAGGCTGCATCCGAGAAGGATTTTGAGGAGCGTTTTTCAAGTCCGGCTTTTGTTTGCTATGGTGCATACAATGAAGAAGGAGAGCTGATTGGCTTTATTGATGGTGCTTCATATGATAAACCAGAGCTTCCTGATGAGCTTTATCATGATACTACAAAGCTTGTAGAAAATGGTCCATGGCAGACTGTATTTGGTGTTAATGTGATTGCACGTTACCGCAGAATGGGTGTTGCAGGTCAGATGGTACGTCACTATGTTGAGGAGAGCCGTAAGCGCGGACAAGACGGTGTTGTGTTAACATGTAAGGATCATCTGCGTCCTCTTTATGAAAAGGCCGGATTTATCTGGCAGGGTGTATCAGCTTCCACCCATGGCGGTGTGAAGTGGAATGATATGCTGCTTCGCTTCCGAAAAGGAGAATAAAAGAAATGAAGAAACTATTGATTTATTTAAAGGCATACCGTAAGGAGGCATGTCTGGCACCAATTTTTAAGATGCTTGAGGCTGTCTTTGAGCTGTTTGTTCCGCTTGTTATCAAGGGAATCATCGACTACGGTATTGCAGCAGAAGACCGCGCATATTGTCTTCGCATGGGACTGCTGCTTTTACTGCTTGCCGTAATCGGTCTTGCAATGGCAACTACAGCGCAGTGGTTTTCTGCAAGAGCGGCAGCAGGATTTGCAGCTAAGATTAAGCAGGTATTAATGGAGCATATACAAAAGCTTTCTTATACAGAGCTTGATACTATTGGTACATCAACGCTGATCACACGTATGACAAGTGATGTCAATCAAGTTCAGACAGGAACGAATCTGGTGCTTCGTCTGTTCATGCGTTCTCCATTCATTGTATTTGGCTCTATGATTATGGCATTTACTATTGATTTTAAGGCTGCCATGATCTTTGTGATTACAATTCCGCTTTTGTCTGTTGTTGTATTTGGCATTATGCTTTCAAGCATTCCGCTTTATAAAAAGGTACAGTCACAGCTTGACCGCGTACTTGGTATTACAAGAGAAAATCTGACAGGTGTGCGTGTAATTCGTGCATTTAATAAGGAAGGAGAAGAAATCAGCCACTTTAAGACAGAGAATGAGCAGTTTACAAGACTACAGACTTTTGTTGGAAAGATTTCAGCATTGATGAATCCATTAACATTTGTTATTGTTAATTCTGCAATTCTTGTTCTTGTCTGGACTGGTGCTTGGAGAGTAGAGGGAGGCATTTTGACACAGGGTGCAGTTGTAGCTCTTGTCAACTATATGTCTCAGATCTTAGTCGAGCTGATTAAATTAGCAGATTTGATTATTAATATTACAAAGGCAGTTGCATGTGGAAACCGTATCCAGAAGGTGCTTGATGTAAAGCCGTCCATGGAAAATGGAAGCGATAAGGAAATTGCAGAGAAAGCGACTGTACCTGCAGTTGATTTTGATCATGTATCCTTAACATATGCTGGTGCCGGTGCACCGTCTCTTACTGATATTGATCTTCATGTAAAGACAGGTCAGACAGTCGGAATCATCGGAGGAACTGGTTCTGGTAAGACTTCTGTTGTCAATCTGATTCCACGTTTCTACGATGCGACAGAGGGAACTGTTCGCGTATTTGGAAAGTCAGTGAAGGATCAAGATATCGAGTCACTTAGAAGCCAGATTGCGGTTGTTCCACAGAAGGCAGTCTTGTTTGCAGGAACGATCCGCGAGAATATGAAGTGGGGCAAGGAGGATGCAACCGATGAGGAGATCATGGAAGCACTTGCCATTGCTCAGGCAACTGAAGTCGTAGAAAAGAAGGAAGGCGGTCTTGATGCTTTTGTTGAGCAGGGTGGAAAGAATCTTTCTGGTGGTCAGAGACAGCGACTGACTATTGCGCGTGCCCTAGTCAGACAGCCACGTATTTTAATTTTAGACGACAGTGCATCTGCACTTGACTTTGCAACTGATGCAGCTCTTAGAAAGGCAATTCGAGAGATGAAAAATGCACCAACTGTATTTATTGTATCGCAGAGAACTTCCTCTATCAGATTTGCTGATCAGATTTTAGTGCTTGATGATGGAAAGAGCGTTGGTGTTGGAACGCATGATGAGCTTCTTGCAAGCTGCAGCGTATACAAAGAGATCTATGATTCTCAATATAAAAAGACAACCACAGGCAATCAAAAATCAGGAAAGGAGGCATAAAAATGGCAGCAAAGAAAAAATATGATCGTACCAAGCAGAAAGAAACATTAAAAAAGGTACTAGAATATATCGAACAATATCGTGCCGTGCTTGTGTTCTCTTTGATTTTGGCGGCAGTGACAGTTGCATGTACTTTGTATCTTCCAATTTTAACAGGAGATGCAATCAACCTGATTTTGGCACCAGGAAAGGTTGACTTTGATGGCATCAAGCCAATTTTATTTAAAGGTGCTATTGTTATTATCATCGGTGCAGTGGCTCAGTGGGTTATGAATATCTGCAATAACCGCATTACCTATGCAGTTGTGCGTGATATTCGCCAAGAGGCTTTTGAAAAGATTGAAAGACTTCCATTAAAATATATCGACAGTCATCCATACGGTGATATAGTAAGCCGTATTATTGCCGATGCTGATCAGTTTTCTGATGGTCTGTTAATGGGATTTACTCAGCTTTTTAGCGGTGTTCTTACAATTGCAGGTACATTGATTTTCATGCTTACAATTAATATTCCAATGACAGCAGCAGTTGTTGTTTTGACACCAATTTCATTTTTCGTGGCAGGCTTCATTGCTAAGAAGACATTTCATCTGTTCAAGAAGCAGTCCGAGACTAGAGGTGAGCAGACTACGCTTATTGATGAGATGATCAATAATCAGAAGGTCGTTAAGGCATTTGGTCAGGAAGAAAAGGTAATGGAGCGCTTCAATGAGGTCAATGAACGCCTTCGTGACTGCTCTGTAAAGGCTACATTCTTTTCATCTATCACAAACCCGGCAACACGTTTTGTAAACTCTCTTGTATATGCAGCAGTTGCTGTATTTGGAAGCTTTTTCTCTATTGGCGGCGGAATAAATGTCGGTCAGCTGTATAGCTTTTTAAATTATGCAAACCAGTATACAAAGCCGTTTAATTCTATTTCAAGCGTTGTTACGGAGCTTCAGAACGCACTGGCATGTGCAGGAAGACTTCTTGATCTGATTTATGAAGAGACAGAAGTACCAGATGCAGATAATGCAGAGGTTTTGCAGAATGTTAACGGAGCTGTAAAACTGTCTCACGTAAACTTCTCTTATGACCCTAAACAGAAGCTGATTGAAGATTTAAATCTGTCTGTAAAGCCAGGACAGAGAGTAGCTATTGTTGGTCCGACTGGATGTGGAAAAACTACATTGATAAATCTTCTTATGCGTTTTTATGATACAAATGCTGGTACAATTGAAGTTGACGGTCATAATATTCGCAATGTGACAAGAAAGAGCTTACGAGAAAATTATGGTATGGTGCTTCAGGAGACATGGCTTAAAAGCGGTACCATACGTGAAAATTTGATGATGGGACGCCCAGACGCAACAGAGGAAGAAATGATTCAGGCAGCAAAGGCAGCTCATGCACACAGCTTTATTAAGAGAATGCCAAAGGGATATGATACAGATATAGGACAGGATGGCGGATCTCTTTCTCAGGGACAAAAACAGCTTCTTTGTATTACACGAGTTATGCTTTGTTTACCTCCGATGCTTATTCTTGATGAGGCAACCTCATCAATCGATACCCGTACCGAGATCAAGATTCAGGAAGCATTTAACCGCATGATGCAGGGACGAACAAGCTTTATCGTGGCACATCGTCTTTCAACTATTCAGGAAGCAGATGTGATTCTTGTCATGAAGGATGGTCACATAATCGAGCAGGGCAACCATGAATCATTGCTTGCAAAGAATGGGTTCTATGCAAAGCTGTATAATAGTCAGTTTGCTTTATAATTGCAAAAAAAGTGTTACAACTGCAAAATAATCTGTCAGTTAGTTCATTCAAACGGTATTGACAAATTTTATCATCAATGGTATACTTTCGAAAGTTCCAAGAGGGAGTAGTCGGCGTACAAGATGTACGCAGTATTATCGACAAAATGGTGTAAGCACCCGGTATTACTTGAAATGATGAGACTCAGGGACAGCTTCGGCTGTCTCTGGGTCTTTTTTTACGGCAAAACCAAAACTATAAAAAATGAAGAGAGGGAAAAACGAATGAGTTTAGTGGAGCTATTCATCTTGGCAGTAGGACTTTCTATGGATGCGTTTGCCGTATCAATCTGTAAAGGTCTTTCGCTAGGAAAAATTTCAAAGAAGCATATGGCAATCGCAGGTGCGTGGTTTGGAGGCTTTCAGGCACTGATGCCGCTTATCGGATATTTCCTTGGAAGTTTTTTTGCTGATATGATTACAAAGTATGCGCACTGGATTGCGTTTGTGCTGCTTATTATTATCGGTGGAAACATGATTAAGGAAGCGATGGGAGAAGAAGAAAAAGTTGATGCCTGTATGGATGCCAAAGAGATGTTCATTTTGGCGATTGCCACTAGCATTGATGCACTTGCCGTTGGTGTAACCTTTGCATTCTTAAAGGTACAGATAGTTCCAGCTGTAAGCTTTATTGGCTGTGTAACTTTTGTCTGTTCTGCAATTGGCGTTAAGATTGGAAGTATATTTGGATCTAAATACCGCTCAAAATCAGAATTTTGCGGAGGCATGATTCTTATTTTGATTGGACTGAAGATTTTACTTAATGGTTTAGGAATTATATAAAAAAGAGAGCAATCACCCAGAAGCTATATGCTGTGAAAGGGGGATAAGAAATCGCCCATAGAAAGGAGAGTTTTTCAATGAAAGCAAAGAAAACGGACAACGGCAAGATAACCGCACTATACGAGCGTCTTTCCCGCGACGACGACCTCACAGGCGACAGTAACAGTATAATCAATCAAGATGTAATATGTAGAGGGTGGTTTCTACCGCCTAATACTATTACATGACTGG
>OGCM01000138.1_pt1 | contig 127044 bp, 123 predicted proteins | sample 1570151 | NCBI WGS metagenome assembly OGCM01 (sample SAMEA4370582, study PRJEB24528) | human gut metagenome
CAGGAAATCAAGATTTATTATAAATTCATCGGCTTTGTCGGTGAATTACATATCACGCCAACCAAGCGGTGGACTGCGTTAAAGCCTAAGAATTGTACGGTGTGCGGTGTTGAATATGTTCCCCGCTCTGGCATATCGAAGTATTGTCCTGCTTGTGCCAAGAAGATACAGAGGGAGAAATCAAACGAGAGCAAACGCAGGAGCAGGGAGCGAAACAGACAGGCATGTATTGAACTGTCCGCAAAAAATGACCGACTGAGTCAGATCTCCGGTGAGCTTAGAAGAGAAGGCACGAAGTCACTGTTTACCACATACAACAGCGGACAATCCGGACAGTTCGACCTGATCACGATTCCGACCGGACTTAAGAAAGATGGAAAACTTTGGGGAATCACGATACAGCTGTTTACAGATGACAACAAACTGATCAAGACATACTCGGATGCGATCCCGTATTAATCAAACCAGGAGGTAGAAAACAGTGGCACGAAAATTAAGCAGCAAAGTGAAGAAATCCTTTGGAATCTTCAGTGGCGTTGTGCTTGCTGGTATGGGCGGCATGGGCGGTGCGGTAGTCCGCGCTGCCGGCACCGTCAGCGATCAGTATGCCATGGAGATAGGTTCCCTGGTTTACGACAATGCCTACAGCCGGATCAATCTGGAAGGGAACGGTGAAGTTCACCGGGAACTGAATGGAAACTGGAACCTGAAGGTAGACGGAGGAGAAAAGTACGACCTTGGAAAGAAGACAGTCGCTTATGAGCCCCAAAGCGGTTCGCTGAAAGTGTTCGGCGGCGGCTGGCAGTTCAAGGAAGACGGAACGGTTGTTAAGTTATCAAATTTTGAAGAAATTCCCCTGACGGAGAGTGGTTTTATCAAGCTTTCCGACCGGAAATATGTTCTGGTTGGGGATGACATCCATGATGCCAGCGGAAAAGTGACGGCGGATGGCTTCCTGTACATCATTGCAGATAAAGCCGGCAATGCCCATATGATGAATGATGTCATGAATGTCACATCGATGGACGAAATGATTCTGAATGAAGGTGATTTTCAGTACAACATAGCAGAGGAAACCTTGGCTTTAGGTGAAAATGTGGTGGATCTGCAGTCGGTTATGTCAGCATTGAACGTAGTGGAGGATCCCTTTAATCTGGGACGCAAGAAGTATGCTTACACCATCCGTGGAGGAAACGGCGGTGCAGGTGGTAAAGGCGGAGCCGGAGGAATCGGTGGCCGTGGCGGTACCGGTGGTATCGGCGGAGCCGGCGGCCAGGGTGGTATCGGCGGATACGGAGGCGCAGGCGGAAGCGGCGGAAGCGGCGGAAGCGGTGGAAACGGCGGAGACGGCGGAAGCGGTGGAGACGGCGGAGCCGGTGGAGCAGGCGGAGCCGGAGGAAACGGCGGTTCCATCAACGGAAGCAATCAGAGTCAGAACATCACCGGACGAATGGGCATGTATATCAAGAGCATCGATAAAAGCTCCAATAAGCTGGTTGTACACTTCCGCATCAACGATACATTCGGCAATTACGGTGAGATCGAAGTCCGCGTAAAGCCAAGCAGCGGTTCGGGAAAAGAGATTATTAAGAGAGTTGGCCCGGATGATGAGGAAGTAACCTTTGATCAGCTGACGGCTGGAAAAAGATATACCGTAACCATTGGTTACTATGATGAGGAAGAGGACGGAGAATTTCGATCGATGGATGTGGTTCGAGCAACTACCGAAGATGTGAGTATTTCTTTCTATATTACACAGGTCAATTCGGATGATGTCTGCTACAGTGTTCAGTTGGATGAAGATTATGTGACATCCTTCACCCGCGTAGTGATTCACAACCATACCGATATGGAAGATATATTCAGTGTGGACGATGCGAAGGAAGGCTATGCAGGAACGATCAGTACGGTTGGGCTGGATTCGACCACGAAGAAGATACGTCTTAACTTCCAGGTATCGGACAATGGTACCAGCTGGACGACCCTGAAATCGACGACTGCAGTACTGGATCTGGACTCCTTCTTTGACGATGATGATTCATCCGGTGGAAGCAGCTCAGGAGGCGGAAGCAGTGCAGGTGGCAGTACCGGCGGAAGCAGTGCAGGTGGAAGCACCGGAGGAAGCAGTGCAGGTGGCAGTACCGGCGGAAGCAGTGCGGGTGGAAGCACCGGCGGAAGCAATGCAGGTGGAAGCACTGGCAGTGATACGACCGGTAGCGGAAGCAGTACAGTTCAGCATGCACCGGCACATACAGAGAAACGTGAGGAGAGTAGTGATTCTTCCGGTTCCAGCCAGAGCGAAAGCAGCCGGTCAGAAGGAACTTCGGATGACAGCTCCGACGACAGTTCGAATGACGGAGCAGAGGGACAGGCAGAGGAAGCCGGAGACGAAGGTTCACCGGTAGAATAATACATAAAAAAGAAGAAAAGAGGAAAAAAAGATGGAGACTATTTTAGCGGCTACGCTTTCATCAATCGGCTGGATGCTGGGCCTGGCATTCTTAGGTATCGGCATTGGCCTTGGAATCATGGGTTCTAAGGCAGCTGAGGCAATTGGCAGAAACCCGGAGACCAAGAGCGACGTTGTCCAGGGCATTATGATCGTGGCAGTTGTACTGACGGTACTGACACTGCTTTTATTCGGTTTTGTATTTCTGCTTTTATTCTTTAACCCGCTGACGATGTAAAGGATCGGAGGAGACCATGCAATATATATTGGTATTTGGTGCCGTATTTTTGATTATGCTGGCAGTGATCCTCCTCTTCTTCTTTCTGATTAACACCACCGCAGAGGATGTGTCGGGACAGGTGCGGAAGGCATTTTTGAAAGAAATGGAAGTATTTGATGAACTTTATGAAGAAAAAGCGAAAAAGCTGAAGAAAGTTCAGGATGAGTACGACAAATTCAACCGCAACATTCTCCGGAAAACGGACGATGAACCGAAACAGGAGGCGGCAGCGCCTTCGGTGAAGGCGGCCGCGTCCATGTCGGATATTCCGGCGGCTCCCTTGAGAAGCCGGGATTTTGCCAAGAACTACCGCAGTATCCGCCACAATTTCTGTCCGGATACAGAGGCTGTTCTTAAGGCAGTGGCACAGGCGGCTGCCCCGGATCCGGAGATGGCGGCATACAGCACCTTATTAAAGCAGCTGAACGATAAGCTTACCTTTAATATCGTATTTACACTGACCGGCCTGAAACCATCGGATCAGGAGGAAGTGCTCCGTTCGGTTCTGGATGTGCGGGAACAGACCGTGCTTCAGAAGTTCTTAGATCAGGGCAAAGGGATGGATATCATCGCATTCCGGGAGTGGATCCGCGGTGAGAGTTTCCTGAACAATCCGGAACCCGTGCTTTATATGGCCAATGCAGCAGAAGCTCCCCAGGGTGCTTATGCGGTTTATGAAGAAGAGAATATCTGCGAGGGCGTGCGCGTCCTGCAGTCCGGTAAGATGTACGATTACAGCCTATAGGAGGGCATAAGATAACATTATGGCAAATTATATGGAAGAAATGATAGGTAAAAAGATCGCCGCGATCCAGAACGGCGGCAACGTGTACAGCGCGGGCCGTATCACGACTGTAAAAGAGTATATTCTGGAAGCAGACGGACTGGAAGATGTGGCTTTTATGGAGCGTGTCATCATTGGCGGACATTCCGAGGGATATGTTAATTCCATCGGACGCGGCAGCGTGAAGATCTCCGTGGTACGCCGCGGGGCACCGATCTATGTAGGAGATGTGGTGACAGCCACCGGAGAAGAATTCAAGGCGATGTATTCACCGTCCTCGGTTGGACATATCATCGATATATTTGGTACAGAATGTCTGCAGGATGCTGTGTTTGAAGATGCAGCTCCCATCGAGATCGAGAAAAAACCGATTCCGATCATGGAGCGCGGTACTGTAAAACGTCCGCTTCTGACCGGTATCGCTGGCATCGACCTGTGCTATCCCATCGGTAAAGGACAGAGACAGCTGATCATCGGAGACAAAAAGACCGGCAAGACCCAGATCGCACTGGATGCCATCGTGAACCAGAAGGGCAAGAATGTCCTCTGTATCTACGTGGCCATCGGCAAGACCAAGAAAAATGTGAAAGAAGTATACCAGAACCTGATGGCCCGCGGAGCCATGGAACATACCATCATCATGGCAGCTTTCAATGATGAGATGCCACCGGTGCTGTTCCTGACACCTTATGTGGCAGCTACCATCGCTGAGAATTATATGATGGAGGGCCGGGATGTCCTTCTGGTGATCGATGACCTGAAGCGTCATGCAACGGTACACCGCGAGATCTCCCTGCTTGCCGGTATGGTTCCGGGCCGTGAGGCATATCCGCCGGATGTTTTCTACATCCATTCCAGACTTCTGGAGCGAGGATGCCAGCACAGAACCGGCGGTTCCATCACCATTCTTCCCATTGTTGAGACCAAGGGCGGAGATATCACCGGATATATCCCGACGAATATTATCTCCATCACAGACGGTCAGATCGTTCTGTCCAGAAAGAATTTCGATAAAGGACAAAAACCGGCGATCCAGTACGGACTTTCCGTATCACGTCTGGGCGGAGCAGTTCAGGATGCACCGGTTAAAAAGCTGGGTGCCAGAGTGCGCCGGGAACTTTTAAGTTATCTGGAGACCCGTGAGGTCTATGAGATGGCGAATATGGATGAGATGAGTCAGGAGATGCGCGACCGTCTGAAACGAGGCGCAGAGATTCTGAAAGGATTGAACCAGCAGAAATTTGCACCCCAGGCGCCGGAAGAGTTCCTCACGAAATTCAGTCAGATCCTGGGAGGCTGATATGAGCATAAGAAATATCGTAAAAGTTATGAATTTCCATGCACTGATCCGCGTGGACAACGCAAAGCGCAAGGCAGACAAATACCGTATGATGCAGAAGCAGCTTCAGCAGATGATGGCTTCCATCCTCTATAACCGGAACCTGATTCTGGATAAAAAGCTGCTGCAGCCGGATCCCTCTGCCCCGGTCTGGAATATCTATCTGGGCAGTGATTTTGGCTTCTGCAACAACTACAACTCGCTGGTCAATGAAAAGATTTCCAAGGATCATGAGAACAAGAAGATTCTGATCGGACGCAAGCTTCACTGCCGGGATAAGGAAAATATCCTGTTTTCCTCTACCTGCGCGGAATTGGAGTACCGGTTTGATGAATTGAAGGAACTTCTGGGCGAGGGGATCCGGGGACGAAAGTGTTCGGAGATCAACATCATATACAATGAATATGTGAATACGACGACGATTTATTTTAAAACGGAGCGTATCTATCCGGTTGAAACCAGTGAGGAAGACGGATATTACGATGACTTTGCGATGGAAGAAGATGCAGGTAACCTGCTGGCAGACCTGACGGCATCTTATGTAAACTACGAAGTGATGCTGGCGGTGGTAAGCGGACGTGCAGCGGAAAACGTGCTGCGTCAGAATACAACCACGGAATCCTTAAAGAAGATCGATGAGATCGAGGAGGAGAAGGTCCGGGCAGATCGCCGGGAGAAGAACAACAAGGAATTCGAGAAAATCATAGATAACTACGTCAAGAACCGGGCGTATAAGTAGGAGGAGAGTCATGATAGGAAAAATCATTTCCGTGTCGGAGCTGGGAGTAGAGATTCTCACGGACGGCACCGGCGTGGCAGAGCGTGATATGCTCTACACGACAGTAGACGGGGAAAGACGCCATTTTGAGGTCTGTGACGTGGCTGGAAGCGTGGTAAATGCGATTCCTTTTGAGAGTACAAAAGGCTTAAAGCGCGGCATGGAAGTAGAAAAAGCAGAGCATGGTCTGACGATGGAGTATTCCGACCAGATCTTAGGACGTGTATTTAACCCCTACGGCGGCATGATCGATGAGCAGCCTCTTGACAGTATCTGTCAGAAAAATGTATATCAGTCAAGTCCCAGCCTGTCCCAGATCGATGCCAATGGAGAGATCCTCTGGACCGGCATCAAGGTGCTGGATTTCTTTGCACCTATGAGAAAGGGCTTTAAGATGGGTCTTCTGGGCGGTGCCGGTGTCGGCAAAACCGTATTGATCAAAGAGCTGATCCACAACGTATACCAGGGACTGGGTTCCAACTCTGTCTTTATCGGTGTTGGTGAGCGTTCCCGTGAGGGCCGTGAGCTGTATGACGAGATGACAGAGGCAGGACTTCTGGATAAGATGGCTATGGTATTTGGACAGATGGGTGACAACTCCGCTTCCCGTTCCCATGCCATCTACAGTGGTCTTACACTGGCTGAGTATCTGCGGGATGAGAAGAAACAGGATGTGCTTCTGTTTGTCGACAATATATACCGTTATGTACAGGCTTATTCGGAGATCAGTGCCATGATGAACCGTATGCCCATCGAGAACGGTTATCCGGCAACCATCGAGATGAACGTCAGCGAGGTGGAGGAACGTATCAACTCGACTCCTCACGGTTCCATCACATCCTTCCAGGCGATCTATATCCCGGCGGATGATGTGACGGATGAGGCGGTACAGACCATCATGCAGCATCTGGACGGACAGGTAGTACTGTCACGAAAGGTGGCAGAGAAGGGTCTCTATCCGGCTATTGACGTATTTGCAACCACATCAACTCTCATTGATCCGGAGAAGGTGGGCGAGCGCCACTATCATCTGGTGGAGGAGTCCATCCGGTATCTGGCACGTTATGAGGAACTGGAGGAGATCATCGCAGTTCTGGGTATCGAAGAGCTGTCCCAGGCGGACAAGGAGATCTTCTATCGTTCCAGAATGCTGAGAAACTACTTTACCCAGCCGATGTTCGTAGCGGAGAACTTCACCGGTATTCCGGGTGAGTTCGTAGCCATCGAGGATGTTCTTCAGGATGTGGAAGATATCCTGAATGGTGTCTACGATGACGAGGACGAGGCTGCATTCTATATGATAGGTAAATTCCATGGAAGAAAATAAAGAAAACAAAGAAGAAATGGCGATTCATGCCAGTGTGCTGAGTCTGTCCGGCGGTATGAAGACCTATGAAAATGTGTCTATGGTCCGGATCGTCAGCCGCGACTACAACATTCTGATTCTGAAGGATTATATGCCCACCATCGGTAAAGTAAAAGGCAGTGTACAGATCGTTGGGAAGGATATTATGAAGAGTCTGGATGATATCGAAGGATATTATGTATTCCGGCAGAATCAGTTCGAACTTTTGATAGAAGAGGATATGTATGTTAAATGATGCAATGCAGATAGTTCTGCAGTTCCGTGTATTTTTAATCGCAGCGATCATAGTGGCGCTGGCGATGGAGATAGCGCTGCTTTTTGGCACGAAGCACTTTGGATGGCAGAGAAAAAACCTGTGGATCTACCGTTTTTTCTTTGGCCTGACAAGGCCACAGTGCTGTTTTCTGGCAGCTTCCTGGCTCTGGCTGCTTTTTACGGCAACCAGTGCCCTCTTTGTCGTGGATATGCAGCTGTGCCATCTGGCGATGCTGCTTCTGTTGTCGGCGGCAAAGTTCACGGCCTGGAAGCGGATGCAGATGCTGCTTCGCGATTTATTTAACAGTGTATTGCTGTTTGCAGCGATGATGGCAGAAAATCTGCTGCATTCCTATCTGCTGGAGACACGTTTTCAGTTTCCGATTTTCATCATTCTGGGACTTCTGATTGTTTTCATCATTCTGTATGCGCTTTACTTTACCCTTCGCGATATGTATCTTCTTGCGAAGGATCGGGCGATGAACCGACCGGTGGCAGAAGAGAAACCGCCGCGTGAAGAAGATGCACCCGGAGAAGATGAAACACCGGAAAATGGAACGGATGAACCCAATCAGACAGCGGATGAAAAGACAGACGGCGACAGCAGACCAAAGCGAAAGAGAACAAGCCGGAAAAGACAGAACCAGAAAAAACGGCTGTTTTATAAAAAAGGAACAGAAACAGGAGGTGACAGGCAGTGAAAGAAAAAAGAAATCGAAAGTTGAGAATCAATTATGGAGGCAAAATTCAGCTTCAGAAGCTGCTGTTTCTGATTCCTATTGTGATTATTATCCTGGTATTTATTATGTACCGGGAGGCAGGCGCGTATCGGGCGGAGGAGAAATTGTATACCTATATGGGAGAGGTTCAGACGGAATATCCGGAAGGAACCAAATTCCAGCGGACCGATGATGCCACATATCTGAAAAACGCCGGTGGCCAGAGCATCAGTTCGAGACCTCTCTATATGGGAAGTGACGATAAGATGCTTCTTCCGGTGCCTTATGCCTGGGTACAGATGAATGTGGAAAATGCCGCGATGTACCGTCTGGAGACTTTCTCCACCGCAGATATCAGCACCGGTTCCGTCGTACTTAAAGATCAAAAAGATGTCCGGGAAGGTGCAGGCGGTTTTCTCTTTGACGGGGAAGGAACCTATATCTTTCTGGAGCCGGCTGAGATCGACTGGGAGGATGATTCCATCGAAGTGCCGGCCATGTCATTTGCAGTGGTACAGTATGGACAGACGCTGAATCTGCATGTGTACGGTGAAGATTCAGCCCGTTTGATATCCATCAATGAAAAAGAAGTGAAAGCATCCTTCAAAAATGGAGGATCAGTGAATCTTGGAACCAACAAGCTGTGGCTTCCGAACGGAACCTGGCTGCTTCTGTTTACAAAACCGGAGCTGCTTCCAAGAATCAATGAAATGAAGTAAGGGGGAGCAGAGCCTTGAAACGAATCATTGCAGCGATAGCAGTTCTTTTATCGGTTATGTGTTTTGCATACGCATACCGGCTGCAGGTACTGGGCATGATCCAGACAGATGTGGTGGCGGTAAGTGACCGCAATCTGGCTAAAACCCTGCAGAAAGGTGCCGACGGTGATAAAGAGCCGGATCCGGTTACCCTGGAGAAGTTCCGGGCCGGTGACACGGTATACCGCCGGGGCAACAATCTCTATCTGGGCCCGAAGAAAGAACGGATCCAGGGAGAATATCCGTTTTATACCGGTGATGGTACCGGTATCTGGTATTTTCAGGCCACAGGAAGCCTGATGACCGATGATTTTATGGAATATGAGCCTTATGCTGGCCTGTTTGTCAGTGACGGTACGGCCTTTGATGACGAAGGTGTAGGTCAGGATGAGGATACATATATATTTGCAAAGTTAAACAATGGTCTGTATATGAATACAGTTCCGATCACGATCCGGAGCAACGGGCTAGACCATGCCCTGCGCCTTGGATCGCTCATTTGTTTTCGGGAAGATGACCTCTCTGCCTATGGATACGCAGGGGAGCGTCTGGTTTATTCCGATCTGAAGAATCTTGGATCTGCGAAGGTTGTGATCCGAGATAATACTTACGATTATCATTCCTTCGTAAGACTCATCGGTGCAGTCCACGACCCCTCTGAGCCGGCGGCAAGAGACGAAAAGCCGGAGGAGACTATGGCAGCAGAGGAAGGAATCCACAGCGAAGCCGATAGACATACCGGTTCCGGACAGTCAGAAGGTGATGGAGCAGAAGAGATGGAAACAGAGGATGGGGACGACTCATCAAAGGATGGCTCCGGAACCGATGGCAGCGGCTTTGAAGATACGGATGAACTTCTCGAAAATACACCGGAAGAAGAAAATGACAGCGATACCGTTTTCTCCAGTGAAGAACTGGATGCAGAAGGTGCCAATCAGCCTAACGAAGGAGATTCCTTCCAGGGAAATGGTGAGTCAGTCAGCTTTCCTAATGCCGGAGGAGGCAGCGGAGACGGTTCTGGTTCTTCTGGTTCCGGTAATACACAGGGAAGCGGTTCCAGCAATGGAAGCAGTGAGTCAAATTCCGGTGATCATTCCGGCAGTGAAAACGGCGGCAGCTCCGATTTTGATCACGGTGGTACCCAGGGGGGAACCGGTGCCGGAGGCGGAAGCAGTGCTGGAGGCGGAAACAATAACAGTACCTCCGGAGGCGGCGGAACCGGTGATGATATGGGAACCGGAGGCGGTGATCACGGCGATTCGGAAAGCGGCGGAAGCACCAACGGTGGTCACGGAAGCAGCGGTAATACCACAGAAGGCGGCGGTACCAGCGACGGCAACGGCTCCAGCCATGGAAATGTCCGAAAACCAGTGGTTTCTTTCACAAATGCCAAAGCAGATGTATATAATGTATACGGCGACCTGGAGATCCAGGATCCAGATATGCGTCTGAAACGTGTGGTGCTTCGTGTTTACGAAGAAGAGAATGGTCAGGAGAAGAAACTGATCACCCGAAAGAACTTTAAAGCAAGAGGCAGTATTAAGATTCCGAACGTAAGACCGGATACCAGTATTCTGGTACAGGGTACCTTTGTCTGGTTAAATAAAGATGGGGTGAAAGAGACAGAGGAGTTCATGGAAGATATTCCGCTTCATACTCTTTCGCTGAATCATCTGGCACCCTACACCTTCAGCAAGGAACAGGCAGTTGATTTCTATGCAGATAAGATTAAGATTCCCAATATGCAGATGACCAGCAGCCTTCCATCTGACATGCTTTATATAGCCAGAGGCAGCGTGACGGTCCTGAAAGACGGAAAAGCAGTGACGGATGAACCACTTGCGCTGGCAGGTACGGATATCCGAAGCCTTCGTATGGGCCAGAAAACAACCTGGACCTCAGATGCAGTACTTAAATCCGGTACGAATTATACCTGGGAACTGAAGCTGACAGACCGTTTCGGCAATGAACTTCCGTGTACGAATCCGGAGGAGCAGAAGGGAAGCGCCTGGACCAGTTACCGGGCACCGACCGCTTCGGTTTCCCTGATCACGAATGCAGTCGGCAAACAGCAGATGCGTATCTCCATCGTGAATGAAGATAAACAATATATCAATCTTCGGGACGGATATATCGTGCTCTGCGATCCGCAGACCGGAGCAGAGCTTTCTATGTTTGAACAGGTCGGTGATGATCCGGCTACCAAGATTCGCAGAAAAGTAGATCTGAGCCAGGATATGCTGACAGAGATACTGGGGGATCTTCCATCCGGACGCAATTTCCGTATGGAGATCCATGGAACCTACGATCTGAAGGATACAGAACCGGCAACAGCAACAGAAAATGCTTTGATAGGACAGACCACCTTCTACACAGCGTCTATCTCAAATCTTGGTAAAGCAGCCTATGAGCTTACAGTTCCGGAAGACAGCATCACAGCGTCCTCTGCGACTGCACGGTTCCATCTGACCAGCAATACCAATGAACAGCTGATTCAGCTGATGTCACGGATCAAGGTGGTTCTCTCTAATACAGAGACCGGAAGCAAGGAAATGGAGCTGAACCGCTCTGAATGGATGAACAAGAAAATTGCACAGCTGAACCGGGATGGAGAAGCATATGTGCTGACAGATGCTATCCCGGAGGTCGGTATTCCCCAGGTGGTACTCCATTATCTGGGAAATGACCCGGAAGGCACCAGTGTGTGGGATGCAATCTGTGCTTATGCCACCGTGGAAGTGCGGTATCCGAAGGGAAAATTTAAATCAAAAACCAAGTATGACGTAAGTATTCAGACTACAGTAACCCAGGCCAGTGATGAATACGATGTCAGTGCAGCTGTTACGAAGGCTGGATTCCAGACACTGAAAAATTCTCCACAGATTCAGTGCGGAGAGCTTTTGGTTATCTCGGATTTTGCAGAGCTTTACAACTTCCGGATAGATGATCCGGACGGCACGGTGACAGATGGAAGAATCAATATGCGTCTGTATGCCGGAGAGCGTCTGGTAGACAGCCGTATCATAGAGACAAACCGTACCTACAGTGCAGATAATACATCCGATGAAGATCTGATGATTTTCCGGAACCTGACCAATAACATGAGTTATACCATCGGTTTTTATGCATCCGAGTATAATGAATATTTTGATGATTCCCGGAAAGAAGAGAACTATGAGTTACCGAAGGAAAACTGGCTGAAGTTTACAACCGGTGCCGGAATCAGCGGTAAGGTGGAACTTCGTGACCTGTCAGAGCCGGAGACTAACGCCCAGACAGCTGCGATCCGGGTGATTTTCAAGGATCCGGAGAGCGATCTTTTAAAGAGTTTCACAGGTGACGAAAAACCGGAGTATCTGCTGGAGTACCGCAAGGTACAGGGACTGGATGTATCAGATGCAGAGCTTGCGGAGGCAGAGCCGGTAACGGAGCACCACGAGCTTGCGGTCACAGATGGTTCCATCGAGCAGGTTGACCAGGTGTTTAATTACAGTGTCGATCTCTTCACAACTTATGAGATCCGCCTTTTGGTGGAGGTTAAGGGACATAAGGTCCAGCTGGGGCGGGTGAAGTTTGAGACGGGTGAGAAGATCTACACCATCTCAAAAACCGACGACCTGAAACTTTTAAATCAGCATAAAGACGGTAAATTTATTGTCTTAAATGATATCACGAGTACCGGAACCGGTGCATCAACCGGTTCTGACACGGAACCGTTCAATGGACACCTGGATTTCCAGGGTTATACCCTTACCTGGAATACAACGGGAAGTTCCCGTCTGTTTAACTGCCTGGGCGGCCGCGGCATCGTGGAAAATCTGGAACTTAAGTATACCGGTGTGGCATCTGGACGATCAGGTGTGTCCGGGCTTGTTTATGATAACTACGGAACTGTTCGCAATATCATTGCTCATGTAGAGTTTAAGGGACGTTTTCCGATCTATTATGGTGGAATCGTCTACAACAACCGGCAGAGCGGTGTCATCGAGAATTTTGCAGTGGAACTTCCGGCCAATGGCCAGTATGTAGGAGTCGGTTCCGGCGGCGTGACCCGAGGCAATGATGGAATCGTCCGCAACGGTTATGTCTATGGAGGAAGCCTGATCACAGGAAGTGGTGTGTATGGAGGCGAGATGGGAAGTCGTTCCCAGAACGGATGTATCACCGGCTCCAACTCCGGAACCGTGTATAACTGCTTCACCTTAAGCCAGGTGCAGATCGAAGAGGGAACCAGTATGAATATGGTCGGCCTGGCGGTTGGTTACAACTACGGCCGTGTCCGGAATGTGCTTTCAGTGGGTGATATCTATAAGTATGGATTTGAAGATTATAAGCAGACCGATCTGGAACCCTTCACACTCTATGGAGGAACCGTCGGATACGGTGCCGGTATTGTGCAGGACACCTATATCCTTTCAGAGCGGGGCGAGACCTATGGAAAGGATGGTAATGCAGTCTATAAGACGGCAGAACCTATCGAGACCCGTACGCTGCGTTCTGCTTCCTGGCATGAAAAGTGCTTTAACAGTGAGGGTGCCTTCGAGGTAGAGAACATGATCAAGGCGGGCTATTACCCGCGCCTGAACCTGCCGGATTCCCTGAAGTCCAAGCAGGATCTCATCGGCCTTCCACTGGTGGGCATCAGTTCCTATCCGGATATCATCAGTAGTGAGGTAACAGAGACGGGAACGGATGATCAGGGTCGTGATTATGCTCTGGTGAACCTGGAGTTCTATAATCCCAATGGTTATGAGATCACCGGCCTGGATGTGAATGGCCTGACGGCAGAGATTCAGGAGGGACAGGGAGCAACCGAAACCAGCTACAAGGTAACGGTAAAGCTGATGGAGCCGACGATTTTCCGTTCCGCCTATACCGTTACCCGGGTTTACTACCGCGGGGCAGGTTCCCTGACGATCAACCAGTACGATTATACAAATCGATCCATTCTGGCCAGCTTCTTTAAGCCTATCAGCAAATTAAGCGAATGGAAGACCATCAAGGATGATTTGGCTGGAAACTACAGGTTGAAAAATGATATTGATTTTTCGGGTTCCTACAGTGATGATGTGCGTATCCGCGGTACCTTTACCGGTACTCTGGACGGTGATGGCCATACACTGAAGAACCTGCAGGAGATTCAGTACGGTTCTGTCTTTGAGACTATCAGCAAGGGAATCATCGAGAACCTGACAGTGGAGGGACTGAAGCTGTCATCGAACCATCAGTCAGCGACCCTTCGAACCGGATTTGTCGGTACCATGAAGGATTCCGCTTCCATGGATCACGTCTTTGTGGTTGGAACGGATGGATATGACACCGTAAATGTATATGGATACGGCGGTGTGCTGGCAGGAGAGATGAATAATGTCTCCATCACAAACTGTGGTGTCCGTGACATGAAACTTGTGAGTCAGGAGATTCAGAAGAATACCCTGTATCTCGGCGGACTGGCAGGTTCTCTCAGTTCAACGAATGTTGCAAATTCTTATGTACAGGGAACTACCATTAAGGCAGATGCCGGATATACGGCAGCCGGTATCGGCGGACTGGCAGGTGTACAGGGCTCTGGCTCTCCGATTGAAAATGTCTATGTCCAGGGAAGCATTCACACCAGTTTCCAGAATGCAGGCGGTATCGCCGGAACCTCTGGTTCCCCTATCCAGAAAGTCTGGAGCTATGTGGACATCAACAGTATCTCAGACAATCTGGGCGGTATCGTCGGAAAGCTGACAGCCCAGGTTTCTCTTGAGAGTCTCGTATCCCTTGGCAATATATATACCACCAGCTCCAATACAGGTGCATCTGGTGCTGTCCAGCGTATCGTCGGTACCGGTATACCACCAGAAGAACGGTGGGCTACAGCGGACAGCTTCTGGGTAAAGAAGCACCGGCGGCTGAGCTTCGGGATGTAAACCGCCTGTCTTCTCTTGCAGAACTCTGGACGAAGGTTCCATACCGCGATTATGCGGTGCTGGGTGCCTCCTTTGACTTAAATGGAAGACAGAGCGGCGAAGCCTGTACGGCGGAGAACGGAGTACTTCCGATGCTGCTTGATACAGAGGGTGCACTCCTTGCATACCAGGAACCGGTGAGCCTTCCGGATCCGTCCCTTGCTCTGAAAGCAGAGGGAATGAAGGATGAGACAACCGGAATCTACAGTGTGCGTCTGACGGTCGATGGGGCTTATGATGTGCCGAACCAGAAAACACTCTATGAGGTGACGAAGGCGGAGGCACCGGGACTGGTGCTGCTGCCGGAGGCAGAATCAGCACCGAAGGATGAGTTCAACCCGGACGGAAGCCTGATTCGAATCTATGAAAAGATAGGAATCGAGTCTTATCTGGACAGCTACCAGGTGACAGTTACCCTTCAGAAGGCAGAGGGAGGTGCCAAACAGGTTCTGACCGCACCGCTTTCCTTTGGAAGCACTCCGCTGTATCACGATATTGCAGATGCACAGCAGTTTAAAGACGTGATGACAAAATATGGCCAGAATTATGAGAACTTCCGTATCACGGGAGAGATCGATCTGAGCCAGGTTTCGGATGTACCTTTGAACTTAAAGATAAACCGTCTGGTGGGAGCTGGTTCGGGCCATACGATTTCAAACCTTTCCTACCAGATTCAGAGTCAGGGACAGTCTCTGTTCCAGGTTCTGACCGGTACCATGGAAAATCTGACATTTAAGGATATGACGGTTACTTCCGCATCCTCATCAACGGTCAGCGGTGGTGAAAACGTCGGCCTTATCAGTATCAACCAGGGCGAGATCCGCAATACCTCTTTTGAGAATATCGCGATCACGGCCCCGTCAAGAAGCCAGAAAACGGGACTCATCGGAACTAACATGGGTACGGTGAAGAATGTGAATCTGAAAGATATCCGCATCACGGTAACCAGTTCCTATGCCGGAGGTCTCTGCGGCTTCGCAGCATCCGGCCGGATCGAGGACATCACAGCGACCGGAACGCTGGATAAAAACGGAAACTATCAGTACCGCATCGCAGGCGGAGAAGGCAATTCCGGTGGTCCGAGCCATATTGGCGGTCTCATCGGCCGTCTGGAAGGAGAGGCAGAGCATCTGTCAGCCGATGGCATCCAGGTAATCGGAACGACCTATGTCGGCGGCCTGATTGGCATAACCAAGGATCCGGCAGGATCCCTCACTTATTATGGGTATCGTCTGGGACGGCGTACGGCTGAGAGTGACGAGGATCCGGCTTACCGTGGTGCCAGAACCGGAACGAACAAGGATGCAGTCGGCAGTGAGATCATCCGCAATAGAATTAAAGGTTATCAATATGTCGGCGGTCTGTTCGGATATCAGGGCCAGAGCACAGAAAATATTATCTACTGTGAGATTTATAACAGTGATATAGAATGCAATTATGAGAGTGCAGGTTCTTACGCCGGTGGAGGCAGCTGGAACTATCCGAAATATCTCATCAGCGAGGATAATAAGGTTTCCTCCATGATGAATTGTGCCGGTGGTGTATCTGGTGAAGTGGGAGATGGCTATAATATGCTGATCAACCACGTGACGGTCAGCGGCTCAGATTATATCGGCGGTGTTTACGGAAAATATCCGAACACGAATACCAATAGCGCATTGGTTGAGAATTCCTCAATCAGCGGTTCCAGCTATGTGGGAGGATATTCCGGTTATCAGAATCCAAATTATACAAGTAGATTTACCAATATTGGTGTGTACAACACTGAAATTAAAGCAACAGGAAACTATGCCGGAGGCCTCTTCGGAATGGTACGGCCGCATTCTATTAAGAAGTGTTTTGTCAGTAAGGTGGATGTTTCGGCGAATGCCTATGCCGGTGGTCTGGTGGGAGATCTTTACTGCGGAGATATTTTTGGAAATATTATCAATGCGAATGTAACAGCAACACTTGGAGCTGGTGGTGTGTCCGGAAGAATGTTCAGTCTGGGATACTTTGCATCTGCACCAAGTTCCTATCCGGACACCCGGGTAAAACGGACGATTGTAACAGGTACAGTTTCCGCATCTTCCGATCGTGCCGGCGGTCTGACCGGAGAGTTTGTACGTGGTGATGACCGATACAGTGCAGATGGTGTTTTGATTACAGAAGCACCAGAGGAGATGACTCCGGATCGCTTCAAAGCGAATCTGCTGGCGCTGACATCGGTTTCCAGCGGCAGTACATCTGTCGGCTGGATGGACTTCAATACAAGCACCGGTTTAGCAGATGCAGGGCAGATGGACAGTTCCTATATCTGGGACGGTATGAAGCTGATTCGAAATTCAGCGGAAAGTCTGGCCGGAAATGTCTTTAAGGACACTGAGCAGCAGACAAAGACAGGACTTGCTCTGACAACATCTGTGAAGATGGCTCTCTCAGGTTCAAATAATGAGAGTCCGTACCATAACATCACCAGTCCGGATATGTCCTACTGGTCTGAGGAAGACTTAGAAAAGGGCATTATGCCTTACTCAAAAGCAACTGACGGGCTGGAGATTCTTAAGAGTGAGACAGAGTCTATCGAGGGGAAAGGCACTCTTTCCATGAAGGCAATCGGAGCCGGTATTCCGATTCCACAGGGCGGAGTGACGACACTGGCCATGACGGAGGGCGAGCTTCCGGGCCTGGAGGTTTATGCCTCCGGTGCAGGCAGCATCAACCTGGAATTTGACCGGGATGTGACGAAGGATGCAGAAGCCGGTATCGGCATGCGTCCGGTTGTGGATGAAGAGGATGCGTCCGCGGATGACTCTTCAAGCGAAGCACAGAAACCGGCAGCGGGAACAGAAAACGGAGATACATTATACGATATGGATGCCGATTTTGCCTATGGAGACACGGAGGCAGCGGTACCAGAGTACCGGGTACGGATTTTCTCTGGCCAGGATGTTCTGGCTGATGAGGCTATCACCGGTCGTGTGATGACATTCTCTTATGATTATCAGACACCTCTGACGGCAGAGGTAACCGACGGAGTTAAATCAGAGGAATATGAGATTGATCCGGATGAATTGGCACACAGTGTTATGGTAAACGGGGATTCCTGGTATTACCTGACCGCCGGAGGCGCAGGCACTCCGGAAGGTGTGAAAGCCGGAGAGTATATCCATCTGTTTAACGGATGTGCTCTGGATCTGGATGGCAATATCATCGATCTGGAGAGCGGAAGTATCATCGGAACAGCCGGTTCCAACGGTAAAAAACTGGATACAGTACCTCTGTATGACTGGGACTATGCAGGTTATGAACTGCAGGTATACAAGAACTTTACCTTGTCAGCAGAACCGATGGCTCTTTCGGAGGAGGATTCAGAAGAGGCATCCGTGCTTCCATATCAGGCGATTGTCAAGAATGGTGAGCTGAGTCTCTACAATGCACAGAATCCGGTTTCACCGGATGGCTGGATCATCGACCACTATCAGGACGAGTCCTTTATGACGGTTCTGGGAGAGGACGGAAAACTGGCTGACATCGGCAAAGACGAGATCAAGCTTCCGGATGGCTTCCAGAATGCTTCCATCGGTGAGATTTCCAACACGGCATATGCCGACGCACCGATAGTGGTTGGACGCTATAATTCCGGCAAGGTCTTCGCATTCAACTACCTGACCGGTGAAAATCTGGAAGTAGTTCAGAATGATGAGGATGTGGTCAATCTGGTTGATTTCGCAAAACAGTGGATCTCCGATAAGACCGACAGTATGTTCAAGAGTGCCCGCTCCAGCTATCTGGCAGCAACGGATCTGGGCAATAAGGTTGATTTAAATGAGGTGAAGAACCTGTACGACGGTACCAATGGAACCGGAACGGAGAACTCCATCGCAGGAGTCCTCCGCGGCAATACAGCAGGAGGTGCCGGCGGTGATGCGGGACAGTCGGATTCCGGTGTCCGCTCGAATGAGCAGAAAGAAGCCGGAGACGGCAATGGAACGGCTGGCGGCACGACGGCTGCGAATACGGTTCAGACCGGAGAAGCCGGGGACGGCGGCGATAAGACTGGTTCAGAGACAGGAGCAAAGAAGAATGGCGTCCAGAGTTCGAAGAACGATGGGGCAGACCTGGATGATTCGGAGGATGCAGACGAGGCAGAAGATGCGGAGGACGCAGACGAAGAAAGCTCCAAGTCGAAGAAGTCTTCTAAGAGCAGCAGTGTGAAGAAGGCCAGGTCGATCAGAGCGAAGAGCAATGCTTCGGATTCAGAAAATGAGTCCCCGGAGTCCGAGTCCCTGAAGAAGGAAACTTCTAAGAGTGACTCCAGGACGCAGAGTGATTCTGAGAAGGATTCGCAGGCTGCAGTACAGTCTGGAGAAGGCGTCAAGACAGCCCTTGATGGCACACAGACGGATGTAGAGAAGAGTGCGGACAGAAAGACCGGCACGGGTCCGGCAGGTGATACAGCTGCCGAACGTGAGAAGGCTGGAACCGGCGGGCGCAGCGGTCAGGCCGGAGAAGCTGGAAATGGTGCAGAGCCGAGCGGAAGCAAGGCAGGCGCAGCAGGTCAGGGCGGAACAGAAGCCGGAGCAGCCGGAAGCACTGGCGCAGGTCAGAGCGGAACAGAGGCAGGCGCAGCAGGTCAGGCTGGTGCAGAAGCTGGGGCGGCTGGAGATGCTGCATCGGGTCAGACTGGAATATCCGGTCAGAGTGGAACGGAGGCAGGCGCAGCAGGTCAGGCTGGCGTAGACGCGAATGCAGCTGGAAGTGCTGCATCGGGCCAGACAGGTACGAAACTTGGAACAGACAAGGTAGCAGCGGCGATCAGCAGCCATGATGCAGAGCGCACGAAAGAGGCGTTAAACAGCAGCTGGCTTCCGGTTTACGATGCGGCGAGCGGCGAATACAAGCTTTACAATGCAGGCGAACTTCTCTCCTCGAATGGCGGAGTGGTCTTAAGTGCAGAGGAAAAGATGGAGGCACTGTCCCGCCAGGGCATCAATGTGAACTACGGACAGGTCAATGCCGGAGCACACCACACGGATTCCGATAAGCGGGGCTTCAAGATTCTGGGCGGTATCGCGGCAGCGATCCTGCTGATTCTGGGCAGCTTCTGGCTTCGCAGAAGAAATGCAAAGTAAAATGAGTCAATTTATAAAGTGACAATCTGATTTCTGGATGGAACTGCAGTTTCAGTCAGGAAGCAGATCTGGTAAGTCAGGCTGCCTGGTAGCAGGTGGCCTGATTTACAATCAGGAACTGTGGGATTTCCGGTGGTTCGAAGAAAGATGGAAATGAGAAGGGCAGAAAAGGAGTGAGGAGGGAATGGTGATGAAAGGTCATACATCTCATGTGAAGGGACATCGGATTGTCCGGTCGGTATGCGGTATGCTGCTGGCGTTCAGTATGATGTTTTTTCATACCGGCTATACAGCCTATGCCGATGATGACGATGTCGAGATCAAGAAAGTGACAATCAATATCAAATCTGATATCACGAAAGAGGATTCCGATGCGATTGAGGTGAATTGTTCAGGAGAGGGATTCACCTACGATGGCTTTGAGACGATCATTCCAAATGGAAATAGCTGGAATGCTTCGGAATATCCGAGAATTATCGTGACGCTGGAGGCGGACGAGGGCTATAAGTTTAAAAAGAGCAGCCTGAGAGTTAATGTAAAAGGCGATGTGTATAAGGTTGTCAGCAAGAAAAGCACGAAGGATGAATTAAAGGTAACGGTGGATCTGGAGCCATACGGCGGTAAAATCGGTGCGCCGGTCAACCCGCACTGGGGCGGCACGACCACTGCTTCCTGGCAGAAGGGCTACCGGGCAACTTCCTATATGATAGTATTAAAGCGGGATGGACGTACGGTGACCTCTGCAGAAACGACGTCTACCAGCTATGATTTTTATGATTACATGGAAGGTGGACAGAAATATACGTTCAGCGTGGTATCGAAAAACGGAAAGCGGAAGAGTGTTGCGGTCACATCCGATGAGACAACCTACAGCGATCCGGGCGGTGAGCGCTGGATCCGGGGAAAGCGCGGCTGGTGGTACCGCTACGCGGATAATTCTTACCCGGCAAACGGCTGGTATCAGCTTAGCTGGAATGGTGTTACCTCCTGGTATTATTTCAATGCCAAAGGTTATCTTCTCCAGAACCAGATTACCCCGGACAATTATGTAGTAGGAGCCGACGGCGCCTGGATCGAGAACCCGACCCAGGAACAGCGGACGCTGGCGGAGAATAAAGGCAGAGTGCCGAAAAAGACCGAAGAGGAGTGGGTGGCTGACTGGTAAAGCTGTGGCTGGTTCATCTGATAGAAGGATGAAGGCGATTAAGCATCAGCTATGGTGTGGAAATATAAAAAAGAGGCTGTCGTTAAGCGAAAAACGGCTTTCCTGTTTATTTAGCAGGGAAGCCGTTTGTGCGTGTGCGACAGCTTTTTTATTTCATAGAAAGTATGTCCAATGAGGCAGAAATGTTTTACAGGAAATTAAACATGATTTAGGGCAATCCCGATTAGGCGATTGGTCTGGTCAGCCATGAACAATGGAATATTTAACATATCCCCATCCAGTTTCAAGTTATCAAGAGAAAAACGCACCCGCAGTTTGACTTTATCCGGGAACAATTCTTTAAATTTTTTAATACTTTTACTGGTTGTATTGGTTTCAGCTTTTACTTCGATCGGGAAAATATCATTTTCCCGCTGAATAAGAAAATCTACCTCATAGGGAGGATTGGTTTGTGTCCAGTAACGGGGAACAACTTCAAATTGTGTAATTAAAGTCTGGAGCACAAAGTTTTCGGTTAATGCCCCTTTAAATTCAGTAAATAGGCGGTTTCCTTCGGCAAAGGCGCTGGGAGATAATTGGGATAGACGCCGAAGAAGACCTACATCTACAAGATAAATTTTAAAAGCGGATATATCATCATAGGCGGACATTGGAAGACCGGGAGCTGTGCTGCGGTAAATTTTGTGCACAAGACGGGCATCTACCAGCCATTGCAAGGCATCTTCGTATTCGCGGGCACGGGCGCCCTCTTTAATCACTTTATAAATAAATTTTTTGTTTTCCTTTGCAAGCTGGGACGGGATAGATTTCCATACCATAGAAATTTTCGGAAACTCCCGGACGTCCGGATGTTTGGCAAAATCGCGTTCATAAGCGTCAATGATGGCAGAAAGAGAGTCCTGCATGGCGTTGACATCCCGGGCTTCTGTCCACATCAGGACAGATTCAGGCATACCGCCGGTAATATAGTACATTTTCAGCTTTTCATAAAGTGGGTTAAAAAAAGCATCGGGGATTGGTTCCAGCGTATCTATCTGTTCCAGATAGGCGGCTAGATTATCATCTCCATTTGCAAGTAGAAATTCAGTAAAAGTCATCGGGTCAATCTGCAGGAAATTAACTTTTCCAACTGGAAAAGAAGACGGCTTTGCAAGCGCGATACCGAGCAGAGAACCGGCGCAGGCAATGTGATACTGCGGTGCATTTTCACAAAAGTATTTCATAGAATTGATTACATTCGGGCAGTCCTGAACTTCGTCGAAAATAATCAGGGTTTTTTCAGGTAAAATTTTCTGGCCGCTTGCCAGCATCAGGTTTTGCAGGAGGCGGTTCACATCTTTCGTAGTTTCAAAAAATTGTTTATATTCTTCATTTTCATCGAAGTTAAAGTAGGCGGTGTTTTCATAAAAGCGTCGCCCAAATTCTTTTAAGATCCATGTTTTTCCGACCTGACGGACGCCTTTTAAAATCAGAGGCTTGCGGTAAGGGGAGTTTTTCCAGTTTAATAATTGATTCAGTATCAAACGTTCCATATTAGTTATACTCCTTTATAGAAAGACGGTGATTGATTCTACAAGCTTATTATATGCTTTAGATGAGAAAATAACAAGAAGGATCACATAAATATACATAAAAACGTGATTTTTATCACACTTTTATATATATTTATGTGATTGCAACGGCTTGCGTGAATGAGAGATTTTGACTGTGTCATATTCTGGTTTAAGAAGAAGGGAGACGGTTTCTGGGCACGTATGCGAGAACGGTAACTGGAGACGGCAGAAGTATGGAAATGCAAGCCTGTCTTTATTGACAGAACCTATGAAATACGGTAGAATCAACCTTAAAAAAGAGTAATCCCCTATAAGGGGAGATAGGAGTTGAGTTTTTTGAGTTCTGGTGATGGGATACAGCTATTGATTTTGATACTGCTGCTTTTGATGTCGGCTTTCTTTTCTTCTGCGGAGACGGCGCTGACGACGGTCAACAAGATCCGGGTGCGGACGCTGGCGGAGAATGGCGATAAGCAGGCAGAGTATGTATTAAAGATCATAGAGGATCCGAGTAAAATGCTGAGTGCGATTCTGATCGGCAACAATGTGGTAAACCTGTATGCGTCTTCTCTTGCGACGGTTCTTGCCACCCACATCTGGGGCAACAAGATCGTAGGGATTGCGACGGGCATTCTGACGCTTTTGATCCTGATATTCGGCGAGATCACGCCGAAGACGGTGGCGACGATACAGGCTGAGCGGATTGCATTTCGGTTCGCCAAAATCATTTATTATATCATGACGGTGCTGACACCGGTCATTTTTGTGGTCAACCAGCTCTCGTTTTTAGTGTTGAAGCTGCTTCGCGTGGATGTGAAGGCAAAGGGCGAGTCCATCACGGAGGATGAGCTGCGGACGATCGTGGAGGTCAGCCACGAAGAGGGCGTCATCGAGTCCGAAGAGAAGAAGATGATCAACAATGTGTTTGATTTCGGGGACGCCGTGGCGCGTGATGTCATGCTTCCGAAAGTCAACATGACGTTTGTGGACGTGGATGCGACGTATGACGAGCTGATGGAGGTATTCCGCAGTGAGAAATACACGCGTTACCCGGTCTATGAGGAGACGACGGACAATGTCATCGGTGTTCTGAACATCAAGGATATTTTCTTAAAAGGCGGGGAAGAGGGCTTTTCTGTCCGGAAATATCTGCGGAAACCTCTCTATACATATGAGTTTAAGAAGGTTGCTGAGCTGATGCGCGAGATGCGGAAAGCAGCGATCAGCATCGTGATCGTGCTCGACGAGTACGGTTCGACGGTCGGTCTTATCACGCTGGAAGATATGCTGGAGGAGATTGTCGGAGATATCCGGGACGAGTACGATGGAGACGAGGAAAAATCCATTCAGCGCATCGCCCCGCGGGAATACATGGTAGACGGTTCGGTCAAACTCGACGATCTGGATGAACGCCTGAATTTGGAACTCCAGTCAGACGAATATGATTCCATCGGCGGACTGGTGATTGGACTTTTGAACCATCTTCCACAGGAAAAAGAAGAGGTTGTGGTGGAAAACGTCCGCCTCGTTGTTGAATGTGTGGATAAGAACCGGATCGATAAGATTCATCTGTATCTGTTAAGCCCGTCGGAGGCGGCGTTAGCTAAACATGCCGCCGATGGTGCCGCTTCCGGCGCAGAGGGCGAAGGAAAGCAGCAGGGATGAGGCAGTCTCCTTGAGGGAATGTCGGATCGCAAAAGACAGAGCTAGAAAAATAAGAAAATAAAGGGCGCCGGCGCAGAATCCCCAGAGGAACCGGCGCCTTTTTGCTTTCTTCCCGGCGCTAAGCCCCGCCAGGAAGCAGGCGAGAATGTAGATGCCGCGCACTCCTAGCGTGATTTCCTTTTCACCCCACTGAAAACGGTACATCCCAAACGCGAGCAGAAGCAGAAAGACAGCAGTTGCCGCGTAGGAGAAGAGGGAAGAACGGAGCAGAATCTGGATAGCTGATTTTTCCATGATAAAATACCTGTGTGCATTTTTTTCTATTCATATGAGCAAAGAAGGACAAATATGCCTGCAGAATGAAACACTGTTACAAACAAGCGTTACTGTTCACGCATACGTGCCCAGTAACGGAATTTGCCGTGGCTTCGCATCTCAATACGGCAAATTCCTGCTGCCACCACGTTTTCTTACGGCACTTTCGGTTCCAAAAGTGCCTACCCGTGAACAGTTCCAAAAAAGCCGGAATCTGTGAGAAACACGGTAAATTGAAATGCTTGCACAAGTGGGCAACATATGATATAATCTGTAGGACTTTATATACTAAAAAAATGAAGGAGGACATAGAGATGAAACACGTAAAGACACTGAGCGCAAGCACACTGAAGAACAGCATGAAGAAAGGCGGCTGCGGCGAGTGCCAGACATCCTGCCAGTCTGCATGTAAGACATCCTGTACTGTAGGTAACCAGAGCTGCGAGAACCAGAACCGCTAATTGGCAGTACAAAACAAATGAGGCGTTTTCTGATAAATCAGAGCTTTTCATGAGTGGGAGAGCTGGAGTCTGAGAAAACGCAGAGTTGACACAGGGAGGCAGACAAGACGGAGCGCGGTCCGAGGAGAGGACTGCATATGTTCCGGGTTGTCTGCCTGCCTATGTCTTATAGAAGGAGAAAGACAGTGATTCATCAGTATATAAATAATGGATATTATATCGTACTGGATGTCAACAGTGGCTCCGTCCATTCGGTCGATCCGCTTCTGTACGATGTGATTTCCTTTTTATCGGAGCGGATTCCGGACAGCGAGAAGCCGTTTCAGATTGCCCAGTCCCTGAAAGACGAGACGGCGGCAGCATTAAAAGAGAAATACAGCCAGGAAGAGATCAGAGAGGCGTTTGAGGACATTCAGGAGCTCATCGATCAGGAAGAACTCTTTACTGCTGACATTTACAAAAACTTCGTTATGGATTTCAAGAAGCGCCAGACGGTTGTCAAGGCACTCTGCCTGCATATCGCGCATGACTGCAACCTTGCCTGTCAGTACTGCTTTGCAGAAGAGGGCGAGTATCATGGACGTAGAGCGCTGATGACCTTTGAGGTCGGCAAGAAAGCGCTGGATTTCCTGATTGCCAATTCTGGAAACCGCCGGAATCTGGAAGTCGATTTCTTCGGCGGCGAGCCGCTGATGAACTGGCAGGTGGTTAAACAGTTAGTCGAGTACGGACGTTCCCAGGAAGAGGCGCACAACAAGAAATTCCGTTTCACACTGACCACCAACGGCGTGCTGTTAAACGATGAAATTATGGAATTCTGCAACCGCGAGATGGCAAACGTCGTGCTCAGTCTGGATGGACGAAAAGAGGTCAACGACAAGATGCGCCCATTCCGCAACGGAACCGGAAGCTACGACCTGATCGTGCCGAAGTTCCAGAAATTTGCAGAAAAGCGCGGAGACCGCGATTATTTCGTGCGTGGTACCTTTACACACAACAACCTGGATTTTGGCAAAGATGTCCTGCATTTTGCCGATCTTGGATTCAAGAAAATGTCGGTTGAGCCGGTCGTAGCACCGGATGAAGAGCCCTACGCGATCAAAGAGGCGGATCTTCCGCAGATTCTCGAGGAATATGACCGTCTGGCAGCAGAGTATGTCAAGAGACACAAAGAGGGACGCGGCTTCACGTTCTTCCACTTTATGCTCGATCTGACACAGGGACCGTGCGTGGCAAAACGTCTGTCCGGATGCGGTTCAGGAACTGAGTATCTGGCAGTTACCCCGTGGGGCGACCTCTATCCGTGCCATCAGTTTGTAGGAAACGAAGATTTCCTGCTCGGCAACGTGGATACGGGCGTGACCAACACGGCAGTCCGCGACGAGTTCAAGCTCTGCAATGTCTATGCGAAAGACAAATGTCGGGATTGCTTTGCCAGATTTTACTGCAGTGGCGGCTGTGCGGCCAATTCCTACAACTTCCACGGTTCCATCACGGATGCGTATGATATCGGGTGTGAGATGCAGAAAAAACGTATCGAATGCGCGATCATGATAAAAGCTGCTCTTGCAGACGGCTCTGACGAGTAGAGAACAAGGAGAGAGAGAGGAATGAAGAACAAAAAAGGAAAAAGCTTCCTGGGGATGCTGCTCCTTCTGATTGCCATCGGCGTATTCGGCTATTTCGGCTATTCGACGATGAATCAGATCAAGCTGGGTCTTGACTTGGCTGGCGGTGTCAGCATTACCTATCAGGCGAAAGAAGAAAATCCGTCTTCCGAGGATATGGCGGATACGATCTACAAGCTCCAGCAGCGTGTACAGAATTACAGTACCGAGGCGGAGGTTTACCAGGAGGGTAATAACCGTATCAACGTAGATATTCCGGGTGTATCGGATGCCAACGCGATTCTGGAAGAGTTAGGAAAACCGGGTTCCCTGATTTTCGTGGACTCTGAAGGAAATCAGATCCTCGATGGTAAACAGGTTGCCAGCGCGAAAGCCGGCATGACCGAGGATAAGGCGACCGGTTCCAAGGCGTATGTCGTTTCCCTGACCTTTACCGAGGAAGGTAAACAGGCATTTGCTGAGGCGACCACGAATGGCGTCGGAAAACCAATTTATATCATTTATGATAACCAGATTATTTCTGCTCCGACCGTCCGTGAGGCGATCACAGGCGGACAGTGCCAGATCGACGGCATGGCGGATTATGAAGAGGCAAATAATCTTGCGTCCACGATCCGTATCGGTTCCCTGTCCCTGGAGCTGGAAGAGCTGCGTTCCAACGTAGTTGGCGCGAAGCTGGGTCAGGAGGCGATCTCCACCAGCTTAAAGGCAGGTCTGATCGGATTTGCCATTGTCATTGTATTTATGATTGCCGTATATCTGCTTCCGGGTCTGGCTGCATCTCTGGCTCTGTGCCTGTATGTCGGTCTGATCCTGATCCTGTTAGTTGCATTTGAGGTGACTCTGACGCTTCCGGGCGTGGCTGGTATCATCCTGTCGATTGGTATGGCGGTGGATGCGAACGTTATCATTTTCACCCGTATCAAAGAGGAGATCGGGCTGGGAACATCCGTCAAGAATGCGATCAAGGCAGGTTTCGCCAAGGCACTTTCCGCGATCATCGACGGAAACGTAACCACCCTGATTGCGGCAGCGGTTCTGTTCTGGAGAGGTTCCGGTACCGTCAAGGGCTTTGCGGCGACGCTGGCAATCGGTATCGTGCTTTCTATGTTCACGGCGCTGTTTGTAACCAAATTTGCCCTGAACTGCTTCTATGAGATGGGCTTTGAGGATGCGAAGTTCTACGGATGCCGCAAGGATATGAAGACGCGTCCGTTCCTGAAATTCCGCAAGCTTTACTTTGCTCTGTCGCTCGTGATCATTCTGGCAGGCGTCGGCAGCATGATTCACAATCAGTCTTCGATGGGTGTGCCGCTCAACTACAGCATGGAGTTCAGAGGCGGTACTTCTACAAACGTTACCTTTAACGAGGATATGTCTCTGGAAGATATTTCCTCCCAGGTGGTTCCGGTGGTAGAAAAGATTACCGGCGAAGCTGGCACACAGACCCAGAAGGTAGCCGGAAGCAACGAGGTTATCATCAAGACACGTACCCTGAACATGGACGAGCGCGAAGAGTTAAACCAGGCGCTGGCGGATCAGTTTGGTGTGGATAAAGAGAAGATCACAGCCGACAGTATCTCCGGTGCGGTCAGCCAGGAGATGAAGCGCGATGCGATTGTGGCGGTTACGATTGCGACGATCTGCATGTTGATCTACATCTGGTTCCGTTTCAGCAACATCACGTTCGCGGCGGGCGCGGTTCTTGCCCTGATGCACGATGTGCTGGTTGTCCTGACCTGCTATGCGATGCTGCGCTGGTCGGTTGGTTCGACGTTCATCGCCTGCATGCTGACGATTGTCGGTTACTCAATCAACGCGACGATCGTTATCTTCGACCGTATCCGTGAGAATATGAAGCTTCTGGGTAATAAAGAGTCCGCTGAGACGATCGTCAACACCAGTATCAGCCAGACCCTGACGCGAAGCATCAACACGACGCTGACGACCTTCGTCATGGTCCTGATTCTTTACATCCTGGGTGTATCTTCCATCCGTGAGTTTGCTCTTCCGCTGATGGTAGGTCTGATCTGCGGTACGTATTCGTCCGTATGCCTGTCCGGCTCTGTCTGGTATGTGCTGAATAAAAAGCGCATGGAGAAGAATGCCAAACCGGCTGGCAAGAAGGCAAAGGCAGAGAAGTAAAAAGTATAGGAAAAAAGATGGAATACAAGATTTTATACAAAGATGGCCGCGCAAAACGCGCGGAAATGAAAACGGTCCACGGAACCATCCAGACACCTGTTTTCATGAATGTCGGCACGGTGGCGGCGATCAAGGGCGCGGTTTCGACCGATGATCTCCGCACGATCGGCACGCAGGTGGAACTTTCCAATACCTACCACCTCCATGTCCGTACCGGCGACAAGCTGATCCGACAGTTTGGCGGTCTGCACAAATTTATGAACTGGGATCGCCCGATCCTCACGGATTCCGGCGGATTTCAGGTGTTTTCCCTGGCGGGCCTGCGGAAGATTAAAGAAGAGGGCGTTTATTTTAACTCCCACATCGATGGTCACAAGATTTTCATGGGACCGGAGGAAAGTATGCAGATTCAGTCCAACTTAGGTTCGACGATTGCGATGGCATTTGATGAGTGCCCGCCGAGTCTTGCCGATCGGGACTATGTACAGAAATCAGTGGAGCGCACGACGCGCTGGCTGGCGCGCTGCAAGGATGAGATGGCACGCCTCAATGCACTGCCGGATACGGTCAACCGGGAACAGCTCCTGTTTGGTATCAATCAGGGGGCGATTTACGAGGATATCCGTATCGAACACGCGAAGGAAATCAGCAAAATGAACCTCGACGGCTATGCGGTCGGCGGTCTGGCAGTTGGCGAGAGCCATGAGGAAATGTACCGGATCCTGGATGCAGTCGTTCCGCACTTGCCGGAGGACAAGCCAACTTATCTTATGGGCGTCGGCACACCGGCAAACATCCTGGAAGCGGTAGACCGGGGCGTTGATTTCTTTGACTGTGTGTATCCGTCCCGGAATGGACGCCACAGCCATGTATACACGAACCATGGCAAATTAAATCTCCTGAACAGCAAATATGAGCTGGATCCACGCCCGATCGAGGAAGGCTGCGGCTGCCCGGCATGCCGTTCTTACTCCCGCGCATATATCCGCCACCTGTTTAAGGCGAAGGAAATGCTGGGGATGAGATTATGCGTCTTGCATAATTTGTATTTTTATAATAAAATGATGGAAGAGATTCGCGACGCGATCGAACATCACTGTTATGCTGAGTATAAAGCAAAGAAACTTGCAGGCATGATGGGGGAATCGAACTAAAGGAGGAAATATACCACATGAGCAGCACAAGCGGAATGATCGTTTACCTTGTATTTATCATTGCCATCTTCTATTTTATGGCAATCCGTCCACAGTCCAAGGAAAAGAAAAAACAGGCAGAACTGATGGCAACCGTAGCAGTAGGCGACAGCGTTCTGACATCCAGCGGCTTCTACGGCGTGATTATCGATATGACCGATGACACTGTAATCGTAGAGTTCGGAAGCAACAAGAACTGCCGTATCCCGATGCGTAAGGATGCAATCGTTCAGGTTGAGAAACCGGAAGTGTAAAAAGAACGGTAAGAGAGTGAGAGGATCGCAGCTCCCGATGGGGGCGGCGGTCCTTTTTTTGTGTCATAGGGAATTCTTTGGAATTTTCTATGACACAAAAAGGCACATTCTTTGTTTTACAGATAACCCCAGGTTATAGAATAAATTCCAAATTACTATACGGGGAATACCGGTTTTTCTTCGTCAGAAGATTGCAAAATAGGACGGAATCCGATATGATAAAAAGTAACCGTTTGAAACAAGGGAGGTATTTTATTATGAATTGCAATATTACTGTGATTCCGGGTGACGGAATCGGACCGGAGATTGTGAGAGAGGCATGCGGCGTGCTGGACAAGGTGGGCGCTGTCTACGGTCATACATTTAATTATACAAAAATCCTGATGGGCGGCTGTTCCATCGACGAGTACGGCGTACCGCTGACCGATGAGGCACTGGAGACCGCGAAAAAGAGTGATTCCGTCCTGCTCGGTGCAGTCGGCGGCAATGTGGGAAATTCCCGCTGGTACGATGTGGCTCCGAATCTGCGTCCGGAGGCCGGTCTTCTTGCCATCCGTAAAGGTCTGGGACTGTTCGCGAATATCCGCCCGGCATACCTCTACAAAGAGCTGGCAGATGCCTGCCCGTTAAAGAAAGAGATCATCGGCGACGGCTTCGATATGGTTATCATGCGTGAGCTGACCGGCGGTCTGTACTTCGGCGACCGTTACACGAAGGAGATTGATGGCGTGACGACCGCGGTAGATACCCTGACCTACAATGAAAATGAGATCCGCCGGATCGCAATCAAGGCATTCGATATCGCGATGAAGCGCCGCAAGAGCGTTATTAGCGTCGATAAGGCAAACGTACTGGATTCCTCCCGCCTGTGGAGAAAGGTAGTCGAGGAAGTTGCTAAAGATTATCCGGAAGTTACCCTGACCCATATGCTGGTTGATAACTGCGCGATGCAGCTTGTCATGAATCCGGGACAGTTCGACGTGATCCTGACTGAGAACATGTTTGGCGATATCCTTTCTGACGAGGCAAGCATGATTACCGGCTCCATCGGTATGCTGTCTTCGGCCAGCTTAAACGAGGGCAAATTTGGTCTCTACGAGCCGAGCCACGGTTCCGCACCGGACATCGCGGGCAAGGACATCGCAAACCCGATCGCAACTATTCTTTCCGCAGCGATGATGCTCCGCTATTCCTTCGATCTGGATAAGGAAGCAAAAGCCATCGAGGATGCCGTACAGCAGGTACTGACCGAGGGCTACCGTACCGTGGATATCATGGCGGATGGCTGCAAGCAGGTTGGAACCGTTGAGATGGGCAGGCTGATCTGTGAGAGAATTAAATAGAAAGATTGCAAAAATTCCATAAATGCGATAAAATCAAAGATAAACGTAAAAACCGCCCCTGTCACCAGGGGCGGAGGTCGTCGAAAGAGATAGAAGGAGACGAAAAGATGAAAAGTGATGCAGTAAGAAAAGGGATGCAGCAGGCACCTCACCGTTCTTTGTTTAATGCACTCGGTATGACGGAAGAGGAGATGAACAAACCTCTCGTCGGTATCGTAAGTTCTTATAATGAGATTGTTCCGGGACACATGAACCTGGACAAGATTGTAAATGCCGTGAAGCTGGGAGTAGCGATGGCTGGCGGCACACCGGTTGTATTTCCGGCGATCGCAGTCTGTGATGGTATCGCTATGGGACATGTCGGCATGAAATATTCCCTGGTTACCCGTGATCTGATCGCAGATTCCACCGAATGTATGGCGCTGGCACATCAGTTCGATGCGCTGGTTATGGTTCCAAACTGTGATAAAAACGTACCGGGACTTCTGATGGCAGCAGCCCGCGTCAATGTACCGACTGTATTTGTCAGCGGCGGTCCGATGTTAGCCGGTCACGTAAAGGGGCAGAAGAGAAGTCTTTCCAGCATGTTCGAGGCAGTTGGTTCCTACGCAGCAGGCACCATGACGGAAGAAGATGTGAAAGAATTCGAATGTAAGGTCTGCCCGACCTGCGGTTCCTGTTCCGGTATGTACACCGCCAACAGCATGAACTGCTTAACAGAGGTACTCGGCATGGGTCTTCAGGGCAACGGTACGATCCCGGCAGTTTACTCCGAGCGAATCAAACTGGCAAAACACGCTGGTATGAAGGTTATGGAGATGTATGAGAAAAACATCCGTCCGAGAGATATTATGACAGAAAAGGCATTTTTAAATGCACTGACCGTGGATATGGCACTCGGATGTTCTACCAACAGTATGCTGCATCTTCCGGCGATTGCACATGAGGCAGGCGTAGACCTGAACATGGAGCTGGTCAATGAGATGAGCAAGCGCACCCCGAACCTGTGCCATCTGGCGCCGGCAGGTCCGACCTACATGGAGGATCTGAACGAGGCAGGCGGCGTGTATGCGGTTATGAATGAGCTGTCCAAGAAGAACCTTCTGAATCTGGACTGCATGACCGTAACCGGCAAGACCGTTGGCGAGAATATCAAGGGCTGTGTCAACAAGAATCCGGAGGTTATCCGACCGATCGACAATCCGTACAGCCAGACTGGTGGTATTGCGATCCTGAAAGGAAACCTGGCACCGGATACAGGCGTTGTAAAACGTTCTGCCGTTGCACCGGAGATGCTGGTACATCAGGGACCAGCGCGTGTGTTTGACTGTGAGGAAGATGCGATTGCAGCGATCAAGGGCGGCAAGATCGTGGCTGGCGATGTTGTTGTCATCCGTTACGAGGGACCGAAGGGCGGTCCGGGCATGCGTGAGATGCTGAACCCGACTTCTGCCATCGCAGGTATGGGACTTGGTTCCAGCGTAGCTCTGATCACAGACGGACGTTTCTCCGGCGCATCCAGAGGTGCATCCATCGGACACGTTTCTCCGGAGGCGGCAGTCGGCGGACCGATCGCGCTGGTTGAGGAAGGCGATATTATTTCCATCGATATCAACAATAACTCCCTGAACGTACTCGTATCCGACGAGGAGCTGGCAGAGAGAAGAAAGAAATGGCAGCCGAGAGAACCGAAGGTTACGACCGGATACCTGGCACGTTACGCAGCGCTTGTAACGAGCGGAAACCGGGGCGCAATCCTGGAGGTTCCGAAGACACAGAAGTAATCATATGTACTCTCGGAGTTTTTCAGCCCCGCTTTTGCGGTTGATGAAAGCCCGGGAGTATATGCATTTAAAATGGTTTAAGGAAGGAAAGCAGGTTAGACAGATGAAGACATTGACAGGAGCAGAGATTGTCATTGAATGCTTGAAAGAGCAGGGGGTAGACACGGTGTTCGGTTATCCGGGCGGCGCGATCCTCAACATTTATGATGCACTTTATAAACACAAGGATGAAATCACCCATATTTTGACCTCTCATGAACAGGGAGCGTCCCACGCGGCAGACGGCTACGCGAGAGCAACCGGTAAGGTCGGTGTGTGTATGGCGACATCCGGTCCGGGAGCTACAAACCTGGTTACGGGTATTGCAACAGCTAACCTGGATTCCATTCCGATGGTAGCCATCACCTGTAATGTAACGACAGGCCTTCTTGGAAAAGACAGCTTCCAGGAGATCGACATTCTGGGTGTTACCATGCCGATCACGAAATATAATTTTATCGTAAAGGATGTCACGAAGCTGGCAGATGTGATCCGTCGTGCGTTCGTGATTGCTAAGAGTGGCCGTCCGGGTCCGGTTCTGGTGGATATCACCAAGGATGTGACGGCAGCGGCCTGCGAGTACGAGCCGAAGGAACCGCAGCCGATCGAGCGCGAGACAGAGCTGATCCGTGAGGAAGACATGGAAAAGGCGATCGAGATGATCAAGGCGGCGAGAAAACCGTTTATTTTCGTCGGCGGCGGTGCAGTGGCGTCAGATGCTGCCAATGAATTAAGTGCATTTGCACATAAAGTTCAGGCGCCGGTGGGAGACAGCCTGATGGGTAAAGGTGCATTTGACGGAACCGATGTCCTTTATACCGGTATGATCGGTATGCACGGAACCAAGACATCCAACCTCGGTGTGGCAGAGTGCGATCTGCTGATCGTTGTAGGCGCGCGTTTCAGTGACCGTGTTGTGGGTGATCCGAACCATTTTGCAACCAATGCAAAGATTTTACACATAGATATCGATCCGGCGGAGATCAACAAAAACATCCAGACCGATGCGAGCATTATTGGTGATGTCAAGATTATTCTGCGTAAGCTAAACGCGCGTCTGGATCCGATGAACCATGACGAGTGGCTGAGCCACATTGAGCGTCTGAAAGATATGTACCCGCTCCGCTACAACAAGGAAGTTCTGACCGGTCCGTATATCATGGAAGAGATCTACAAGGTAACCGGCGGCGATGCGATCATCTGTACCGATGTCGGACAGCATCAGATGTGGGCGGCACAGTATTATAAATACAAACGTCCGAGACAGCTTCTGACCTCCGGCGGTCTGGGCACGATGGGCTACGGTCTGGGCGCAGCGATTGGTGCGAAGATGGGCTGCAAGGATAAGACGGTTATCAATATTGCCGGAGACGGCTGTTTCCGTATGAACATGAACGAGATTGCGACGGCAACCCGCTACAATATTCCGGTTATCGAGGTTGTATTTAACAACCATGTTCTGGGTATGGTGCGCCAGTGGCAGACCCTGTTCTATGGAAAACGCTATTCCCAGACGGAGCTTTACGATCAGATGGATTTCGTCAAGGTGGCAGAGGGCATGGGCGCGAAGGCATACCGTATCACGAAGAAAGAGGATGTGGAGCCGGTGCTGCGCGAGGCGATCAGCTTAAATATCCCGGTTATGATCGAGTGCCAGATCGGCAGCGATGACAAGGTATTCCCGATGGTTCCGGCTGGAAAACCGATCGAGGAAGCGTTTGATGAGATTGACTTACGCATCGAATAGTTGTAAAATGGGGGCAATTATCACATTTTTGTGTAAGACAGGAGGAGATTTATTATGAGCAGAGTCTATAACTTTTCGGCAGGTCCGGCAGTACTTCCGGAGGAGGTACTGAGAGAGGCAGCGGCAGAGATGCTGGATTACCAGGGCAGCGGTATGTCCGTCATGGAGATGAGCCACCGCTCCAAGGATTTCCAGGCCATCATTGATGATGCAGAGAAGGATCTGCGCGAACTGATGCAGATTCCGGACAATTACAAAGTATTATTCGTACAGGGCGGCGGCAATATGCAGTTCGCCATGGTTCCGATGAACCTGTTCAAAAATAAGGTGGGGGATTACATCATCACCGGACAGTGGGCAAAGAAAGCATATCAGGAGGCAAAGATGTTTGGTACTGCCAACGCGATTGCATCCAGCGCTGACAAGACCTTTTCCTACATCCCGGATTGTTCGGACCTTCCGGTGGATGAGAACGCAGATTATGTGTATATCTGCTTAAATAACACTATTTACGGAACCGTATACCACGAGCTTCCGAACACCAAGGGCAAGACACTGGTAGCAGACATCTCCTCCTGTTTCCTGTCAGAGCCGATCGATGTGAGTAAGTTTGGTATTCTCTGGGGCGGTGTCCAGAAGAACGTAGGTCCGGCTGGTATGGCGATCGTCATCATCCGCGATGATCTGATCACCGAGGATGTTCTTCCGGGAACACCAACCATGCTGCGCTACAAAACATACGCAGACAATGACTCTCTGTACAACACACCGCCTACATACACCATCTATATGTGCGGCAAGGTATTTAAATGGCTCAAGAAAATGGGCGGTTTAAGTGCCATGAAGGAGCGCAACGAGAAGAAGGCGAAGATCCTTTACGATTTCCTCGATGAGAGCAAGCTCTTCAAGGGTACCGTTGAGAAAAAGGATCGTTCCCTGATGAACGTACCGTTCGTCACCGGCGATGCAGATCTGGATGCCCTGTTTGTCAAGGAAGCCAAAGAGGCAGGTTTTGTGAACTTAAAAGGTCACCGTACCGTCGGCGGTATGCGTGCCAGCATCTACAATGCAATGCCGATCGAGGGCGTTGAGAAATTAGTTGCTTTCATGCGTGAATTTGAGAAAAAACATACAAATTAGTCAATTTTAAAATTTATGCCATTGCTGCGGCGAAAGGGAGGGGGAATCCGTTCCTTTCTGCTGCAGCAGTGGACTTTTTAAAACAAAAACAGCCCGCGTATGGGAAGATTTGAAATTTTGAAAGAAAAGAGAGTTAAAAAATGAGAAAAATCCATTGCCTGAACCCGATTTCCAAGCTGGGAACCGGCTTACTGACCGAAAATTATGAGATGACTGACAACCTGGCGGAGGCAGAGGGCATTCTGGTCCGCAGTGCTGCCATGCATGATCTGGAACTTCCGAAGGGACTGCGTGCCGTTGCACGTGCCGGAGCGGGCGTCAACAACATTCCGCTTGACAAGTGTGCGGAGGCTGGTGTTGTCGTATTCAATACACCGGGCGCCAATGCAAACGGTGTCAAAGAGCTGGTGCTGGCTGGCATGCTGCTGGGAGCCAGAGACGTAGTCGGCGGCATCGACTGGTGCAAGGAGCAGAAGGACAATGAAAATATCTCCAAAGATATGGAGAAGGCGAAAAAGAAATTTGCCGGTCATGAGATCCGCGGCAAAAAGCTTGGTGTTATCGGACTGGGCGCCATCGGCGCAGAGGTTGCAAACGCAGCTGCAGCGCTTGGCATGGAAGTATACGGCTATGACCCGTTCATTTCTGTCAAGGCAGCGTGGATGCTTTCCAGAGACGTAAAGCACATCACATCTGTTGATACGATCTATCAGGAATGCGATTACATCACCGTTCATGTACCGCTGCTTGACAGCACCCGCCAGATGATCAACAAAGACAGCCTGGGACAGATGAAGGACGGCGTGGTTATCTTAAACTTTGCGCGTGACCTTCTGGTAAATGACGACGATATGGCAGAGGCGCTGGCTTTCGGTCGTGTAAAACGCTATATCACCGATTTTCCGAATGCAAAAGTAATGCAGATGCCGAACGTCATCGCAACCCCACATCTGGGCGCATCCACAGAAGAATCCGAGGATAATTGTGCCGTGATGGCAGTCAAAGAGCTGATGGATTACCTGGACAATGGTAATATCAAGAATTCCGTCAACTTCCCGAATTGCGATATGGGCGTGTGCACAACCGTAGGTCGTCTTGCACTTCTTCATAAGAACGTGCCGAACATGATCGGACAGATTTCCTCGATCCTGGCATCGACTGACATGAACATCGCAAACATGACGAACAAGAGCCGTGATAAATACGCATATACGCTGGTTGATCTGGAGACCAAGGCAGACGCGGCGACGATTGAGAAGCTGAAAGCTATTCAGGGTATGATGCGCGTGCGCGTGATCAAATAATAAGTGAACATAAAAATGGCGGATTATATCGTATAAGGTAGTTCTGCTGAAAACAGCCGGAGAAAGTGTGGTTTTGGCTCACCTTTTTCGGCTGTTTTTGTCATTGGGTGGAAAATTGCTCAAGACTGGAGTCTTTCATTTCATAAACACGCGTCCACTCCTTAGTGCCATCTTTTTTGACAGTTTCGGAGCGGTTTATCGCCAGAAAACGGATCAGTTCATAGCAGTCAATCCAGATTTCGTTGTTTCCTTCTTTCTGGGATTCGTCAAAAATGAGCTGCAATCCGAAATGCAGGTGCGGTTCAGCGATGTTGTTGGTGTTTTCAGTGCTGCTGTAGCCGGTGTGCCCGAGATAACCGATCACGTCCCCGGCGGTGACGAGACTGCCCTCTTTCAGGTTTGACTGGTAGGGGTAGTCTTTGCGTAAATGTGCATAATAGTAGTATCGTTTCCCGTCAAAGCTGCGGATGCCGATGCGCCAGCCGCCGTACTGGTTCCAGCCGAGCGCCTCGACGCGCCCGGATTCCACAGCAATCACAGGCGTTCCCGTCTGCCCCATCATATCATGCCCGAGATGCCGTCTCCGGTAACCGTAGCTGCGGGAGACACCGAAATCGTCATAGTGGCTGTAGGGAAAGTTTTTCGCCAGTGGGAGAAACGCTTTCAGACCATATTTGGTAACCCAGACTTTTTCCTCACCGGAGGGAGTCAGGGGGACAGCGTCGGGATCGGAGAGAGTGGGGGCTGGGGGGTCGAGAGAAGTTTGTGTGTTGGATGAGGCTGAAGTTTCTGGTGAAGCTTGACTGGCTGAGTCGATTGTGTCTGTACCAGTTGTTGTTGCTGTTGTTGTTGGTGTCGTTGCGTAGGAAGTATTGGCAGCCGGATCCCCTTCCTGTATCTGCGCGTCCGCCAGTGCAAAAGCCGGTGCTTCCGATTTCGGAATCTCAATTTCATACAGTCCGACCATTCCATCCAGAACTGCGCCGTAAGCCTCACGATAATAGGCAAAAGAGGTCATATTTTTCGTCAATTCTTCCACTGTAACGCCATTTTGGAGTTGTTCGGCAGCTTCCGTCATATCGGACGCCTGATAATGCGAAAAATCGCCCCCGTAGCGCGCCCCCAGGTAGGCGAGCAGATCGACCCAGTTCAGATGGAGATCCTGCTGGCAGGTATCAACATCATAGCGGAACGCCTGTGTCATGGCGTCGGCGGTTACATCGAAATCCACCCAGCGGATAAAATGTTCCGACGCATTCCCGGTCGTGACCTGACGGCTGTTCGGACGCTGGAAGGACCAGCTGACAAAGAGCGCCGCAATGGCGCAGATTTCCAGTGCAATGATAACAGAACTTCGTTTCAAGACAGATCCCTCCTGTGCGATAGTGGCTAATTTTGCGTAACTGCTCACGGATAGGCACTTTTGGAACCGAAAGTGCCGTAAGAAAACGTGGTGGCAGTAACATTTTTGCAATCTGATAAGATTGTATGAGGGAATAGATGAAAGTATGAGTTTATCTTTGCAGAAATATGAGAAAAATGCGTTTGAGGCGAGGAAAAAGGATGGGCTGATTTAGGGAAAACAGATTATACAAACAGATTATATAAGAGCGAAAAGTGATAGAAAAAATAGAAGAAAACAATAGATGATTCGCAGAGAGATAAAAAAGAGAGTAAATCATATGCACAAGGAGGTACATGAAATGGAAAAGAAGGAAGAAAAGAAAAAGCCGTCCGGCTCATTCTCAGAAGTCTGGGACAAGCGCGGACAGGAGACGGATGCAGCCAATGATTTCCGAAAGAAAATCGAGATGGAGATCACCGAGGCACGCCCGGGCTATGCAGTTGGAGAGATTGTATTGAAACCGTGGCATATGAATATCTTAGGTATCGTGCACGGCGGCGTCCTGTATTCATTGGCGGATACCGTGGGTGGCACCGCAGCGATGACCGGGCGCGACTACGCAGTTCCGACCGTGGATGGCACGATCCATTATCTGAAAGCTGGAAAAAACACATCCAAAATCATCGCCCGGGCGCAGGAAATACAGAATGGTTATGCATTTTCGGTGTGCGAATGCAAGATTTATGATGATAAGGAGACGCTGCTGGCATCGGCGACGATGACGTATTATCATTTGAGGAAGAGGTAGAGCTGCAAGATACAATCACAGCTCTATCACACTCCCATCCTCCGGTACCAGCAAATCCCCATGATAATAGGCTTCCCCTTCAGCTCGGTACAAAGCAGCGCGTTCCGGATAAGTCTTATCTTCAGTGTGCCACAGAATCAAATGCCGCGCACCGAGGCGTTCGGCGAGTTCGCAGGCATCTTTGACGGTGCTGTGGTGTTTTTCATAAGGGGAGAAGATTTCCCGGTCGCGGTAGAGGCAGAAGGCTTCGTGGAAGAGCCAGTCGGCACCACTGGCAAATTCTTCGCAGAGCGGGTTCAGCGGTTCGTCGCCCGGGCAGCAGACGATCTTGCCGTCCGGCAGCACGGCGCGGAAGCCGAACTGGCGCGCCTTGGTCGAATGAATGTCAAAGAAGGTGACCTCCATATCGAGAATCTGCCGGGTTTCGCGGTCAGAAACCGGGATGAGCTGGATCGGATCGCCGATCAGGTCGCAGAATTTCTTCTGGAGTGTCAGGCGGCAGAAGGTCTGAATCGTGTTGATCAGCCCGTCGTGGCAGTAAATATGAAAAATTCCCTCATAATTTCCCTTTTTGATGGCAGTGCCAATCATCCGGATCATCCAGATCACGCCGAGAATGTGGTCGGTGTGTTCGTGTGTCACGAAGAGATGATGGATGCGGTTTAATGGAACCTGCATTTCTTCCAGAATCCGCAGGATGCCATTGCCGCCGCCGGCGTCTGTCATGAAATATTCCTCGCCGGATCGGATGGCGAAGCAGGTATTATAATAACGTGTCATCGTGGCGTTGCCGGTGCCAAACACGTAGAGAGTGTGTGGTTCTGTCATGAATGTTCCTCCTGTATTTATGTATGGAAAAGTATGTTTCTGTTCACGAGTAGGCACTTTTGGAACCGAAAGTGCCGTAAGAAAACGTGGTGGCAGCAGGAATTTGCCGTATTGAAATGCGAAGCCACGGCAAATTCCGTTACTGGGCACGTATGCGTGTACAGTAACAAAAATATATTTTGACCCTGATCTGAATCTATGCTACTATAAATCTATCAAAAAGGCAAATGTAATGTAGATAATGTGCTGTTTACCCAAAGCGAGCGCGACGATAACGAGTCACGACAATATCCCGGCAGACAGCGCAGTTTGGGAGCTGATAACATGAGGGATTTAGCATATTTGAAGCTGCTTTCGCGGGAGTATCCGAATATCCGGGCGGCGGCGAGTGATATTATTAATTTACAGGCAATCTGTGGACTTCCGAAGGGCACAGAATATTTTTTCAGTGACCTGCACGGTGAGCATGAGGCGTTTATTTATCTGCTCCGCAGTTCGTCGGGTATTATCCGGGAGAAGATCCGCGAGACATTTGGACATATTATTTCGGAGGAGGACGAGGTGCGGCTGGCGAACCTTATCTATTATCCGGAAAAAATGATCAATCAGATCAAACAGGCGAACGAATACACGGAGGACTGGCAGAAGACGGCGGTGTACCGTCTGGTGCAGATCTGCCGGGAGGTTTCGTCGAAATACACCCGTTCCAAGGTGAGAAAAAAGATGCCGAAGGAATTTTCGGGTGTGATCGATGAGCTTTTATATGTCGATAATACCGATGACAATAAGACGGAGTATTACAGCGAACTCATCAATACCCTGATTGACGTCCGGGTGGCGGACAGCTTTATTGTCGCGATCTGCAGCCTGATCCGGAGTCTGACGATCGATAATCTTCATATCCTGGGCGATATATTTGACCGTGGTCCGAGACCGGATATCATTCTGGAGGAACTGATGCATTTCCATGATGTGGATATCCAGTGGGGCAATCATGATATTTCGTGGATGGGCGCGGCGACGGGCAACCGGGCGTGTATCTGCAATGTTTTGCGTATGGCGCTCGGTTACAATGGATTTGATGTATTGGAGGACGGCTACGGAATTAACCTGCGCCCGCTGTCGATGTTTGCGGAGCGCGTGTACCGGGACGATCCGTGTACCTGTTTTCTGCCGCAGATTCTTGACAAAAATATTTACGATGCAGTGGATCCGAAGCTGGCGGCGAAGATGCACAAGGCGATCGCGGTGTTACAGTATAAGGAAGAGGGGCAGATCATCAAGCGCCATCCGGAGTACGGGATGGAAGAGCGGATACTTCTGTCAGCGATTCGTTATGACCGTGGCACGGTCACGATCGATGGAAAAGAGTATCCGATGCGCGACATGAATTTCCCGACGGTGGATCCGGCGGATCCGCTGCGGCTGACGGACGAAGAGGAAGAGCTGCTTCACACGCTGGAGCTGTCGTTCCGCCACAATGCGCGGCTGCATGAGCATGTCCGTTTCCTATATTCCAACGGAAGCATGTATAAATGCTGCAATTCCAACCTGCTCTATCACGGCTGTATCCCGATGACGGAGAATCGGGAATTTGACGGTCTGATGGTGGGCGGCAAGATGTACCGCGGCAAGGAATTGATGGATTTTATTGACACACAGGTTAAAAATGCCTATTTTCTTCCAGAGGACGCGCCGGAGAAGGAGGCGTGCCGCGATTTTATGTGGTATCTGTGGAATGGTGCGAAATCGCCGGTATTTGGAAAGGACAAAAACCGCAGCTTTGAGCATTATTTCATCGAGGATCCGGAAGTGATGAGAGAGACGATGAACCCGTATTACCAGCTCAGTGAGGAAGAAGAGACCTGCGATATGATTTTGAAGGAATTTGGGCTTCCGACGAAGGGATCGCATATCATCAACGGGCATATGCCGGTGAAGATTAAGAGTGGAGAGACACCGATCCGGGCTGGCGGCAAGCTCTTCATCATTGACGGCGGGCTGTCGAAAGCCTACCAGGAGCGGACGGGAATCGCCGGATATACGTTGATTTTCAATTCGCACCATCTCGCGCTTGCGGAACACAAGCCATTTGACCCGGAGCGCGAGCGGACGCCGAAGGTATATATTGTGGAGAAAATGCAGAAGCGCATCACAGTGGCGGATACCGACGAGGGCAAGGAGCTGGCGGGCCGCATCGAGGATCTGAAAGAGCTCTTGAAAGCGTACCGGAGCGGACTTTTGAAAGAGCGCGTGCGCTGAGGCAGTTGAAAGGGACGGGAACTGGAAGCTTGTTTCTTTCGGCTGGGTGAAACGGGAGAAACGGGACAGTTTGAGGAATAAGGAGACAAGATGAGAAAGACAGAGTTTTTACAGGAGCTTCGGGAGGCGCTGGACGGCGAGGTTTCGGCTTCAGTCATCCAGAGCAACATAAGCTATTACGATCAGTATATCAGCCAGGAGGCGGCGAAAGGGCGCAGGGAGGAAGAAGTGATCGAGGAGATCGGCAGTCCACGCCTGATTGCGAAAACCATTATCGACAGCAGCGAGGGCGCTGGGGAGACCGGCCAGGGCGGTTCGTACACTTCGGGAAACGCTGCCGGGAGCGGGCGCACAGCGTCCTCCTACAACGGCGGTTTTTCGGAGCGGGACGACAGCGGTCTGCCGCCGAACTTCCATTACATCGATTTGAATAAATGGTACTGGAAGGTAATTGTCAGCGTGGTGGTTATCGCGATCTTATTTGTGCTGTTTGCACTGGTCGGAGGTATTTTCACCATCCTGATTCATCTGGCGGGACCGATTCTTCTGATTTGGCTGATCTATACATTTATTAAGAATATTTGGAAATAGAAAAGAACCCCTGCCGCCGGCTGTGAGGGATGACCGGAGCGGGGGTTCTTTTCTTGTTTTCTCGCAAACATATGGAGGTTTATTGAGTTGAAAAATGTTGTATTATGGAACATTTCAGAGGGAGTTTCCATAATACAAAAAAAGCACTTGTCATGCCGTCTTTGGCAAACAAATGCTTTTTAGCTGGGCTACAAGGATTCGAACCTTGAAAATGACGGAGTCAGAGTCCGTTGCCTTACCATTTGGCGATAGCCCAATGAATTGAACGATTTGTATTATACTGTAAGGAAACAGATTCGTCAACTACTTTTTTCGCTTTTTTGATAATTTTTTTTGTTTGGGCGGCTGCTGTGGCAGAAACCGCGCCATGCGTCCGGCAAATTCTGCAATATTCTGGGTCTGTAAGTAGACAACGTGGTTCGAATCGGATATAATGAGTTTCATGACAGAATGTTAAGGCAATATAGGATGAAACGGCAGATGGCGGATGCGCGGAGATGGTGCGGGGATCCGGAAGCTGGAAAGGAAAAGAGAGCGATATGTATACATTTGACAGCCGGGTCCGGTACAGTGAGACGGATGAAGAGGGAAATCTTTCTGTAGTGGGAATCATGAATTATCTTCAGGATTGTTCGACGTTCCAGTCGGAGGATCTGAAACTCGGGATTTCCTATCTGAATGAGGAAAAACGGGCGTGGTGGCTGAGCGGATGGCAGATAGAGATTCTCAGACAGCCGCATTTTGGCGAGCGGATCCGTATTTCGACCTGGCCGTATGGGTTTAAGGGAATCTATGGCTACCGGAATTTCACGATCGAGGATGAGATGGGAAACCCTCTGGTGCGGGCGGATTCGACCTGGTTTTACTACGATCTGGAAAAAGGATGCCCGGTGCGGGTGCCGGAAAGCCAGTTGGAGGGCTACCAGATTGAAGATAAACCGCTTGCAATGCCGCCAGCGCCGAAGAAAATCCGCCTGCCTGAGACGTATGAGACGGCGGCGCCGGTCACGGTGGAACGCCATCATCTCGATACGAACCGGCACGTGAACAATGCACAGTATGTGGCGATTGCGCGTGAATTGCTGCCTGTGGACTTTGCACTCGGAGAACTGCGGGTGGAGTACCGGAAGGCGGCAGTGCTTGGGGATGTGATGTACCCGAAGCTGGCGCAGGTGCCGGAAGGATACGTGGTATCGCTGCAGGATGCGGAAGGTCAGGTGTATGCGAATTTGTGGCTGGCAAGGACTGGTTTGTAAAGAGTTTGTATGTAGCAGTGAAGAAACTGAATCATTGCAGCCGAAGAAAGATTCGGCGTGGATTGTCTGCCAGTGAATGAAAAATGCAACCGTTAAATAAAAAAGAGATCGGCAGAAAAGAGAGGACGAATGACATGATTGAACTGGGAAGAGTACAGGAACTGATGGTAGTGCGGGAGAAAAACTTCGGCGTGTATCTGGGACAGAAGAAAGATGACGCGGCGGCGGTCCTGCTTCCGAAGAAACAGGTGCCGGAGGGCACAAAAGTGGGCGATAAGCTCAAGGTATTTATTTATAAAGATTCCGAGGACCGCCTGATTGCGACGACCTCGATGCCGAAGCTGGAACTGGGCGGGACGGCGGTTTTGAAGGTCAAGGATGTATCGAAGATCGGCGCCTTTCTTGATATGGGGCTGGAAAAAGATCTGCTGCTCCCGTTTAAAGAGCAGGTATATCCGGTTCGCGCCGGGGAAGAGTGCCTGGTAGCGCTGTATATCGATAAGAGCGGTCGTCTGGCGGCGACGATGAAGGTATATTCGTATCTTTGCAGCGATGCGCCGTACAAGAAGGACGAGTGGACCGAGGGACGCGTCTATGAGATTAATGAAAATCTGGGCGTGTTCGTGGCAGTGGCAGACCGCTATTTCGGTCTGATTCCGAACCGTGAGCTGTATGGAAAATGCCGTCTGGGCGAGGTTTTAAAGGTACGCGTGACGAAGGTGCGCGAGGATGGAAAAATGGATTTGAGCCTGCGCGAGGTGGCGTACCGTCAGATGAATGCGGATGCCGAGGCGGTGCTGGCACGTCTGAAAGAAAAAAATGGCGTTCTGCCGTTCAATGACCGCGTGGAGCCGGAGATTATCCGCCGCGAATTTAATCTAAGCAAAAACGCGTTCAAGCGTGCGGTTGGACACCTTTTAAAAGAAGGAAAAGTAGAAGTAAACGAAGATTCTATCCGTTTAAAATAAAAGACAAAGGAGAGATTTGACATGAAGAAAGTAATCAGCACAACCAATGCACCGGCAGCGATCGGCCCGTATTCCCAGGCAATCGAGGTAAATGGAATGGTATTTGCATCCGGTCAGATTCCGGTCAATCCGGCAACCGGCGAGATCCCGGAGGGAATCGAGGCTCAGGCAGAGCAGGTTTTAAACAATGTAAAGAATCTTCTGGCGGCAGCAGGTGCTTCCATGGAGCAGGTTGTAAAGACCACCGTATTTATCCAGAACATGGATGATTTTGGAAAAGTAAATGAAATCTATGCGAAATATTTCGAGGGCGCATGCCCGGCACGTTCCTGCGTCGAGGTATCTAAACTTCCGAAGGGCGTCCTGATGGAGATGGAAGCGATCGCAGCAAAATAAGAATGAATCGCATATTTGGAAAATTTCGCCGGAAAAACAAGTTCCAGTCTGTGAAAATCCCGGCGTGTGAGGGCAAAATGACGAAAAAATTCACTTTTTTTCGTCCGCCCTCTTTTTTTTTTCGTCACTTTGCTTTAAAATAAAGGGAAAGATCCGTCCAAGATTCAGATGGGGAACGGTTATGGTCCACAGGCACAGATTGCCGGAGGGGTAACAAACGGGTTTGGGGAATGACAGGTTGAAAGACCCGGAAACACAGCTGGACAGAGGATAAAAGAAAAGGAGAGAGGAATATGATTTCGAACCAGATACTCCAGACAAACATTGAGGGGTTAAAAGGAATTACGCGTGTCGATCTCTGTATCTGTGATACGGAAGGCAAGGTGCTGGCATCCACATTTACTGGCGCTGAGGAATATGAGAGTGCAATTCTGGCTTTCGTAGACTCTCCGGCGGACAGCCAGGTGATACAGGGATATCAGTTTTTCAAGGTGTTTGACGATCACCAGTTAGAATATATACTTCTTGCCAAGGGCGGAAGCGACGACGTATACATGGTCGGCAAGATGGCAGCATTTCAGGTTCAGAACCTGCTGGTAGCTTATAAGGAGCGCTTTGACAAGGACAATTTTATCAAGAACCTGCTGCTTGACAACCTGCTTCTGGTTGACATTTATAACCGTGCGAAGAAGCTGCACATCGAGACGAATGTCAAGCGGATCGTATTTATCATCGAGACGCAGCATGAGAAGGATGTGAATGCACTTGAGACCGTCCGAAGCCTGTTCTCGACCAAGACGAAGGATTTTATCACGGCAGTGGATGAGAAGAACATTATTCTAGTCAAGGAAGTGAAGCCGGGCGAGACGTACGACGATCTGGAAAAGACAGCCACATCGATCGTAGATATGCTCAATACCGAGTCCCTGACACGTGTCAGCGTGGCATTCGGTACGATCGTCAACGAGATCAAGGACGTCTCTCGTTCTTATAAAGAGGCGAAGATGGCGCTGGATGTAGGAAAGATTTTCTACAGCAGCAAAAATGTGGTCGCATACAGCAAGCTGGGAATCGGACGTCTGATCTATCAGCTGCCGCTGCCGCTGTGCCGGATGTTTATCAAGGAAATTTTTGATGGCAAATCGCCGGATGAGTTTGATGAGGAGACTCTTACGACAATCAACAAGTTCTTCGAGAACAGCCTGAACGTATCAGAGACTTCCCGACAGCTTTACATCCATCGCAATACACTGGTATACCGTCTGGATAAGCTCCAGAAGAGCACGGGATTGGATCTGCGGGTGTTTGAGGATGCGATCACATTTAAGATTGCCCTGATGGTTGTAAAATATATGAAATACATGGAAAACCTGGATTATTAAGCCAAATTGCTGTGGCGGGGAGGAAGATTGCCTTTGCCGCAGCAATTTCATTTGGAGAATTGAAAAAGAGGATTTACGCATGATAGAGGTTAAAAATCTCACCAAGACGTACAAGACGGGGAATAAAGCCTTAAAGGGAATCAATATTCAGATTCAGGACGGCGAGTTTGTTTTCATCATGGGACGAAGCGGTTCCGGCAAATCGACGCTTTTAAAGCTTCTTTTGAAGGAGCTGGAGCCGACTTCCGGCCAGATTATCGTCAACGATATGGATCTGGAAAAGATGCCGAGGCGCTACATCCCGAAGTACCGCAGACGGCTGGGAATGGTGTTTCAGGATTTCCGTCTGTTGAAGGATAAAACAGTATATGAAAATGTCGCGTTTGCACAGCGGGTCATTGGCGTATCGCCCCGTGAGATTAAGAAAAATGTGCCGGAAATGCTCCGACTGGTAGGGCTTTCTTCAAAATATAAAGCATACCCGAACCAGCTCTCGGGCGGCGAGCAGCAGCGTGTTGCGATTGCCCGTGCGCTGATCAACTCGCCGGAGATACTTCTGGCGGACGAGCCGACGGGAAACCTGGATGTACATAATTCTATGGAGATCATGGAGCTTCTGGAGGAGATAAACCGGCGCGGGACGACGGTGCTTGTGGTAACGCACAGCCGGGAGATCGTAGCAGAGATGGGAAAACGTGTGATCACGCTGACGCGCGGCGTGCTGACGGGAGATCAAAAAGGCGGTATCTGGCATGAAAATTAGTACATTGATTTACTGCACCAAGGAGGGCATGCGCAATATCATCCGGAATATCTGGTTTTCACTGGCGTCGGTGGCGATTATTTCGGCATGTATTTTCCTGTTCTGTATGTTTTTTGGCTTGATTGCCAACGTACAGTATATGGTGCGGAATGCAGAATCTACAGTAGGAATCACGGTTTTCTTCAATGAAGATATGAGTGAGGACGATATACAGAAAATCGGGGATGAGATACGCGCCCGCGATGAGGTCAAGGAAGTAAAGTATGTTTCTGCCGAGGAGGCATGGGAGAATTTTAAGAAAGAATATTTTAAGGGAGTCGAGGATCTGGCAGAAGGATTTGCGGATGACAACCCGTTAGCCGGTTCGGCGTCCTACGAGATCTATCTGAAAGACATTGACATGCAGGATGACATGGTTGCATGGCTTGGCACGGTGCAGGGAATCCGGAAGATCAATTATTCGAGCGATACGGCGTCCGGGCTTTCGAGCTTCAACAAGATGCTGGGACTTTTGTCGGCGGTGATCATCGCTATTCTGCTGGCAGTTGCTATCTTCCTTATCAGCAATACGATCACGACGGCAGCTGCATTTAGACGGGAGGAAAACCGGATCATGCGCCTGATCGGTGCGACGAATTTCATGATCCGTGCGCCGTTCGTTGTACAGGGTGTGATGATCGGTCTGGTTGGCGCGCTGATTCCGCTGGCGATCACGTATTTTCTGTATCGCCAGGCGGTTGTATATATGATGGAACGGTTTGATATCTTGTCGAATCTGATTGAATTTATCCCGATTCAGACCATTTTCCCGAGCATGGTAGCCGTGGCGATGGCGCTGGGCGTGGGAATCGGTTTTGTCGGAAGTTTCTTTACGATCCGCAGACATTTAAAGGTGTAAGAAACATTGGCGGCTGCTGTAGGAGAATGCGGCGGCAGCGGAAATTTGCGGTAAAAAGGATGAGAACATGAAAAAACAGGGATTAAAAATACGTGCGGCTCTGTTCCTTGTGACGGCGGCGCTGGCGTCTTCCCCAGTGCTGACCTCGGTGGCGGCAGCGACGAAAAAGGATGTAAGCAGTGCCAAGGATAAGAAAAGCGCCCTGGAACAGGAGAAAAAGAAGACCGAGGAGGCGATCAAAAGCCTTCAGGGTCTGAAAAGTAACACCGAGAGCTATGTCAAGGAGCTGGACACGAAGATGAATGATCTGCAGTCGCAGGTCACGAAGCTGGAAAATAATATTTCCAGCAAGCAGAAAAGCATCGATGAGACGGCGGTAAAGCTGGAAGAAGCGCAGAAAACCGAAAAAAAGCAGTATGCTTCGATGAAAATGCGTATCAAATATATGTATGAGAAGGGCGACAGCAGCTACTTAAATCTGCTTCTGGAAGCCCGTTCGCTCTCAGAGCTTTTAAACCGGGCAGAGTATGTTTCAAAGATTTCGGAGTATGACCGGAAGATGCTCGACCAGTATGTGGCGACGAAAGAGTCCATCGCGGACAGCAAGAAAAAGCTGGAGACGGAGAAGACGGAGCTGCAGGAGATGAAGACGCAGACGGAGGCAAAGCAGGATTCAGTTCAGCTTCTCCTGAATGAGAAAAATAAAGAACTCCAGAACGTCAACGCGCAGATCGGCGAGAAATCAGCGCAGGCGAAAGCGTATGAGGACGATATCAAGGCGCAGGAAGCCAAGATCGTGCAGATGGAGGCGGAGATTAAGAAGAAGGAAGCGGAAGAGGCGGCGAAAAAAGCGGCAGAGGAAGCTGCCAGAAAAGCCGCCGCAGCGGGAAAGACGAATAATTCGACCGCGAAAGGGAATACTGGCAGTACGACTACCACTTCGACGGGAAGTTCTTCGCTGCGCTGGCCGTGCCCTGCAAGCGGACGCATTACATCTGGATACGGAAAACGTAAATCACCGACGGCGGGCGCGTCCTCGAACCATAAGGGCATTGATATCAGCGCTTCGACCGGCAGCAGCATCGTGGCAGCCGCCGGAGGAACGGTTTCGATTGCAACCTACAGTTATTCGGCTGGAAATTATGTTGTGGTCAATCATGGAAATGGACTTTCAACCGTGTATATGCACTGTTCCCAGCTTCTGGTATCGGCAGGGGATACGGTAAAAGCCGGACAGACGATCGCGAAGGTAGGTTCGACCGGATATTCGACAGGTTCTCATCTGCATTTTGCAGTCCGCAAGAACGGAAGTTATGTAAACCCTTCGAGCTATGTAAGTCCGTAGTGCGGAAAGTATCAGGTGGCTGCAAAAGATGAAATCCGGAAGGAATAGACAGGAATCAGGAGGCATAAGAGATGGACAGTAAAAATAAATTCTGGCGCGGTGTGATGGTCGGTGTGCTGGTGACAGCACTGGTGTGTCTGATCACGGTCGGTGCTTCGGCGGGGATTTACATGTTTGGACGCCGTGTGATCGATAACCAGACACAGGTACAGGTACAGACTGAGGGAACACCGTCGCAGGCACAGGAGCCGGTCAATTTTGAGAATGTCACGAAAAAGCTGGAGCAGATACAGGATATTATCGATAAAAAGTACCTGTTTGAGGAAAAAATTGATACATCCGAGGAGGAAGCCGGCATTTATCAGGGCTTTTTGAGTGGTTTAAATGATCCGTATGCGGTTTACTATACGCCGGACGAGCTGACAAGCTTCCTGGATGAGACAAATGGTTCTTACTGCGGCATCGGCGCTCTGGTATCCCAGAATGTCCAGACCGGCGTCAGCACGATCGTGCGCGTCTTTGAGGGCAGCCCGGCCGAGGAGGCAGGCATCCTTCCGGGTGATGCGCTTTATAAGGTAGACGGCACCGAGGTGATTGGCATGGATCTGTCGCTTCTGGTCAATAATTACGTCAAGGGCGAGGAAGGCAGCCAGCTGACGATCACGGTTTATCGTGAAAATAGCGACGAGTACAAGGATATCACCCTGACCCGCCGACCGATCGATGTGCAGACGGTGTCAGGCAAGATGCTGGATGAAGAGATCGGATATATTTCCGTTGCGGAGTTTGACCGTGTGACTGCCGATCAGTTTAAATCCAAGATCGAGGAACTGCAGGGCGAGGGCATGAAGCGCCTGATCATCGATCTGCGGAACAACCCGGGCGGCGAGGTGACGACGGTTGTCTCAATGGCGGATTATATCCTGAAGGATGGCGGACGGATCCTGACCGTGGCAAATAAGAAGGGCACGGAGGAGACATACGACGCTGAGGATGGACACAGCCTGGAGATCCCGATGGTTGTGCTGGTAAATGGCAATTCCGCCAGCGCGTCGGAGGTATTTACCGGTGCGATGAAGGATTACGGCGTGGCGACGATCGTCGGAACGAAGACTTTCGGTAAAGGTATCGTGCAGACGCTGATGCCGCTTTCGGATGGAAGCGCGATTAAGCTGACGACCGACCATTATTATACGCCGAATGGAAATGATATCCATGGAAAAGGCATCGAGCCAGATCTCGAGGTGGAGCTGGATGAAGAGGCGGCGCAGGAAGTCGTGATTCCAGAGGAGAAGGATAATCAGCTGCAGAAGGCGGTTGAGGTTGTGAAGGGAAAGTAACTTCTTATTTACACGACCCCGAAACTTACGGCACTTTCGATTCCAAAAGTGCCTACCCGTGAACAGTAACTTTAAAAGATCCAGAAAAATAAGTGCGTTAGATCCTGAAACAGCTTGAAAAAGTGGCAGTTTCAGGATTTAACGCTTAAAGTCGTGTCTGTTTTGGCTTTTTGAGAAAGACGATGAGTGAAGAATCTGGTATTTTTGATACTATAGAAAAAGAGGGAGAAATAGAATTATGTATGTAATTGCAGGACTTGGAAATCCGGGAAGAGAATATGAGGGAACCCGCCACAATGTGGGATTTATGACGCTGGATGCGCTGGCGGACAAGTATAACATTGATGTCCGGGAGAAAGCATTTAAGGGACTGATCGGAAAAGGCGTGATCGAGGGAAATAAGGTCATTCTGGTAAAGCCGCAGACGTATATGAACCTGAGCGGCGAGTGCATCCGTCAGGTGATGGATTATTATAAGGTAGATCCATCGGAGTTTATCGTGATTTATGACGATATCAGCCTGGTTCCGGGCGGCATCCGGATCCGCAAAAAAGGCAGCGCGGGCGGCCACAATGGAATCAAAAATATCATCGCCCATCTGGGGACGCAGGAATTTCCACGCGTGCGGATCGGCGTGGGCGAGAAGCCGGCGCGCATGGATCTGGCAGACTATGTGCTGGGACATTTTCCGAAAGAGGAAACCGAAACGATGACGACGGCGTTTAAGGACGGTGCGGCGGCAGTCGTGGATATGATGACAGAGGGCGTTGAGGCGGCGATGAACCATTTTAACGGCGCGGCGCGCGGGGAGAAGGAGAAGCTAGAGAAGCAGAAGGCGGAGAGGAAGGAGGAAGTCAAGACACAATGAGCGATTTATTTGCAAATCCGTTAGAGGAGATGATCGAGTTCCAGGATCTCAAGACGGATTTACAGCGCGGACAGGGACCGCTTCTTGTCACGGGATGCCTGGATTCGCAGAAGGTGCATCTGCTGTCCGAGCTTTCGGATCTGACGCCCTGGAAGCTGATTGTCACCTACGATGATTCGAGGGCGCGGGAGATCTGTGAGGATTACCGGTGCTTTGATACGGATATTTCGCTGTACCCGGCGAGGGATCTGCTGTTTTATACGTCGGATATCCACGGAAACCTGCTGACGAAACAGCGGATTCAGGTCATGCGGCGGGTCCTGGAGAGTTCCGGCGGCGTGGTGGTCACGACGATCGACGGGCTGATGGAACATCTGCTGCCGCTTGCGTGGATGAAAGAGCGGAGTCTCACGATCGGGACAGAAGATGTGGTCGAGGTCGGGAAGCTGACGCACGCCCTGGCGGAAATGGGATATGAGAAGGTCGCGCAGGTTGAGGGATCAGGGCAGTTTTCGGTGCGCGGCGGTATCATTGACATTTTCCCGCTGACGGAGGAGGTGCCGTACCGGATCGAGCTGTGGGGCGACGAGGTCGATTCGATCCGTACCTTCGACCCGGAAAGCCAGCGCTCGATCGAGCAGGTGGACGAGGCAGTGATCTATCCGGCGACGGAGATGGCGCTGACGCCGGAGCAGATTCAGGATGGAACCGAGGCGATCGAGAAAGACCGCAGGAAATACGTGAAAAAGCTCCGGGATGCCATGAAGACGGAAGAGGCGTACTGGATGGATTCGGCTGTCTCGGAGGTCTTAGAGGGGCTTCGCGAGGGCTTCCGGGTGCATGGGCTGGGAAGCTATATCCGGTATTTCTGCAAGGAAACGGTATCGTTTTTAAACTATTTTCCAGTCGATGAGCTGACGATTTTCCTGGATGAGCCGCTGCGTTTGAAGGAAAAAGCAGAGACGACCGAGACGGAGTTCCGGGAGAGCATGTCGCACCGTCTCGAGGGCGGCTATCTGCTTCCGGGGCAGACTTCCTTCCTCTATTCGGCGAAGGAGACGCTGGCGATGGCAATGCGTCCGCACACTCTTTTACTGCTGGGGCTGGATCAGAAGCTCTCCGGCATGACGGTTAAGAAAAAATACAGTTTGAGCGTTAAAAATGTCAATTCCTACCAGAATGGATTTGAGCTTTTAATCAGCGATCTGGCGCGCTGGAAGAAGGAAAAATACCGGGTGGTATTGCTGGCTGGTTCGCGGACGCGCGCGAGCCGTCTGGCGGGCGATCTGCGGGAGTATGATTTAAGTGCCTTCTGCCCGGATGAGGGCGAAAACACCGTGAAACCGGGTGAAATCCTGGTGACTTACGGAAAGCTGCATCGGGGATTTGAATATCCGCTGATTAAGTTCGTCGTGATCACCGAGGGAGACATGTTCGGCGGCGGACGGGGGCGGAAAAAGAAGAAAAAGACCTCCTACCAGGGTAAGAAGATCCAGAGCTTTTCCGAGCTTTCGATCGGTGATTATGTGGTGCATGAGAGCCACGGACTCGGCATTTACCGGGGCATCGAGAAGATCGAACAGGACAAGGTTGTCAAGGATTACATCAAGATTGAGTACCGTGATGGCGGCAATCTCTACCTTCCGGCGACGCGCCTGGAAGGAATCCAGAAATATGCGGGATCGGATGCCAGGACGCCGAAGCTCAATAAACTGGGCGGAACGGAATGGAATAAAACGAAGAGCAAGGTGCGCGGGGCGGTCCGCGATATTGCAAAGGATCTCGTCGAGCTTTATGCGGCTCGCCAGCGGAGCGAGGGCTACCAGTATGGACCGGATACGGTCTGGCAGAGGGAGTTTGAGGAAATGTTCCCGTTTGAGGAGACGGAGGATCAGCTGGAGGCGATCGAGGCGACAAAAAAAGATATGGAAAGCCGCCGCATCATGGACCGCTTGATCTGCGGCGACGTTGGATATGGCAAGACGGAGATCGCGCTCCGGGCGGCATTTAAGGCGATTCAGGAGGGGAAGCAGGTTGTGTATCTGGTGCCGACCACAATTTTGGCGCAGCAGCATTACAATACCTTTGTGCAGAGGATGAAGGATTTCCCGGTCCGGGTCGATATGCTGTCGCGTTTCCGCACGGCGGGCGAGCAGAAAAAAACGCTGGAAGATCTGAAAAAAGGGCAGGTGGATGTCGTGATCGGAACGCACCGCGTCCTTTCTAAGGATGTTGTCTTTAAAAATCTGGGGCTTCTGATCATCGACGAGGAACAGCGTTTCGGTGTGGCGCATAAGGAAAAGATCAAGAAACTCAAGGAAAATGTGGATGTTCTGACGCTGACGGCGACGCCGATTCCACGTACCCTGCATATGAGCCTCATCGGCATCCGGGACATGAGTGTTCTGGAGGAACCGCCGGTAGACCGCCTGCCGATTCAGACCTACGTCATGGAGTACAACGACGAGATGGTGCGCGAGGCGATTCACAGGGAGCTGGCGCGGGGCGGACAGGTTTATTATGTCTACAACCGTGTCAATAACATCGACGAGGTGGCAAACCACGTGGCGGCGCTGGTGCCGGAGGCAAACGTTGTATTCGCCCACGGGCAGATGCACGAACATGAGCTGGAAAAAATCATGCTGGATTTCGTCGAGGGAAATATTGACGTTCTGGTGTCCACGACCATCATCGAGACAGGACTGGATATTCCGAATGCAAACACGATCATCATCCACGACGCCGACCGGCTGGGGCTGTCGCAGCTCTACCAGATCCGCGGGCGCGTCGGACGTTCCGGGCGGACTTCGTATGCATTTCTCATGTACCGGCGCGACAAGCTGCTGCGTGAGGAGGCGGAAAAACGTCTGCAGGCGATCCGTGAATTTACGGAGCTGGGAAGTGGTATCAAGATTGCGATGCGTGATTTGGAGCTGCGCGGTGCCGGAAATCTTCTGGGCGCGGAACAGCACGGTCATATGGAGGCGGTCGGTTACGATCTGTACTGTAAACTTTTAAACGAGGCGGTGCTGGCGCTGCGCGGGGAGAAGGAAGCGGAGGATTTCGAGACGGTGGTGGACTGCGACATCGACGCGTATATTCCGCCGTCTTACATCCGGAATGAGTACCAGAAACTCGACGTTTACAAGCGGATTTCCGGTATCGAGAACCAGGAAGAGTACCTGGATATGCAGGATGAGCTGATCGACCGCTTTGGCGAGCTTCCGCGTTCAGTGGAGAATCTGTTAAAGATCGCCGATTTGAAAGCGCTTGCTCATCAGGCGGGCGTCGTGGAGGTCGATGTGAAGAAGCAGGATATCACGATCCAGATGTACCAGAAAGCCAATCTGGACGTCTCCGGCATTCCGGCGCTGATGGAGAAGTACAAGGGCACGCTGACCTTCAGGACGGGCGATGTACCGTCGTTCTATTACCGCGATGTGCGGCAGAAACATACGGACTGCGAGACGATGCTTGTGAAGGCGCGGGAGATTCTTTCCGGGCTCGCGGCGCTGGCGAAAGAGTAGTTTTTAATTGTGTAGAAAAGATTGAAAGTATATTTGAAATGAAAATATATTTTTAATATTGATATATATAATCAAAGATGATAATATATAATCAAATTAAAGCTTGTTTACTAAATTTAAAGAAGGGAGGGATTCCAATGCAGCAAAAATGTGGGATGCTCATTAATAATGTGAATAACGTTAAGAGGTGGTTTTATAAAAAAAATTATGAGTATTTTATTGTCGATAGTTATGTCAACTTCATTGGTAATCCCAACATTTGCGGAAGCGCCGCCATATTCAATAGATAAAGTGGCAACAAAGGTTGTGATTGATCAACATGAATTGAGAGATATTTATGATAAATATGCTTCGGTAACGGATGAAACTGTTGTGGAAGATATGTTAATGGAAGATTTTGGTTTTTCAAGATCGGAAGTTAAAGAATTATTGGAAGTAAGCAAAAGTGGTAGTGGAGGATCTACAGGTGCTTCGAGGGCATCTAGTATAACTGGAAGATTACCAGCAACAGCTGCTATAGGAACCGTTGTAAATATTGTGTATACAATTGATTTGCAAGAAATGAAAGATTTAGCGACAATAACTAATTTTATCGCAAGACAGGTAGGCGGAGCAGGAGCAGGGGTAGCAGTGGCAGCACTTGTTGCTAAAACAGTTTTAGCAGCTGCACAAAAGGGTGGCATAAACTATGCAAAAGTTACAATATCTTATACATATGGCTATAATAATGATGGAGTATTAGGGTGGACGCCAGGTTATACCAAGTATGAGTATTGGTAATAAAAAAGGGAGATGCAATGAAAGAGAATAGAGTATCAAATGAATTCCGTCAAGGAAGAGAAGCAACGTTTGCCGCTTTATTAATGGAACTGTGTCTTTGTGGGGAGCGAATTGCTTCCATAATGGGAATTAGAAATTGGTATGATCAGGTGGGAACTGTTAGAATTTTTCTTTGTATTTTGATTTTTTGTTATTATTATATAATTAAAAAACCAAGATTATTAGATACGCCTGAATGGTATGAGCTAATGAAAAAAGATAGAGTGATTTATGGAATGTGGATCTTGGAAATGATAATATTAGTTAGTAGTATTGGAACTTGAGTGAAAAACAAAGGGGGCGTCAGTTGCTCCCTTTGTTTCTATAAATTATGAGATTGGGAATTTTATGAAGAATAATTATTTAAGTGAACGAGAAATGAATGTTATGCAGGTTTTGTGGAAGTATGAAAAACCCATGACGGTGACAGAAATTGTAGAATCTGAAAAAGAATTGACAACGCCAACAGTCCATACTGTGTTAAGAAAATTGCTTGATAAGGGTTATGTTCAGGTTATTGATACAGTTCAGACTGGAAAAGTTTTTGCTAGGCGATATAAAGCGAAAAAGACTCAGGATGAAGAAATAGAAGAAAAAATAGAAAAATGTATGAAAAATTCTAGAAATCCTATGTCCTTTGTAAATACAATAACAGCAGCTTTGTTGAATGGAGCAGTAGATGAAGAGTCGGTTATTGACGAATTAGAACGTATAGTTCAAAAAAGAAAAAAAGAGATTTTATGAAAATAACATATACATCAATTTTATCGGCAATATGTAGTTCAATTTTGCTATTGGGTTTTTTGTCGGTTTATATATGGAAAAAGCAAGAAAATTATAGCTTGTATGAAGTAAAATTACTTATTTTTTGCACTGTACTAACAGGAGTAAGATTATTTTTTCCAATAGATATTTGCGGAATAAGTCATACGATAGGAATAAAAATATTATATCCAGAACTTTGTCGCTTTATGCGGGGGAAAATAGGATTTTTAAGTCATTTTTCTGTACTTTTTTTGATTAGTTTACTTGGAAGTTTTCTTATCTTAGTGCAAAAAAGTTTATCATATATATCATTTATAAAATTAATAAAAGAAATAAGACCGATAGAGTATATTCGTGTTAAAAAGTATAAAAAAGTGAAAAAAATACCAATATTGAAAGTTGATAGTATAGAAGATCCATTTATTGTTGGTATAAAAAATCCGTATATAATAATACCGAATATAGATGAAGAAACAAAAAAAATAGTACTCTTGCATGAAGTGGGACATTACATTAAAAGAGATTTATTTTTAAAGTGTTTTTTTGAAATATTATGTCTTTTATACTGGTGGAATCCGTTAGTATACATAGTTCGGTATTATTTTTCTAACATATTAGAAATAAGAAATGATTTAATTGTTTGTAATGAGTTATCTGAAATAGAAAAAATTCATTATGTTGAAATATTGTTAAAAATGTCTAGGACAAAAGCGTTAAAAAGGAGAGGAACACTATCTTTTTTTAATGGAAGTTTTTTGAAAATTAGAATTTCTTCTATATTGAATGAAGAACAAAAAAAACAGGTCAATATTAAGTTGTTCTTTTTCTTAATTGCTATTATATTGTCTGGTACAATAGTAATAGAACCAGTAGCTGATTTGAAGTTGCATGCACCGTATTTTGAAGAAGATGATATAGTCAAAAAAAATAACTTTTTTGTAAAGACAGAAAACGGGTATGAATTATATATGAATGGTACATATATAGGAACATTGGATGAAATACCAAATGAATTAAAGAATATTAATATTAGGAGGAAATAAAAATGAAAAAAACGATCAGAATTTTAGCAGTAATAATTGCTATGACATGTATTTTTTCAGGGACTGCGTTTGCACAAGAGAAAGAGGTGGCTGTTGAAAAATCGAGTTCAATAGCTAGAGCAGATGTTATAAAATATGTTTATAAAGTTGAAAACGGGAAATTATATAGAAGATTATATAATTATTCTAAGGATACGTGGCTGGGAGATTGGGAACTGTGTGACTAAAGTAATAATATGATAATTATATTTAATAAATATGTACACTACTTTTTACGCTTTGAATTTAAAGTAATGTAAAAATTTTATAGCGTGAAGTTTGAAGTTGAGAAATTGCCTTGACAAATAATAAATTTCGCTTATAATACAGAATATACTCAATAACCTTACAAAGGCAATGAAGGGAACAAGTAGAGATCCGCAGGAGAGCGCACAGAAAGCAGCCGGATGATGAGAGGCGCGCGTGAACCGGATATTCGAATACATCCCGGAGCTTCGCACCGAAGAATCTAAAATCGGATCCGATGAAAAGGCTGCGTGGAAAATGTGCGGCGGTTGATTTGGTAGGCTGCGACGTGAGAGACACACGTTATCCGGTCACGGTATCAGAGGGTACCGGCAGAGGCAGATGGGCGCGAGCTGTCTGCGAACAAAGGTGGTAACACGGGAATTTTGCCCCGTCCTTTTTGGAGGACGGGGCTTTTTTATTTTATAGAAAAATGTGTCTTGTGAAATCACAGACGTTCCAAAGTACCTTTATTGTTCTGTTTTGAGAATGATTTTCGGAGAGAAAATAAAGGATGAATCGGATGTATTTTTGAAAAAAGGAATCCCGTGGAGAAGCAAAACGAGTAAGCAAAATTATTTTTTATAAAAAGGAGTAAACAGGAAAATGCAGATTTACGAAGAATTAGTAGCCAGAGGTCTGATCGCCCAGGTTACAAACGAAGAAGAGATCAAAAAACTGGTCAACGAAGGAAAAGCCGTTTTCTACATCGGTTTTGACCCGACCGCAGACAGCCTTCATGTAGGACATTTCATGGCACTGTGCCTGATGAAACGTCTGCAGATGGCAGGCAACAAGCCGATCGCATTACTTGGCGGCGGCACCGGCATGATCGGCGATCCGTCCGGACGTACGGATATGCGCCAGATGCTGACACCGGAGACGATCCAGCATAACTGCGACTGCTTCAAAAAGCAGATGAGCCGTTTCATCGATTTCTCTGATGACAAGGCGCTCTTAGTCAACAACGCAGAGTGGCTGATGAATCTGAATTATGTAAACTTACTGCGCGAGGTTGGTCCGCATTTCAGCGTCAACCGTATGCTGACCGCTGAGTGCTACAAGCAGAGAATGGAGAGAGGCTTAAGCTTCTTAGAGTTCAACTACATGATTATGCAGAGCTACGACTTCTATATGTTATACCAGAAATACGGCTGCAACATGCAGTTCGGCGGCGATGATCAGTGGAGCAATATGTTAGGCGGTACCGAGCTGATCCGCAGAAAGCTTGGCAAGGACGCACACGCGATGACCATCACCCTGCTGTTAAACTCCGAGGGCAAGAAGATGGGTAAGACCCAGTCCGGCGCTGTATGGCTGGATCCGAACAAGACATCCCCGTTCGAGTTCTACCAGTACTGGAGAAACGTAGCCGATGCCGATGTATTAAAGTGCCTGCGTATGCTGACCTTCCTGCCGCTTGAGCAGATCGATGAGATGGACAAATGGGAAGGCAGCCAGTTAAATACTGCAAAAGAGATCCTGGCTTACGAGCTGACCAAGCTGGTACACGGCGAGGAAGAGGCTGAGAAGGCACAGGCAGCAGCGAAAGCACTGTTCTCCAGCGGAAATGCAGCCAATATGCCGACCTACGAACTGACGGAGGATGATTTCAACGGTGATGAGATCGATATTCTCTCCATCCTGCAGAAATCCGGTCTGGCTCCGTCCCGTTCTGAGGCAAGAAGAAATGTCGAGCAGGGCGGCGTATCTGTAGACGGAAACCAGGTAAAGGATGTTAAGGCAGTCTTTACGAAGGATCAGCTTTCCGGCGAAGGAATGGTTGTCAAGAGAGGTAAGAAAAACTTTAAGAAGGTTGTTCTGAAGTAGGATGTCTGGGGAAATTCACCTGCCTTGTTTGAGAGCAGAATGAAACTCAGTATAAAAATCAGAATCACGCCGCCGGCGATCTCTGCCCGGGCTTTCAAGCAAAGTCCGAAGAGATGTCCGGCGGCGGTTCTGATCATGGAGAGAAACAGAGCAGATCCGAAACCATATCTTACATTCAATCCCACAAAAATTACCCAAATTTTACATAAACGATACCAAAACATGATTTCTGTAAATCCAGGAATCTTTTATACTGCGTACTGTAAGAAATCAAGGATAAAAAACTCTGAGAGAAAAAAGAGAGAGGAAAGAGGAATTTTATTATGAAGAAAAATGTTCAGAAAACAATCGCAGTATTAGGAGCAGCCGTTCTGGCAACTGGAATGGTAGGATGTGGTTCCAGCAATACAAATACAAGTGCAGCAGACACAAGCGCAGCTGAAAGTGATGCAGCAGCAGATACAACCGAGAACAGCGCAGATGCAAAAAATTTAAGTGGTTCTATCACCCTGGCAGGTTCCACTTCGATGGAAAAATTTGCAAATGCACTGGCAGAAACGTTCATGGAGAAATATCCGAACGTGACCGTACAGGCTGAATTTACCGGCTCTTCCGCAGGTATCGAGTCCGTGCTGGCAGGTCAGTGTGATGTCGGTGATTCTTCCAGAGCATTAAAGGATGATGAGAAAGCAAAAGGTGCTGTTGAAAATATCGTAGCTATCGATGGTATCGCCGTTGTCGTTGACCCGTCCAACGCTGTAGATGGTCTTAGCAAGGATGACCTGACCGGCATTTACGACGGAAGCATCACAAACTGGAAGGATGTAGGCGGCAGCGATATGCCGATTGTCGTAGTCGGACGGGAAGCAGGTTCCGGTACAAGAGGCGCATTTGAGGAGCTTTTGGGTCTGGAAGATGCCTGCAAATATGCAAACGAGCTGGATTCCACCGGTGCAGTTATGGCAAAAGTAGCATCTACACCGGGTTCCATCGGATACGTTTCCCTGGATGTAGTCGATGATACCGTTAAGGCAGTTAAACTGGATGATGTAGAGCCGACGGAGGAGAATATCAAGGCAGGCAGCTATTTCTTAAGCCGTCCATTCGTTATGGCAACCAAGGGAGAAATTTCTGAGCAGAACGAGCTGGTACAGGCTCTGTTTGACTATGTATACTCTGCAGAAGGCGATGACCTGATTAAATCTGTAGGTCTGATTACTACGAAGTAAGAAACTGCATCGGAATTTGTGAATGTGGATAAAATTACCGGTGGAAACCGGTAAGGATAGAAAAATCAGAAATTCACGAATACATATAATATTGAATAGATTCAAATAATATCGAGTCGCTTGCAGTCAAGCCGCAGAAAGGAAACTCTGCTTTGACCGAAAGCGGCTCTCTGTTCAATCCGAGACAGGAGAGACATATGCACGAAAAGAAATTTACCATTTTTGGAAGCCATGCCACGAAATCAGCGGTAGAGAGGGCAGCGGAAATTATTTTTACCGCCTGCGGTCTGCTGGCAGTGGTGGCAGTTTTTTCAATTACCTTATACATGATTATCAGCGGTACCCCGGCACTTTTTAAGGTGGGTGTTCCGGAAATCTTATTTGGAACCGTCTGGAAGCCGACTGGAAATCCGGCGTCTTTCGGAATTCTCTACGTTATTTTAACTTCCATCATCGGAACCTTTCTGGCGATCCTGATCGGTGTTCCGATTGGGCTGTTTACCGCCATCTTTCTGGCAGAGGTTGCGCCGCCGAAGGTAGCGGCAGTGGTCCGCCCGGCAGTTGAGCTTCTGGCAGGTATTCCGTCGGTTATCTACGGACTCTTAGGAATTTTGATTTTAAATCCCCTGATGTATAAGCTGGAAATGAAAATCTTTGCCGGTTCCACGACGCATCAGTTTACCGGCGGTGCGAACCTGATATCGGCGGTTCTGGTTCTGGCAATCATGATTCTTCCGACCGTCATCAATATCAGCGAGGCGTCGCTTAGGGCAGTCCCGAAACATTTAAAAAGCGCATCGCTGGCGCTCGGTGCAACGCATATCCAGACGATTTTCAAAGTAATCGTTCCGGCGGCGCACTCCGGCATCATCACGGCGGTGGTTTTAGGCTGCGGACGTGCGATCGGGGAGGCAATGGCGATCAGCCTGGTATCTGGAAGTTCAGTCAATCTGCCGCTTCCATTTAACTCCGTCCGTTTCCTGACAACTGCGATCGTGGCGGAAATGTCTTATTCAGAGGGACTTCACCGGGAAGTGCTCTTTACCATCGGTCTGGTGCTGTTCGTATTTATCATGTTTATCAACACGGTGCTCAGCCGGATGTTTGTGAAGGAGGGCGGCGCAAATGACCGATAATAGAATGAAAAGTATTTACCAGAAGCGCACCCGCATCGGGGACAATATCTTAAAAGTGCTGATTTATCTGGCAGCTGGCGTGGCGATCGCGCTGTTAGTTGGCATCATGGGGTATGTGTTTGTGCGCGGCCTGCCGCAGGTTTCCTGGCAGCTTCTGTCCACGGTGCAGAGCTCCCTCAAGGGCACCTTTGGTATTCTGGGAAATATCATCAACACGATTTACATCATTGTAATTACCCTTATCATTGCAGCGCCGATCGGAATCGGCTCCGCCATTTATCTGAACGAATACGCAAAGCCGGGAAAACTGGTGCGGACGATTGAATTTACAACCGAGATCCTGTCCGGTATTCCGTCGATTATTTTTGGCTTGTTCGGTATGGTCTTTTTCGGAATGACGCTGAAGCTGGGCTATTCGGTTCTGACCGGATCCTTCACGCTGACCCTGATGGTGCTTCCGCTGATTACGCGGAACACACAGGAAGCACTCAAAACCGTTCCGGACAGCTACCGCAGCGGCGCGCTGGGAATCGGTGCAACGAAATGGTATATGATCCGGACAATCCTGCTGCCGAGCGCGGCACCGGGTATTCTGACCGGCGTCATCCTTTCGATTGGCCGTATCGTGGGCGAGTCGGCGGCGCTTCTGTTTACTGCCGGAAGCGGCTTCCAGCTTCCGAAAAACCTGTTTGGAAAACTGTTTGAGTCGAGCGGCACGCTGACCATCCAGCTCTACCTGTCGATGCAGAAAGCAAAATACGATCAGGCGTTTGGAATCGCGGTCGTGCTTCTGATTATCGTGCTGGTAATCAACCTGCTGACGAGATTTTTGACCAACCGGTTTGATGTGACAAAATTAAAATAAAGTAAAAAATGAGGAAATGATATGGAGACAAAAATTTCTACGTCGGATTTGAATCTGTACTATGGAAACAATCATGCATTAAAAAATATCAATCTGGATATATATGAAAATCAGATCACAGCGTTTATCGGACCGTCCGGCTGCGGCAAGTCTACCTATTTAAAAACATTGAACCGCATGAACGATCTGGTGCCGAATGTAACAATCAATGGAAAGGTGTGGATCGACGGCGAGGATATCTATGATCCGAAGGTTGATACGACGCTTCTTCGCAAGAAGGTCGGCATGGTATTTCAGCAGCCGAACCCATTTCCGATGAGTATTTATGACAATATCGCGTATGGACCGCGGATTCACGGCATTAAGGGAAAAGCAGAGCTGGACGCGATTGTGGAGAAGAGTCTGCGCGGCGCGGCCCTGTGGGATGAGGTCAAGGATCGCCTGAAACGTTCTGCACTGGGACTTTCCGGCGGACAGCAGCAGCGTCTCTGCATCGCGCGTGCGCTGGCGGTTGAGCCGGAGATTCTCCTGATGGATGAGCCGACCTCGGCATTGGACCCGATTTCCACGCTGAAAATCGAGGATCTGATGGGCGAGCTTAAGAAGAATTATACCGTTGTCATCGTTACCCACAATATGCAGCAGGCGACCCGTATTGCGGACTATACGGCATTTTTCCTGGTGGGAGAGGTAGTCGAGTATGCACCGACGACGGATCTGTTCTCGCATCCGCGGGAGAAGAAGACGGAAGACTATATTACCGGACGGTTTGGATGATAACCGGATGGTTGGAAATTTGGAATGGGTAGAAAATCAGGCAGGAAACAACATAAACGGAGGAGACGCGGGATGGCGACAAGAGAAACATTTTTACAGGAGTTAAAGAACCTGAATCAGGAAGTAATCACGATGAGCCAGATGGTGCAGGATGCGATTGACAGCAGCTTTCAGGCTCTCAGCGAACATAATACGGAATTGGCAGACAAGATAATCAAGGGAGACCGCGATGTGGACAATATGGAACGAAAGATCGAGACACACTGCCTGATGCTGATGTTAAAGCAGCAGCCGGTCGCCAGCGATCTGCGCCATATCTCGACGGCACTGAAAGTAGTGACCGATCTGGAGCGGATGGGCGATCAGGCAGCGGATATTGCCGATCTGTCCCTGCGCTTAGAGGCAGCGGATTACGGTCTTGTGAGCAAACACCTTCCGGCGATGGTGGCAAATGTAAAAACGATGGTTAAAGATGCAATTCGCGCTTTCATCGAGCGCGATACCGAAACCGCAGAAACCTTTGAGCAGAGAGATGACCTGATTGATGCCTTTTTTGAGCGTGTCAAACGGGAAGTCATCGAATTTCTGAAAAAAGATGGAGACAAATCCGATGTGGCGGTGGATGTGCTGATGGTTGCCAAGTACCTGGAGCGAATCGCCGATCACGCGGTCAATGTGTGCGAGTGGACAGAGTTCTCGGATACGGGGGCCGTGGGGGATGTGATGATTCTCTAGGTTTAATTAAAATCCGGGCATGAAAAATGAAAATTAGATGCCTGGATTTTTTCCGTTCCGCATAAAATAAATAGAATATGTGGAAATAACGTGGAGTGCGATATATCATGCGTGATATAGTGCTGGAACTTTTAAGTTCATACGGATATGCGGGAATGTTTGCCCTGATTCTAATTGAGAATTTGTTTCCGCCGATCCCGTCGGAAGTGATTTTAACCTTTGGTGGATTTATGACAACATATACACGGATGAACATAGCCGGGGCAGTTCTGGCAGCGACGGCGGGCTCGGTGCTGGGGGCACTGATTCTGTATGAGCTGGGGCGGCATATTCCCGTGCAGAAGTTTTATGCATTTTTGGGCGGGGCATGGGGAAAACGGCTGGGAGTAGAAGTGGAAGATGTGAAAGATGCAGACGGATGGCTGGAGAGAACGGGACGGTCAGCCGTCTTTTTTTGCCGGTTCGTTCCGATCATCCGAAGCCTGATCTCGATTCCGGCGGGGATGGCAAAGATGGAACTGCTGCCGTTTCTCCTTCTGACAACAGCGGGCAGTCTTATCTGGAATACGGTGCTCATCGGAGCCGGCGCGGTGGCGGGGGCATCGTGGGAACGTATTCTGGTGCTGTTAAAAACATATTCCCGCTTCGCCGTGATGGGAGCGGGAATCTTGGGATTTGCGGTGGCGTGTGTGTATTTTCGGAAACGATAACAACAGGAGAGTGAAAATTCATGCAGAAAGAGTTTATTCATTCAAGTAAAAATATATCGTGTCATTCTTTACTTCCAGCCGTGCCGTCCCATCGATCACCAGCTGTTCCAGATATGGGCGCAGGTGGCGTTCCTGACGGATGAGCTGGTCGTAGGTACCGATGTGCATTCCGATCAGGCGTCGGCTTTCCTGATAAAATTCATCACGCGTCATCGGTTTCTGCAAAAGCTTTGCCAGCTCTGCGAGACGCAGACGGACAAGATCCATATTTTTGTCCGCCAGTTCCCGGATATTGCCATCAAATGGACCTTTGTGCGATAAAATCCAGTGCTGGTAAGGCAGTTTTGTGATTGCTTCCTTGCTTTTCAGATCCAGACCGACGTGGTCGCAGTATGGAAGCTTGACGTGACGCAGGACATTTTCGGTTAAAAGCGCGTCCCCGGCAAAGCAGACGCCGTCCGGTGTACCGATGACGATGTGGTCGAGGGAATGTCCCGGCAGATGGTGAACCGGGAAGGTTACGCCGCAGAGTGTCACGGAAGTATCCTCCGGCTGGATGATACAGTCAACCGGGCAGCGCTGCTCGGTGTCGATGGAAATCTTTTCCTCTTCGGAGCGCCCGAAATAATTGGTATACCGTTCCAGCGCCGCCTGGGAGGCGATCAGCCCGGCTTCGCCAAGCGACATAGCCAGTGGAATCTGAAAGGCTTCGCGCAGGCGTTTGCTGTTTCCATGATGGTCAATGTGCGCGTGGGAAACGATCAGCCCCGCCGGGGTCAGCCCGGCGTCTTTCAGAGAGCCGACCAGCTCGTCATATTCCTTTGAGTAACCATTGTCAAACAGGATGCAGCGGGTGTCGTCGATGCGGTAGATGCCGACGGCTGTTTTGCCAAGCAGGCAGTCTGTATTTCCAGAAACGTGTATGAGTTCCACGGAAAGAGTCCTCCTTTTATCATGAATAACACAAAAAGCGACGGCTGAGATATCTCCGCTGTCGCTTTTTAAGAATGCGTCTGATAGGAATCGAACCTACGCCTCAGGCTCCGGAGGCCGGCGCTCTATCCACTGAGCTACAGACGCATTACTTGTATGATACTATAATATTTAGAAAATTGCAAGTTTTTTTTCGGAAATACCGCTTGCCGAGTAACCAAATCACCGCTATAATATTAACAATCGAATAAGTCAGGAGGCGGTCGGGTGGGAGAACCGAAAAAGAAACCGGGACGCAGCCGGAAGAACGGAACGGACTGGGAACTGCGCCGCTATGTGATGCTGCTTGCGGCGGTGATTGTATTGATTCTGATTGGCGCGGTGGCGATGTTTTCCGGGAAAATAACAGACATTCTGGGGAAAAAGGATGGCTTACCGGCAGAAATGGTGGATACAGGCGGATCTGGAATGGTGATTGAGCCGGACACGAAAGAATATATTCAGGACTTTGGCGGATGTATTCTGACAGAGAATGGCGAGCCGGGGATCACAGAGCTGATGAATACTTATTTTCAGGCGGTTTCCGACTGTGATATGGATACGTTTGTGAAGTTGTTTACCTCACAGGATACGAGTGAGGAAGAACACTACCGTCAGGAATTTGAAGAACAGAAGCAGTACATTTCCGGGTACCAGAATGTGAAATGTTATACGACGCCGGGGCTTAGGGACGGCGAGATGGCAGCGTATGTGTATTATGAGATTTTGTATACGGGCGTGGAGACACCGGCACCGAGTCTGGTGCGGATCTATGCGGTCCGGGCGGAGGACGGAAGCTGGCAGATCGATGACGGGAAAATGTCCGAAGAGCTGACGCAGTATTTTGAAGAGCTGTCGGTCAATGAGGATGTGCGCCTTCTCAGTAAGCAGACGGATGAAGCAATGGATGCGGCGATGGAGCAGGATGAAGCGCTGAAAGAGCGCGTGGAATTTATGAAACAGGGCGCATCTTATATGCAGGAGGAGTCAGAACCGGCTGCGTCAAATCCTTAAAATGCTTTATTGAATTCGTCTGGCTGGAAAAATAAAGTTTTTAAGGTATGGAAAGCTGAAAAGCGGATATTCCGGAGTATAGAGAAATGGTTGATAGCATATAAGATATAAAGCCGATAGATTTAATAAAGTGAAAGTACAGATATAGAAAGACAAAGAGGCACAAAGAATGGATGTAAAAGATTTTTATTATGATTTACCGCAGGAGTTAATTGCACAGGATCCGCTGGAAGATCGTTCTTCTTCCCGGCTTTTAGTGCTGGATAAAAAGACGGGTGAGATGCAGCATAAGGTGTTTAAGGATATTGTCAATTATCTTCATCCGGGCGATTGCCTGGTGATCAATGACACAAAGGTTATCCCGGCGCGTCTGATCGGAAGCAAGGAGGGAACGGATGCACACATCGAGATTCTTCTTCTGAAACGCCGTGAGAACGATATCTGGGAGACGCTGGTAAAGCCGGGCAAAAAGGCAAAGCCGGGAACCGTGATTAATTTTGGCGACGGTCTGTTAAAGGGAACCGTTATTGATGTGGTAGAGGAAGGAAACCGGCTGATTCAGTTCTCCTACGAGGGTATTTTCGAGGAGATTCTCGACCAGCTCGGCCAGATGCCGCTGCCGCCATACATCACACACCGTCTGCAGGACAAGAACCGCTATCAGACGGTTTATGCGGAACACGAAGGATCGGCGGCTGCACCGACAGCAGGTCTGCATTTCACGAAGGAGCTGCTGGCACAGATTCAGGAAATGGGCGTCAAGATCGCACACGTCACACTTCATGTGGGTCTGGGAACCTTCCGGCCGGTCAAGGTTTCGAATGTACTGGATCATCATATGCACTCGGAGTTCTATCGTATCGAGGAAGATGCCGCCAACATGATCAACGAGACGAAGAAAAATGGCGGACGCATCATCTGTGTCGGTACGACAAGCTGCCGGACGATTGAATCCGCAGCGGCTGAGGACGGCACGATCCGCGCGTGCAGCGGCTGGACCGACATTTTCATCTATCCGGGCTACCAGTTCAAGATTCTGGACTGCCTGATCACAAACTTCCACCTGCCGGAGTCCACACTCGTCATGCTGGTATCCGCACTGGCAGGCAGAGAACACGTGCTCACGGCGTATGAAGAGGCGATCCGGCAGAGATACCGGTTCTTTAGTTTTGGGGATGCGATGTTTATTCAGTAAGCAGGATATGTGTTTAAGAAAGACTCATAGTGAACGTGCTATGGGTCTTTTTATTTCATAGGAAAGTGTACCCTATGAAACATTCCTTATTCTTTCGAAAACTGTTTGAACCCCATGGACGAAAATGTTATAATTTTTATACTTTGGTTGCCGGAAGCCTACGGCACAATAAATCGAAATGAGATGAATAAAATGCAAAAAAATCAAAATGATAAATCATACAAGAGAGCACAGCCAAGTGAAAAGCAGGAATCCCGGATTCCAGCGGAAGGCGTTCGTTTGAATCGCTTTTTGAGCGAGTCGGGCATCTGCTCCCGGCGAGAGGCGGATCGGCGGATCGCGGACGGGCGTGTGACGATCGATGGGCGCGTGGCAGAGGTCGGGCAGAAGCTGATGCCGGGACAGCGCGTGGCGTGCGATGGCGTAGCGGTGTCCGGCAAGGATGCGCCGGTGCTTTTAGCGGTCAATAAGCCACGGGGGATTGTCTGTACGACTTCTGATAAAGATCGGGCAGAAAATATCGTAGAATTTTTAGATTATCCGGTCCGGATTTACCCGATCGGGCGTCTGGACAAGGATTCAGAAGGGCTGCTTCTCATGACGAATGAGGGCGAGCTGGTCAACCGGATTCTAAGGGCTCGTTACGGACATGAAAAGGAATATCTGGTAACGGTGGATAAACCCATTGATAGTGAGTTTGTCCGGAAGATGAGCGCAGGAGTGAAGATTTTAGATACGGTTACCCGTCCTTGTGAGGTGGAAAAGACCGGGAAGACGAGTTTCCGGATCATCCTGACCCAGGGACTCAACCGCCAGATCCGCCGGATGTGCGAGGCGCTGGGGTACCAGGTGCAGACGTTAAAACGCGTCCGGATGCTGAACATTACGCTGGATGGGCTGAAAACAGGCGAGTACCGGGAAGTGACAGCGGCAGAGAGACAGAAATTAGAAGATATTTTGAACGGAAAGAAGAATGGCTGAGACAATGTTGTCTGGCAGTCAGTGCAGGTTCACATATGAGGTTGCATAGAAATGCTTGAAAACGCATTCAGAGGCAGTGGAGAGAGCGATGGGAAAGGTGGAGTCAGATAGATGGCAGAGGACAAGACAAAACGGATACGGGAGCTGATTGGGACGCTGCGGGCAGCAGGGCGCGCCTATTATCAGGAGAGCCGGGAGATCATGAGCAACTTTGAGTATGATAAGCTTTATGATGAACTGGTTTCATTGGAGAAAGAGAAGGGAATTGTGTTTGCGAACAGCCCGACGCAGAATGTAGGATATGAGGTAGTCAGTGCGCTTCCGAAGGAGCGCCATGAGAAACCGATGCTTTCGTTAAATAAGACGAAGAGCGTGGAAGAGCTGGCAGACTGGCTCGGCGGGCAGACCGGGCTTTTATCCTGGAAGATGGACGGTCTGACGATCGTCCTAACCTATCAGAATGGAACACTTGTCAAGGCGGTTACGCGTGGAAATGGTGAGATCGGCGAGGTTATCACGGCAAATGCAAAGGCGTTCGTCAATGTGCCGTTAAATATTTCCTACCAGGGTGAGCTTATCCTGCGCGGCGAGGCGATCATCCGGTATTCGGATTTTGAGAAGATCAATGAGCAGATCGAGGATGTCGATGCGAAATATAAGAATCCGCGAAACTTATGCAGCGGTTCGGTGCGTCAGTTAAACAGCGAAATCACAGCGCAGAGACAGGTCCATTTTTATGCGTTCAGCCTTGTAAAGGCGGATGGCGTTGATTTCAAAAATTCGCGGAAAGAGCAGTTTGAATGGCTGAAAACACAGGGGTTTGAGGTCGTAGAGTACCATGAGGTGACAAAAGAGACGCTGCCGGAGATGGTCAAAATGTATTCTGAGGCGATTGCGGAAAATGATACGCCGTCGGATGGACTGGTGCTTTTGTATGATGATATTGCCTACGGCCAGTCGCTGGGGCGGACGGCAAAATTCCCGCGCGATTCGATCGCATTCAAGTGGGCGGATGAGATTCAGGAGACGAAGCTTCTCTATATTGAATGGAGCGCGTCGAGAACGGGGCTGATTAACCCGGTGGCAGTATTTGAACCGGTTGAGCTGGAGGGAACGACGGTCAGCCGCGCCAGTGTCCACAACATCAGCATCATGGAGGCGCTGGAGCTGGGGGCAGGCGACCGGATTACGGTTTATAAGGCAAATATGATTATTCCGCAGATCGCGGATAACCTGACGCGCAGCGGCGTCCGGGATATTCCGGAGGTATGTCCGGTGTGCGGCGGTCAGACGGAGGTGCGCCAGCTCAATGATGTAAAATCACTCTACTGCACGAACCCGGACTGCCAGGCGAAGAAGATCAAGAGTTTTACTCTTTTTACAAGCCGCGATGCGTTAAATATTGCGGGACTTTCAGAGGCGACGCTGGAGAAATTTATCGGCGTCGGCATGATTCATGAGTATGCGGACATTTTCCATCTGGACCGCCATCAGGAAGAGATCGTCGAGATGGACGGATTCGGGCAGAAATCGTATGACAATCTGATTGCGGCGGCTGAGAAAGCGTCCCACACGACCCTGCCGAGAATGGTGTACGGTCTCGGCGTTGCAGGCATCGGTCTGGCAAATGCCAAGATGATCTGCCGTCACTTTAAAAATGATTTTGAGGCGATGCGCCACGCCACCGTGGAAGAGCTGGTCGAGATTGATGGAATCGGGGAAGTGCTGGCGCAGGCGTGGACGGCATTCTTTTCGGATGGAAAGAATAATGCGATCGTCGATCATCTGCTGGCGGAGCTGACCTTTGAGGCAGGAGACGAAGAAAGCAGCGAGGGTGCAGATGAGGCATTCGCCGGGATGAATTTCGTCATTACCGGTTCGCTGGAACATTTCAAAAACCGGAAAGAGCTGCAGGAGCTGATTGAGCGCCGCGGCGGCAAGGTGACCGGAAGCGTGACGTCCAAGACGAATTATCTGATCAATAATGATGTGGCGTCGTCGTCCTCGAAGAATAAGAAGGCGCGGGAATTGGGGGTGCCGATCCTTTCGGAGGAGGCGTTTTTGAAGCTATAAGAGAGGTGAAAAAGCCGGACGCCAGACAGTGTTTAGCTGGCTTTTTTTTGCAGCTTGTGTTATGATTAGGAATGCTGATATAGTTTTTTTTCTGTATCTAGGAATGAATCATATCGGCATATATAGAATCTAAAAATTCACATGAATTTTTATAAAAAGGGGATATACAATCATGCCAATTAAAATACAAAAGGATCTTCCTGCAAAGGCGATTTTGGAATCGGAGAATATATTTGTGATGGATGAGGATCGGGCGATGAGCCAGGATATTCGTCCGCTTGAGATTTTGATTCTGAACCTGATGCCGATCAAGGAGGATACGGAGACGCAGCTTCTGCGGGCACTTTCGAATACGCCGCTGCAGGTGGACTGTTCATTCCTGATGCTGGAAACGCACGTTTCGAAAAATACATCACAGACGCATCTGAATAAGTTTTATGTGACGTTTGACGAGATCCGCCGCAAGCGCTTTGATGGTATGATTATTACCGGCGCGCCGGTGGAGAATATGGAGTTTGAGGAGATCAACTACTGGGACGAGCTGACGAAGATCATGGAGTGGAGCAAGACGCATGTGACCTCGACGTTTCATATCTGCTGGGGCATGCAGGCGGGACTCTATTATCATTATGGAATTCAGAAACATCAGAGAAAGACAAAGCTTTCCGGCATTTACAGACATCGTCTTTTGAACCGGAAGATCCCGCTGGTCCGTAGTCTCGATGATTATTTTTACTGCCCGCATTCCCGTTACACGGAAGACCGGGAAGAGGATATTCTGAAACATCCGGAATTGCAGATTCTGGCGAAATCGGATGAGGCTGGCGTATTTCTGGTGATGAACCAGGATGGAAGCCAGATTTTCGTTCAGGGGCATCCAGAGTATGATCGCATGACGTTAAACAACGAGTACCACCGCGATCTGAAAAAAGGCTTAAATCCGCAGGTACCGTGCAACTATTACCCGGACAACGATCCATTTTCCATGCCGGTGCTGAAATGGAGAAATATGTCCAACACGCTGTACACGAACTGGCTGAATTACTATGTATACCAGATGACACCGTACGTGCTGAAAGAGGATGAGCAGGAATAAAAAGAGAAAAAGGCTGTCACATCAGGCAAATTTAAATTTGGTTCCATGGATTGGAAGCAGATTGAGTGCCTGGGGCGACAGCCTTTTCTAAAAGTTATAGAATAAAAACGATACTTTTTGATACTTAAAAGCGGATTGCCATTGACTTGTACGTATGAAAATGGGATAATGAACGCAGAGGTGATTGGTATGTTTAAAATTAATCCATACAGACCCGGAGCGGGCTTGATGCCGACGTATCTGGCTGGAAGAGATGCCGATATGGATGCGATCCGGGATTTGCTTGATGCCCTGAAATTGGGGATTCCGACCCAGTCGGTTATTTTCAGCGGTTTAAGAGGAGTGGGAAAGACCGTTCTTATCAATAAGCTTCAGGAAATTGCCGAAGAAAAAGGAATTTTTTGTAAACACATTGAGGTGGAAGAACGAAAAGATTTTATTTCTCAGATTGCAAGCTGTTCGCAGGCTTTTTTGCGTCAGATCAGTACTGCAGAAAAATTTAAATCACTGATACAGAAGCCATTGGATGCAATTAAATCTTTGATTGTTTCATTTGATCCAGATGGAAATACATTTTCGCTGTCGCTGCAGGAGCGGGAGCTGTATCGTACAAGTAACCTGACACAGAGTCTGACAGATGTATTTACGGCGTTAGGGGAAACGGCGTATAAGACGGAATCGCCGCTTTGTTTTTTTATTGATGAAATTCAGTATATGAAACCGGAAGAGCTGGGAGCTTTAATTGCGGCACTTCATCGGACCAATCAGCTTGGCTATCCTCTTATGCTGATTGGAGCTGGACTGCCTAAAATTTATGCCATGCTGTCGGAAGCAAAATCATATTCGGAACGGCTGTTTATTTATAAAGAGATAGATTCTCTGGATCGCGATCAGTCGATCGAGGCAATCCGGAAACCAGCGGAAAAATTAAATGTTTCCTATACGGACGAGGCGGTTGGAGAAATCATTGATATTACGAAGGGCTATCCATTTTTTATCCAGCAATTATGCCAGATTGTCTTTCAGAACGCAGATGGAAAGCGGATCGATGAGAAACATGTGGAATCCTGCATTCCAGAATTTTTCCATAACTTAGATAATGGATTTTTTAAGGTGCGCTACGAGAGATGTTCGGAAGCGGATAAGAAGTTTATTTTTGCAATGGTCTCATGCGATAAACTGCCATGTACGATTTCAAATATTGCGCAGGTTATGCATAAGACGGTCAGTGCCATTTCTACGTCGAGAGCGCAGCTGATCAATAAAGGGATTATTTATGCAGTCCGCTATAAAGAATTGGATTTTACGGTACCAGAGTTCAGTGGATTTATAAGGAGACTTCCGGAATTTGGGGAGTGGGAGAAAGAAAATCAGGAAGAGCAGAAATAGGAAATCCACTCTTCTAGATTACGTGCGCAAGTCTTATATGCGTTCCATCTAAATTACCGGGCATGTTCCCGCATCAGCGCGATTTCCGCCGCATATCCATCCGGATCGTTCGGCGTTTCCAGATAGAAGGGAAGATGCTTTAACGCGGGATGCTGTACGACACGGATCAGGGCTTCGGCTCCGATGTAACCTTCGCCGATGCGTGCATGGCGGTCTTTGTGAGCGCCAAGCGGATTCAGGCTGTCATTCAAGTGGATGGCGCGCAGACGGGAAAGACCGATGACGCGGTCAAATTCGGTGAGAACCTCATCCAGGTGATTGACGATGTCATAGCCGCCATCCCAGATATGGCAGGTATCCAGGCAGACACCGAGATGGTCGGAGAGTTCAATGCGGTCGATGATTTCCCGAAGCTCTTCAAAGCGGCTGCCGACTTCACTTCCTTTTCCTGACATGGTTTCCAGAAGAACGGTTGTAGTCTGTTCCGGTTTCAAAATGGAATTTAACATTTCGGCAATGAAGGCAATGCCGGTTTCAACGCCCTGCTTTACATGGCTTCCCGGATGGAAATTATAGCAGTTTCCCGGTGTGTATTCCATGCGCGCCAGGTCATCCGCCATGGTGCGGCGGGCAAAGTCACGGATTCCCTCATCGGCAGAGCAGGCATTCAAGGTGTAAGGAGCATGGGCGAGAATTTTTTCAATCCCATGTTCTTTTGCAAATGAAAAAAATTTAGCAACATCTTCTGGATCGATGTCTTTGGCTTTGGCACCGCGCGGATTCCGGGTAAAAAACTGAAACGTATTGGCATTTATTTTGACCGCTTCCTTTCCCATGGCGAGATAGCCGCGGGAAGAGGAAAGATGACATCCAATTGTAAGCATGATTAGGAACCTCCGTATGTGTAGTAAATGATTTGTGTGATATCTGATGCTGCGGATTGACTTGGCAGCAGTGATATTGAAGCAGAGCCGAACGAAATGGCTGAACTTAGTATTTATGATAGACTTATGATAGCATAGAAGACGGTTAAGAGGGAAGCTGTATTATCAAATATAATTTTATAAAAGCAGTAAACAGGTTAGGATTAAAACGAGAATGGCATTGGAATCAGTTCGATGCCATTTTTTATATTTTTTTATGTAATAAAAGCAGTCCGCCCGCATACAAAAGACAGAGGCCCCCGGCCTGGAAAAGCACCGACGGAAACAGGTGCGGGAGTGTTTCAAACGTAAAAAGAGTGTGTAAAAGGTGATTTGACCTCTCAAGACCCTGCAGGATTCCAAGCGCTGTCAGGAGGCAGAAGACGGGCTTTACGATCCCTTGGCCAAGCGGCAGCCGGATCGGGACTTCGCAGGCGAGGGCGTGGATGTGGAGAAAGGCGAGCACCAGTTCGCTGATGAGAAGCGCCGCCAGATAGGCGAAAATTCCCCATTGAGGGATGGCGAAAAGGACGAGCGACAGGGTGAGAAGCATGGAAACCGTATGGTGGACGAAGACGGTTCCCGTTTTCCCAAGCCCGTTTAAAATACTTCCCATGGTGGTGGAGAGGTAGAGAAACGGGCAGAGCCAGGATAAAATCTGGATGAAACGTCCGGCATCGGCGTTGTGGTAAAAGGTTTCGCCCAGTGCTGGACCGAAGCGGGTGAAGAGCCCGACGCAGAGAATTCCCATGTACAGGCTGTATCGGAGCGCCATGGAGATGGTGTGTTCGATTTTGTCCGGCTGATTCTGCGCCTGCGCTTCCGAGACTGCCGGGAGCAGGACGACGGCGAGGGAGTTGGTGATGGCGGACGGAAAGAGAATAAAGGGAAGCGCCATGCCCGTGAGAACGCCGTAGATGCTGACCGCCTCGACCCGCGAAAGCCCGGAGAGCAGAAGCTGGTTCGGTACAAAGATGGCTTCGAGACTCTGGAGAAAGCTGAGTGTGAGGCGGTTTGCCATGAGGGGGAGTGTCAGGGCAAGAAGCGGAGAAAGCAGAGGGGCGGCGTTGATACGGGGCATGGCAGCTTCAGAAGATGGAGAGGACGGTTCCATCTGACGGGAAAGATTCGGATTGGATTTGTCCGTGACAGGCCTCCTGGAAACCGGCTTTGAACTTCCATATACCAGCAGGCAGAATATAGCCGAAGCCGCTTCCCCGATCAACAGCCCCCAGACGGCCAGCAGCACCGTGATCGGAATCCTGTTCGTGTGGCAGACATGGACGATCAGCAGGACGGAGAAAATGCGGATGCACTGCTCGACCACCTGTGAAAATGCCGGGACTGCCGTTTTTTTGAGCCCATAATAATACCCGCAGCAGCAGGCATGGATCGCGCAGAAGGGGATCGAGAGGGCGAGTGCGGGTAGAAGCGGCGCACATTCGGGCGCAAGAAGGACGCGCGCGGCGAGAAAATCGGCGAAGGTGTAGATCAAAGAGGTCAGCGGCAGGGCGATCGATAGTGAGAGTGCGAGGCTGACCCGCAAAAAGGCGCGTCCCTTTTCCGGGGAGGCGGCGGTCAGGCGGGAGAGTGAAGTCTGGATTGGACCGGCGCAGAGAGCAAATGCGATGCCATGTATGGGAAAAATCATCTGATATAAACCCAGACCTTCGGCGCCGATCGTCCGGGAGAGAAAGATGCGGTAGAAAAAGCCGAGAATCCGGCAGAAAAATCCGACTGCCGTCAGGAGCAGGGTTCCGGTAATCAAAGGATGAAATCTTCGCATAGCAGATCTCCGGGGAGGGTATGTTAGAAAAGTATATGAAGAAATAGAAAAAAGTAGAAGAAAGCTGGGCGATTATAAAATGTTGGGAAGTCTTCTTTTTTAGATCAAGAAACAAACGAATAGAGAAAAAGCAGGGATTTTTTGCGTAAGATACAAAAATTAGCTGTATTTAACACATAAAATAACAGATGGACATTAAGGTGGAACAGGAATATACTAAAAACATCAAAAACAAAAGATTATGATGAAAAATAACAGGTTGGTAGGAAAGAGAGAGGAAGTATGCTGGAGGGAATTGTATTACTTGCATTCATCGCAGCGCTGGCAGGCTGCGTGTTTACCGGCGCGTCCGTGCTTTGGGCACTGGCGGGCGGCTATCTGATTTTCTGTGCGTATGGCCTGATTCGGAAGCACAGCCTTGCGGAACTCGGAAAAATGTCGCTTTCCGGCGTTAAAACCGTCCGCAATATCCTGATGATTTTCGGACTGATCGGCTTTATCACAGCGCTGTGGCGGGCATCCGGCACGATTGCGGTGATCGTGTGCTGGTCGTCGAAGCTGGTGTCGCCGTCGGCATTTCTGGTGATCGCGTTCCTTCTTAACTGTATGGTGTCGATCCTGACCGGAACCTCCTTTGGAACCGGCGCGACGATGGGTGTTATCTGTATGGCGATGGGACGTGCGATGGAGCTTGACCCGTTCTGGATCGGCGGCGCGATTCTTTCGGGCATCTATTTTGGCGACCGCTGTTCACCGGTATCGTCCAGCGCGAATCTTGTCTGTGTGCTGACGAAGACGGATATTTATGAAAATATCCGCGAAATGATAAAGACATCGCTGGTGCCATTTGCGGCTACGTGTATTCTCTATTATATCGTGGGACGTTCCATGAGTGCCGGAAGCGGACGGATGGATGTGGAAGGGCTTTTTTCCAATAGTTTTGTGCTTCACTGGAGCGCGGTGATTCCGGCGGCGATCATTCTGGTGCTGTCCGCTTTTCGCGTGGAAGTCAAGAAAACGATGCTGATCAGTATTGTTCTGGCGGCATTTTTGAGCGTGGTGCTCCAGGGGCGGTCATTCGGGGAAATTTTACAGATGTGTCTGACCGGTTATCAGGCAAACGATCCGGCGCTCAGCGCCATGATGAACGGCGGCGGCCTGAAATCAATGATTAAGGTGGCAGCGATCGTAAGCCTTTCTTCCTGTTATGCGGGAATTTTCGAGGGAACCGGGCTCTTGAAACCGATTCAGGGAAAAATAGAGGCGCTGAGCCGGAAAATCACTCCGTTTGGTGCGACCTTTGCGGTGGCGGCGGTTGCCTCCATGATTGCCTGCAACCAGACACTCTCGATTATGCTGACCCATCAGCTCTGCAAAGAAGGAAATCCAGATAACAAACGGTTTGCAATCGATCTGGAAAATACGGCGGTTGTGCTGGCACCGCTGGTACCGTGGTCGATCGCCGGAGCCGTTCCGCTGGCAGCCGTCGGTGCGCCGATTGCGAGTGTGGCGGTGGCATCGTATCTGTACATACTGCCGATCTGGAGTTTTTTGATGCGGCTGGTAAAAAAGGGGTAAGCTGGTTTTTGTGATTTTGAAGACGCCTTTCTGGTCAAGATAGTCGAGTGCACGAATCTTTTCTTCCTTGTTCATCAGCATCATCGGTTTGACGATCATGGCTGTCTGATTTGTGCTGCTGGTACCGTCCGTGCTGCCATGTCCAGTTGATCCATTTCCGGCAGCGTTGCCGCCGCCTCTCTGTCTGTCGTAGTTCGCTTGCTTTCACAACATCTGTTCGCCTGCGACGGACTACCGTCCGCCTCATTCGGACAGATGTGTTCAAGATGCGTACAACTGACAGCTCAGAAGGCTATGGCAGCAACACTGGAAGCCGCTCTCAGGTTTTTCGCGTCCCACTACGGATATGGCTCATGTGGATGAGATGACAGATGTGGAATTGTGAAGGGGTTATTGAAAAAACTCTCCGATTATTTATCTTCCCAAGTCTCAACCCGCGCCTTACGGTTCAAAATCCCTTTCTCCCATATCATTAAATGCACCTTAAATTCAATCGAATCCTGCGCTGTCGTAAAGGGTTCTTCACGTAGCAGTTCGGAGCGGATGCCGCGCTTTTCAAGCTCTTCCTGTCTTTTTTGGGCAAGAAGTTCGAGCGCTAGGTGACGGGTCTGCTGGGCTTTTCCGAAGGTGCGGGACGGGTAGGCGGAAGAGGCTTTTTGAAGCTTCCGGGCCAGGAGATCGATTGTCTTGGCATGGGCGTTCCGGTGCAGGAGGCGGGCAATCTGACGGGCGCGGCGCTTGGTGGGGTGCTGCTCATAGTCTTTCAGGCGATGTAGCAGTTTTGGATCACCGGCTTCGATGGCGATGGATTGGAAGACGCGCGAAGCGTCTTCGGAGAGATGCCAGGGATTTTCACGGATGACGCGGTATTTTTCCGGGACCGACGGGTAGCAGCAGACGTTTAGTGGGGGAAATTCCGCGAGGGAGGCAAGCTCCCGCTCGTTTGCGTTGCAGGAGTTTTCCCCCAGATAGTCGAGTTTGTCGCGCAGGATGGCGATGCGGTATTCGAGCTGGCGGAGGTATTCGTAGCCTTTCATCCAGAAGTGCCCGAGCTGACTGTAGTCATAGTAGTGATTTTCGAGAGTCAGATCTTCGAAAAAGAGTGTGACAACCGAGTCTCCCTGATGGACGATCAGGGCGTAGCGTTCGTTTTCATCCTGGGTTAAGAGGGCATCGAGTTCGCCCTCGTATGCCGGATCGTAGGTACCGGTCAGGCGGGCGTTGTGGAAGAGAAGGAAACTTTCGACTGCATCATTCATCAGGTAAACCAGGCGGATCGTGCTAGGGGTAGCGTTATCTGTTTCCGGGAAAATAAGCTCGAATTGATTTTCGGATAGTAGTAATTGTAACATGGAAAAAGGCTCCATTTTATAAAACTCCTTATGTATAAAAATTAAAATGTTTTCCGACACAGGCAGAAAAACGGAGCCAGTGACTATCGTATTCTCAATACAGGAAAACATAGAACAATCATGGTAATTATAAGAGAAATAAGAAGAGGATGCAAGAGAATAGCCATGCTGCTGCCGGATTGTACAAAATTTTCAGCTCAGAAAAATTTTTCCAGTGAATCGTAACATTTTTTATGTTTCACAAAAAAAGATAGTAAAACCGCGCGATTCGTGTTAATATAAGAAAGCATAAGAATAATCGCGGTGTTTTTGCAGCGGCGGTGAAAACTGCAAAGCTGCGTAAGAGACTGCAAGTATGAATAGAAAGGAAAATTTATCATGGAAATCACAAAAGCAACCACGATGGGCGAGATGCTTCAGTATGATATGGGTATTGCATATGTTCTGATGGAGGCAGGCATGCACTGTGTTGGCTGTCCGTCTTCGATCGGTGAGTCTCTGGAGGAGGCCTGCATGGTACATGGTCTGAACGCAGACGAGGTTATGGCAAACATCCAGGAGTACCTGAATGCAAAGAAGGAGTCTGAGAAGGCTGAATAATCGCAACCTAGATGCTCGGTTAAATTTCGGATAAAAAGACGCTGTGCAAGAAGTAATGAGGCTTCTGCATAGCGTCTTTTTCGTTGTTTTATAGGAAAGAACGCCTCATAAAGTAACAGTGAAAAATGTTCGGATGAGGGTGCGGACATTTTCTTGGACTATCTAAGTGACCAATCCAAGTCTATGTCTGTACTCTATAGGACTCAAATATCCTAAGTAAAAGTTACTTAAAAAATTTGCTTTACGAATTGAAAGACCGAGTGAATGGTCGGAATTTGGATAAGGAAGAATAGTAGAATAAAAATTCTTCAAATGTTAAATAAATTCGACCAAAAAATGATAGAAAAATATGAAATAAAACACAGGCAGCTTCGACGGATATCGTCTAGGCTGCCTGTGTCTATTAGGGGCTGAAGTCCTATTTTGTACGTTTTGTGCAAAAATTCTAAAATATATATAGAAACAGAATGCACAGAGAAAGAGCAAATTCTTATGCCTTAATCTTCTTTTCCTCCAGATTCCGGTAATACTCCTTCACCATATCGATAAAATCCTTCGCGTGTGGTGAAATAATGCTGTTCTTCTTATATAAAAGCAGCAGCGGCACGCTGAACGGTGGATTGTCTACGGTGAAGAATGCAAGCTGCTCCACGTGGGCAGTGTGGCGGATTCCGCCTTCCGGGAGGAAGGTGATGCCGAACCCTCTTGCCGCCAGGTTGACCGAAGTCGTACTGCTGGTGGTGTATAGGGCATCCTTTGGCTCCATATTCATCTTGGCAAAGAGGTTTTTCATGGCGTGTCCCATGACCTGATCCTCCTGCAGCAGGATGAAGCGTTCCCGGCGCAGCTTTTTCATATCGATTGGAAGCGGATGATCCGGAGTGCCTGCTTCCAGACCGCGGATAGCCGGATGGTCCTTGCTGGCTACAAGAAGGAGGCGCTCATTGAAGACGGTGTCATAGACGAAATCATCCAGATTGAGCGGCATATTCATCAGGGCGAAATCGATCTGATCCTCCTGTAACAGCTTAGAAAGCTGGGCAGTGTGGTGTTCACGTAAGGTGATGCGGACATCCGGGTGGCTTTCAGAGTAGCTTGGCAGGATATCCGGCAGCAGGACGGATCCGCGCCACAGCGTCATGCCGACATTCAGAGTACGGCTGCGTCCCGTTTTCAGCTCGCCGAGCTGTTCCTCAAACTGCCCGGTCAGGACTCCGACACTTTCCAGATAACGCATATAGATTTTTCCTGCCTCAGTTAGTTTGAGTGGCATATGGCTGCGATCGAAGAGCTTGACGCCTAATTCTTTTTCGGTCCGTGCGATACACTGGCTTAAATATGGCTGTGACAGATATAATTTTTCAGCCGCTTTGGAAATGCTTCCCTCACGGACGGTGGTAATAAAATACTCCGGGTTTTTAATATACATTTTTCTGCCTCCATTTGGCTTAATTAGCCTTTGCTTTATAGGACTATTTTTAAATGCTTATATTATTGTAAAAAAACAATATTTATATTCTCGTTCCGGGGATGGCATTTCAAGTTGATGCGTGTTATATTATAACCATCAGGAAAAAACAAGAGTTTTCACTTAGAAGTATCCTAATAATATATAATAATATTACAATAGAGATATGTCAAGTGAAGAACCGACCTGATTCTATACCAAACCCTTTTATGTATAAGTATTGACAGGTATCCGTTACCAGTTTATTTCTTTTTATTTATGTAAACCCTATTGCATCAACCCTCCATGTGCGGTCAGAAGCCAATGACAGCACCACAGCAGTTATCCGAAGATTCCCTCTTGGAGGATAACATGCGTTTCCACGGAATTGCTGCCGATTGGGTAACGGATTTCAAGGCAGAAGTGGAGCAAAGATTTAATAAAAAACCGTTTAGTCAGGAGTTGACCCCTCTTAGCTGGACGGTTTTTTATTGTCTGGATAAGTAAGGTGGAATAGCTTGAGCACATTATATACCCCATTTTTAACTAGGTTTTTTCAAAAACCCGCTCATTCTTGCTTGTATTTTTTCAATTTTCCTATATAATAATAAAGAACGTAGATGAAGCTTTTACCTTTATTGCTACAAACTATGTACGCAGCAAATGTTTACAGGCGGGGAGTTCCTGCCGTGAGATTCCGTGTGATACAATCACAATAAAGGCAGGCGTGCATACACTAAGAAGAAAGGCGGATTTATTAGTTATGAAACAGTTGATTTATCTGGACAATGCGGCGACAACCAAAACGCGTCCGGAAGTAGTGGAGGCAATGCTCCCGTATTTTACGGAGTATTACGGCAACCCGTCTTCCGTTTATGAATTTTCGGCAGAGCCGAAGAGAGCGATTGCACAGGCTCGCGAGACGATCGCGAAAGCGCTGGGCGCAAAGTCCAACGAGATTTACTTTACCTACGGCGGCACGGAGTCTGATAACTGGGCGCTGATTTCCACAGCAGAGGCATATCAGGCAAAGGGCAAGCACATTATCACGACCAAGATTGAGCACCATGCGATTCTGCACACCTGTGAGTACCTGGAGCAGAGAGGCTTTGAGGTTACTTATCTGGATGTAGATGAGTTCGGTGTTGTTAAATTAGACGAGCTGGAGAAGGCGATCCGTCCGGACACCATCCTCATCTCTGTTATGTTTGCAAACAATGAGATCGGTACGATTGAGCCGATCAAGGAAATTGGTGAGATTGCGAAGAAACACGGCATTTTATTCCACACCGATGCGGTACAGGCATTTTGTCATGTTCCGATCAATGTAGATGAGTGCCATATCGATATGCTCAGTTCCAGCGCCCACAAGTTAAATGGACCGAAGGGAACCGGCTTCCTTTATATCCGTACCGGATTAAAGACTCGTTCCTTCATCCACGGCGGCGCACAGGAGCGTAAACGCCGCGGCGGTACCGAGAATACGGCTGGTATCGTAGGATTCGGCAAGGCAGTTGAGATTGCGATGGCGACGATGGAAGAGCGCACAGCAAAAGAAAAAGCGATGCGTGACCACCTGATCGAGCGTGTATTAAAAGAAATTCCATTTGCACGCCTCAACGGACATCCGTCCCAGAGACTTTCCAACAATGCAAACTTTGCATTCCAGTTTATCGAGGGTGAATCCATGCTGATCATGCTTGACATGGAAGGCATCTGTGGTTCCAGCGGTTCTGCATGTACCTCCGGATCCCTGGATCCGTCCCATGTACTTCTGGCGATCGGACTGCCGCATGAGATCGCACACGGTTCCCTGCGTCTGACCCTGTCAGCCGAGACAACCATGGAGCAGATTGATTTCACGGTAGACTGCTTAAAGAAGATTGTAGAACGTCTTCGTTCTATGTCTCCGCTGTATGAGGATTACATTAAGAAACATCCGCAGCAGTAAGATTTAGACAGTTTAAGCAAAATGAACATCCACAGTGAATGAAGATATAGAGAGGAAACACCCGATGTATTCAGAGAAAGTAATGGATCATTTCCAGCATCCGAGAAATGTAGGCGAGATTGAAAATGCCAGCGGTATGGGTACCGTCGGCAACGCAAAATGCGGTGATATTATGCGTATTTACCTGGATATCGATGACAACCAGATCATCCAGGATGTAAAATTTAAGACATTTGGCTGCGGTGCAGCCGTTGCGACCAGCAGCATGGCGACCGAGATGGTAAAAGGAAAAACCATCCAGGAAGCGATGGAAGTTACCAACAAAGCCGTTATGGAGGCACTGGACGGACTTCCGCCAGTTAAGGTACACTGTTCTCTGCTCGCAGAGGAGGCAATTCACGCTGCTCTCTGGGATTATGCTCAGAAGAATGGCATTGAGATCAAAGGACTCGTAAAACCGAAGACGGATATCGGCGAGGAAGAAGTCGAAGAAGAGTATTGATGAAAAAGAAAAAAGTAGTAGTCGGCATGTCAGGAGGAGTTGACTCCTCCGTGGCTGCCTGGCTTTTAAAAGAGCAAGGATACGATGTGATCGGCGTCACAATGCAGATCTGGCAGGATGAGACGAATGTAGAGCAGGAAGAGCATGGCGGCTGCTGTGGTCTGAGCGCTGTCGATGATGCCAGACGGGTTGCGGAACGGCTTGAGATCCCGTATTACGTGATGAACTTCAAAAAAGAGTTCAAAGAAAATGTCATGGATTACTTTGTACAGGAATATCTGGACGGACACACACCGAATCCATGTATTGCCTGTAACCGATATGTAAAATGGGAGTCCCTTTTGCAGAGAAGTCTGGAAATTGGGGCTGATTATATTGCAACGGGACATTATGCGCGCGTGAGAAAGCTGCCGAATGGCCGCTATGCGATCTGCAAGTCTGCGACGGCGGCGAAGGATCAGACCTACGCGCTTTATAACCTGACCCAGCATCAGCTTGCACACACTTTGATGCCGGTCGGCGAATATACGAAAGACAAGATTCGAGAGATGGCGGAGGAGATTGGACTTCCGGTGGCACACAAGCCGGACAGCCAGGAGATCTGTTTCGTGCCGGACAACGATTATGCAAAATTTATCGAGGAAAATAGTGATTGCCGGATTGACGAAGGCAATTTTGTAGATAAGTACGGCAATATTTTAGGTCGTCATAAAGGAATTACCCATTATACGGTGGGACAGAGAAAGGGCTTAAATCTGGCACTCGGTCATCCGGTGTTCGTGACGGAGATCCGTCCGGAGACGAACGAGGTTGTGATCGGGGAAAATGAGGACGTCTTTTCTAACCGCCTGACCTGCCGGAACCTCAACTGGATGGCGATTGAGGATCTGGGCGATCAGGAGATGCGCGTCAGTGCGAAGATTCGTTACAGCCACAAAGGGGCATCCTGTACGATCCGCAAGATTGGCGAAGATCGGGTGGAATGCGTATTTGATGAGCCGCAGAGAGCGGCGACGCCGGGACAGGCAGTCGTTTTTTATGACGGCGAATATGTCGTAGGCGGCGGTACGATCGAATAATTTAGAAATGAAAGAAGATTTTAATTGGGCAGAAATCTCTGTCGGCATCAAAGTTGTGCTGCGATGCGATTGATTGGAAACAGTGAATGCGCGGATCATGGAGAGGTTAGAATCTTCTGTAAGATTGGAGTTTTTTATAAATGGCAAGAGGAGAAAGCAGAAAAAGAAAGCCAGGCACACCGGATTACCGGAAACGTTTCTGGGCGGCGGTGACCGCGATTGTGGTCGCGGCGGGTTCCATTGGCGTAAGCCATGCGGGATTTACCCTTCCGAATCAGGCACAGAAGCAGGTGCAGATGGCGGCTGCTGAGACAGAACTGGCGGAACAGACAGCGAAGAAACAGGTGCCGAATGCGGCAAAGCGAAGTCTGGAGCTGGAAGATGCACAGGGCATTCAGGAGGCGGATGCAGCGGCGGTTGCGGACCAGAGCGAGCTGGAGAGTGACAAAACGACGGCGAGCGGCTTCCGGAGTGTCGACGAGACCGTGTATGCGACTGAGAACCTGCTCAACGTGCGTTCGGGCTGTGGAACGGAGTATGAGATTGTGACACAGCTGAATCAGGGCGACAGCGTGCAGCGCGTCGGTATCGGAGACGGCTGGAGCGAGGTGCTTTATAAGGACAAGAGCTGTTTTATCCGTTCCGAATACCTGACGACGACCGAGCCGGGCAGTGAGGAAGCGACGGTCACAGCGCAGGGGGCAGAAGCGGATGCACAGGGTGCACCGGTGTCCAACGGACGTATCGTAGCGATCGACGCGGGACATCAGGCAAAGGGCAATCCGGACAAAGAACCAGTTGGACCGGGCTCCTCGACCATGAAGGCGAAGGTGGCTTCCGGCACCGAGGGCGTATCGACGAAGCTGCCGGAATATGAGCTGACTTTATCAGTTTCGAAGAAGTTAAAACGGATTCTGGAAGAGAGAGGCTATCAGGTCGTCATGATCCGGGAGTCCAACGATGTCAACTTAAGCAATGCGGAGAGAGCGGAGATCGCCAACAAGAGCGGCGCCTCCATTTTTGTCCGGATTCATGGCAATTCGCTGGATAACACGACGGTCAACGGAACACTCTCCATGTGCCAGACGGCGACCAACCCGTACAACGGCGAGCTTCACGCGGCAAGCTATTCTCTTTCCAAGAAGATCACGGACTCTGTCTGCGCGGCAACCGGCTTCAAGAACCGCGGTGTGCAGGAGACAGACAGCATGAGCGGCATCAACTGGTGTAAGATTCCGGTTTCCATTGTCGAGATGGGCTTTATGAGCAACCCGGAAGAAGACCAGAAGATGGCACGGGATGATTATCAGGAATTGATTGCCGGGGGAATTGCGAACGGAATTGATGCGTATTATCAGTAAATAGTGAAAAAAAACAGATGACAAAAGTCAAAATATCATGTATAATAGTATAGGTGTTTCGGAGAGAAACACCTAATATCTGGAGACGTAGCGAAGCGGCCGTAACGCGGCGCACTCGAAATGCGTTTGTCGGTTCATCCCGGCACGAGGGTTCGAATCCCTCCGTCTCCGCGTCCTGGGGATCCTTGTAAATACAGGGATCCCCTTATTTTATGCGGGTTTCCGGGCTTTTTTGAAAAGTTTTATAAGTGCAATTAAATGTTTAAAAGTGCATCTAAATGGGGAAAGTATCACACGAAATATCACACGAAATCACACGATAAAACGGTTCTTCTTCGCAAAGGTTTCCTCAATCCTGGAACGCTCTTCATCGATGACATTTTCATAAACTCTTTTAAGGACAGAGCTGCCTGGCTTCCATCCGCCGATGGCTTCAATGTAGCGATCTGGAACTCCGTAAGCATGCATCTGGGATGCTGCGTAATGCCTCAGGTCGTGGAACCGGAACGGCGGGAGCCCAGAAGCACGAAGCGCCTTCCGGAAGCGCTTGTACAGCTGATCGGGGTTTAGTCCTATAATGGCATCGCTGTCGTTCTTATGGGGGATAGTCTTAATGAGGTCTATCACATATTGCGGAACACGGACAGTCCGGTATGAATCATAGGTCTTCGGTCTATGGACAACCCATTCCCATCTATCTGTTTCTGACACTGCCTTATTAATCCGGATCGTGCAGTTCTCATAATTAACATCTTCAAAGGTAACGGCGCACGCCTCTCCGCGCCTCATCGTGCCGACAGCGGCAAACAGGATGCCGGCTTTTACTTTTGGCGATTCGCAATGATCCAGAAGAATCTGCACGTCCTTGATGGAAGGAGTGTAGTATTCGAGCTTTACCTTTTGCGGAAGTGTAACCTTGACCGTAAAATCAGGGATAAACATAGCCAGGGCAGCAGATAGCAATCCGAAGACGTTGCGGATGTACTTCGGGGAGTGCGAGACTGCAAGGTCAGAAACAAATTTCTGAAGCTCTGTGTTTTTAATCACAGATAAATCAATCGCAGAAATCGGATGCGCCTGGATGCGTCGCAGCACAGTATAATACCCCTTTATAGTTGATGGGGATAACACATTTCTTTTCATTTCGATGTACCGGGCACATGCCATCGAGACGGTCAGAGCTTCCTTCAGCTCTCGGCGATTATTCTTCCATTCAGTTGCAAGTGCCTGGGCCTCTGCTTTTGTCCGGGCCGTAAAACTCTTATAATGTTTCTTTCCATTCTCATCCGTATAGTCAAATACCTGGATGCGGATATTTCCGGACGGCAGTTCGCCTTTTTTCTTTTTTGCCATAATATCATTTCCTTTCTTCGGTTGCGATGCCGCAACTCTTTAAATTCATACACAAAGTGATAAGTTCTGTGTGTGGATTTTATAAATGGGTATAAAAATAACGCCCCTTGCCAGGACGCTCTGGAAATGATATAATTCAAGTGTTCAAGCTGTATTAATCATAACCGGAGCAATCTGGTAAGAGAAAATCCATGTAAAGCCGTTCGGTACGCCAATACCGGGCGGTTTTGCTATTTCAAAGGGATTCTCCTTTGACAAATAAAGTAGATTGACGTATAATATACTTAACAAGACAGCCAGTAAGGGAGGTCAAGGCTCCCCGCTCTGGCGAAACATTGTACTAAAAAGTAGTCGTCAGCTTACCAGGGCAGGACGGCTATTTTTTATGGGTGTATGTAAGGATTGCCACAATTAACAACGCTACAGATACAATCAACTGTAATTCCTCATATGTACTCATAAGGCATCCCTCCCTTCAAGACTCAGGGCGGGTAAGCCGCAGCCGCTCTACTGGCTGCCTTGGTAAGTATATTATTGTCAATGTTCTATGCTTAACAGTTTTTTTCTGGATCTCGTTTTTCTCTGAGCCAAAGAAAAACTCCCTCTTTCCATCATCTGGTAAGAGGAAGTTTCACTAGTCATCTCTGCAACGACCATTTCTGAAAACTATTTTACCATGAAATGATATCCATATCAATTTTTTTCAGTGCTTTGCATATTATCCTCGAACATATCATAAAATACATTCTCTGGAATGACTTCGATATCGTATCCTTCTAATTTGAGCTTTTCAGCTTTCTTTTGCTTATTACTTTTCCCGTCTTTAATCAGAGGACAGTAAGTGTTATTGGCTAGAATCAAAAAATTAGTCTTTTTTGTTACAGAATCGGCATTTATTCCACCGATATCAGCAACAAGTTGCATAGCATCTTTCCGAGCCATTTTTTCCAATGTGCCAGTAAAGACACAAACTTTCCCATAAAGAGGATGCGTAACATCGAAAGAACCCTTTGACGCCTGTATGTCGGTTGCTTTTAGGCCGCGTTTGTGCTTCTTCCAGGAATCGATGAAGCCGTCAAGGCTTCCGGAAGACTGAATCATCTCTTCCTGGAGATGTTCGTAGCAGGCGTGAGTGATATAACAATCATTTAAAGAACGATGAGCGCCTGAATAATCAATCTTGTAACGTTCTGCTAGATCCTCCAAACGATGGTGGGCTTCCTCTGGGTGTAGGAACCGCGAAAATCTCATAGTATCAACAAAATCATTATCGAGTTTCTCTGAAAGATAATGCTCGAAGTTGTCATATAGGAAATTAATATCAAAATTAACATTGTGACCAATTAAAATATTTTCACCAATGAAATCTTTGAATTGCTTAAAAACAGGCATTGGATCCGGGGCAGTTGACAGCATTTCATTGGTGATGCCTGTGAGCTTTTCAATAAAATCGTCGATATAAGTGCCGTCATCATATGTTTCTTCTGGTTTAATTAAAGAGGTGAAGTTTCCTACCTCTTTTCCATCTACGTATTTCACGGCGGACACTTCAATAATTGAATCAAAATCGGGTGAAAGTCCAGTTGTTTCGATATCTATGATACAGTAGCTGGATGGAACAGAAAAAAGATTTTTTCCTTTTTCTCGGATCCTTTTTTGAGCTTCAGTAATTCCACTAAGAGAAAATGTTAATGTCATATAGGCTCCTTTCTAAAGACATAATCATTCTTTAGTTCTTAATCTTAAATTAATTAATTCCATTGGATATCCCGTACAATCACAGAACTGGCTCTGCGTGTACCCGGAATAAGCCTGCAGCAAATCATCCGATATGAGCAGATGAGCAGCAAATTCGTTTGCTTCCCGTTCGATGCCAGATGTGAGCAGCAATGTTTTATTTTTTATGAACGCACAATTTTCTTTTCTATGTAAAAGCGCGTGTCCGAGTTCGTGTGCCGCGACTACTTCGAAGAGCGGACTGTCCGCCGGGATGCTGTCGTTAATGAAGATCCAGCGCTTCCGGTTTATAAGTTTGTAGTTTCCAGCAATGTTTCCAAGTGGGAGAATCGCTATGCGAATATTGGCATATTCGGCAATCTTTATAGGATTCCGGCTTCCGGTCATGCGTTCGTAATATCGGATCAGCCTGCGGATTTTATGATCGATTGTTTCCAAAAAGTACCACCTACTTTTTATTCTTATTTGGATTGTACTTTACTTTATTTTCTTTCTTTGTTTCCCTAAGCGCGTATTCGAATGCGTTTTGGAGCAGGCTCAGGGAGGCACTGTCAATTTCAGAATCGCCGTAATACAGAGGTCCATCTTCGCCGTTTCGGATTTTATCCATGATGTTATCTAGATCTTTCTTTATGTCGCGCTCATCGCGGGCGGTAAGCTCTGGAGCCTTTTCTTTTATTTCATTACGTCCGGTCATTAGATAATCGACGGTTACGCCGAAATAGTCAGCTACCTTTTGTAGGGTTTTAGATGAAGGTGTACTTCTGCCAGATTTCCAATTACTGAGTGCGGTTTGGGTTACTCCTGCTTCCTTTGCAACTTTGTAAGGGGTAACACCATGTTTTTGTAGAAGTTGCTCAAAGACTTCGTACATTTTTGTGCTCCTTTCACAAAGATAGCATACTTTCGCAAAAATTAGTAAAATCTCTTGACTACTAACGATTAATGTTGTATTATCTACTTACGCAAGCGAAAGCAAGCGAAATAAATACTTTCAACTGCGATATGCTTACTTTTATAAAATGTGGTAGTTTTATACTTGAAAGTATATCACAGTACGAAAGTATTTTCAATACCATACTTACGGAAAGGAGATGCTATTTTGTACAAAAAATTTCAGGCTCTTTTGGAAAAAAAGAACAAAACAGTGTATCAGGTATCAAAAGAAACCGGAATTAGCCAGACTGCGTTCTCAAATTGGAAATCTGGACGATCAACTCCAAGCATAGAAAGCCTTAAAAAATTATCGGCATATTTTGAAGTGGCAATAGAGGACTTGCTTGATTAGGAAAGTTCAAATTACTTGCAGATGAGTTTTTTACGGAAAGTGGGCGAACGGATGAGAGTTCCTGTGAGTGAACTGCTGGGATGAAGCAACAGAAGATGAGAAGGGAGCGTGAGAGGGATGGAGAAAGAACAGGACGCCAGTAAAAAGAAGAATCCACATCCGTGGAGAACGTGGATCCTTTTATTAGCAATTATTCAGATTCTGACAGTGTTCCAGATATGGCAGATGAACCAGAAGATTTGGAAGGCTTTGGTTCATCAGAGCCAGGATGTGATTCAGCTTGGGGATCGTTTAAGCGATCATCTGAGGAATGAGAATCGTCACGCTGAAGCAATGAATCAGCTGCTTGAGAAAGAGAATCGTCTGCTGGAGGAATGCAATCAGAAGCTGGAGACGTTTTTGAATCAGGTTCCAACTGATGGTAGATAGCCTCTAAAAGTTCGCTGTTTTGGTACATATAAAATTCCTTTCTTTTGTACTTGGCGCGCCAACGCTTGTAAGTACAGTATAGGATAAGACAGGATAAAAGGCAATGGTAGAGGAGAGTGAGGTTATGGCAGAGACGGCAAAAGATCTTACACGGTCGAAGGTGATACAGATTTTACGCTTCCAGAAGCGCAGGCGATTCGAAGAATTTTGAAATCTGAAATGACTCTGGATGATCTGTTCGCAACAGAGGATGAGAAGGGGTGAGAGAGATGGAGAAAAAAGAACGCCAGACCTTAGAAATGAAAATTATTGTAGATACAAAAGAATTAGATGAGGCTATAGAAAAAATAAACTCATTGATTGAGTTGGGCAAAGAGTTTCAAAAACTGAATTTGTCTTCAACCGCCCAGGAAGATCGAGAGCGGTTGAAGGATCTCGAAATTGAACGGATCGCAAGTAAATTGACTTCCCGTTTGCGAGAACAGATTAATTTAGTTTCTCGTACTCCTGAAGAAAGCCAACAAGTAGAAGGAAGGCGGAAACAGTGCGATGATGGCGATGATCAAAGCGAGAGTACTGATGATACAAGAATTCCGGTTAAGGTAACAGCTGATTTGAAAAAAGTTAAGAGTGCCATTAAATGCGCAATTCGGCATATTAGAGCATTTGCTATTCAGTCTGCTCAGAAAAGGGTAGCTGATTATGGAGAACCATGTGAGAACTGTGAACAGGCTGCAACCTGTTACTATGACTGGTTCACCACAATGCAGCCATTATTAGATGAGTCACTGTTAAATGACTCAAAAGAAAAAATTAGTGTGGTTTGTCCGGTGCAGACAGATACACAGGGCAACGACCATAAGGATCTTGCTCAGGGTACGGACATTCCTCGGAATGAGGACAAGAGTAATTGCCCTTTTTGTAACCCGGAGTCATGTTGCCAACCATGTTGATTTCGAAATAATCTAAGTCAATAGTTTGTTTCGAATTTGTATAGGGACAATTTCCAGAAAAATGGAATGTAATGGTTCTTGACATAAAAATCTCCTTTCTTTTGTACTCGGCTCTGGCCGGAGCCTGTATGGAAAGCATAGCATAACGGAGATATAGAAACAAGAGATATGAGCTGTTCGCAGCAGAGGATGAGAGGGGGTAAACGATATGGCGAAATCATTAGTTGAAAATGCAATCATCGACTTTCGCTGTGATTTTCACAAATTAAAAGAAATCCTCGGATATGATGACAACCAGCTGGCAAAGTACCTCGGATGTTCAGAGAGTACGATCGGAAAGCTCCGGAAGGAGCCTATGAATGTTTCGGGCAGATACATCCTTCTGGTGCAGGCTCATCTGGCGATCGAGGATGCAAAGCGAAGACAGGGAGTCCTTAGATGAAGACATGTAGTACCTGTTGGAAACGATGGCGGTGCATGGAATCCGACCGGGAATATGCCTGCCGAGAATATGAGAAGAAAGCGAGGAAGCGTAATGGAAAGAAAAGAATTGCAGTACATACCTATTCGGAGTCAGAGCCAGCAGAGGGTTAGAGAGCTGGCGGCAAGACTGTATCGGTCGGACGCGCAGCGGTTGTTCTGGTTTCGTGTGGCGGTTGGCTGCGCGACCGTCACGGCGGTGGCAACTGGAGCAATGATGGCGATTGCACAGAGTGCTGCGATGTTTTAGAAAAAAAGCCGATGAGTGAAAGAGAAAAGGAGCGTACTTATGAAGAACGGGAAGTTATTTGTAATTATCGGCGGAATTATTATAGCCGCTGCGCTGACATTTACAGTTGGTATCCAGTCGGCACAGAACAGAGCGATTGGATTGGAAGAGTCGGTATATACGGCTGAATCCGATATTAAGGTACAAGAGAAAGCACGTGTGGATAAAGTATACAACTTAGCAGACTGCGTTAAACAGTATGACAGACATGAATCGGATACGCTTAATCAGTTGGCAGATAAGATGTCTAAAGGGAATCAGATTGAGAATGTAAGCACGGCGCTGGCAGCAGTTACATATTCTTACCCAGAGTTGAAATCGAATGAGAATTATAAACAACTCATGCAGGAGCTGACAGTCATTGAAAATCAGTTATCTCAGTACCGCGAAAATTATAACAGCAATGTAAAAACGTATAACAGTTATGTTAAGAGATTTCCGGCGAGAGTGTTCTTGTCATGGACAGGTTATAAGGTGCAAAATTTTGAACGCCTTGATTATCAAGCGCCTGTATCAGCTCCGACAAAGTTATTTGAGGAATAGTCATGGAAGTAAAAAAAAGAGAGATTCTGGTCAGTATTATTATTGCACTTATTTCAATCATGATTGGAATTTTCATTTCTGGAAAAATCAGCGATAGTCAAGATGCAGGAAGAGAGAGCTATCAAAAAGCTATCCAGATTGAAGAACCAGAAATTTTCCGGCATTGTATGAGTGTAAACTCTGGAGATGGTCTGATTTACGGAGAATTAAAGGCAGTTGATACTGTCAGCGATCCGAATATTGAAGGGGAATGGTTATATTTATCAAAAAAAACTCAACGATATACGATGCACACCAGAACGGTTCATACTGGAAAGACTACACGTATCGAAAACTACTGGACTTGGGACACGATTTCAGCTGAAGAGTTTCACAGCAAACGGGTTAGTTTTTGCGGAGTGGAATTTTCGTATGAGAAAATAAACCGCCCTGATAGCCATTACATAGATACAGTGAAAACGGGAAGTCATATGCGGGAAGTGTTTGACGGGTGCGATACCTCATATACTGGAACCATTTTTACTAAGATGGCTGATAATGCGATATCAGATGGTTCTTCTTTTTATCTGAACAAGACACCGCAGGAAACTTTGGATGTTGTAAAGAATGCTGGACGTTGGGAATTAATTCTGTTCTGGGTAATGTGGCTGATATTAACCGGTATTGTTATAGTCATTTTTTGCCATATGGATAATGAGTGGCTGGATTGAGAGCGCTTTAAGGAGGATGCCACGATGAAGGTAATAGAGGTTAAAGAGATTCTGGTAGAAGATGATGTTTATGCAGCATTGGAAAGAGAGGCTAAGGAGCTGAGCATTTCAGCGGCGAAGTGTGCACCTCCGTTTGAAGTGACAATTAGTCATGTGGTTGATATGGCGGTGCGCGCATATGGACAGAGAGTAATAGAGGAACAGAAGAAAGCAGACGCGCTAGCTTACACAGAGTAACAGGAGGCGATAAGGTGAAAAAACGTACGATGAACGTAAATATTCCGGTTACGGATGAGCAGATAGAAAGACTGGAGAAGCTGCTTCCGAAAGTCAGAGATGAAATAATTAAGCGGTATAAAGATATTTTTGATGAGGATGCTTGGGATCAGCTTGGTCCCATATACGCGGATGTGTTCGAATATATCGCAGATAAAGAGTCAAACAGTTTCGTTGTTGGGATACTAGTTAACATTCTTATCAGTAATGAAGAGAAAGACCAGGCGAGGGCGCGACATGAGCAGAAGAACTAACGGCACGAACCGCGCCGGTGCACTGCTGAATGCCAGCCGGTACACCGGTTATGGGAAACCAAAGAAAAAGACCGCCAGCTTGGCAGAGCTGAACGGTCGAATCAATGAAAATATTAACAGCTTGATTATATCAAGAGAATCAGGAGGATGCAACGAGAAAAAGAAGGGGATGAGTAGTGATGAGTTATTTCAGAACCTGCCCGCATTGCGGCGGGCATCTGGATCCCGGAGAGAAATGCGATTGCAGGGAGGAGAAAAGCACAGATGAATCTGACGGACATGAAGGAAATTCTCACTTCCCGCATTCGTGCGTATCTTGCCGTGCCGGAGGCGCAGGAAGAGAATCTGCAGATTGCCCTAGAAGAGGGTATCAACAAAATCAGAGAGGTTGAGCAGACCCAGAGGAAAGCGAGAACTCCGTATCGATACATAGAGGTGAAGATGGAAGAGAAGGGCTTTGCCCTGTGGGCGGCGGGTGGGTTTGATGCGAGACAGAAAAGAGGGTATGCCATCACGGCATCCGATCCGGATGGACGGCCGCTGAAGCCGTACCGGACATTCCGGGAGAAGAACGGGAAGCATTTGCTTTTGCCGTTGTATCAGGGATGCTTTATTGCAGAATCAAAAGCGTTGCCAAGTGGCGGACCGCTGACGAGCCTATACCAGATAATTAGTTTTATTAGCCAGGATGGGAAAATATATGCGAAAGCTCAGTGCTTGTGTAGCTGTGGGGACGGCTTTTTTATATCACATATGGCGGAGGGGGAATGTGATAGGTATTCGGGCTTGATGGAATCGGCTGCGTATATGGCAAGCCAGGAGGACAACGCATCGACAGAGTATTGGTGGTAACATGGATTATTTTACAGCAGATGTAAGGCGGATTCAGGCAATAGCTCCGGGGCAGCAGGTAATTGAACTGGTGGCGGATGAGCGCATCGCCAGATTGCTCAGAAACCGGAAGATCCGCCATGTAAGGGTGGGAGTAGAGGATGGGCGAAGCATCACGCCTCTCCAGCAGAGGAAAGCCTATGCAACTCTGCGGGATATCGGGGAGCATACAGGGTATCCGATGGAGGACATCAAAGAAATCATGAAGGTGGAGCACATGATGCGGACCGGAGATTATGAGCATTTTTCTCTGTCTGACTGCTCTATGACAAAAGCGCGAGAGTTTATCAATACATTGCTTGAGTATGCGCTGAAGGAGGGAATCATCCTGGATGAATCCGGTCTGATGCGGACGGATGACATTGATACCTATCTGATTCAGTGCATCCGATACCGGCGGTGCTGTATCTGCGGGCGGCCGGCGGACATACATCATGTGGATGCGATCGGTATGGGAAATAACCGGCGGCATTATGATGATTCACAGAATGAGATAGCGGCTCTTTGCCGCAACCATCACAACCTGGCACACAGTTTGGGATGGCAGCGGTTTATGAGTAGATATAAGGTGTACGGTATTGAAAGATACCGGTGCCGGGAAGGAGGAAGTGATGGCAATATCGTTCGAGACGATTGGGAACGGGGCGCTGGCGGCGCAGTTCAGGCAGGCGCTGGCACAGGTGGGGCGAAACATTATTGACCCGAATATGGATCCAGAGGCTGTGCGGGGAATTACAATCAAGCTTAAATTCAAGCCGAATGAAAGCGGAACAATCGAAACGATCTATGCTTGTGAAGCAAAGTTAGCTGGTCCGAAAAAGTCGAAAACAACGTTTTTGATTGGACAGGATGTGCGGACCGGAAAGATCGAAATGTCAGAGTATGGCAATAACCGTCCGCAAGTGGCTGCGTATGATACGATTCAGACAGCGCCGCGGCAGCAGGCTGAGACAGAGAAAAATTTCGATCCGGAGACAGGAGAAATTTACGAGCCGCAGTCCGGACCGATTGATTTAAGAAAGAAGAAGGGAGAATAGAAAGATGGAAGGATTAAAAGAAGCGATTGACCGCGTAGCAGAGCTGGCGGTACAGGCGGAAAAAACAGAGGTTGTAATGATTGCCGGAAAAACATATGCGAACCGCAATCTGGTACGGTATGACACACCTAAAAAGGCAGCAGCCATTCATACCCATACACTGGTTTCGCTTCTGGAGTACATTGAGAAATGTGCGGGCGAATTTGCTGGTAAGAAAATGACAATTCATGTTGAGAGCCCGGAGAGAGTCTACTTTATTTCAGAGTTGGATTCAGAGCGTGGAAGAGAATGCCTGTTTGAGGCTGAAGCGGAGATATCGGCGTTTCGTTTTGGAAGCTGGTACGAACAGGAGAATTTCATGATTGCGCTGCAGTCGAATTTTCAGCCGAATGACGATTTAGCGGCGGTTATGATGCTGGCTGGAAACATCGAAAAGAAGAATAAGCAGACGTTTTCGGATGATGGAGTATCCCAGGTGGCAACCATGAGCGTGGGCGTTGCATCGAAAGCGGATGCGATGGTTCCGAACCCGGTGAACTTGACGCCTTTCCGCACATTTATGGAGGTGAAACAGCCATCCAGTAAATTTGTGTTCCGTATCAGCGGAGAAGAGACCCCACAGTTCAAACTTGTGGAAGCAGAAGGTGGAATCTGGAAGTGTGAGGCGATCGCCAACATTAAAGATTACCTTCTGGACGGACTGGGTAAAATGCCGGAGGAAATCAGAAAACGTATTGTGGTTATCGGATAACCGAAAGAAAAAGTAACATTCTCCTGTGGAGATAATTTGTTATATATTACCGAACTGTGCCATTGGTTGGCATCTGCCCCGGAGCTTGTCGTACTCCGGGGACTCCTTAAAATATAATTGGCTTTCTCTGACCGTCCGGATGGGTTGTCTTAGCGAGCCGCAAAGTGATGCTTCGGCAGGCGGGGATATCCTTCCTGCTGCGGCATATACGAGGTGGAGAATATGAAGGAAGGTATCAAAGAGGGTATTACCTATTTTCCACTTGATTGTCACTTAGATGAAAAATTTGATTTGATAGAAGCAGAATACGGATTAAAAGCATTTTCGGTAGTCGTCAAGCTCTTCCAGAGAATCTACGGCGGGCATGGTTATTACTGCGAATGGAATGAAGATATAGCGTTACTCTTTGCGAGACAGAAATGCCTTTCATCTAGCGATGCTGGGAACAACTTAATAGCCGATATAGTGGCGGCTTCTATCAGACGGGGTATCTTTTCCAAAGAGCTGTACGAAAAATACGGGATTTTAACCTCCAGGGGAATCCAGAAACGGTATCTGGATATCGTGTATAAACGTAAGGCTGTAAAAATGGAAAAGGCATACCTTTTATTAAGTGATGCCGAAATCAAGGGAAATGTTGTCTTAATCGACCATTTCGACGACAGAATGATAAAAAATGACGTCAGAATCGAACAAAGTAAAGTAAAGCAAAGTAAAAAGAATACTAACGTATTCTTCGTTGCAAACGGCGAACCGCCTGCAACGCCGACGAGAAAGCTGATTCCGGAAGATAGTTTCGAAATGCGCTGTGTTAATTGCCTGATTGATGCACTGGTGAAGGATATGCCAGGAGCCAAGGTACCCAAGACGGCAGCAGAACGGCAGAAATGGGCTGTGGAAATTGAAAAGATGAAGCGGATTGATAAACGGAGTGAAGAGGAAATTCAGGAAGCTCTTAACTACGCTGTTACGGCTCCATTCTGGAAAACGAATATCCGCAGCACTGGCAAATTCCGGAAACAGTTTGAAACGCTGCTTCTTCAGAGCCGCCAGCGGACTGACAGAAACAGGCAGCAGGCAGCGCCGAAGAACCGGTTCCACAATTTGGAAGAGCATGGATATGACTATGACAAAATGGTGTGGGATATGGCAAATCGGTCTGGATTAGGGTAAAGAGGTACGGAGATGGAAGAATTAAAGAAAACACCGCGAACGGGCATGGAAGCGGCTGGGCAGCAGACGGGACTCTCTCTGGCGGAGGCAGAAAAGCGGATTGTCCAGAGCGCAGCGGGGAGCATGATAGAGATCGGCTATTACCTGAAGCAGATTCGGGATGCGCGGCTGTATGAGGAGAAAGGTTATAAAAACATCTGGGAGTATGCGGAAGCGGAGTTTGGTTTTCATAAATCAACGGCATCCCGTTATATGACCCGGAACGACCGCTTTTCGAAAGGCGGGAACAGTCCGGAGCTGGATGAGAGATACATAGGCTACAGCAAGAGCCAGCTGCAGGAAATGCTTTCCCTGGATGATGAGCAGATGGGGCAGGTAACACCGGATATGACGGTTGGGGAAATTCGTCAGATCCGGAAAGCGGAAGAAGATCCAGATCCGCAGCTTCCCGGTCAGATGGAGATTTCGGAATTCCTGGACGATGAACCGACCGAAGAACTGGAAGAGGATGCGCTTCCGGAAGAGATTCCGGTCGGAACAGTCACACTGCAGGTTGCGGATATGTTGGAAGAAGATCCGGAAGGCGTTGCGATGTCGCAACAGGAACCGGAAGAGGTGAATACGATTTGCCAAGAGCTTCGTGGGATTTATTTAAATGAGGTGGCAAAGAAGTTAATCAGGAACTGTAAAGATTGGTTCCTCGCGGATTTCCATAATAGAGTCACGAATGTGGTAGAGAGCGAAAAGCAGCTTAAAGCGAAATGGGTGGGACAATCCAGAACTTATCACTTTTTGGACCCTGTAAACGATCAAAAGGTGGCCTGGATTAACATGTTTGATAGTTATGTCCAGGTTTGGGATGGGAATAAAGAATGCCTCGGAAATGCGGAATGGTTTTATCTCTGTTCGGCGATACAGGGCATGTGGAATGAGGTTGTGTTAGAGGATGTAAAGAAGCAGATGGAGGACGAGGAGAAAGAGACGAAGTCCGGAAAGTGCATCCATCGTACCGGTTTTATGTGCGACCTTTTAGAAGAAGATAAGAAGGTAGCAAAGGACGGAGAAGATTGTACACATGCTTGCTGTTGGAATTGTAAGCATCATGGAGCTTGCCCTTACCACATAGAGTGCTATGCATCGGCTCATCGGCCGGTATCAGATGCAGAGGATAACAGTGATGTGGCAGCAGGGCAGGAAGAGATTCTAGCCGACCCGGCAGAAGAATCTAAGACTGAAGATTGGCAGCAGGAAGAAAAGACGGACTTAGAACTGGTTCTCCAGATGCATCGGGGCGAAAATGAGTTATTGTCAAAGTTCTTGAAAATCCCAGGGATCGAACCGAATGATGAGCATCTGAGAAAACAGGAGTTAAAAGTAAGAGCGCTGGAACAGATGCTCGAAAAGATGAAAGCAGGCGAATTTGAAGAAGAGCCGGTTCTTTCAGAGCCGGAGCAACCGGAACTTCCGGTCATGAAGAATGACAAGGAGAGAAAGGAATGGCTTGCAGCTTATCAAGATTGGGGTATCTGGTACCGGGATGAAAACATCGGAGCAACCTACTACAAGTATGACTTTGAGAATGGCGCCAGACTCATCGTAGAAGAGTATGAAAATATCCTTTCGATTTGCGGAAAAGAGAAAAAAACTATCAGTGGGTATTACCATCTGGTAGGAGGACCGGAACCGGCCCGGAGCAATAGAGTAGAGAAATGGACGCGCCATGAAAGATATACGAAATATCCGAACAGCGAAACAGAACTAGTGGAGTTTTTGAAAGAGGTGCAGCGGAAATGACAAAGCGGGAGGTAATTGAAGACCTCATTAAAAATACTTCCGGTCCGGTAACAATTAAATATTTGGCGAGGTTAAGCCGGAGCCAGAAAGCTACGGTTAATTGCATTGTGAATGATATGCAGGATGAATTACTTGTGGAATGCATCGGAAAGCTGGATCAGGAAAGATTATATCGTCCGACGGTACTTCTGACCCGTCCTCCGTCCTGCAAATCCTGCCGGGAAGGAATATGGCCGGTAGAGATTGATGAGGTAAGACAAAAGATAAAATATGGCAGCCTGGTGGTTATAAGAGATAGGGATGGTGTATTAAATGTGGAAAAGGTGGATAAGACATATCCCTATCATTGCCATATGCAGAGCGGACACAGTTACACATGGGGCGAGATGGTGCAGTTTGATAGATTAGGGAGGATACAGAAACAAAGGGGGAATAAATATTGCGTTCGGTAATTCGATACCCGGGCAGTAAGGCGCGGCTGGCGGACTGGATCATCGGTCACTTCCCGGAGCACCGCAGCTACTTGGAGCCGTTTTTGGGTTCTGGAGCTGTTCTGTTTCAAAAGCCCAGAAGCTCTATCGAGACGGTAAACGATCTGGATGGTGAGGTCATCAACCTGTTCGATTGCATACGAAGAGATCCGGAACGCCTGGCATGGGAAATCTATAACACACCGTATGCAAGGGAGACATATGAGGCAGCAGATGAGCCAGTAGACGCCTATAGTAGGGCGATAAAACTCTGCATCCGGGCAAATCAAGGTTATGGTTTTAGGATGGTGGGATCGGCGCCAGGTTGGAAAAGGGATGTGTACGGGCGAGAAAAGGCGTATACGGCGCGGGATTGGTGCCGCCTGCCGGATGCCGTCATGCAGGCGGCGGAGCGGTTGCGGGGAGTGCAGATAGAGTGCATGGATGCGGTCACGCTGATCGAACAGTACAACCATGCGAATGTGCTGATTTACTGCGATCCGCCGTATGTCCTCGGCAGCAGGACAGGGAAGCAGTATAAACATGAGATGAGCGACAAAGATCATGAGCGATTGCTGCAGGTGCTTCTGCGGCATACGGGACCGGTGTTGATAAGTGGCTATGACAATGAGATATATCGAGACATGCTTCGGGGCTGGCATCTGGAAATGCAAATGGAATACTGCAGGGCGAACAAGCTCCGGACAGAATGCCTCTGGATGAATTTTGTTCCAGAGGGACAAATTGAAATGTATTTAAGCGATAAGAAATAATTAGGGGAGTAAGATGATGAAAAGATTAACCGAATTGGATGAGAATGGGAATATCCGGGTAAAAGCGTTTAATATTGAGAACGTTAAATCAGGAAACTGGAAGGTTATGATTAATGAAATGTATGAATTGCAAAAGAGATTATATGCCTACGAAGAAACGGGGCTTTCTCCAGAGCAAATTAAAAAATTGAATGAGTTTGAACGTTCACAGCTTGTTACGATTCTTAAAGAGCTGGCAGCAGAACGAGCTAAATATCATTGGATTCTGCCAGAAATGGAGTTGCCGGAAAGCGGAGATTCGGTGCTCGTTACGGTGTCAGGGCATTTTGGTGGAATGATTTTTCAAGATGCTTTGGAATTGGCTGTATATGATCCAGTTGTTGGATGGATTGTAGATGGATATCCGGAATGGGAAGAGCCAGAGGTAAAAGCATGGATGCATCTGCCGGAGGCATATGGAAGTGACGTGGAACAGAGAGGTATTTTTGAGGCGGAGGGAGTGGATGCCACTAAGGAAGCGGTATATCCGGAGTGGAAAAGAAAATAGATGCAGACGTTCCTTGGCAGCAGGAGAGGATGAATGAAAAATGAAGCAGCCGTATGAACAGGGAAAAAGGATGAATTTATTGCATGGCCTTTATGATGAGCAAATGGGGCAGCAGGTGACGGGAGTTTATTCCTATGCAGAAATAGGCAGAATGATAGGACGTTCCATTTCGGCGGTCAAGCTGGCGGACGATGAGGAACGGCTGATTGCCGGACGTTACCGGATACTTCCGGATCCCATCCTGGAAGAGTGGGACAAGGCAAGACTAAAGATTCTCCACTATTGCAGAAAAAATAAGGGAGGTGGTACCGTTGGACAAACGGATATTGGAGCAGTACATAGATGCCTGCGCCCAGGTCAAGGAGACAGAAGCAGAGCTGGAAAAGATTAGGAGAGCAAAAAAGCGGCAAGAGCAGGATGCTGTCAAAGGCTCATCACATGATTTTCCATATACGATGCAGACGTATCGGATTGAGGGACTTGCGTATGCATCAATGCAAGAGCCAGGTGCAGAGGATCGTCTGGAAGAAGTGTTAAAAGAGCGCCTGCGGAATGCGGCGCGGATAAAACAGGATGTGGAAGTGTGGATCAATACGATTCCGGTGCGGATGCAGCGTATTATCCGGTACCGGATTTTCGAGGGAATGACATGGGAGCAGGTAGCTATACGCATGGGGCGCGGGGTGACTGGAGATAGTGTAAGAGTAGAATATGTAAGATTTATGAATGTTGGTTAAAAGTTTGTTCGTTTTGTTCGCAATGTTCGTTTTCAAAGTGTTATAGTGTATCATGAAGCTAAAGGCTTATAGCTGACAGCTTCAACGGACACGCTTGCAAGAGCGTTGAATACTCCTCCGTATATACTTTAATCCTCGCTGGACAGTGACCCCGGCGGGGAACCCCCTGGGGCATAGCTCAGTCGGTTAGAGCAGCTGGATTATGGTAATAAAATACCCTTTCGAGAATGGCACCTGTCGTTAGATGGGTGCTATTATATTGCAAAAACATAATATTTCTTTGCATAAATATATTGACATATGGTAGACCCTATGATATAATATATAATGTAAGGAGGTGAGAGACATGAAAGGGAAGAGCAGGAGAAAGAAAAAGACGGACTGGAATGCAGTTGCGGTGCAAGTCCTAGCGTCCGTCATTTCTGGATTGATACTCAAGATTATTGATAAGTGGTTTTCTTGAGTACAGCGAGGGGGCGAAAGCCCTCTCTCCTGTAAATATAACATATTCTTTCGTGTCAGTAAAGATGAAGAATTTGGTTATTATTGTGATCGCTCTTTTGGTAGGCTACCTCGTAAGAAAGATTTATGAAAAATGGAGGGATAGAAATGCCAAAAGGTAATCCAAGTGCCCAGACGATCGCGTCTGAGAAGTACCAGAAGAAAGCCGGCTATATGGCAAAAAGTTTTAAGTTGAAACGTGATATCGTGGAACAGTTTGAAGAAGCCTGCCGGGCAGCAGGAGTCAGCCAGGCGGCACAGATTACAAAGATGATGAACGAATTCATCGAAGAACAGAAAAAGAATAGTTAAGACATGAGGGCATCCGGAAGCGGGTGCTCTTTTCTTATGCCGGGAGGTGATGTGATGATATATAAAAGATGCCCGCACTGTAAAAAAAGAGTGCCGGCAGGAGAAAAATGTGGGTGTGGGTATAAACGGGAGTATGCACCGCCAGAAAAAACGAGGAGGCTGTATCACTCTGCCAGATGGCAGAAGATAAGAGATACAGTTATTGGATTCTATTCTGGCATTGATCCATACGCACAGAAACATGGAAGAATCGAATATGCTTTTACAGTCCATCACATTGTGCCGGCGGAAGAAGATCCGGATCACTTTTGGCGTTTGGATAATCTCATTCCTTTGTCCAGAGCATCGCACGATGAGGTGCATGGACGCTACAGGGCATCGGATGAGGAGAAGAGGAAAGCACAAGAGGAGCTTCGATCGCTTTTGAAGCTTCCTGATTGGGCTACCCAGGGGGGCGCGGAAAAGTAGCGGTATTCCAGCCGTAGACCGCCGCTCCTCCTTTCATTTCGCAAATTTCCCTTTTGGGGGTCAAAAGGAGGGGATGATAGATATGGCCAATAACAGAAAAGTGCTGCAGCTTAGCTCAAAGCACAGAACAAAGGCGGAAAAGGCGCGTAGAGAATACGAAGAGTCGCTGATACAGTCGGATGGCGCGGATCTGGATGATGTAACTGCATCGCAGTTTGTGAATACGACTGCCCGGAAGGAATACGAGAGAGCCTTGAAGCGTCTGCGCGAGGAAGTGGGAATGGTTGGAAATCTGAACAAATCGGATCTGCTGAATTACGCGAATAGCTATGGCCGCTATATGGATCTGGTAAAAGAAGTGCGGAAAAAAGATTTTGAGTATATAATCTGGACACGCAGCGGTCCGAAGCCGAATCCATTGGTAAAAATGATGGATGAAGCGCGAAGAGATATGGCGGAGTCATCCAGGCGTTTAGGAATGACATTGGACGGTCAGCTGAAAGCAGCACACGCAAAAGCAACGCAGGAGGAAGAGGATCTGAAAAAGGTCTTTGGTGACTTCTGATGACCAATAAAGAGGAGATTATTCGGTACTGCGAGGAATGCATTTCCGGTGCGATTCCATCCGGGAAGAAACACGTGTGGGCTTGCAAACGATTTCTTCGAGATCTCGAACGTGTAGGAACGCCAGATTTTCCATATATTTGGGATGAGCAGAGAGCGGATCGCATTGTGAAATGGTTTTCGCTTTTGAAACATTCCAAGGGTGCACTGGCCGGAACGCCGATAGAGCTGACTGCATGGCAGAAATTCCGGGAATGTCAGATATATGGCTGGATTCACCAGGAAACCGGCAGAAGACGGTTCCGAAAGGCGTTTACGGAAGTTGGGCGTAAGAATGCGAAGTCCCAGATGGAAGCGGGCGAGGCACTGTTTGAGCTTGCAATCACATCCACGCAGAATAACGAGGTAAATGAGATTTACACCGCTGGAGTCAAGCGGGAGCAGTCAAAGATTGTATTTAATGAGTGCGATTTGATGACGCGTGGCTCCCTGATTCGATCGAAGTTTAATTTCAAGCGGGATTGTATTGAGCATATCAAAACAGGGTCTTTTATAAAGGCGCTCTCAAAAGAGGATGGAAGATCCGGAGATGGTACAAACCCAGCTTTTTTGATTATCGATGAGTACCATCAGCACCCGACCACAGATTTTTATGATTTGGCGCTTGGCTCCAATACGAAGGAGCCGCTGATGTCCATCATTACGACAGCCGGAAAAGACCTGACATATCCATGTTTTACACAGGAATATGACTATTGCGCAAAGCTGCTGGATCCGGATGTCGATGTCTTTAATGATGAGTATTTTGTTGATATCTGCGAGGCGGATCCGGGGGATGATATCGGCGCAGAAGATACCTGGAAGAAAGCCAATCCGATTCGAGCATACTTTCCAGAGGGATTGCAGAAAATCCGGGAGGATTATGAGGTTGCCAGACAGATTCCGGAAAAGCTGATTGCGTTTATGACGAAAATGCTGGATATGTGGGTGCAGGCGAAAGATAACGGGTACATGGATATGGCCAAGTGGAAAGCCTGCGAGGTAAAAGAACTTCCGGTTGATGTTACTGGACGGCCGGTTTATGTGGGATTCGATATGTCCTCTAAGATTGATCTGACTTCGGTGGCCTTTATCGTTCCATACCAGTGCGATGCGGTAGATGCCCAAGGAAAGCCGGTGGTTCGTTACATCCTCTGGACGCATTCTTTTATTCCAACGATGGACAAGCTGCGGGAACACATCATAAAAGATAAGATGCCATATGATGCCTGGGAGCGTTTGGGGTATCTGACGCTGACGAATACACCGATTGTGGATCAGAATTTTGTCATGCAATATGTCTTGGACGAGTGCGAGAAATATAACCTGGATATTCAGTGCCTGTGTTTTGACCCGGCGAATGCGTCAAAAATCATGATGGATTTGTCTGATCAAGGGTATACGGTTGAAGAGGTATACCAAAGCCATAAATCCTTAAATGAGTCAACCCAGGGATTCCGGGAGCAGGTATTTGCCAGGAATGTGGCATATACGCATAACCCGCTTTTGAATTATGCCATGAGTAACGCGGTGATCCGGACAAGTAATGGACTGATTAAGATTGATAAGGATGCCAATACAAAACGTATTGACCCGGTCGATGCAACATTGGCTGCCTTCAAATTGGCTTTATATCATGATTTTGAGATAGAGAACATGAATGATTATGTAACGCGTTTTTTAGAGGAGATTGGATAGATGGGATTTTTTAGTGCAATCAAACGGATGATGAGAAATGAGATTGCCGCAGATGTCTCCCAGAATAATGGATTTGATAAGCTTGCAGAGTGGTGGGGGATTGATCAGGCTAAACCGAAAGCAATCAACGAGACGACCTACTTTACATGCTTAAAGGTCCTGTCTGAGACGATGGGAAAAATGCCGCTTAAATTTTATCAGGAAGATGAGAGCGGAGGAAGAGTTCGGGCACCGACTAACGATGCGGCTGATATGCTGATGCACCGACCGAATCCGTTTATGTCTCCGGCAACCTTTTGGTCAGTGCTGGAGGCAAACTGCGAACATTACGGCAATGCTTATGTATGGATTCAGACAACGTATGTCAAAAAAGGACGGTATGGCGGTGATATTGTAGTAAAAGGGTTCTGGCCGATGCAGTCAGAATGTGTAGATGTTCTGATGGATGATGCCGGAATATTTGGATCAAAGGGCCAGCTGTATTATCACTATACAGACCCTAAGACCGGACAGGACTATGTATACCGTCATGACAGTGTTTTGCATTTTAAAACCTGGCTAACCTGGGACGGAATTATGGGAAAATCGGTGCAGGACATCCTAAAGACTACGGTCGGAAGTGCTGGATATTCTCAGTCCTACTTGAATGAGCTGTACAAAAGCGGCATGACTGCATCTAGTACACTGCAGTACACAGGAGAGCTTGATGATAAGCTCCGGGCAAAGCTGCAGAAAAAATATAATGACCTGCTTACAGGAGTCAAGAATGCGGGAAAAGTGGTGGCAATTCCGGTTGGATTTACACTGCAGCCCTTGACTTATAAGCTGACTGATGCTCAGTATTACGAGATGCGCAAATACACAGCACTCCAGATTGCAGCGGCATTTGGTGTCAAACCGAATCAGATCAATGATTACGAGAAATCCAGCTATGCGAACTCAGAAACGCAGCAGCTGGCTTTTTTAGTTGATACAATGCTGTTTCGGCTCACGATGTATGAGCAGGAGATTAACTACAAATGTTTGACGCATAAAGAGCGGTCGGAAGGATTTTTGTTCAAATTCAACGAAAAGGTCCTCTTGAGAGCAAATGCTGAATCACAGATGCAGGTGATTACTTCAGCTATACAGAATGGCGTTTACACGCCAAACGAAGGCAGGCATTATCTGGATCTTCCGTCAAAGGAGGGCGGAGATATATTGATTGTAAATGGCAACTATGTTCCACTGACTTCGGTCGGCGCGGCATATGGAGTGAATGGGAAAGGAGGAAAGGAATAGTGGTTTTAAAAATAAATGGCGACATTGTGGGAAATGACTGGAAAGAGATCTATGACTGGTTTGGAATCGAATGTTCCACGCCTGGAGATGTCCAGAAGGCACTGGCAGAGCTGCCGAAGGGCGACCGCCTGCAGGTGAAAATCAATTCCGGAGGCGGTGAGGTCATGGCTGGGCAGGAAATGTATTCTATGCTGCGGAACCGAAATGATGTTGATATCGAAGTGGAGTCAATGGCAGCATCCGCTGCTTCAGTGATTGCGATGGCCGGACACAGTACCATATCGCCGGTTGGAATGCTGATGATTCATTGTGTATCAGCGGGCTGTGTGTCCGGAAATCATCAGGATATGGAAAAGATGGCGGAGACGCTTCGAACTTACGATGAAGCACTTGCAAATGCGTATGTCGTAAAGACTGGGAAGCCAAAGAATGAGATTTTGCAGCTCATGAACAAGGAAACGTGGTTGACGGCCGAAAGGGCGGTCGAGCTTGGATTTGTGGATGCTGTTGCGGTAGATGCCCCTTCATTTACCAATGCGTGTAGCATGATGGCGGTAACGCCTGAGATGCTGAAAGAATTCCAGGATGCAAAGGCAAAAGAAAAAGCCCTGGAAGAAGAAAAAGAAAATCTGTTAAAAGACCTTGATTTATATGGGGTGTGAAAGGAGATAAAGTATGAATGAGAAATTACTTGAACTGTTAAACCAGATCAACGCACAGAAACAGAAAGTAGTAGACCTGGCAAATGCTGGAAAGCTGGAGGAGGCAAAGACGGCCAAGGAAGAACTCCAGAAGATGCAGAACAAATTTGACCTGTTAAAAGACGTTCTGGATCAGGAACCGGCAGCGGAGCCGATCGAGCCGACAGCAGAGCCGTCTGGAGTGCATCCAGTAAACATCAACAAAAATCATGCGATTCATGAGTTCGCGGATGCGGCACGTCATTACTTTAGAAATGCAAAAGCGAATACAGAAGGAACGAATGCGGATGGCGGTTATACAGTTCCGGATGATATCAAAACAGAGATCATCCGTTATAAAGAAGCAAGATTTTCAATGGAGTCTCTGGTAGATACGGAGTCTGTATCTACAGATAGCGGCCGCCGCACCTACCAGTCGAGAGCAGACCATACTGGATTTGCCCAGGTTGCTGAGGGTGGAAAGATTGCGAACGTTCCAGGACCGACCTTCGAGGTACTCGAGTACACAATTAAGAAATACGCGGGCTGGATGCCGGTAACCAGTGAACTGCTGGCAGATTCGGATGTCAATATTACAAATACGCTGATCCAGTGGCTGGGCGAAGGGGATATTGCCACAAAAAACCGTCTGATTCTGGGAGTCCTGCAGACTGACACAGCCACCGAATTAAGCAATCTGGACGGAATTAAAAAGCTGCTTACAGTGACGATTGGCTCTGCTTTTGCTGGAACTTCTAAGATCGTCACAAATGATGATGGTTTAAACTGGCTGGATACCTTAAAGGACACGAATGGCAGATATCTCTTAAAACCGAACATGGATCCGACATCCCCGCTTAAATATCAGCTGGCTGTAGGAGCCACGAATGTTCCTCTGGCGGTAATTCCGAATTCCATTCTTAAATCGAATGTGGCAACAGCAAAGAAGAGAGGAATCCCAATGATTTGCGGCGATCTGAAAGAGGGCATTAAGATTTTTGACCGTCAGAAACTTTCTATCCTGGCATCGAATGTGGCGTCTGTGACTGGATTTAACGCATATGAGCAGGATATGACTCTGTTCCGCGGTATTCTGCGTATGGATGTCAAAGCAAAGGATAAAGCGGCATTTAAAAACGGTGTAATTACGGTGGACGATGCCACTGTATCCGGATCATAAGGAGTGATGAGTGATGGAACTGGAAGATATCAAAAGTTATCTCCGGATTGACGGGGACGAAGAGGACGGTCTGCTCCGGATCATGATAGATGCCGGAAAAGAATTTATCCGGTCGGCGGTTGGTGAGTATGATGATACGGATTCAACCGCCCAGGTGCTTCTGGCGGCAGTCGTGCAGAATATGTATGATAACCGGGAACTGATGCAGTCAGAGCAGCAGGTCAAAAAGCGGATCGAGTATACTTTCCAGTCCATGATTCTGCAGCTCCAGATGAAATATGAGCTCAAGCAGGAGGAGGCGGAGAGTTGAGTCAGGTTAAAGGAATCAATCCCGGAAGGTTAAATCGGCGTATTACAATTATGCGCTATCAGGCGATTGAAGATGAACTTGGTAATCAGGTACAGCAGCTGGTTCCACTCAAGTCCTGCTGGGCTGAGATTCGGCAGATAAGAGGGAAAGAGCAACTTGAATATTACAAAAATGTTAATGAGCTAGTGTATAAAATTACACTTCGGTATACGGATGTGACGGAAAAAGATGTTGTGGTGTACAAAGGACGGCAGTTCCAGGTTAATTATCCCAACAATCTCATGGAAGACAACCGTTATATAGAACTCATGTGCACAGAATCAAAAGATCATGCAGTAAAGGAGGCGGAAGGTGGCTGATGTAAGTTATGCGGACGTTATCCGTACTGTAAATGATATTTTGAAAGTGAACTATCCGGAAATTACAAGATACGGCAATGATACCGTGGATAAAGCGGTACCGCCGTATTTTTTTGTTGAGTGTATTCCGGCGGGGGTAAACCGGCAGACGAAAAATATGATGAATAAGTCCTGCAGCGTCATGATTACGTATGTGCAGAGAATCTCCAACCAGGTGGATAACCTTTTCAAAGCGGAAAAAATAGGGGAAAAGCTGGGAATGAATCTCTGTGTGAATGACAGACAGCTGCAGGTACATCGATATGCGCACGAATATATCGGGGAAAAGAACAATATTTTGCAGATTTCGTTTGCACTGGACTGGTGGGAAAGCACACAGAAGCCTCCAGAAGAGGAAATAATGGAACATTTACATGCCGAGCTTACGGCGAAAGGAGAATAAATGGCTAAGTTATTATCACCAAGTATTTCGATCACGTTCGTAGAAAAGGCAGCGAGCATGATTGAGCGGGGATCAAGAGGAATTGTTGCGCTGGTGCTCAGAGATGTCAGCATCAAAGGAGAGCCGGAAGTTTATACCATCCGGGATGTGACGGGAATTCCGGCGGGATGGTCAGAGGCAAATAAGCAGTACGTCAAGGACTGCTTGAAGGGGTACAGCACTGCGCCGCTGAAAGTGATTGTTTACGTGATGCCGGCAACGGAAGAGGCAGAGCAGCTGTATACGGATATGCTGAGTTATCTGGAGACAGAAACCTTCCAGTGGCTTGCGATTCCGACGGTTGAGACGGACGGAAAAACCAATGACATTGTTTCGTGGGTTAAAACGCAGCGCGAGAACGATAACATGATCAAGGCGGTTCTGCCGAATGCGGACGCGGCGGATTGCGAAGGAATCATTAACTGGGTCTCCACGCTTTCGTATGAGGAAACTGTAAGCAGCGATGGCAATAATACGACGGTAACTGTTAAAAAATACACACCGGAGCAGGGAACACCGAGAATCGCAGGTATTCTGGCGGGAACTGATATCACAATCTCGGCAACTTACGCACCGATGAAGGATTTCAGTGATACATCGCGTCTGAATAAGAGCGAAAGGGATACTGCCGTAGGTGCAGGAAAATTAATCGCTTTATGGGATGGTGAGAAAGTGAAACTGGATCGGGCGGTTACGTCGTTTGTGACTACGACAGGGAATAAAGGGGACTCTTTCAAGAAAATTAAGCTGGTTGAAGATATGGATATGATTAAGACGGATATCCAGTCCACGATCCAGGATGATTATATTGGCAAATATGCAAACAGCTACGATAATAAGTGTCTTCTGATTACGGCGATCAATGGATATTTCAAGACACTTGTAAGTGAGGGTGTGATTGAATCGGGTACGGCAGAGGTTGACATTGAATCCCAGCGGACTTATCTGGAAAGTCTGGGGAAAGAGGTTACGGTAAACGGATCCACCAAGAAACCGGACGAACTGTCGGATGACGAGGTTAAGGTGGCTAATACTGGCTCGCATGTATTTTTAAAGGCTACGGTAGTACTTGCCGATGCCATCGAGGATGTGAGCCTGACGATCAATGTATAAAAGAGTTGCGGTATCGCAACGGAAAGGAGCAGCATGAAAGAATTTGAATCAAACCGCACAATCAACGGAAGTTATGGAGAAGTGTGGCTGGATGATGACTATATTGGAGAGATTGAATCCGGAAAAGCAGAGGTTGATATTACATACACGGATATCCAGATGGCGCGCCGCATTATCAACGGTAAAAAAATGACAAAGGCAGAAGGGAAAGGCTCTATCAAGCTGCATCACGTCCGCAGTAACATCGCGAAAAAAATGTCAGATGCAGTCAAGAGCGGAAAAACCGCTAGTTGCAAAATTATCATGCGTCTGGCCGACCCAGATGCCCTGGGCGAGGAAAGAGTGGTCTTATATGGATGCAAATTCAGCAAGGCTACACTGATGGATTGGGAAGGCGGAAAAGTAACGGAAGAATCCTATGATTTCTCTTTTGAGGATTGGGACTTCCTGGATTCGATTATTGCATAGGAGGAAGAACGATGGCAATTTTATCAATTGATACACTTATGAAACTCGACCGTAAGCTTGTGGAAGAGGTCCCGACGAAAGAGGTGCGTGCAAAGCATTTATCTAAAATTATGGGAAAGGATGTCAGTGTGAAAATCAAAGCGCTTTCTGGAGAAACCTATATAGGTCTGCTTGCGACGGCGACCAACAAGAAGGGTAATGTGGATCCGGCGAAAACCTATAAGGCGCAGACGCTGATTGTTGTGGAGGCGATGCAGGAACCGCCTTTAAAGGATAAGGAGCTGCAGAGCCATTTTGGCGCTGTATCACCGGCAGATCTGGCGCGGATCCTGTTTCCGGGCGGAGAAATGACATCTGTATTTGGGGAGGTGGCGGAGCTTTCTGGATATGGAGACGATGAAGAAGAAACGGATGAAGAGGTAAAAAACTCGTAGATACCGACGTTGATTTCCAGTTGATGTTTTATCTTTTTTGTAATCATGACTGGGCACCGTCGGTATATTTTGATGCACATGAGTCAGATAAGAGAGTGATCCGCGCCTTTGCAAAGATGGAAGCCGAACTTGTTAAGGAACTTCGGGACAAGATAAATGGAGGAAGGTAATGATAAGGCTTGAATTTGATGGCGCGGATGAGCTGATAGCAGATATGCAGAAACTGGTATCTGATTATCCAAAAGAAGCTTCGGACGCGCTGTTTGAAGTGGCAGAAAATTTTAACGAAGATGTTAATGCAAAGATGCCAGGCAGCTACGGAAATAAAATAAGAAAGTGGAAAATTGCAGGAGCCAAGGAAGGGATCAGCTCGTTTGTAACGAGCACCAACCGGGCTCCTCATTTTCATTTGGTCGAGAATGGACATGCAAAATACGATTTCCACGGGCATTATACAGGCGGATTTGTGCCGGGCAGGCATTATGCAGAGCGGACGCGTCAGGAGTATCAGGAAAAATATCCAGAGCTTATATCCGGGAAAATTGAAGAAATGTTGAAGAAGCACAATCTTTGAAAGGGGGCAGGGATAAGTGGCAAAAAAGGATGTAGATGTACGGTTTAATTTGATAGACAATTTTACAGCATCTTTTAATAAAACGATCCAGACCATGACTGCTGGCACGAAGAAAGCGCAGAATGCCTGGAAGAGCGTGTCAAAATTTGGAGACAGCATCGCCGGTATGGGAACTAAAATGTCTGCCGTAGTAACTGCCCCTCTCGTAGGTCTGGGCGCGGCATCGGCGTCAGAATTTGGCAATGTGGACAAGTCTTTGAAGTTGGTTCAGCAGACGATGGGCTCGACCGATGCACAGGCAAAAACGTTGGAAAGTGCAATCAAGTCTGCGGCATCTAATTCAGTGTTCGGAATGCAGGATGCCGCGGATGCAGCGCTTAACTTCGCCCGCCAAGGTTTCGATGCGGCGACAGCGGCTGACATGATTGCTCCGGCAATGGATCTGGCAGCCGGAACAGCTACAGATCTGGCTACGGTTACCAGCGGCGTCGGTAACGCATTGAAGATGTTTTCGGATCAAGGACTGAAAGCAAATGATGCAGCGGACATGCTGGCGAAAGCGCAGGCACAGGCCAATACCACGGTGCAGGATTTATTTGATTCGATGTCGGTTGCCGGTCCAATGTTGGATTCGGTTGGATGGAGTTTTAAGGATTTGGCTGTTATTACGGATGTATTTGGCGATGCAAGTATATCTGGCTCAGAAGGCGCTACGGCGGTTAAAACGGGATTGGCAAGATTGGCGGCACCGGCAAAAGAAGGTGCCGATGCAATGAAAAAACTGGGACTCAGCTTTTTCGATGCCAACGGAAAAATGGATGATATGCAGACCATGCAGAAGAAACTACATGATTCTTTTGCTGGGTTAAGCGATAAAGAACAGATGGCGGCAGCGTCGGCTATATTTGGTAAAAACCAGATGGGAAAATGGATGACGCTGATCAACCAGTCTCCGGATACGTTTGCGAAATATGCGGCTGGACTGGATGGAGCTGCTGGTTCGGCAAATAACATGGCGAGCGCATTACTGTCGGGTCCCGGCGGCGCGGTTGAAAAATTGAAATCATCGTTTGATGTGTTTAAGTACACAGTCGGTGATACGGTGGCGAATGCGGTAACACCGTTTGTTGAGAAAATAACAGCGCTGCTTGATAAGTTTAACAATATGGATGAGGCGCAGCAGAAGCAGATTGTTAAATGGGCGGCGATGGCGGCGGCAGTTGGACCGGGACTGATGATGTTTGGAAAAGTCGTGTCTACGGTCGGAAAGGTTGGAGTGAGCCTAAATAAAGTTGTCGGAATCGCTTCCAGGGCGGCAGGTGGTTTTAAAGCCTTACGTACAGGAGCAGGATTGGTGCAGGCTGGAATTGCAGCATTAACTTCTCCGGTCGCGTTGGTTTTGGCGGCGATCGCGGCGCTGATTGTCGTGATTATCTCCATCAAAACGCATTTTGATGTGTTTAAGGCGGCTTTGAATTCAACGTCTCCTACGTTTCAGCGTTTAAAAACTAATATTCAGAAATTAATGGCCACGATTCAGCCACTTATTAGCAAAGTGCAGGAAGTTGCGCCGGTATTCATGAATGTCTTTGGCTCTGTGATTGCAGGTGCGTGTGGTACAGCACTTTCCATTTTGGGAGCACTATTAGCTGGAGTAACTACGATAGTAACTGGAATTATAGAAACAATTCAGGGCATTATCACGTTTGTGACAGGACCTTTTACAGGCGATTGGTCAGCCGGATGGAAAGGTGTGCAACAGATATTTAGCGGAATATGGGATGTCATAAAAGGAATTATAGAATCAACAATAGGAATACTTGGCAGTCTGGCAGATAGCGTTAAAGGGTTACTTGGATTGGGCGGAGAAAAAAGTTCGGCATCCGGCAAGGTGCCCGGAAGGGCGGTCGGTGATCGCTCCTGGCGTGGCGGCTTGGTACAGGTCCATGAACGAGGCGGCGAGATTCTGGATCTCCCACGTGGCACAAGGATCTATCCTCATGACGTATCGATGCAGATGGCAAAGGCATCTGCGGGGCAGTCGATCAGCATTCCAAAACTTGCCGATACCATTGTGGTTAGAGAGGATGCAGACATTAACCGTATCGCGGATACTTTGCTAAAAAAAATCAAGGCGGCATCCGGAAACATGGGAGGTGTGAACATTGCTACAAATATGGCTTAAGGGCGGCGGAAGCCGAATAAGGATTCCGGTAGTGCCCGCAGAGTATACTGTAACATCGGAGCAAGATAACACATCCGTTACCGTGTGCAATCTTGGCGAGGTTACGCTGCGGGGAAAGCGGAAACTGCAGCAGATCAGCTTTTCCAGTTTTTTTCCGAGACAGTATGACTCTGGATACTGTGATGTACGCTCTAAGAGCCCGATCACTATGGTAAAAAAAGTTGAAAAAATGAAACGTGCCGGGAGTGTGAAACTGATTATTACCGGGGTGCTGTCCATGAAAGTGACCATCGAATCGTTCGAATGGGGCGAGAATGATGGTACAGGGGATATCAGCTATACGCTTAGTATGAAGGAATATCGGACGGTCAGCATCCCGGCGTCAGTGCTGGTGAAAGAGCAGCCAGCACAGCCAGCGGCAGCCGGAAGCGACGGGGGAACATCCGGAAGGGATCAGCCGGAGACGACTGGAACACAAAGCTACACAGTCAAATCTGGTGACAGCCTGAGTGCTATTGCCAGAAAACTGACCGGATCAACCAATTGGCAGACGATTTATGAGCAAAATAAAGCGGTGATCGGCAGCAACCCCAATATGATTAAACCGGGGCAGGTACTGACAATACCGGGGGCAAAGACATGATTTTACAGTTGATTAAAATGCAGGAAAATATGCAGTATGACATATCTAAAGCGGTGGATTCCGTCACGTGGTCTGGCAGTGTCTTAAATGCCGGACGTTCTGTAGAGTTTGCGTTGTTAAACGATCCGTATGATTCTGGGCTTAAAATCCCAGCTGTTTGCACGGGTGACTATATAGCACTGTCGGATGGAGATGAGTTGTTTTATGGACAGATTTTTAACATCGAGCGGTCAACGGCGATCGGTACAATCACGTATACGGCTTATGATATCATGAAAAATCTTTTGGAGTCCAATGGGCGTTACAACTTTAAAAATGTGACTCCGGAAGCGGTTGCAGCGCAGGTACTGGCGGACATAGAGGTGCCGTTTAATCATCTGGAGCCAACCGGGATCAACATCAAGTCGATGATTTGTGACTCGTCGCTGTATTATGACATCATCTTGGGGGCTTATACACAGGCCTACCGGATGACAGGCAAGCGGTATCTGCCGATGATTTGGCAGAGGGAGTTTGGCGTATGGCCGGCTGTTTATACGGTGGGCAATTTTACCCTGTCAGATGACTCTAATATTACGGCAGCCTCACTGTCTGAAAACGTGGACGGCATTAAAAATGTCATAAAGATTTATGATGACAAAGGCAACCAGGTCGGGGAGGTATCGAACGACCCGAGCACGTATGTGTATGGTATTTTTGCGGATGTATATGAGCAGGAAAAGGGCGTGGATCCAACTACGGCGGCTAATAATATGCTCAAAGTAGATCCGGAACAAAAGATTACGATCTTGGCAGTCGGAGACCTTAACTGTCTGTCAGGGTACTCTGTTGTGGTTAAGGATGCCGCCACGGGGCTGTCAGGAAAATATTGGATCACCAGTGATAAACACACATGGCAAAATAACGTTCACACGATGGAATTGGAACTGTCCTTTGAGCAGCTCATGGACGAAAAAGACATAGAGACGGGAGAGGAGGAGAAGAATGGCTGATACTTACGCGGAATTTGTGCAGATGATGAGAGATCAAGGCGCGGTCAACAACGGACCATCAATTGAGTTGGCGGTCATGACGGGACCAAAGAGCTGTAAGATTGGCACGCTGCAGTTATCAGGCGAGGATCTATATATTCCGGATCGTCTCATGTCTCCAGCGTGTACGGGGGTCAAAGTGCCGGCTTTAAATAAGGATGCCAGCGCCTACTCCTCGCCGCTCAAAGCAGGAGATACTGTGGCGGTTTGTCGGCTGTCACAGACGGCATATCTCATTTTACAGAGGGTGGTGAGTGGAGCATGAGTATTTTACCGACATTTATGCAGACACAGATTGAGACACAGACTCAGATATCGAGCGTAATAGAGGTACCAAAAGAGTATGGCCTTGATTTTGAGACAGGACAGCTGACTGGAGAGATAGTCGAGGGTATTGAGGCGATTAAGGTGTGGATCTGGCTCTGCTTGCATACGCAGCGGTTTAGGTGGCCGATTTACTCATGGGACTACGGTGCTGACTTGGAGCAGTACATCGGGCAGTCGATCACGGAGGAATTTTTAAATGCAGACTGCGAGGATGAGATCCGGGAGGCACTGTTGGTAAATCCGTTTATTACGGATATTGAGGACTTTGAGGCATCGTTTGACAACGGAAGGCTGGTAATATCATTTACCGTCGTCACCAAATTTGGCAACACGGAGGTGGATTACGATGTATGAGGATAAAACGTATAGCTCGATATTACAAGACGCGCTGCAGGAGATTAGTGCAGGCGTCCAGACAGGCGAAGGCTATTTGACGTACAATGCCTTGTCAGCATTGGCGTATGAGCTCCAAAAGCTCTACATCCAGCTTGACTATATATCAAGACAGAGCCACGCAGACACAGCGGATTTGGATGAGCTAGTCGAGATAGCAAAGGACCGCGGCATTTATCAAAAAAAGGCCACAAGTGCCTATGTATCTGTAAAGGGCAACACTGTTATCCCGATCGGGACAAGATTCTCGCTTAAATCCTTTAACTACCGTATTGTCGAGGCAATCAACGAGAACACATATACATATAAAGCTGCATGTGAGGAGACCGGCACGGGACCGAATAACCTGACCGGAGAGTTGATTGCAATCGATCATGTGGATGGACTGGAAAAAGCGGAGATAACGGAGGTGCTTATCAATGGCGAGGAGGATGAGTCCAGGGATGCCCTCTATGCACGGTACCTGGCAAGTTTTACATCAGAATCGTTTGGTGGCAACATTGCTCAGTATAAGCAGTATGTCAACGCGATTGCTGGCGTGGGTGGCTGTAAAGTGCAGCCGGTCTGGAATGGCGCTGGCACTGTCAAGGTGGTGGCAATCAGCTCTGAGCATGGAGCGTGCTCTGAGTATCTGATCAACCAGATCCAGGAAGCTGCCAGCCCAACACAGGGGAGTGGGTATGGCTTTGCTCCGATCGACCATGAGGTCACGGTGGTGTCTGTCAATGCGGTAAAGGTCAACGTCATGGCAAAGTTGGCATACATGAGCGGATACAGCTGGAGCAGCCTAAAGGATGCGGTCACGGCCAAGATATCTGATTACCTCAAAAGCCTGGCTACAGTATGGGCGGACGGCGATTCATCAACCAAGACCACTGTCTATGTAGCAAAGCTGCAGGCGGCCGTCCTGGATGTGCCAGGAGTAGTAGATATCACAGAGACACAGCTCAATGGAGCAACGGGCAATCTTATCCTTGATTGGAATCAGATCCCGGTGGTAGGAGAGGTGAGCACGTTATGATCAATACGGTCCAGTATTATCCACCACACATAGCCGACATAGAGGAATTTAAACGGATTGCCAAGGTCTATGACAAAAAGCTGCAGCTGATATGGGATCATATCGATCAGATGCAGATCAACCGGCGCTTTGATGAGATGGATGAGTCAGAGTGTAGCCGCTGGGAGACTATGATCAACATTAAGCTGACAGGCGAGGAGACATTGGGAGACCGTCGGCGTAATATCAAGGGCATCTGGACGTCCGGACTGCCGTATACGGCCAAAAAGTTTAAAGAGGTTTTGGATGCGATGATTGGTCCAGAGTATTATTTGCTCGATATTAATCGGCAAAAAAAGACTCTCAAAGTTGATTTGATGCTTGATGTTATCATGCAAGATAAATATATCTATAATCTTATGCGGGCGATGGCACCGGCTGACATGATTGTAACAGTATCAATCATGTTTAATCGTAACCGGGCATTTAAGGGATATACCAATGCAGATTTAAAAGCTTATACAAATCATGAGCTTAGGACATCAACGATTTTTAAGCAAGAGTACAATACAAATAAGCACCTGGGAGAGTACACAAATCGAGATCTTGCATCTTATATGGAAGTTGCTCTTATGACCCAGAGATTAGGAGGCTGACATGGCGACAAAAACAGATAAATATGAGCTGCGTAAAAAAGAGGACAACGACTTTTATAATATCGATGATTTTAACGATAATATGGATAAAATCGAGACAGCTCTGACAGAGTTTGACGATTCTGGCAGCGCGGATGGAATTACCAGCTTTACTGACATGCTCACTAAGCTTGTCACTGGTAATAAACTGGCAGTTACGCTCCGTAATTTAAAGGCAGGACTGCAGTTTGTGCTGCATGCCGGATCAATTGTCAATAACTGCGTGACAGACAATGCCAAGCTGCCTCTGGCGGCGGCGCAGGGTAAGGCACTGCAGGATGCGATTACTAAGTTAAATAGTGACCTGTCCTTTAATTATTTATATGGATATGTAGCATCCGATTTAAAATTATCCGACTACCCCAAAGATACCCGAAATATAATCCCGCTTGAAGCGTCTGATAATAGTTTAGGCAATTTGATTGAGCTATCAGATGATAAAAAATGGATTACATTTAAACGGAATGGGAGGGTCAGATTTAATGGATGTTTGTCTATCTACTGGAATAATGACTTTTATTTGCAGGTTTCAGTTTGTAGAGAGAGTGACGACTCAAAAGGTACTCCAGTGCCTGTTGTAGGGGTAAGTATTACATGCCCTTTAAAGCAAGATAATGCTTTTGTTTATGTTGACAGAGTTTTACGAGTAAAAGAAGGAGAACGGCTTTGTTTTGCTTTTATAATTCCAAATTGGTGCGATACAACGGGCGGCTTTATAAATCGAAATAGCGATAGAACAAGTTCTGGACTTATGGCAAACTATGTATCCTTTAACGATGAGAAGTATGCCTGAAATAACAATTTCATAAAGAAAATTTTACAGACTCTCTCTCTTTTGGTACCTTAAAAGCATCAGAAGGGAGAGATTTTATGATAGAAGAACTGTTGATGAATGTTGTGAATGCGATGAGTAGCTGCTTGGATGAGGAGCAGTTGGATAAGCTCCAGAACGTCCTGTATATTAATTTCCACGGTGTGAGAGTAGTGGAAGAGAAGAATGAGCTCCAGGCGACCGGAACGGACAGCGACACTGCAAAGATGCGACTGTTTGTGGCATCTAAAAAAGTGTCAGGGCGGCAGGACAATACACTGGCGCAGTATATTCGGGAGATTACTAACTGCCGAAACGCCCTCCGGAAGAACATTGAGGATATTACCACGATGGATCTACGCTGGTACTTCGGGATGCTCCGGGAGCGGAACAAAATCAGTATGGTTACGCTGCAGGGGCGGATGCGGTATCTGAATAGTTTCTGGACGTTCCTGCAGAAAGAGAATCTTGTCAAAGATAACCCCGTGGCACGGATTGAGTCGCTCCGGATTGAGAGCACCATCAAAAAAGCATTTTCGGCGCAGGAACTGGAAGCACTCCGGATGGCTTGCGTCCGTCCACGGGATCGGGCGCTCATAGAGTTTTTATATGCCACGGGCGTTCGCGTGTCGGAGCTGTGCAGCCTTAATATAGGCGATATTGATTTATATAAGCAGGAGTTTAAAGTGATGGGAAAGGGTAGAAAAGAACGTCATCTGTACATATCGGATGCCGCGTGCTTCCACCTATACCGTTACCTGCGTTGGCGGATGAGTAGAGAGGGACTGACGATGGAAGAGTTGGCAAATAAGCCACTTTTTGTATCAGCCAAGAAGCCATACACTCGCATGACGGTGGCGGGAGTGCAGTATCTTGTAAAGACTCTTGGCAAAAAGGCAGGTGTTGGAAACGTTCATCCGCACCGGTTCCGTCGGACTTTTGCCACGGACCTTCTAAACCGCGGAATGAGAATAGAGGAGGTTATGGTGTTGATGGGGCATACCAAGATTGAGACGACACTGATATACTGCAATATAAAACAGGACAATGTCAGAGAGTCTTATCGTAAATATGCAGCGTAGATAGGAGAGAAGAGCACCTTTTTAGGCCGGCAGAAATGGCGGCTTTTTTGTTGTACGCAAAAATAGGAGATAGGAGAGGGTAGGGGAATAAGTAATGGACAGTGGCAAAAATAGAGTAAGTTTTTCGCTATTAAATTGTTATTTTACTTTTAATAAAGATAAACGAGTTTGAATTTTTAAATCACTCCCTGAAAACTGCTGAACTCTGATCTCTACATGTGCCGGATTTTCATATTTCAAAATAACGGCCAGATTCTGAAAGGTCATTCCATCGGTGCTCGGAGCAACAATACTATAGTGCGCGTTCATGTCTGAAAAAGATTCAGTTGTTTTTTCTGCAAATCCAATGTGCCGAGATCCCTTTGCATTCGAACTCCATCGAACATTAGCGAAGGCAATATATACGCCAGCATCTACATTAAAGGAATAAGCGACAGTTTGAGTATTACTTGGAACCACGGAATCATCAGTCCCGGCCAAAGCACTGTAATAGATAACTTTCAGGTCACTATTTACTGTAATAAATATGTGATGATTTGACCACTTATATATCCTGATGAAATTGTCTTTTCAGGCGTATTGGCGAATATTTTTCCACCACTTATTAGGATGGTTCCGTATTGTTTCAAGGTGGTAACGTTGTCATTTGTTCTAACGCTTCCGGGTGTTCGAACTTCAAGAGTATCGCTTAAATGTGCCAAAGCTGGGATATTTCTTAAGTCATTCGTTGCTTCACCGTAATATTTATCAAAATCATCAACAAGTACGTTAACCCTTATCACTACAAGTTTTCCGAAGATGAAAACTTCTATTCTTGAATAGGTTTTATTTATTTTGTCTCTGAAATAGGATACAGGAACAAAAAAAGCCTCACTATTTAGCACACGAATGTGCTCTTTATATATAAGGCGCTAAGAGTGAAACCGGTATTATTTGCCGTATCGGCAGAAGGGTTGGTCAATCCAACAGTAACCTCCACAGTACTTATCATCATAGCATTAATGCATATAGGGATAGCCCCTGCTGTATCGAAGCTCATTAGTCCTATTGGTGTATATCCTTCTGGAGCTGTAACGGGAACCCTTAAATCCGCAGACTTCCAAGCTCCCAAATTTATAGTTCCGCTTGTGCTTTTTATTTTGAGCAAACTATGCGAGTCACTATTTTGCGGTGTTACTCACAGATAAATACCCACTCAAAAACGTAGTCCGAAGAAACATCTAAAGTATAGGTGCTTTGTATTACTCCATAATCAGAAAGGTATCTTGTTGGAATTTGAGTGCCATCGATACGTCTGAAAAAAGGAGGAAGTACCTCCACCATAGATATCGGTTTGCATGGTAGGGCAAACAGGGAAATATAGGGTGCAACATGGTCGGCTTTGACTGTAAAGTTAAAATACACATGAACGACTTTTCCATATTTACGGACATAGTTTGCTTTAATAATTTCGCAACCCCAGTTAGTGACTTTGTAGGATTCGATGGACAGCTCACTATTTAGCACACGAATGTGCTCTTTATATATAAGGCGCTAAGAGTGAAACCGGTATTATTTGCCGTATCGGCAGAAGGGTTGGTCAATCCAACAGTAACCTCCACAGTACTTATCATCATAGCATTAATGCATATAGGGATAGCCCCTGCTGTATCGAAGCTCATTAGTCCTATTGGTGTATATCCTTCTGGAGCTGTAACGGGAACCCTTAAATCCGCAGACTTCCAAGCTCCCAAATTTATAGTTCCGCTTGTGCTTTTTATTTTGAGCAAACTATGCGAGTCACTATTTTACCATCTTATGGCAAGTCACTGAGGCTAACTAAAGTTACTGCTTTAGGAATAGCCACACCATCTGGTTTATAGTAATAAACAACTGTACCATCTGGATTCATTTGTAATCTTCGATATACAGTTCCTGGTGCATTTTCGGCTCCCAAACTTACCGCGCCGTTTTGATATCCACGGATTATTGCCAAATTATTAGCATTTGATGAATCTTTAACAGCAAAAGCTGTTTTAAAACCCCAGGGCCACAGGTCACTATTTAAAGGAATAACTGAATTTGAAAATACTGAGCCGAAAGGCTCTTTATTTATATATCAAAAAAGAAAGAGAGGAAAAAGAACATGGAAAAAATCAAAATCACAGGAACGGATCAGATGTATGAGATCCAGAGCATCGCCCTGACGGCAGCGCATGTACTGCAGATTGTCTTTGTGGATGCGTTGCCGCCATCTTGGGGCGAAGACCTTGAACTTTACACTGCGGGTGACGTATTGGCCACAACACTCTCCGGGTGGACCACTGTATACCGCATTGATGGTCAGACGGTGTATCTGTCGGATGATGGCAGCATCTATACACCGTCTGCAGATCCAGAGCCGGTTGCTCCGCCGGAACCATATGAACCAACGCTTGCAGAATTGCAGGCATCCAAAAAGCAGGAGATCAGCACAGCGTGTGAGCAGGAAATCTATTCCGGAGTGGATGTGACATTCGCAGATGGATCGGCGGAGCACTTTTCTTTGACCGAACACGATCAGCTCAATTTATTCGGCAAGCAGGTGCAGCTTGCGGCTGGCGTGGAACAGTTGGAATACCATTCCGATGGACAGGCCTGCCGATATTACAGCGCCACCGATATGCAGTTGATCATCACCGCGGCGATGCAGTTTGTATCGTATCACACTACTTACTGCAATGCCATCAATATGTGGATCTTAGGATGCGAGAGTACAAAAGAACTCCAGGCAATTTATTACGGAGCGGATATTCCGGAAAAGTACCAGTCAGACGTTCTTAAAGCATATATTGCATTAATGAAAGAGAGTGTAAGTGATGAGAATGCACAGGTTACTGAATAAATATCTGTTCCTGTTTGACGTTGGCGGTCTGTTATACATACTGATAGAGTTGGCGTGGCGCGGATGGAGTCATTGGACGATGTTTATCCTGGGAGGAATCTGCTTCATCAATCTGGGATTGATCAATGAGGTTCTTCCCTGGTCCATGCCGCTTTGGCAGCAGGTTTTGATTGGCGCGGTGGGAATTACAATATTGGAGTTCCTGACCGGCTGTATCGTCAATCTTTGGCTTGGTTGGGGAGTTTGGGATTATAGCAATTTACTGGGAAATATCTTAGGTCAGGTGTGTCCGCAGTACGCACTGCTATGGCTACCGGTATCTCTAGCCGGGATTGTGTTGGATGACTGGATCCGGTATTGGAAGTTCGGAGAGGAACGGCCGCATTACAATTTAATATGACATACAAAAAAGCATCCGAATCCGCGGCAAATGGATTTTCGGGTGCTTTTTAACATGATTTGTGGAAGGAGACAAATGAAAAATGAAAAGGAGTACATGTATGAGCACTCAAATCTTTGCAACTGGATTAGTTGCCTGGCTCAGCGAAAAGCTGGGGGTGACATTTTATCTTCTGGGCTTGTTACTATGTTTGATGGCAATTGATTATCTTTCTGGTATGGCGGCGAGTGCTATAGAGGCATTAGACCATCCGGATGACAAATCGTATGGATGGAGTAGCCGGAAAGGAGCCAAAGGTATTGCAAAAAAAGTGGCGTATCTGTTTGTGATTGCCGTGGCGATGGTTATTGATTATATTATCATTCAGACTTCGGATGTTTTGGGATTCACATTACCGAATACAATGTTGTCTTTACTTGTTACGGTGTGGTATCTGCTGAATGAAGCATTATCAATCACAGAGAACGCGGGACGTATGGGAGCACCCGTACCTGACTGGCTTATGAAGTACATAGCTGCGTTAAAAAACAAGATTGATAGTAGAAATGGAGATAGCGAGCAGTAGAAGGAGGTGATCCGCCTATCTTCCTAGGCAGCCTGGGTCATGGCTGCCATTGCGATATCGCAACAGGGCGGACCTAGTTCCGCTCCTTACATATTATAAAGAAAAGAGGACAAATCTATGAGAGATATCACATTGTGCCATCCGCGCCTCCAGCGTCTTGCGAGTGCGTGGATGAAAGCCTGTGCGACACATGGAATTACAGTGGTGATTGGAGAAACGTTCAGGACAGTAGCAGAGCAGGATGCTCTCTATGCTCAGGGGCGCACGAAACCGGGGAAAAAGGTAACTAATGCACCGGGCAGCAGCTACAGTTCACAGCATCAGTGGGGAATTGCTTTTGATTTTTATTTAAAAATGGACATTGATGGAGACGGCAGCACGTCAGATGATGCATTTAATGACAGCACAGGAATGTTTAAAAAAGCGGCTGAGATTGCCAATGATTTGGGGCTTGGATGGGGCGGCGATTGGAAAAGCATCGTAGACAAGCCACACGTATA